>Ga0210391_10000815_pt1 | contig 30453 bp, 28 predicted proteins | sample IncBWC12OmetaG_FD_160573 | JGI IMG/M metagenome (GOLD analysis project Ga0210391, IMG submission 160573) | Forest soil microbial communities from Barre Woods Harvard Forest LTER site, Petersham, Massachusetts, United States - Inc-BW-C-12-O ... | reverse complement strand
TGCTTGGCGTTGGTGCCTGCGAGATCGAGGAGTGAGCGCTTATCGCCGCGCTGCGGGACGAGAATATGAACTCGGGCAGTGCGGGTGTTCTCGCCCGCGACCTGGTCGGAAAGCAAGTCTTCTAACTCTTCTCGATCCTCGAAATCTACCGGCACGTAGAGATTGCGTGGCACATAGGGCTGGCCGATGTAGAGCTGCTTTAGCAGAGCTGAGAAGAACTCACCGGGGTTGAAGGCGTCCGTGGTAGAAGAAGCAGGCTCGCTGCGCTCGGCTGGACCCCTCGGCTCCGCTCGGGGCAGGCTCACGAAGGCGTCCGTCCCCACATGTTCCGTTCCCGTCTCCGCATGCTCTTTTTCTGTCTGCGCATTTTCTGTTCCCGCAGGGAGTTCGAACTCCGGCAGATCCTCCCAGAAGAATTCACGGCGGTCGACTACGCGGCCGCCGCGCATGTGAAACAGGTTCACGGCCAGCATTCCGTTTTCATAGTGATAACCGAAGACGTCGGCGTCGTCGCCTTCTGCGGCTGCTATGCGCTGGCGCTCCTGCAACTGCTCGACGGTCGAAATCAGGTCGCGATAGCGGGCGGCGCGCTCGTATTCTTCAGCCGCGGCCGCCTGCTCCATGCGCTCGTGCAGTGAGCGGCTCAAGTCTGTGGGACGGCCTTCGAGGAACAGCTTCACGTCGCGGACCGCTTCCTGATAGGCGTCAGGCGTGGTCAAATCCTTCACGCACGGGCCCAGGCAGCGCTTGATGTAATACTGCAGACAGGGGCGCGGATGAAAGCGTGTGAGATCGACCTTGCATGAAGGAATCAGGAAATTACGGTGAATCAGGTCGACGATGCGGTAGGCAAGGTTGGCAGGGAAGTAGGGACCGTAGTAGACGCTGCCGTCTTTGCGCAAGCGGCGGGTGACGTAGACCCGCGGCCAGCGCTCGCCTAGCGTGAGCTTCACGTAGGGGTAAGTCTTGTCGTCGCGCAGCAGGATGTTGAAGCGTGGTTTGCGCTGCTTGATGAGATTGTTCTCGAGCGCGAGCGCCTCTTTGTTGTTGGCGACTACGATGTAGTCGACATCGGCGGCTTCGCGCACCAGGGTGCCGGTTTTTGAGTCCTCCCACCGGCCTTCGTGGAAGTAGCTGGCCACGCGGCTGCGCAGATTCTTCGCCTTGCCCACGTAGATGACTTCGCCTTCGGCATTCTTGTAGAGATAGACGCCGGGCTCGGTGGGGATGGTGCGGATTTTGGCTAGGAGATCCATTGCGGCTGTACTAAAGGTAATTCTATTTGATGACGGAGCTTGAGCACCGGTGCGGTTGGAGGCCCGTGATTACGGACGATGAAGCCGATCTCCGGGTCTATCGAAGAAACAAGAGGGAGACGATCCCCCTGATGTCCCCGCCGCGGAGGAATTGAGGTTCGGGCCTGCTGCGCCAGCCAACTGTATAAAATTTCCACCACCTATGTGCGGTTTGCGTTACTAAAGGGCAATGCCATTTTTTGGCATCTTCACTCTTTTGGCTGCAACTGATTGAAAATGTATATACTTATGTCGAGTGCTCCCGGTTAGGGGATCTGGCACGTCCCGTGCAAAAGTAGGAGGGTACTTGTAAGGATTGAGGGATCCCCCAGGGCCAGCAAGAGGATAAAATTCCGCGGACGGAGAATCCGATCGCGATGAAGACAAGAGATCTAAGGAGCATTTTCAATATGACCCGCACTTCGTTAACGATTTTCCTCGCAGTCAGTATGGCTGCCACGATCGGCTGCACTACCAAGAATTATGTGAAGCAACAGACCACGCCGCTGATTAACAAGACCAACGAACTTGACGACATGACTGCGAAGAACAGCAAGGACATCAAGGACGTCGATGCCCGGGCGCAGGCCGGCATCGCAGCCGTAAATGCCAAGACGGCAGATGTGGAGCAGAAAGCCCAGGCCGCCGGCCAGTCCGCGGAATCAGCGCAGCAAACGGCTGACGCCGCCAACGGCCGCGTAGGCGTGCTGACTAACACCGTCGCCAACCTGGACAATTATCATCCCGTGGCGGAAACGTCAGTGAAGTTCGGTTTTAACAGAGACAATCTGACGCCCAAAGCCAAGGAAGCTCTTGACCAGCTGGCTGGTACGATTGCCAGCACCAAGGGGTACATCATCGCGCTTGAAGGCAGCACGGATTCCGTGGGTTCCGCTGACTATAACTACGACTTGAGCCAGCGCCGCGCTAACGCTGTGATCCAGTATCTGGCTTCGAAGTACAGTGTGCCGGCACACAAGATTTACGTCATCGGGCTGGGCAAGGACAAGCCGGTCGAGACGAACAAGACGGCAGCAGGCCGCGCTGACAACCGCCGGGTCGATGTCCGCCTGATGACTAACACGGTCGGCGACACCACGCAGCCGACCACGCCAACGACGACTGGGCAGAATAATCCTTCGTCGATGTAATAGATCGACAGCAACTTCTCCTCCCCCGGAGAACTTTGCCAACCAGGCCGCTCACAACCTCCCCGTTGAGCGGCCTGCTTTTTTGCTATCAGTTCGCACCTGCAATTGCCGGACAGAATTGCTTCCAAACAATCCAGCCACGACGGTAAAATAGGAGCATGCGGCCCTATTTGCATTTGTGTCTGCTTCTGGGATTGAGCGTCGCGGCGCGGGCGCAGCAGAATCCGCCACCCTCTTCGCCGCCCTCCGCTCCCGCCGAGAATCGGGACGCCTCGGGTTTGAGCCGAGATCTTTCCTTCCCGGAGGACCCACCGGCACAGCCAGCTCCGGCGAACACCCCCGCGAAGCGGGCTCCAAGTATGGCGCCCCCGCGCTCGGACAGCGTTCAGGCTGACGATTTGGGGACGGGCGTTGGCGAGAGTTCCAGCAAGGATACGCAGATGGACCTGAGCCCTCCGACGGACGACGCCAAGGCGCATCCGCAAAGTTCGGCAGCCCTGGCCGAAGCAGAGGCTGCCACCTCAGGCGGCGACGGAATAACCGAGCTCCGTAGCTGGGATCCGCACAAGGCCGCGAAAGACATCGAAATTGGCGATTTCTATTTCAAACGCCAGAATTACCGTGCGGCCGAAGACCGCTACCGCGAGGCCCTGCGCTACAAAAACAACGACGCGGCGGCAACGATACGGCTGGCTGTATGCCTCGAGAAGCTGCAAATCTGGGACGACGCCCGCGCCGAGTATGAGAGCTATTTGAAGATTCTGCCGCACGGCCCGCAGGCTTCAGAAGCGCAGAAGGCGATTAATCGGCTGAAAGCGCAAACCGCGCAGTAGCCGCGGGCGGGCCTGACCGATCATGCGCCAGAGCGGGCGCCATTGATCCGGACTTCCGGTTTCCGTTTCGCGCGAGTGACCTGCTTTGCACCGGATTCCGTCCGGCCATTGGTCTCTCCGCTGTTCACCTTGCTATGGGCGGCTTCTCCAAGGATCAGGTTCGCCGGCCATTTAGGACCGGAGCGTGCCTTCCCCTTGGTGCGGCCAGCTTCTACGACAATGGCTTCGACCGCATCCAGACAGGAATGAATCATCTGGGAGCGCAGCGGCCCGGCAACACCTCCCCGGATCAAATGCATCGCAGTACCGTGCATCAGCGACCACAGCGACAGCATGAGACGAGTGTGTTTGCGGGGATCTCCTCCCAGGCGTTCGGCCAGACGCAGACGCATCAAGTTGAAAGAAGGCCAGGGCTCGTGAAGGGATGGAGGCTGCGCGAATCCGTCGAACAGAACCTCATAGGCGTGGCGATGCTCCAGGGCGAATTCGAGATAGCGCTCGCAGGCTTGCGTGAGCGATCGGGTGCGACTGAGCGCTGCGAAGAGTTCAGTGCGGGTCTGCATGCGTACAGCTCGAAGAATATCGTCGCGGTCGTTGTAACGTTCGTAGAGGGTGGGGGTGGTGGTGCTGGCAGCCTTGGCGACGCCGCGCATAGTGAGGGCCTTTTCGCCCCCGCGGGACCACAATCGGCAGGCTGCGTCCAGGATGCGCTGTTCGAGTTGAGGATCTGCTTGTCTGGGCAACGGCCCCGCCTCTCCGCACCGTCAGGATTACTGCCTGGCCCGATTGCTTTGACTATGTCTAACTAATATCGTACAACCGCTCTCACACAGGCAATACAGTGAAACCCGCACTCAGTGTTCTACCCGATCGACAATCCGAAATTTGTGGGAGTCTCAGGCGCAAAAGGACGCAGCCGCCATCTCAGCAGCGAAAGCCACGCGGCCTATTTCTCCACGCGGATAAAGGCGCCGGTGGAGGCGTCGACGGCGACCGTTAGTTTGGCGGTTTCGCGAGATGACCCGTAGATCACGTGCCAAACCAGTTGGTTGGTGTTGTGATTCCACTCGCAGATAAAGAGCACGGGAGTGGTGGGATCCTTTTCGAGAATTTTGCCGCCTTCGTGTTTCTGGGCCTCGGCGACAGCCTGGTCGGTGTCCACCTTGAGGAATGCCGGATCAAAAACCTGAGTGGAGGCGTTGCCGGGGTTATAGACATCCTCATTGCCGGGCGAAACGCCGCGAGTGGGAGCGTCGGGGGCGTTGCTGCCCGACCAGAAAAAAGGTTTTACGCCGTGTTGTGCGGCCGAGGCGTAGCTGATGCGCCAGATTGTTGACTTGCCATCCTGGCCATTGCTCTCGCTCGAGGGTGTCGACTCGATGCGGAAGGGCTTCACGTCCGCGGCATAATTGCGGGCAGCGATAAAAGTCTTATAAAACGCCGCGCGGCCCGTGAGCAGTTCAGGAGGCTTGGTTTCCGGCTGGGCTGGAGGCGTGTTTGTAGTGCTGGAGTTGCAACCCGCAAACAGAGCGAGAATAGTAATTGTAAAGACCGCGGCCATGAAGACCTTTGCGGCCGGAACGTGCCCATCGCGCGAGACTGTCCGGGTCGGGTCAGTAACCTTAGCGATCACGTCTTCATCGACTGCGGTAACGACGGCGGTCTCGGACTGAACGAAGTCCCGCATCTTCATGGCTGACCTTCCTGTTATAAATGTGGTGTTTTGATTGTCGCGCAACATTCTACCTGAAGCGCCACAAGACACGAGAGTACTGGAATGGATTCCCGCCTCGAAGAGTTGAAGCAAGCTGTGGAGTCGGCGGTTGAGGGGCTGTCGAGCGAGCAACTCGGCTGGCACCCCGCAGACAAATGGTGCGCGGCAGAGCTTTTGGAACATCTATACCTGACCTATACCGGAACGATAAAAGGATTCACCAAGGTGTTGGAATCCGGCAAACCGCTGGTGACCCATGCCTCTGTGAAACAACGTGTGCGCACCTTGGTGGTTGTGGGATTCCAGCACATGCCCGAGGGCCGCCAGGCGCCCGCGAACACCCGTCCGAGAGGCTTGCCCGGGGTGAAAGTTCGGGGAGAAGTGGGAGCAAAAATTGTGGAGATGGAAGCGATCATCGCGCAATGTGAAGCCCGGTTCGGGTGCAGCAGTCGTCTGCTCGATCACCCAATTCTGGGGCCGTTAACCGCTAGCCAGTGGAGAAAGTTTCATTTTGTGCATGGACGGCATCACGTGAAACAACTGCTCCGGCTCCGAAAAAGCCTGAAGGCCATCGAGTGAACCGCCGCCAGTTTCCGGGTGGATTACCGAAAACAGAAGCGCCGGCTCAGGAGCCGGCGCTTTCTTGTCGTGCGAATTGAGTGAATCGCAGGCGCGCTGCGCGACGCTACATCCCAACGAGCGCCGTCTAGTCAACCATGGCAGAGGGAACGCCGTCTTTCCGGGCTTCCTCCTGCATATCGGCCAGTTTAGACTTGGCGTCCTCAACCGCCTTCTGTTTGTCGGCGATCTTTTGCTTATAATCCGCGTCCTGCTTATCCCACTCAGCCGAGTTGCGCATGCGGTTGCCGGCGTCGGCGTACATAGCTGCGGCGCGGATCTGGTATTCGCGCTGCAGCACGTCGAGTTCGCGGGTGGCGAGATCAATCTGATCCTTCTGTGCGCTCAACTTGGTCTGCCAGGATTTCCAGCCGGCTTGTTTCTTGGCAAGTTCGTCGTCGCCGTTGGACCCAGCAGCGTTCTTGTCCTCACCAGGAGCCCCCGCCGCATTGTCCGCAGACTTCTCGCCGATGACCGAAAGCTTGTCGTCGGTCGGGAGGTTGTCATTGTCGAAGACTTTGGGCTTGGCCTTGGCGGTCCCGGGATCCTTACGGATCTTGCGAGCGTAGTCGCCAAGGGACGATTGACTCGTTGCCGGAGCTGCGGTCTGTGCGACCGCCATAGAAGCCAGCAGGGCCGTGGACAATGCGAGTGCTAATCCGATCAGTGTGATGCGCTTCATAGGTTCACCCTTTAATTGCACGTATATTTAGAGCTCGATCTTCACTAGCGATCTTCACCTGTTGAGTCCTGCCGCCTTGGCACCGCCTACCGCGGCTGCCGAGCGTTTTTCGGTGAGAAATCCTCCGATGTGGCGGTCGAGGCGCGATGCCTCGCCGGCTATGTCAGCAGCCAATTGCGGAGCCATCTCCGGATCGCGATTCCGCGCCAACTGCTGGGCGTAGCCGGCGATCGTGGCCAGAGAGGTGCGCAGCTCCAACGCCATCTCCGCGGAAATCTCACCATGCAACTCTTGCTGATGGCGGATCCGTTCGAATTCGCTGCGGTCGCTGATTAAGCAGGCCGCGCCGAGCAAGCCACCATCGACCGCCGGCACTGGCGAAACCGTGACTGCGATATGAAGTGTGCGGCCCGCTGGAGTGGTGTAATCCGCCTCGAACTGCCGGCATTTGCTTCCTTCGCGCAGCACCGCATTGATTTCTTCCGTGAGATGCCCGGGAGCGCATGCCGCCCCATCGCTATGGACGGAAGAAGAGTCCGCCGAGCAGATTGCGGCGCCGCGAAAGATATCTTCCACGCTCATGCCCGATGGGGAATGAAAGCCAAGAATTTCCTTGGCGGCAGGATTGGCTTGTTTCACCAGTCCATTCACGCCGAACACCAGCACGCCAGAGGAGAGATTTGAGAGTACGGCCTGACTGAAATTTTCACTGGTGCGGGCGCGGCGTTGTTCAGCCAGCGTCTGCACCTGTAATTCATGTTTCTGCTGCTTCAGTTGCTGAATGACGGTGTTATAGAGGTGGAGTGGAAGAGTTTCCAGTGTGGGGGTGGCCGCGGTATCGAGATTAGCTTCCTCGGCAATGCTGCGGCGCAAGCCGCGAATTACCCAAATGGCGAACACGAATGCGCCACCCGCGATGGCCAGCACAAACGCAGCGGGCAGAAGGACGGGATTGGCCAGCATCCTTACCACCAGAGCCTCCCATACCAACTCAGGAACCGATTGCCCGCGAACAAGGCGAGCAACGCCGTGCCGCCCAGGAAAACGCCGAAAGGCATTTGATAATGGCGGTAGACCATTTGCGCGGACTGCCAGCCGCGACGGCGCGCCGCCTGCAGGTTCTCCAGTCGGCGAGTGAAACGATGCGTGCGCTTAATCCAAACCACGAGCATGGTAGTCAGGCCAAACATCGACCCGACGAGCGAACCAGCGAAGATGGTGAAGATCGTGAGTTTCATGCCGAGAAATGCGCCCACCATCGCCATCAGCTTTACGTCGCCGAAGCCCATGCCTTCAGCCCCGCGCCAGCGCAAGTAGATCGCTCCCGCGCCGTAGATAAACGAAGCACCCACGGCCGCGCCTAGCAGGGAATCGAGCAGGGAAAACAAGCGAACGGAAAGATCTGCGCTGAAGGGCAGGTTCAGCATTCCGGGCAGAAACTGCGATGCCATGTCATGCACTGGAACCAGCAAACTGAACAGCAGGCCAAGGGCAAGGCCGGGAAGCGTGAGCTTGTCGGGCAGCAACTTGGTTTCGGCGTCGGTGAAGATGAGACCGAGCAGGAGAAACCCGAAGACGCAGAATTTTAGAGTAGCGACGGTCAGTCCGGCATAAGCGTAACAGCCGAGAAAGAGAACTCCTGTCAGCACTTCGACGAGCAGGTAGCGCGGCGAGATTCTGACTTTGCAATGGCGGCACCTGCCGCCAAGAAACAGCCAACTCAGAACGGGCAAGTTGTCGTAAAAAGCTATCGGACGCTTGCAATTTGGGCATGCTGAACGAGGTGTCACCACCGACAGGCCCAAGGGCATCCGATAGACACACACGTTCAGAAAGCTGCCAAAGGCCAGCCCGAAGAGAAACATCGAAGATGCAAGAAACGGATCCACTAAGTCTCGCGAGCGTTCGTCAGAAAGCTGCGGCCGCACCGCCGCGCCATCTTCCTCAGAACGCAGGTATTGTTGGTTCTTGAGTGGATTATAAGGCGACGAGGGCAGGGAGGACTAAGGTACTGAAGTCACTGTCCAATCGGACAATGGGCAGCAAGCTGATCAGCAGCACCGAGGCCGCAACAGGTTGGAAATGAGTCGTTTCAGGGAGAGGCGAAACGCAACAGTTCCCCTTCGAGCGCGACCGCGGAAGGTTCACGGGCGGGAAGTCGTCCGTCCCACCGGGTCCAGCCGCGTGGAACAAGGCGGGTTTCGGGAGCAGGAAGCTGCAGCCATCCTTTGCTGGTCTGCTGCCTGACGAACACCGAAAAAGCCGACCCGGTGGCCGCGCTACTCGTGTCGGCTCGAACCGGCAACACACTCCACTCGAAAAGACTTGCCTGCAATCCCTCGCTGATGGATTCCGCCGGCTCGAGGCAGAGAATCCAGTCGTATCGCGCTAAGTCAAGATAGTGATCTGCGGCAGGATGGCCATCTGCCGCTACGACGCGGGCTCCGTATTGACGCGCGACGCGCAGCGTGGCGTCGGCGGAATGATGGTCCACGATCACAATATCGGTGCAGGGAAGAAGCATTTCGAGCGCCCGCCCCAGGCGTAACCCATCATTCTTCGTGTGCAGGAGCGCCGTGATTGGTGGCATGGGAACGCACTCACCGTGCTTCCAGAGTGTACGACGAAGCCGACCGGGACGGCGAGATCATCCGTGATTTCGGCGGGAGGATGTGCTGATTATTGAACAGGAGATGCAGCACTTCGGAAGAGGGTTCGCAGTTCCGAATGTTCTAGTGGATGAACTTATAGTCGACGATCGAGGCGGCCAGCAGGCCAGTGCCATCTTCGGTCTCGTTATCCTCGGCTTCTTTGCCCTGCTTGTTCTTGGAGCGCATTACCCGGCCCTGGCAAAGCACATTGCGGTTCTTCTGGCCAGAGATTTCCTCCGGCATCTCAAATACCATCTCGATCAGTGCATTCACCGGCAACTGTTGTGGACCTCGAAACAGCAGCCCACTCTGGCTCAGGTTGTCGATTGTGCCCTCATGCCACGCGCTGGTGTTGTTGACGCGGTAGCGGAGCGCCACGTCGAGCTTCAGGCGGCGGGCGCGAGGCGTCCACGACGGCCGCTTTTCCCGCGTGTGGCTGCGCCGGGCGACGGTCTCAGGCTTGGCGTGCTCCACGCGCTGGGTGCGGCGCATGGTGGTCCAGTCATACTTGTATTCGGCCGCACACAGCAGGCAAACTTGGTAATAGTCTCCATCGGTGCCGCGCCGCGGCCAGGAGAACTCGTGGGAGCAGCGCCCGAGCATAAGAACATCCATGATTTTTTGCGGCATGATGGTTACTTTCGGGCCCAATGGAGCGCCCGAAGCCCATCATCTCCCGGCGCCGAATTCTTGGGTAGGTTACTTTCGTGTCGGTCATCGGATGGACCGGAAGACAAACCAAGTTGATGCAGATACTTACGCTGTGGAAAATGTTTCGGATGCGGAAAACCGCGGTTACCAGCTCAGTTGCCGGGGATCAAAGTGTATGATCGTGCCGTGGAAAACTGCTCTGCTCGCGATGAAAGTGTCTTCATCCTCGCCGGCGGCAAGAGCACGCGCATGGGCACGGACAAGGCGTTTGTGGAGTATCAGGGCCGCACGTTGTTGGCGCGTGCGCTCGATCTAGCCCGTTCCGTTGCCTCAGGCGTCTGGATCGTCGGAGGTAAAGAAAGGTTTGCGGGGTTTGCCCCGGTGGTGGAAGATGTATTCCGTGACTGCGGACCCCTAGGTGGAATTCATGCGGCGTTGCTCGGTTCGTTAACCGAATTAAACCTGATGCTCGCGGTCGACATGCCATTTATCTCGTCGACTTTCTTGGAGTATTTATTCGCCCAGGCGCGGGGCGCGCCCCGTGCGGCGGTGATTGTTCCGCGCGCTGACGGCCGGCGGCAGCCGCTTTGCGCTGTTTACCGGCGAGAGTTTGCCGTAGTCGCAGAGCGCGCCTTGCAGGCGCGGCAAAACAGGATCGACCGATTGTTCGATGAGGTTCGCACGCGCGTGATCGAGCAGGAAGAATTGGAAGGCGCCGGATTTTCATCCACCATCTTCCGCAACCTGAATACGCCCGAGGAGTTGGAGGCTGAGAAACAACGGGCCTGACGGCCCCGCGAAAGAGGACTGAGTTTCGAGAAGATCCCAATGCCCGATCCTGTGCAACCCTATATCGAATTCCGCGAAGTCTCCAAAGCTTTCGGCGACAAAAAGGTGCTGGACCGTGTCAGTTTCAGCGTCATGCCTGGCGAGACTGTCTGCATCCTGGGGCGCAGCGGGGTGGGTAAATCGGTGTCGCTGCAACTTATTGTTGGTTTTCTCAAGGCCGACTCGGGCCGGGTGATCGTCGCCGGCGAGGACATCACCGACTTTTCTGAACGCCAGATGGAAGCCATCCGAAAAAAGGTCACCATGGTTTTTCAGAATGGAGCGTTGTTTGACTCCCTCACGGTGGGCGAGAATGTGGCGTTCCCCCTGCGCGAAAGTCGAGATTTGAACGAAGATCAGATTTACGAGATCGTCGACGGATTGCTGAAGATGGTGGGCGTGCAGGAGATGCGCGACCTGCTGCCCTCCGATCTCTCAACCGGCATGAAACGCTCGGTAGCCATCGCCCGGGCGCTGGCAGCGCGTCCCGAATGCGTTCTCTACGACGAGCCGACAACCATGGTCGATCCTCTGATGGCGCAACTGCTCGGCGATCTCATCAAACGGCTCAAGCTGCAACTGGGACTGACCAGTATCGTCGTTACCCACGACATGCGTCTCGCGCAGAAGTTGGCTGACCGCGTGGTGTTTCTATACGAAGGAAAGTCGATTTTCTTTGGCACTTACGCGGAACTGGAAAAATCCACTGAGCCGATCGTGCAGGAGTTCCTTGAATTGGACGAGTTGAAGCTGGGAGTTGAAGATCACGGCGGACTCGCCGAGCCTGAGTGTTTAACGTAGCCGCTGCAAGTGAGAACCGGAAGGCGCGGATACTTCGCAAACCGTGAATCGGTGAACGAAAGCTGACACTGAAGAAACGTCGAACCTTTGTCGGATGTTACTCGCCGGGCGTGCAAGCAGTCGCCGCAGAGGCCGGAATTGTTTGCAGAAATCGTTTCGTGAGATCGCGCAATCCTGATGTTCTGCATGTCTCGAAACCATATTCTGATGAGTCTCAGCTGGTCACTGCTCACTGGCCGCTGACTACTGCCCACTGCCTTCAAAACCCTTGCTGCACTAACTCGTCCACGGTGAAGGCAAGTTCAGCTGACTCTCTGCCCATCATCTTTTCGACATACTTGGCAATCAGATCGGCTTCCAGATTCACCGGATCCCCGGGCCGCAGCGAGTTGAGGTTGGTCATCTCTACGGTGTGAGGGATGATGGCAACGGTGCAGTTCCTGCCTTCGAGTTTCGCCACGGTGAGACTAATGCCTTCAATCGAGATGGATCCTTTGTAGACCGTGTATTTCTCCACGTCGTGGGGCAACTCAACGCGCAACCACCAGTTTTCCGAATCGGCAATACGCTCGAGGGCGATGAGCTTGCCGACGCCATCCACGTGGCCTTGCACGATGTGACCGCCGAAGCGGGCATCGGCTTTCATGGGCAGCTCCAGGTTGACCAGCGCGCCTTCATGCATGCGCGAGAACGACGTACGCTCCCAGGTTTCCGGAGCCAGATCGGCGCAGAACGAGCCGGGCTGGATATCAAGCGCGGTCAAGCAGACTCCGCTGACAGCGATACTGTCGCCGGTATTCAATTCCCGGGCCGTGTGCTCGGCGGCAATGGTGATACGACGATTTTCGCCGTTCTGTTCGATGCGCGCTACGCGCCCCACTTCTTCCACGATGCCGGTAAACATGCGGACCTCGATGCGCAACGGAATATCATAAACCTATAGCCGGCGAGCGGTAAGCGATCTCACTCTTCGTACGGATCGCGCAAATATCCCTCTATCGCAAAGTCTTCTCCAAAACGATGCAACTGGAGATGCTTAACCTGCAGTGCTTCGTCCAGATGGTGGGAGCCTGCGCTGGCAGCGAACGGAACCGCCCCAGCGCCCAGAATCTTTGGTGCGTAATACAGGAAAACCTTGTCGACCACCCCGGAGGCGAGCGCCGAACCGTTCAGCACCGATCCCCCCTCGATCATCACACTCGTGATTTCAAGTTGCCCGAGGCGACGGAGAATCGCGCGAAAATCGGGGCGGCCGTCCGCCGTGTCTGGTGGAAGCTGCTCGACACAAACGCCGCGCGCCTCCAGTTCGGCCTTTTTCTTTTGGTCTGGTGAGGACGAAAAAACCAGCACGTCTTTCTTGCTGATGCCTTCATTTCCCAGGCTCCGCACCAGGCGCGACTCCAACGGCAGGCGCAAGTGCGAATCCAGGATGACGCGCAGCAACGGGCGTCGCCGTGGATTGCCGCTGCGATCGGTGAGAAGCGGATCATCAGCCAGGATCGTTCCCACTCCCACCACGATCGCGTCGCTTTGCTGACGTTGTCGCTGTACGTTCGCGCGAGCCACCTCGCCTGTAATCCAGCCGCCGGCAGGAATTCCCGCCGTGTGTTTCGCCGCAACCGCCGCTCGTGCAGCGATCTTGCCATCTAGCGTCATGGCAGATTTCAGCGTCACCAGGGGAACACCGTGCCGAATGTAGCGCGCGAAGGCCTCGTTCAATCTTCGAGCTTCCGCTTCCAGCCCTCCAACCTCTACGTGGACGCCAGCGGCACGCAGTTGCTCAAAACCTCGCCCGCTCACCTTGGGGTTGGGATCAGGCATGGAAGCCACTACACGACGAATCCCGGCGGCCATCAAAGCTTCAGTGCACGGGGGCGTGCGGCCCTGGTGCGAGTGTGGTTCGAGATTAATGTACAGCGTTCCCCCGCGAGCCTTCCCCCCAGCGCCCTCGAGCGCGCGCACCTCAGCGTGCTTTACGCCGTCGTAGGTGTAGACTCCCGTCCCCACGATGCTGCCTCCCCGGTCGACGATGACCGCACCAACGTAGGGATTGGGCGACGCCAATCCGACGCCCTGGCGTGCTAAGTCGAGCGCACGGCGCAGAAACTGCTCGTCAATGGAGTGGTCTGGCATATTTGGCGGGGACCGTCGTGAAGAAAGGTCTTATTCGAACAGCGAATCCACAAATTCCTTCGGATCGAAGGGCAGCAGATCACCCACCTTCTCGCCCACGCCAACAAATCGCACAGGCAGCCCCAGTTCGCGCGAAATGGCCACCACCACGCCGCCCTTCGCGGTGCCATCAAGCTTTGTAAGCACGATGCCGGTAACGCCCGCCGACTCCGTAAACAAGCGCGCCTGCTGCAAACCATTCTGTCCGGTAGTGGCATCCATCACCAGCAGCGTTTCGTGCGGCGCTCCGGGGATAATGCGCTGCGCCGTCCGCCGCATCTTCTCCAGTTCTGACATGAGGCTTGCCTTGGTGTGCAGACGGCCGGCGGTGTCGACGATCACGTAGTCTGTTTTCCGCGCCGTTGCCGCTTGCAATGCGTCGAACAACACCGCGGCAGGATCGCCACCGGGCTTGGTCTTGATCACTTCCGTACCTGTGCGTGCGCCCCAGATTTCCAGCTGATCGATCGCCGCCGCGCGGAAGGTATCTGCGGCACACAGCAGCACACTCTTGCCCTTCGACCGGAATACCTGCGACAACTTGCCGATGCTGGTGGTCTTGCCCGTACCGTTCACGCCCACTACCAGAATCACTTCCGGCGTGCCGTCAACTTTTTGAACTGGCCGGGTATTCGCAGCATTCAGAATCGCCAGCAATTCCTCTTTCAGCAGGCGTTTCAGCTCCTGCACATCCTTGATCTGCTTCCGGTCGGCCTTGTCTCGGAGCTTACCCAGGACCTCCTGCGTGGTCGCAGTGCCCAGGTCGGCGCCGATCAACGTCGCTTCAAGATCGTCGAGCGTATTGCGATCGATCTCTTTGCCAAAGGCAACCTCCTCGATGCGCTCGGCAAGGTTCTCGCGCGTACGCGTAACCGCCTGCTTCATGCGCTCGAAAAGCCCCGGCTGCGTTTCCTCGGTACTGCCAAACAGAGTTTGAATCATGAAAAGTCCTGAAACTGATTATAGCGGTCAGCGCGGCCAGCCTGCCCTTGGTTGGCCAGATGGCCGAGGACAGGACGCTCGACAAGATGGGCGGGAACAACACGAGCGAGAACAACACGAGCAAGAAGTAGAGTTAGACGCGGGTTCTTTCGAGGTTGGCCCCTTCAGGAGCAGCCAGCGCCGTGGCAGGCGCGGCAGGAACATCAGCCGCAGCCGCATCCGAAGTTGCGACGGCTCTCTTGATCGAGAGACGCTGGATGCGAATTTCGCCCCGCTCGTAAACCGCCATCAGTGCCGCCACCGGCTCGGGATCAAGCCGTTTCCCGGCGAGATTCTGAATGATTTTGAATGCCTCTTCCGGAGTGTGGGCATGCTGGTAGGGACGATTGGTCGTCAAGGCGTCAAACGTGTCGGCAACCGCGATCACCCGTGCCAGCAGCGGAATCTGATCTCCCTGCAGGCCGTAAGGATAGCCCCGGCCATCGAGCGCTTCGTGATGCAGTTCAATGCCGGGAAGCATCTCGGCAAGTTGGGTAACCGGGCGCAGAATGTTGGCGCCCTTCGTTGTGTGAGTCTTCATGACCTCAAATTCTTCCGCGGTCAGCGCGCCCGGCTTCTTGAGAATGCGGTCTTCGATGCCGATCTTACCCACGTCGTGGAGCTGCGCGGAAATCTGCAGCGTTTCCATGAAATCAGTGGCCAGTTTAAGCTCCTTGCCGATCAGCAGCGAGTAGCGCGTGACTCGGTCGGAGTGGCCTCGCGTGTAGGGATCCTTTTCGTCAACCGCGCCGGCCAGCATCTGGATCGAGCCCAGAAACAGCGCGCGATTCTCTTCCGCGGCCCGCTTGAGATCTTCGACGAATTGTTCAAGTTCCTGCGACATGGTATTAAAGGTCTCCGCCAGTTCGCCGATTTCGGTGCGGCTCCGCAAGTGTACGCGCTGCGAAAAATCGCCACGCGCCAGAGCCCGCCCGGACTGGGTAAGAATTTGCAGTGGATTCGTAATCCTGCGAGCCGCGAAGATGCTGACACCGATGCTCAGCAGCACCGCTAACAGGGCCAGCAGCCGAGCCGTACGCTGCATCTCGGCAACTCCACGGTAAGCCTCGTATTGCGGTTTCTGCACCACGACCGCCCAGTCGAGCGCTGTCACCGGACTGTAAGTCCCGAGCATCTCAACACTGTTCTTGCCCTCGCGGACGCCGAATTCCTTGGTGGCGGCCAACTGCGCCTTGCTCCCCTCATCCACAAAATTACGGACGATCTCCAGGCTCTTCATATCCTGCCCGGTTATATATTGCGAGGTGCCGGCGGCCACCAGCCGCCCTTGCGCGTCCACGACATAAGGAATCAGACCGCCGCCGCTTACTTCCTGCAGCCTGCGAATCAGGAATTGCAGATCCACCACCGCGCCCACCATGCCGAGAAAACGCCCGCCATAGCTGACCGGACTGCTTACCAACACAACGGTGCGTGCCGTCTTGCCATCTTCCACTTGCAGGGCCTGGCCGTTATAAGCGCGCCCATCGCGCGCAGCATCGTAGGCATGCTGTAACTCGCGCTGCAGAAAGGCATCCGGCGCAATGCGGCCCGCCGATATTCCCTTAGCCTCGGAGTTCAGAAGGGTAGCGTAGGCGAGCTCATCCGAAGACGAAACAAAGTTCTCGAGCAGTGCGCGCAACTCTGGTGCTTCAATGTTCTTGTTACCAATATCGCCGCCGCTCGCCACCTGAATCGCAGACGAAAGATTGGCCAGCATCATCCGCACAGAACGCTCGTGCTGCGAAAGATCGTCGGCCAGCGACCGCGTGACTGTGTTCTGCAGCAGCATTTCGTTGGTCTTCAGCCGGTCCCGGTTAATCGCCTCCACTTCCGAGGAGTAGAAATACATCGGCACAATGCTGATCACAAGAAGCACGCCGAGAATTACATAGAGAATCGGGATGCGCGCCGCGTTGGGAGCGCTGGAAGACAGGTCGCTCCCCTGGCTCAGTGCGGAAGCGCCGTCGATCGAAGTGGCGGCGGATTTCACGGGTATCTATAGAATTTTAATGTCGAAGGAATGCCGCGAGGTGAAAACCATCGGAATTGCCGTTACCAAAGTACCACTCGAAGTGCACGTCCGGTGCCGGTTTTGCAAGAAAACGCGCCAGATTCGTCAAGCGCGGCGATGCATTATGCCCCCAGAGTTTCGCTTTTGCTGCTGCGGGCCATCAAGTCATGAATCGCTTCGCGGGGATCCTTACCCTCGTGCAGAATGGCGTGCATTTGCTCTGTGATAGGCATCTCGACTCCCCGAGCCCGTGCCAGCCCCACGGCCGCAGTTGTGGTGAAGATCCCTTCCGCAACCATCCCATGCATTCCGGCGAGAATCTCGGGTAGCTTTCGTCCGCGGCCCAGTTCAACGCCTACGCTGCGATTGCGCGACAAGCCGCCCGTGCAGGTCAGCACCAGATCGCCCAGACCCGCGAGACCCGCCATGGTTTCCGCTTTGCCTCCGCAGGCCACCACCAGCCTCGTCATCTCCGCCAGACCGCGCGTAATCAAGGCGGCCACGGAATTATGACCCAGGCCGAGGCCCGCGCAAACGCCGGCGGCGATAGCTACAGTATTTTTCAGCGCGCCTCCCAGTTCAACGCCGACTGGATCTTCATTCGTGTAAAGGCGAAAGCTGGCGTGGCTGAACTCCTGCTGGATGAAGCGCGCAAGTTCCTTATCCTGCGAAGCGATTGCGATTGCCGTTGGATCTCCACGCGCCGCTTCCAGCGCGAACGATGGGCCGCTAAGCGCGCCGATCCTGGGCGCTGGAATACCGCGTCCTTTAACCACCTGCAGAATCACCTCAGTCATACGCTGAAAGGATTGTTCTTCCAACCCCTTGGTCGCGCTGACGATCACAGTTTCTGCGGACAGGTGGGGCCGCATCTGCTCGAACAACTGACGGCAGTGTTGCGAGGGCATCACGCTTACTACGATGGCCGCGCCCTCAAGCGCTTCTGCAAGGTCATTACAAGGTGTAACGCAGTCAGGAATGCGCTGACCGGGAAGGAACATCTCGTTCACGCGCTGTCGTGAAATCGATTGGCAAACTTCTTCTTCGTGAGCCCACAGCCGAATCGCATGACTCTCTTTGCGACCAAGAACGATCGACAGCGCCGTCCCCCAGGCTCCCGCCCCGACGATTGCAATCTCGCTCACGCGCTCTTTGCCCCCATGCGGCTTTCCGTCCCGGCCAGAAGGCGATGGATGTTCTGGTGATGCCGGGCGATGATGAGGAGGCAAGTGATCACTATGAGTGACATGATCATCGGTGTTTTGCCATACCCGTAAATTGCGTAAACCAGAAATGGAAAGGACGCGACGGCAAGGATCGATCCCAGTGACACATAGCGAAAGAGGGCTGCGGTTGCGATAAAAATACCCGCCGCTATCAGAACTGCTTGAGGGGCGATAAACGCAAAAGAACCCAACCCGGTGGCGACCCCCTTGCCTCCTCGGAACTTCAGCCATACCGGAAACATGTGCCCGATAACGGCAAACAGGGCCGCTATTGAGACCGGTTCAAACGGAAGAACGTCGAGGGCCCCGGTTCGAATGCCCATCCGAATCCATAGGTAATATGACAGGATGGCAGCGGCAGTTCCTTTCAGCGCATCCAGCAGCAGCGTCGCGATTCCCAGGACCGGCGATTTGCGGGAGACGTTGGTCGCCCCGATATTCCCGCTGCCGCTTTGCCGCACATCTTCGCCGCGAAAGATGCGCACGAGTAGATAGCCGAAGGGAATCGATCCCAGCAGGTAGCTCGAAACGGCAATAATTATCAGCGTTCGCATGCTATATCGTGCTGGGCACGGCTACCGCAAATCGAAACCCGCCAGCTTTGTATACTTCGAACCACCACGAGAGGACTGGCTCTGGTACAGAGAAAACTCCCGAACCGTCATCGCGCCAAGATCTGGTACCGGGCGGGCAGCCAGCTTTTCCTGCAAATGCTGAAAGCTGCGGTTCGGATGATCGCCTTTTTGCTTGCGTGGCGAACCGGAGCCTCCCCCGCCCCGCGCCAAAGTCAAATGCGGAGTAAAAGCATGCTCCTCCTTCGGAGTGTCGAGCCGCGCGAGCTTCTCGTCTACCATCGCAGCCAGAGAAGTCAATTGCGGGCCGCCGTCAATTCCCACCCAGAACACCCGTGGCGCCCGCGCACCCGGAAAGAATCCGTAGCCGCGAATGCTCATTTCGAACGCGCCAGCCTCAATTGTTTCCAGCGAGCATTTGATCTTCTCAACGTCTTCCTCTGACTTCTCTCCGATGAACTTCAGCGTAATGTGCAACGACTCGGGCCGAACCCAGCGCGCCTCCTCTGCAAACCCGCGCACTCCGTCTAGAAACCGGGTAATGCGTCCACGGATAGCGTCGTCGATGTCGACAGCAACGAATACTCGCATAAAATCGGCTGCTAGCCGCCGGCTCCTGGCTTTTATAGCCAGCAGCCAGAAGCTGGTAGCCAGCAGCTTTCTTCACATCAGCTTCCTTCTCACCATATCGAGTGCCAGGGTAGTAGCGAACCAGCGGATGCGCTTGCGATCGCCAGGAAAGTTCCGCTCGATCACTTCCGTCCCCCCATCGCCAGCAAGAGCATGAAACACGAGTCCCACGGGTTTCTCCGGAGTTCCTCCGCCGGGTCCGGCCACCCCTGTGATGCCGACTCCGAGAGTCGCCTCGCAACGATACCGGATCCCTTCGGCCAGCGCCGCCGCTACTTCACGGCTCACCGCTCCATGCCGTTCAATCATGTCGGCGGGCACTCCCGCTAGTTCGGTCTTTACAGCGTTCGAGTAGACGATCGCTCCGCCGGCAAAATAGCGAGAACTGCCACTGACTGATGTAATCCGCTCTCCCAGCAAGCCCCCGGTGCACGATTCCGCCACGGCCAGAGTGGCGTTGCGCATCTGCAACCAGTAGCCCACAATTTGTTCGAGCGATTCACCGTTTCGCGAGTACACGGCGTCATCGAGTTCTTCCTCGACCGCGTCCGCCGCTTCATCCACTCGTGCCTGAGCTGCCTCCATGGTCTCGGCGCGCGATTTGAAATGTAATTGGATCTCTCCTGCTCCCGCCAGGATCGTAGTCTGCACGTCGCCGAACCGCTTGTAGATGGGCGCCACGCGCGCATCCACGTGCGATTCTCCCAGCATTGCGACCTTCAGTACGCGAGTGGCCAGGAACGCGCGCGGCAACTTTGCCCGCAGCCGCTCAACGCACTCCGCCTCGAACAGAGCTTTCAGTTCGTGCGGAGGCCCGGGCAGCAGTATGACGATGCGCTCGCGCCCGTCAAACTTGCCGCTCAGCCACTGCCCCGGCGCAGTCCCATTGGGATTAGGAAGTACGGTCGCTCCTTCAAGAACGTCCGCCTGCTTCGCATTGTTAGCCGACATTTTCCAGCCACGCGCCGCGAAGCGCTGCTCGATGCCGGCTAAAACCGCTTCGTCGCGTCGCAAGGAAACGCCCAAAGCTTCCGCGACCGCTTCACGGGTCAGGTCATCCTCTGTGGGGCCAAGACCACCGCTGAAAATCACGATCTCCGACCGGAACAGCGCATGTTGCGCCGCCTCAACCAGCCGTTTGAGATCGTCGCCCACCACGCACTTGAAAACCACTTCAACGCCCAACTGATTGATCTGCTCGGTGAGATAGAGAGAATTCGTATCCGTGCGGAAGGGCGTCAGCAACTCAGAGCCGACCGCGATGATCTCGGCATTCACGGCTAGAAGTGTAAATGATGAAGGCAGTTCTCAGTACCCGGTACTCACTGCTCAGCAACGCTTGTCAATTCTTTTGGGAACTGGGTACCAGGTACTGGGTACTGCCTGCCCTACTCCGGCAGCAACGGCAGTCCCGGAATATTCCATGAGAGATGATGCACTGCATCGGTGGTCGCGAGAATCACGCTGCGACCGGGGGCAAAAGCCAGTCCCACCAGTCCATGGCCCGCGACTTCCAGGCTGGCTTTGCCATCGGGAGTGATCTTCACAATCCCGCGTTTGCCCGAGAGTGACGCGGCTACATACAGGTTTCCCGACGAGTCAAAAGCCAGTCCCTGCGGGCGTCCCAGGCCGCGGTAAAAGGTGTGGACCGTTCCCTGGGGATCAATTCGATGCACGCAGTCAAAACTTGATGTTGTCGGCCCCGTCACAAATAGATCGCCTAGCGGACTGAAAGCAAGATGGTAGGCCGAGACGCTGGGCTCGAGCGTGGCGAAGACGAACACCTGTTGGTCGGAGCCAATCTTGAAGATGGTACCGCTGCGATCGCCCACGTAGAGGTTCTGATTCTTATCAAAAGCAATCCCGGTGGCCACACCCATGCCCTCGGCATACGTGGTCATGCTGCCGTTTGGCGTCACGCGATAGACCGCGCCGTCATGGCGCGAAGAGACATACATCTGGCCCTGACGATCGAAGGCAATCGAAGTTGCGTTCATCATCTCCGCGACGAACGGTTTCACGGCGTAGTTGGTATCAATCTTGAAGATCGCCACCGGAACCTTCTGCCCTCGCGAACCCGAGAAGGTCACGTAGATATTGCCCTGAGCATCAAGCGCCGGGTTGGTCACGGGATGCAGGTTCTCGGCAATTGGGACGGCCACCTTCACCGTCTGCGCGTTGCTGACATGCCCATCGGCAGCCACCACGACCGGACCCGAGGTCGCTCCCTCGGGAACGCGGGCTACAAGAAACGAATCCGAACTGATAACGACCCCGCCTTCGACCTCGCCGAACTGCACGCGTGGACGCTCGTACTGCTGCGGCCGTAATCCCGTACCCGCGATGCGGATTTCCCCTCCCGCCAGCGCCAGCACGGGTGAGACGGACTCGATGTGCGGTCCGCCATTCACATTTTTCTTGCCCAGGATGCGCTCGGAGAATCCCATGAGGAAAATACTCGTACTGCTTTACCCAACACTATCTTAGAAGATCGAAGTGCAACAAGAGATGCATTGTTCCCAGCGCGTAAAGGCCGGCAGCCACATCGTCCAGCACGATTCCCGTGCCATCAGGGAGCGCCTCCAGTTGTCGCACCGGAGGCGGTTTGACGATATCGAAGACACGAAAAAGTATAAAGCCAGCCAGAAAAGTTTTCCACGCGAACGGCACCGCGATTAGCGCCACCAGTTGACCCGCAACCTCGTCGATCACCACAAACTGCGGATCTTTTATCCCCGAACCTCGCGCGACCTTGGTAGCCGCAGGAATTCCGATCAGAACGACAAGCAAGACCAAAGCAATCGCGATAAGAGTACGCAAGGCAGGCACAACTGCAAAGCACAACGCAGCCCACAACAATACGGTCACTGCCGAGGCCCAGGTCCCGGGCCCGGGCCGCAGCCGTCCGATACCGAAAAACGTGGCGACCAGCGTCGCCCAGAGCGGCGTTTCCCGGGATGCCGTCGCGCGACCCGGCGACATCCCGGCGCCACTATCGGGCTGCTCGGTATCCTTCACGATTCTTCGTCCACATCTTCGGGCGTGCGCTCTCGGATCGCTTCATCAGCATCCGTCACCGGCGATGGGATCACGTAAGCGCCGCTTGCCCACTTGCCTAGATCTATCGTCCGGCAACGGTCACTGCAGAAGGGAAACTCAGGATCACCGCTCTTCACCGTTTTCTTGCAGATTGGACAGCGGAGCTTCAGAGTGCGTTTGCGAGGCATTAGTCAGGGAAAATTCCAGCCTTTCGCTGAGTTAAAGCACAGAACTCTTAGCCGACAGCTCGCTACAGGATCCTGGCCACCAGATCATAGTCGTGCGCCTCTGTGATCTGACATCGATAAAACTCGCCCGGTTGGGGCTCAGTCTCTGCCGGAAAGTCGTTCACGAAGACTTTGCCGTCGATTTCCGGAGCGTGCATCGCAGTGCGGCCTTCCATGAGCAGATCGGTTTCTTCCGACGTCCCCTCCAGCAGCAGATCGAACTCCTGTCCCACGAGCGCTTTCTTTTTCTTTTTGCTGATCTGCCTCTGGATTCCCATCAGCTGTTTGCGTCGCCGCTCGATCTCGCGGACCGAAAGCTTCTTGTCCAGTCCATAGGCGTCCGCGCCGTCCTGATCGGAGTAGGAAAAAGTTCCCATCCAGTCAAACTGCGCTTCGCGAACGAAATCGCACAGCTCTTCGAACTCCTTCTCAGTTTCTCCTGGAAAACCCACGATAAACGAGGTACGCAAGGTCAGGCCAGGAATCGCCCGCCGCATCTTGCCGATCGAGCGCAGAAACAAATCAGCTCCGCCTCCACGTTTCATGCGCTTCAGCACCGGTGCCGATGCATGCTGCAACGGCACATCCATGTAGGAACAGATCTTCTCCGAGGACGCGATCGTTTCCAGCAGCTTGCCCGTAATTTTATTGGGATAAGCATAGAGGAAGCGAATCCAGCGCAGGTCTTCAATCTTTGCCAGTTTCTCCAGCAGCAGCGCCAGGCCATCCTTCAGACCAAAGTCTTCTCCGTAGCAGGTAGTGTCCTGCCCAATCAGCGTAATTTCGCGTACGCCGCTTCGCGCCAGTCGCTCGGCTTCGGCGACAACTGACTCGAACCGGCGAGAACGAAACTGTCCCCGCAACTGCGGAATGATGCAAAACGTACAAGGATGATCGCAACCTTCCGCGATCTTGATGTAGGCCGTGGATTTCGGCGTAGCCAGAATGCGCGGAGTCTCGTCGTCATACAAGTAATTTGGGAGATCCGCAATCGCTCCGTCCCACTGCTCGCGCGAGAACCGTCCCTGCGCCGCCCGGGCATCGCCCTCGGCCCGCGAAGGCAGCACCACGAACGGGGAAGCGCTGTGCGATGAATTGGCTGCCGCAGGCGGGATAATCCCGGTGGCCGCCAAAATGTTCTGCAACTCTCCGGTCCCAACAACGGCGTCCACTTCCGGAATGCTTTTGCGGATTTCATCTCTGAACCGCTCGACCAGACAGCCCGCGACAACCAGCTTCTTCGCCCGTCCTGAAGTCTTAAGACCAGCCATCTCAAGAATCGTATTCACCGACTCCTGTTGCGCGCTCTCGATGAACGAGCAGGTATTCACCACAATTACGTCGGCGTCCTCGGCCCGGGGCGAGATTTCAGCCCCCGCCCGCGCCAGCAGGCCCATCATCACCTCGCTGTCGACCAGGTTTTTGGGACAGCCCAGGCTGACGAATCCGATTTTCTGCGGACCCGCAACTTGTTCCGGGCTATTCGACGAGTTGTCAGCCGTTTTTTGGCGGGAACGTGAGACAGTGAGGCTCTTCGAGGGCATGCAATCTCACCATTTTAACATTTTTGACGGAGATCTTAGGCGCAACCGTCAGCCCAAGCTGCGTGCCTCTCTTTACCATCCGCCGGCGGTAGGGACCACGAAATGCACAACCTGTGGATGAAAACTTCGTGCTTCATGCTACCCTAAGCGTTACCGAAGAAAACCGTAAGTCCCGCATCCTGGAGGGGAAATGTCTGGGAAACAGGCCGTAATTGCAGTCCTGGCAGTGATGATGTCGATTCTGAGCGGCTCGGCAGCGGCTCAGGACGAGAAAAACGAGCTTTCCGGCCTTATTGGCCGCATCTTCATCAGCGACCAAGGCATCATCGGCGCGACCAATTTCAATCCGGTTGTCCGCTCCGGTAAGGGACTCACCTTTGAAGTCAACTACGCGCGCCGCCTCTTCTCTACTCCCGTCTTTGCCGTCTCAGGAGAAGTCCCAGCTGTTTTCAATCTGGATGAGGACCTTAACTCCGGCGACAATGTTGTACCCAAGGATTACAAACAGATCTTCGTTACTCCTTCGGCTCGCCTGAATTTGTTTCCTGAAACCGCGGTCTCGCCCTGGGTGAGTCTCGGCGGGGGTTTCGCCCACTTCAGCGAGAATAATACCCTGCTCTACGGCGGCCCCAATCCCGGCAGCTCCACGACTTCGGGGGTTCTCCAGGGCGGATTCGGCCTCGACGTTAGAGTCTTGCACCAATTCGCCATTCGCCTCGATGTCCGCGACTTCTGGTCGGGCTCCCCGAATCTGCCCTTGGCCGATACCGGTAAGACCCGCCAGCACAACTATTTCGTCGGCGGTGGCGTAGTCTGGCACTTCTAACGGTCTCGCCGGCTCCAGCAGTGAATATGGGGGCAGCCGCCCGCCGCTGTCCGTCGAGCGCAGCTCGACTCTCTGCTCGCTGACCCAACAACTCACTTCTTCGTTGCCAGCTCTACCTCTTCGTACAATTCCGGCAACCGGACCGCGTCCTCCGACGAATTCCCAAACCGCGCTGATTCATAAGCGTCGGTAAATTCCCCAACTCTCCTCCGCAGATGTTCATCTTCGATCACTCGCACAAATTCTCGCGCCGTCTGCGTCTCCGGTTTCTGCAATCCTCTCCGCGCCAGATAACGAGCCATCCGTTCATACCACATCGTGGCAGCCTGGTTCGGCGATCGCTCAGGATGTGCCTGCAGCTGTCTCGCGCGGACCATCCGCGTTATCCGCCCAGCGTTGCCCAGCACCATCAACACTAGCGCCAGGGCTACGCTTATCGCGAACCAGCGCCCGGGCGAATGTCCCACTCTTCGTTGGCTTCGCCGCGCCCAATCCAGCAGCCGCTCATACCGCAGCCGGGCCCACATACGGCCCCGCTCCCAGAAGCCCCGCGTCCCGCTCATCAACGACTGCCCTAGAACGTACTGGTGTGAAGTGTCGTAGCTGACTACCCACTCGCGCCAGAACGACGCCGCAGCGTCCAGGTAAAGCATCACCCTCCCCCAGCCTTGCGGCGACTCAATCGCACCCCCTGGCGTGGGATCGAACGTGACCCACCCATAGCCCGGAAAGTAGGCCTCTACCCAGGAGTGAGCATTCTTCCCCCGAACCACGTAGTAGCCAGTTACATCGTTGAATTCATCACTGCGGAATCCGTTCACCACGCGCGATGGAATGCCGAGCGTCCGCAGCATCACGGCCATCGAAGATGCGAAGTATTCGCAGTGCCCCTGCTTGCGCTCGAAAAGAAAGTTAGCCAGCGGATCGGCGACCGCTGAGCGCGGCAACTGCAGCGTGTAGGCATAATGCGACTGCAAGTATCTTTCCACCGCAATCGCCTTGTCATAGTTATTGCTGGCGGAACTCGCGATCTGCGCTGCCAGCCGCGGAATGCGTGGATCAAGCCCGAGCTTGGGTAGCTGCAGATAGGCCGGGGCAAATTGCGGAAGATTGTTTCCCGCCGTTCGAAGTTCCGCGGCAGCGGGCGTTGAGATATCTGAGTCCGCTTCATACAGGCTCACGGAGCGCTGGCTGTCCAGATCAGACACAGCTCCCCCACTATCGATCTGCAACGTGCGATATGCTCCCTCTACCCGGCGCGCCCACGGGGCCAGAAAGAAAATGTTGGTTCCAATCGGTTCCATCAGCACGCGGTAGTGAATCAGGTGATAGCGCGAAGTCCAAGCCCGCGCAACTCCCTGGCCCAGGAGCGGAATGCGGAAGCTTCCATCCGCTTCGCGGTACAGCACATACTGCTCGCGCTGGTTAGACCAGTTCTTGCCGTCGAAATTCGCCAACGCGACCCCGCGCCAAGCCAGCTCGTGTCTGCCGTCTCGGTCCCCGTCAATCTGGATGTGCATCACCACGGCATCCGATTGCTGAATCTGCCCGATCCGCCCCAATTGCACCCGGTCACTGAAGCCAGTCGAAAAATCCGTGCCGTACGAGTAGCCGCCCAGGTAACCCGTCGACATACGGGGCAACAGGAAGAACATCGCCGCCGCGCCGATCAGTATCATCAGCACCAGACCGGGCGTGACCCGCGCCAGCGAGAAGGCCAGATGCCGGTGCTCCTGCGTATCGCTTGAGTGCCGTGCCTGAAAACGCGCCGCTTGCCCGGACCGTCGCATTTCCATCAGGATGAACGTAACCACCGCCATCAGCATGAATACGGCAAAGAAAAGCATGAACACGCTGTCCACGGTCAGCACCGCCGACGCCAATACCATCAGGAAGGCGAGGATTGCCAGCATCGTGTAGTCGCGATCGCGCCGCAGAGAAAATGTGCGCACCACCACCGCGAACAGCACCATGTGTACCGTCGCCGAAAGAAAGCTGCGAGACAGGAGCAGGTAATCGGCCCCGTAGAAAACGAAGTATCCGATTGTTAGCGGCGTGGTCCAGTGCTCCGAAATCACAACCGTCCGCCGCGTTGCCAGCACATAGCCGCGCAGCGCCAGTGCTCCACCCGCTAGCAGGATAGTTGGAAGATCCAGGCCGCCAGTGCTAGCCAATGTTCCAAATCCAACCAGCACAAGCAAATAAACAGACAACTCGAAGTATCGGTTAACTGCCTGGGAGAGCGGATTCAACTCGAGTTGTCGGGTGGTCTGCGCCATCGAAAGTAGCGGACGCGCTCAGAGCCCGTCCGCCTCTAAACAGTTTTGTTCAAGCCCCAGGGTTCGATACCTGGGTTCACTCTATTGTTCGACAAGTCCTACTAAGAAGGGAAGGCCTCCGTGCCTCTTTCTTGCACCGAAAGTCACCACCCGTTTGCCCAGGCCGCTGCTGCGAAGTGGAGCGCCGGCGTCCCGCCTGCTTCACTTTAAATTTCGAGATAGCCGTCCTCAGCTCCCCACCGAACGCCCCTGACGGATAAAAGGCGTTCTTTGTTAGAATCATTCAGGTCAGGCATCGGTCTCACGCGACGTACTCTCGCCAACCCCGCCAGGTCCGGAAGGAAGCAACGGTAACGGGCTCTTGCGTGTGCAGTGGGCCCCCGGTGCCTGGCTTATCTTTAATCTCTGCCCGCGAAACCTTTTACGCTCCCTTTACAAGTCTTTGCGCAAGAAACCCTTGCTGTCTCGTCTCACTATTGTGGCAACAAAAATATCTGCCAAATTGGCTGAGGAAAACCATGCGCAGTGTTCCATCGAAAATCATATCGCCGAGCGTGACCATTCGCGTTTCCGGATCTCTCTGTCAAAGTCATCTTGCCTACCTCGACCAGCTCGTTTCTTCTGCGATTGACTGTGCCTTGTGGCCTCTACTCGATCTGACCCATCTGGAAGAATTGGACCGCGTTGCGCTAACCTACCTCCAAACCGGTGAGGGTCGCCATTTCGGCGTCGTCGCCTGCCCGAATTTTATCCGCGAATGGATGCAGCACGAAAAGGAACGGGAAGCCGCTTGATCGCCCCGCGGTCCATGCCACGGCTTCATCTTTTGAATGTAGCGACAGCCGTCCTCGGCTGTCCGTCGTTTGATTGTCATCCTGAGCAAGCGTTCTTTGCGCCGCGAAGAGCCTGTCCCGAGCTTGCCGAGGGAATCTGTGCGAGCCGCGCGATGTGTCGCGTTCTCTGAGACACAATAATCGCGCGTTTCGCTCGCTTCCTTACCAGACTGTACGACTGCCTAACATCACACTAGTTAGACTTTCTGCCTCCAATCCTGCAAAATACTCCATTCATACTCAGGAGCCCTAATTGACGAAACCGATTCGCGCCAAAATCAGCGCTCTCGGCACCTACGTGCCGCCTCGCCTTCTCACCAACGCCGATCTCGAAAGGATGGTCGACACCACCAACGACTGGATCCTCGAACGCGTTGGCATCCTCGAACGCCACATCGTGGAAAAAGGCGTGGCCACCAGCGACCTGGCAGTCGAGGCCGCCAAGAAGGCTCTCGCCCAGCGCGGCCTCGCTCCCAGCGACCTCGATGCCATCATCGTCGGCACTGTCACGCCCGACATGTTCTTTCCCTCCACTGCGTGCCTCGTCCAGCACAAACTAGGCGCCCAGAGAGTTTGGGGATTCGATCTTTCCGCCGCCTGCTCCGCTTTCATCTACGCCGTGCAGACGGGCGCGCAATTCATTGCCTCCGGCACTCATAAGAAGGTCCTCGTAGTCGGCGCCGATGTGATGTCCTCGATCATCGATTACGCAGACCGCGCCACCTGCGTGATCTTCGGCGATGGCGCCGGCGCCGTGATTCTCGAGCCTGCCGAAGACGATTCCGTTGGCCTGATCGATTTCATCCATGAAATCGACGGCTCCGGAGGATGCTTCCTTCAAATGCCCGGCGGCGGCAGCCTCAACCCCTCAACCCGCGAAACCGTCGACAAGAAAATGCACTACGTTCATCAGGACGGCCAGCAGGTCTTCAAATTCGCCGTACGCAAGCAAACCGAAGCCTGCCTGAAGCTGCTCGAACGCAACGGCCTCAAGGGTTCGGATATCGATGCCTTCATCCCGCACCAGGCCAACCTGCGCATCATCAACGCCACTGCCGAACGCCTCGGTCTGCGGCCCGAAAGCGTGATCGTCAACATCCAATGCTTCGGCAACACCACTGCGGGCACAATTCCGTTAGCCATGAACAGCGCCGTAGAACAAGGCAAACTAAAGAAGGGAAGTCTAGTCCTGATGGCCTCAGTAGGCGCCGGCTTCACCGTAGGCGCCACCCTCCTGCGCTGGGCCTTCTAAACCGTTCATGTGGGGACGGCCGCCCGGCCGTCGCCGCGACCTTGGACAGTAGCGCCAGCGTCCCGCCGGCTTACCTCTTAACTGTTCCCGATGCAGAGGCTGGAGCAGCGCTTCAGCGCTGCGTCCAGCCGCGCCGCTGATGACGGGGGCTTCAGCCCCCGAAGTACGTTCGTAACTCTCCTCTACGTATTTGAATATCCGAGCCCCACACCCCACTGCTATCTTTTCCCGAGCGTCCGCCCCACGTGGGGATGTGGCGGACGAGCAAGTCCATGCTCCGTGCCACCTGCTGCAGTCTAATGCTCGCCCTGGCCCTGTTGGGCCAAGCGGTTGCCCAGAGGTCGAAAGACGACTCACAAGAAACCAAGCTCCTGATCATGGAACACCTGTGGAATGAAGCCCAGGTGAATCGCGACGCCCGCGTTCTCGATGCCATGATCGGCAACCAATTCATTAACACCGAGTACGACGGCGAAGTCAGCGATAAAACCAAGTTCCTCGCCGACATAAAAGATCCGCAGTTCAAACCTGCGAGCCTGACCATTCAAGACGTTAAGGTAAACATGTATGCCGACGCAGCCGTAGTCGCTGGCATCTATCACACGAAAGGAATGTATGAGAACAAGCCTTACGAGCACGTAGGCCGCTTCACCGACACCTGGATATACACGGACGGCCGCTGGCAGTGCGTGGCCAGCCACACCAGCCTGCTGAAAAAGTAGTCCTCAGCCGGCCGGCCAACCCGGCTCAAGCCGACGGATGCTTCAGAACCTCTGCCAGTGCACGCATTCGCGCTGAGTCGGCCGGAGTCTTCGCGGTGCCTGCGCTCTTCTCCAACGAAGAAGCCATACCGTTTAACTTTGCCGTGCTCTTCTTGTTCATGTGCGCCGTCTCTGCGCTGGCAATGGTCTTTCGCAGCCTTGCGAGTCGGCTTTCCGGCAGAGCCTGTGACCTCGATAACTGGTCCACGTATGCTTTCGCGACCACCAGTTTTGCAGGCCACTCGATCTTCTGCTGGTCCTGTACGTTCAAGTCAGCCACTTGAACTGTCTTGGCCGCGTCGATTTCGTTCTGCGTCAGAAATTGTGTCGGGGTCAGTTGAAACACATCCAAACCCCGCGCAATCTCCGAGCCGTAAATGTAGCCGTTGTACCAATACGCGGACCAATCGCCTCCCAGGATCAACACTTTCGGGTCAATGGGTCCGCGATCGAAGTAGGCGATCTCGAACGGCTTCGCCGGATCGGTGAAGTCCATCACCGAAATCCCGCCCTGGTACCATGCCTGCACTTCGATATCGCGGCCGGGCACCGGAATCAGAGACCCGTTATGCGCCACGCAGTTTTCCGTATCACCTTGCGCAGCCGGCAGCTTGTAGTAGTTCGCGAAACTCAACTTGTCGTCCTTCAAACGGAAGATGGCATCCGCACCCCACTTGTTCGGGTCGTTTGGACGGCAGCGCGCCCCTAGGCCACCGCCCCACTCGTCGGTGAACACCACTTTGCTGCCGTCGTTCGAGAACGAGGCCGAATGCCAATAAGAGTAGTTCGGATCATTTACCGCATCCACTCGCTTCGGATTTACAGGGTCCTTGATGTCGAGCAGAATTCCGTTTCCGGAGCACGCGCCCGCTG
>Ga0210391_10000814_pt1 | contig 30499 bp, 25 predicted proteins | sample IncBWC12OmetaG_FD_160573 | JGI IMG/M metagenome (GOLD analysis project Ga0210391, IMG submission 160573) | Forest soil microbial communities from Barre Woods Harvard Forest LTER site, Petersham, Massachusetts, United States - Inc-BW-C-12-O ... | reverse complement strand
CTGCGGAGGCAACTTCCTTTCGCTTCTCCGCCAGAGCAGACTCACCCGCGCTTCGGAACGCCGCTGGCAGGGTCGCCAGCGAGCCTTCCATATTTGTAATTTCCTTCATCAGCCCAGCTATATTAGGTTCCTCAGCGAGCAAGCGCGACATCACAACCCGCCCCAACAACAGCTCGTGCTGGTAGGTAAGGTGCGGTCCCAGCCGCGCTGCCTGCCGTCTACTGTCACTGAATGCGAGAAGCTGACGACCGCCTGCGGGAAGCATCGACCTCATCATCGGCTCACTATTCGGCGGCATGGCCGCTAGAACACTCTCGGCGACGGCCGGCAGAGTCAGCGTGTCCGGAAGTTGCATCGGCTCGAAGATGTCCTTCCTCGCTTCGCAATTTGGGCACACCTCGCAATGAATGAAATACGCGATGCTGGACTCGCTCGGAGAGATACTCCGAGTGTTTATATCCAAGTGATAGTCGGCGGCGACCGCATCCTGACTCGGCTTCAGGAACACGCTCTGTTTGTCTCTAGGAGTCTCATCGTCGGTTTGAGAGACCGGCCAACGGGAGCGCAATCGGATCGATTCCCCACTGAGTACCCCTGCAAGCACCCACTCGTGGCAACGGCCACAGAGCGCAAGCGTGAGAGTCGCGGCCTGGCACTCCGGGCATATGTCGGCCAGATCGGGAATCAGTAATCCAGCGCCATCGACGCATCTCGCCCTGTCCGCCAGACAGCGAGGGTTAATGCACACACTAAAATGCCCCGGAGCCCGCACTTGCAGATGCAGCTTATGGGGAATCAATGGTAACGAGTTAAAGTCTTCCCGCGCGCGCGCGCACATTTGAAGCAGGGCTGTTGCCGCTTGTTCTGCGTCAATGGGACTGTCAGCGGGAAACAACTGCTTCGCGGCTTCCTGAAGGGGCAGTACAGTCCGTTTATTCAGCGTTCGCTGTGTCCAAAAGAAATCGTCGAGCAGGTGGACCAACTCCGAGCGGCCGAGCAGTCGATGCAGCAGGCGTGCCGGGATGGATTCGGATACGTTCTCTTTCAAAGTCGCCGCAGAGACCAGTGGGTGCACGCATTGCAGCACAGCTTCAACTCCCGATTCATCTGACCGCAGTCTTGCATTTTCCGTATCAACAAGCGCGAGCGGTTCCAGCGCCGCCACGCTCACCTGCGCTGCGCGCGCTGGCCCAATCAGATCAACCTGGGGAAGTTCGCGTTTGTGAGGCTCACCGGCAATCGGCCAGACGAGGCCCGATTTCTTGGAAAACAGCTTTGCGATGAACTCCCGAAGTTTCTCAGGCGTACCGCCCAACGTGGCAGAGGTCGCGATATGCAGAATCTCGTCCGGGTTTACTCCACAGCGAAGCTGCACTCGCCGCAACAACATACAAATGTCGGCGGCCAGCGTTCCGCTGTATAAATGTGCTTCGTCCAGCACCATCGACCGCAAACCGGGGCCGAAAAACGGCGCGTCCTGGGGCCGGCATAGCATGTACTCCAACATTGAGTAGTTGGTCACAAGAATGTCTGGCGGCGATTCCCGGCCTTGGATACGAGTTAACAAGCGGGACACACTTGGCTTTTCATTAGCCAGGGAGGACCATTTCAGCGCCTCTTTATTCTCCGGCGTCTCGGATGTGAAATGGAGGAATGTAATGGGAGCTGGCCCTGCCGTCTGGGAAAGCAACCATGTATGCAACCGCTCAATCTGGTCATTAACCAGCGCATTCATTGGATACAGCAGGAGCGCGCGAATTCCCGTTTCGCCGGGCTGACGCGGATGAAGGAACAGATCGTTTAGAACCGGCAACAAGAACGCTTCCGTCTTTCCGGCGCCCGTACCTGCAGTAATTACAATGGCAGGTCGTTCGCCGGGCAGCGCTTCTGGAACGCCTCTTAGGGCGGCGCGCACGGCTTCTTCCTGGTGTGTATACAGTTCTCGCTCTTTCGGGTGCGCTGCGGGATTGTCCAGCAGCTGCAACAGTCTTCCGTCAAAATCGCCGCTTTCCGCCAACGCGCTAAGCGTCGTACCGTTCTTCTTGCTAGGGAACAGGCATTCTACCCATAGCCTGCCTACGACACCGCCAGATTTCTCATCATCGCGCCAAGCTCTTTGACATAGTTCAAGCAACCGTCTGTCCCGAAGCGGTCGATAGCTGGTCGCGAGTTCCACAATTCTTTCGCGCACATCCGACTGCGTTTTCAGTGCATCCAGTTGAAGCGTTTCGGTCATAGTGCTCCGTCCTTAAGTGCACGATAAAGACTACGGCACACAAGGTGCGCAGCGACGAATGCGCAACATACGGCGGATCGCGCAATAGCTAACCGAAGCCACTTGAGTTCGGCATGTTCACCGGAGAATAGTCGGTCAGATGGTTCCGTAACACAAAGCCTGAAGAACTTTCCATCGACCGGAGCGTTGTCTACCCAACTGCGCAAATCGTTCAATGCTGCCTCTTCTAAGAGAGATAAGTCTTCCGGCTTGGCAGACGGCGAGGTTGCTCCGGCGTACGCGCAAAGTTGCGCGATGACAACCTTGGCCACCAATTCAGTGCTCTTGCGCAGTTCATCCAACTGTTTGGGATCGGGTTGCTTGTGAAAGACACCGTGAATCGATACAACATTGATTAGCCTTTCGCGGAGAGCAAACTGATTCTTGATGCACGCGACCAACAGTTGCGCTAGAAGCACGGGTTGAGCACGCAACAGGGCTGCAGCGGGTTCATAGAAGTTGTTTTGCCAATCTGACGCCAGTATTGCGCTGACATGCTCTTCAAGAAGCTCTTGGGCGACGTATTCGTCCGAGGGCAAAACAGGAACACACTCACGGATCGGAACTGCATAATCAACCACGCCGCCTGAGACATACGCGCCGGACGCATCGTGCAACAACGGTTTCCTCGAAGTCCATGCGTCCAAGGTGAGCAAAGGGCTTTGCGCTGCACGCTTCTGCACAGAGTCCTTGAAGGGCGGCATAAGCACGGGAAATCGCCATGCCCGCAGCGCTTTGGCTGTTGCGTTCCAGTCCGGTGTCTGGTCAAGAATGTGACACCAGCTTTCGGCTAAACTATGCCAAGCAGTTGTGGTCGGCTCAACATGGAAGCGTGCTCCACGCCACATGCCTTCCCAAGACAGTAACCATCCCAAAGGCTCCGCTGCACTATCCGCAAGGACAAATAGGGTTGCCTCATCCAGCGCCTGCACTTCGGATGGATCTACGCATCTCGGCACATGTTTGTTTCGCTCCCATACCCAAACGCGAAACTCACCCGCACGTTCTACCGGCTCACGCAATCGGAGAAGAAAGTCGCCTTGCTTGATTTCGACGGCGGCTAGCAAGCTCGTTGAGTACACCGCAGAGGCTAGCGGGACACGAGCCATATGGTCTTCGTGCATAAGCCCGAACCGCAAATACAAGGGCTCCCCGCAGCACGCGATCTCCTGTCGCCGCACCACATCAGGCTCGGCGAAAACGGGTTGATCGCCAAGCATTAGCCAGACCTCCTGCTCGCTTCCAGACCGCCAGCGGCACGCGAGGGGTCTGCCTTCCAGGGTGCCTGCGTCCAAAGGAAGGGCTCCGTGCAGGTCATTCCATTGACCGTCATCGGACTGGTACGCAGCACCGGATGCTGGAGGTCCGGAGAACTCTACATTCACCTTTGCATGGCCATAGTCCTGGCCACGCCGCGCCTGAACAAGGACCAGTCCATGTCCGTAACGGAAATTCGGGGCAACGTGGATATCTGCGCAAGCTCCTGCATACCCACGCCCAGCAAACCGAAACCACTCGCAGATCCAGCCCTCAGCAAGCGTTACCCGAACACGAAGGCGACTTGGCGAGAGTTCCGTAGCCGACACTTTGCAGCGAAAAGCAGACTGATTCTCACCGGACCTGCGTTGCCTGGGTGTCCACAGGAGTTCCTCCCCGGCAAAGACGCCTAGTCCCATCGGGAGTCCTTCTGGAAATCTATAAATTGCCCACGATTGGGAGCGTTCTTCGTGGCAGATAATCTGGGAACCGTTCCGCACCTGAAGGTCTGCCCGCACAACGAGTGAATATGGCTTTTGAAGGTTCAGCTCGGCGTTAGTAGTGTCCAGAACGCGCCGTCCCTGTATGCCTGCAAACAAGACCACATCCTCTGACTCGTCCCAGAACGCGAACCGCTCCCGATAAATACCGTGGCGAGGCATGGCAATCTTCACTTCCCGTTCAGGTTGCTTCAGCACTTCGCGCACCGGCAAGTGTACCGACCCGCCATCGAGGACGAAATGTCCATCGGGGTCACGGACTATGGGCGCAGGCGGGAGGCCTTGCATGGACAATATCAATCGACGTGCATCGGAGGTCATGAACTCTTTCGGGAGGACATGCGAAAGTGAAAGCGTGAATTCACTGTTGCTAAGACGCGGAACGCCGAAAATTGTTGGATTTCGGTCCTCATCCTCGATGCGTCCAATTGACGTTGCTTGCTTGTTCGTGTGCGCTTTCCGAAGACCAGCCCAAAGCATTGCCCTGCTTTCAGCCGGGCACCAAGCGGAGTTTGCTAATTGTGCATCAAACTCAGCCGACGTGCACCCGGCAGCGGCTTTGCGGAGTATTGCCCAATATCGCTGGAAGGAGATTGAGCTATTGTCATCGCCGGGATTTAGAAGGGTGCGAACGGTTTCCGGTAAAACATAGCCTGCCAGCCAGTTTGGAAGCTGACGGCACGCTACCTGTGGATTGAAGCCAAACTGCAGCATGACGGTGCGCCAGTAGTGCATCTTGCCGCGCAGATGGAGCTGATTTCGCAGGCCGAGTATGCTGCAGGCATCGCGCAAGGACTCCCTGCACTCAGGCAGCGGGTATTCGCCACGACCAAACCAGTTGTGTTTAAGAGCGTCGCTGCAAGCGGCTGCAACAGGGGCCCATAAGACATCGTTCTCCTGATGCCGAGCAACGGCGGTGCTAACCCCGAGCAAGAGAATCCCTGTCTCCAGGCTTCGCGGTGGAGGAAGGTGTGAGGTCGGGCACTGACGAGCCCATCCGAAAAACTTCGCCCAGTCTTTGGATTGCAGCCCACATTCCACCAAAGACCAGCGCGGCTCGGCTGAATTCTCTTTGTACCATCGGCTAAAGCTCAGCAAGCGATCTGCGCAGACGTGCGGGAAACTGGAATTTCCAAGCGGGAGGTCATCGAGGCAAACGACAGATTGAGGTGGGTTCGGCATCGAAAAAGGGCTGGACCAGAGCCGTTTTAATCGTCTAAATTCCTGACCGTGTGATTCTGTTTCAATTGTGGCGAACTTCCGTCGTTTCTCGGATTTTTGAACATCCTCTGCGATGACCCCAACAACGGAAAATCTGGAATTCCACGCTTCGTATGTCTTCCGATAGCAGGAGGCGGTTTCTCCGTTTCGATCAAGGTTTAGATACCTATCAGCGTTTAGGGGCTAGCATTAGCCAATTTACCCCATTCACACTCAATCGGGCAGAGCTTGGCTTAATCCCGTTCATACCGGCATATTTGCCGGTATGAACAATTGAAATCTTCAGCTCAAAGGAAAATACGGTCCAAGGATCTCTCGCCAGATTTTCAACGCCTCCCCCTGCCGCGCTGTCTGCTCGGCCCGGCACGCCAATGCTGCTTTGCGCTGTGCTTCCTGCAGAGCGCTCTTTGTAGCCGTAATCATTTGTGGCGTCATCTGGTCCGAGACGAGAGGACCTAGGCCGGCCGGGTCTGGCCAATCACGGCCAATGTTCGCTTCCATCGCCGCGAAAAAATTCCTCCCCTCGTTGGCATAGGTTGAAAAGGGGGATTCGACCAGCTCTTCCGCAATGACCTCGACGAGGAACGAGGGCTTGATCGGTTTGCCGTTTGCCCGGTTCCAGCCTTTGATCATCTTGACGAGCGGCACCCAGTAGCCATCGATTTCGTTGTTTTTCGCTGTGGCCTGCTTCTGGTGCTTCTTAGGATTCGTCTTGATCCAGGTTCCCGTCACCTTGTCGGGGATCTCGAAGACGTCCGTTTCGACCTCGAAGGCCGGCACGGCATCGATGCTCAGCACCTTCCCGTGATGATCGTCGGGATAATAGTTCTTCTCGAAGACGACGGTGACCGCACGCCGGCAAATCTCCGTCTGGTCCTCGCCGATAAACTCCTTCTTCAGACATTCATCGAACGCCATCAGCATGTCGATCGGAGGCTTATCCCGACGCCACTTCTCTTTGCTGCCCAGGATGAAAAACACGTCGACGTCCTTGAGCGGTTTGGTTTTTGTGTGCCTGCGGTAGGAACCCGAGAGGACATCATTCGAGACATCGAAGCTCTTGCGGATGCATTCACGCACGTCTTTGTGGCGCTTCTGCGCATCTTCGCGCTCCGTAGGGCTGAGTTCAAGGTTCTGCCGAAATTTATCGAATGCCTGTGCTGTGCTGAGCATGGATCATTACCTCCAGTAAGTTGCCCCGGCAGTCATATGACCGGTAGCGATGACCGTGCCGGAGTGACGGGCAGCGAGCTGTCCGGTTGAGAGAAATTCGGTATAGACGAACCCGCTGACTGTGGCAGCGCCAGGATGGGTGGTGAGGATGATGCGGTAAGCGCAATCTAAAGAAGGACGCGCAGACTTGGCAATCAGCTGGCGCAGATAGTTCTTATCCAGCCACATGTCATCGTCGACGCCCGAACCGGTATAGACGACTGGGAACTCCCACTTGGCCGACGCGACAGATGCGCCGGGCTTGAAGAACTCGACGACAATGGTCTTGAGGTGCTGCGAGCTGAGCCAGGTCTTGATGCCGCGTTCTATCGTCTCCCAGTCTTGCATCAAGCGCTCGGGGCTGAGGCCGTACTCGCGGATGACCTCCCGAAGCGTGTTGCGTAGGTTGTCGCTAAGAAACACGATGCTGTGCGTCTGGAGATAAACCTGAGAATAAGTGCTTGTTCCCATTAGAGTGACCCTCCAATATTCCAATCAACAACAAGTGCTTTACTGCTCATTGCCGACTCGGCTGAATCTTCTTCCTCGGCCCGGTCGGCTTCGTCGACATTGAACACTTTGATCCGGGGAGACGTCTTCGCCAGCGACTCTTTGACCCATTTCATGTTTTCGGCGTCGCATGGGACGTGCATCGTCCAGTCGCCGGCGGTCGGATTCCACGTCAGAGCGTCAACTCTTGCACCCTCTTCCACCGCTTTCATGCCGAAGCGGCAATAAATGCGCAGCTGCGGTCCGACGCCTTCGAGCATGATGGCGCGCTTCGACGGATACTCGTCGGTGATGAGCGAACCCATGACGCCGGCAGCGTCCTTCAGCTGCGGTACATCCTTTGAATCGGGCCCCGTCACCAACTCGATAATTCGCTGCCAGGTCTCACCTGCCGACTGAAAAGGGATTGAGCTAATCTCCCGTCGTATTCTCATGCAGCCATCTCCTTCTGTAGCTTTAGCGACTGCCGGAAGGCGGCCTCGATCTGCGTGACCGTCAGCCTATTCGGGTCTTTCGCCGTCTCGATGTCCGAGCCAATCGCCGAGAAAATCTCCTTACGGATGCGCCGACCGTCAAGACCGTCAGATGCTTCTGCGAGGCGGTCCGCCTGCGCTTCAAGGTCTGACACCGTCGTCCAGACCTTACCGATCGAGCGGAGGGTATCGGCAATAATCTCGCGACGCGCCGCCACATTCGGCAGGCCAATCTCCTCAATGTGGTCGGCTCGCGAGAGGACCGCGCTGTCGAGCGCCTTCGGAAAATTCGTGGTCGCGATGAGCAACACATTGCGATGTTCTCTTGTCAGCCGGTCAAGGCCAGCCAGCGCCGCGTCGGTCGCGCGGTGGACATCAATGGGATTGGCATCAAGGCTCAGCTGGTGACGGGAGACTGCGAGCGTCTCCACTTCATCGAGCAGTACAATAGCTGCGCCGTTCATCGCCATCTCGGGGATCGTATGTTCGAACAGCTTCGCCACCGCCTGCTGGCTGCGCCCATGTGCCGAACTCATCAGTGCGTGCGGATCAACCTCGACATATTTGCACTTTGCGCCCTTGAGCTGCTTGGCAACCTGATTGGCAAGGCCTCGTGCAAGGGTCGTCTTGCCGGTACCCGGCGCGCCGGTGAGCAGAATCAGTCCATGCATGGGAGCGGCCTCGAAGGGCAGCTTCTGCCGAACGGTGAACGAAAGCAGCGATTGCGCGAGCAAGCGTTCCCGCGTACCTTCAGCCAACATGATCGAGTCCCAGGCCGGATCGAATTCGACATGAGGGAGGTTGCAGTACCGCGCTATGCCTTCAGGATTGCTCATCGTCGTTTTCTCTCGTATCTGTTCAGGTTCTGGCCGCGAAATTGCTTGACCCAATTCCTAGTTTACAGTACATATAAAATATGTCAATTTGTAAACCGATGGAGATTTGTTCATGATTGCTGATCGCGTCAGACTTGCCCGAGCAAAGGCGGGCTTATCTTTACGGGATCTTGCCTCGGAAATGAACGATAAGGTAACCGCCCAGGCCATCGGAAAATATGAGCGGGGAGAGGATATTCCTAGCTCAGGAGTGCTGTTGGCACTCTCTAAGGCACTTGGCGTGTCTCTCAGCTATTTGCTCGATACCCAGGGCGTGGAACTGTCTGGCGTGGAGTTCAGGACTAAGGCAAGCACGACCGCCAAAGATCGTGCTCATGTGGAGACGGCGGTCCTGGAATGGATAGAGCGCTATCTGCAGATTGAAGTGATCCTCGACATGGATAGCGCCGAATGGCACTGCCCCGTGCCCTGTCCCGTCGAACTCACCGATATCGACGAGGCCGAGAAGCTTGCTAAAGATGCCCGCGACAAATGGCAGCTCGGCATCGATCCCATCCCCAACATGACGGAGCTTCTAGAAGAGAAGGGGCTCAAAGTGCTCACGGCAACGCTACCCGAACGCGTGTCTGGCTTCACCTGCATGGTAGGTCGAGGCAGAGGAAAGCAAGACTTGCCAGTCATCGTCGTCAATAATGCCTTCTCGCTTGAACGTCGTCGGCTGACGCTTGCGCATGAACTCGCACACCGATTGATTGATACCAACAGCTTGAACGACAAGGACGAAGAGAAGGCAGCGACGCTTTTCGCAGGTGCCTTCCTCATGCCGCGCGAACATCTTCTCAGGGAGGTAGGCAAGCACCGAAACGCTTTTGGCTATAAGGAGATCATCGATCTCAAACGCATTTACCGGGTCAGCGGGATGGCGCTTCTTATGCGCTTAAAGCAAATCGACGTTATCAGCGAGTCGACGCTTGTCTATGCATTTCAATCAATCGCTCGGGGCTGGCGCACCCAGGAACCAGAGGAGCTGGAAAAAACTGATGAGCGTGGTCAGCGGGAGAGAGCACGCCGCTTTGAGCGTTTGTGCTATCGCGCCCTCGCAGAGAAACTCATTTCGTTGCCGAAAGCTGCCGAACTCCTCCGGTTGCCTGCCTCGGAAGTTGAGGTAGGGCTGAAGGGGCCGCAAAGCGCCGATGCGCATAGTAATTAGTGACAGTAGCTGCCTGATCGATCTGCGCAAGGCGTCTCTTCTGGACGCCCTACTGTCATTGCCCTACGAATTCCTCATCCCGAACACTTTGTTTGAAGAGGAACTCATCAAGTTCACGGCCGCTCAGAAGCGGGAGCTGCTTCATCGCGGCCTGAAAGTGATTGATCTGCCCGGAGAAGCAGTCTTGCGGGCGCAAGCGATTGTGCGCAAGCTTCCCAAGCTCTCCGTGCATGACGGATTCGCCTATGCCCTTGCTGAAAATCATCCGGGCTGCATCCTGCTGACGGGCGACAATGAGCTGCGAAGCGCTGCAAGCGAGGCCAAGATGGAGGTACATGGCATCTTATGGGTGATTGATGAACTGCATCGCCATAAGATCGAGCCTGCTACAGCACTGCTAGCCGTTCTGCAGGCGTTCTCCGCCGATCCCACCATCAGGCTGCCACGGAAAGAATTGACCGCCATCATTAAGGTATTTGCGGCGCTGAAATAAATTCAGCAACTGCGGTGAATGGAAGACCTTCATGACTAACAAGAAAAAAGAGCAAGCCAAGAAAGCATCCGAAAGGAGTAACAAACCCGACGCCAAGAAGTCCACCCATCCAGGCTCTTTTCTCGCGCCGGAAGCAATGGGCGGAATCAATGCCAGCGAAGGGTTCGACTTCCAAACGCGCTACGCCGCCTGCGGAGTGCCGCTTTGGCTGCTTCAAGCGGCTTTCCAGCAGCTTCTGCACGAGGGCGCGGGTGACATCGATCTGCGGTACATCAAGGACGGGAAATCCTCACGCACCTTCATGCAGGTCAAAGACCATGATGTGCAGCCGGCCGAACTGAAAGAGGTGATAGAGCAGTTCATCGCACGCGATACCGCGTCCCCGAATGCCTATCAGTGCTTCACGGTTGTGTGCCAGTCACTGTCTCCGACACTCAGGCCAATCGAGAACGGGCTGGCCCGCCTGCGTGGCTTGAATGGCTTCTATAACGACATACCAGGTCTCCTGGACTCAACCAAGCAGGAACTCGACGAACGACTGAAGGCTGTCGGCCTGGGCGACTATATCGATTTCATTCACGAGAAGGTCCACATTGATGCCGGGCATGGCGACATGCATCACGATGATCGTGCACTCGCGCATTTTGTCAACCGGTTGCTCCAGCATCCCGATTACGCGGAGAAGGTTCGAGCAATGGTGGTCCCCGCCTTCGCCGAGACGATGCGCAAAATCGGCGCAAACAAGGGGACGGTCCTGGATCGCGCCGAAATCGAGAAGCTTCTCTATGACGCGGTCACGAGCAGCATTGCCTCGGAGAAGAAAATCACGATTTGGCTTCAGAACTGGACCAGTGAGACCTTCGATGTACCGGCTGACTACGCGATTGATTGGTCCGAGCATTTCGACAGACCTAAACGGCACGTACCCTCGCCCGAGCGCTGGAATGATGAATTGATTCCGCAGCTTGAAGCACTCAAGAAGCAGATTTTGCACGAGCGAAGAGAGCGACTCATCCGTTTTCGCGGTAAGTGCGCTTTGTCATCCGGCGTCGCTCTTGGTGCGGTGTTCCCCACGGTAGGAGGCTGGGCTTTTGAGATCCCGCAGCCGCCTGCAAAAGAGGCCTGGCGGTCCGATGCTGTAGCGACGGAACCCTACGACATGATGGTCGAGGAAGTGGAAGGCTCTGCGCACGGAACGGATATCGTCCTTGGCTTGAACATCAGAGGGAACGGCAGGCATGAGATGGTGAAATATGTCGAGAGCACGGGCCATGTTCCTCTCAGATATCTTTTCGTTTCACCATCCTCCCTGGGCGCGCAATCGATTCGTGGTGCGAGCGACGCCGTGGCCTTTGCCCAATCTGTTCGCGAAGCGTTAGGGCAGAGTCTGAAGAAATACGGCGTGCGGAAAACCCGTTTGATCTTTTACGGGCCGTTTGCGCTTGCGGTGTTTCTCGGCCAGCATTTCACGTCGGTCGGCGAAATCCAGCTGTTTGAATATCAAGATCCCGGCTACGTTCCCAGCTGTACGCTGAAGACCTAAGCTGATACCGGGAGACCTATTACTCATGGCAGCAAGCTTTCCTGCAGATCTTGCCAATCATGTGGCTATGGAGTATGGGAGGCTCTGCACTTGGCTTTCAGACAGCGCTTCTTGGCAGGAATCCTGTCATGCAATGCACAGCTTCAGTCTAGCGCACTGTACATAGGCATATGCAGGAGCAATTATCGTATCTCGGCGGGCGTGATGAGCGCCTGAAGAACGCCATTGAGACCATACAGGCTGAAGAGTTACAACATCTGCATTTTGCGGAGACACATTGTCGAAGTGGAGGAGCGATCGCCAGGGTGCTTGATGCTCTTATCGCTGGAATAACAGAAGTTGTGATTTGGCTTTCAACTTGGGGAGAGGTTACGCGTATGCGTAAAGAGTTAACTGCGCATGCGGCTTAAAATCCTGGATTGAACCTTTTCGGGGCGTTGGACAAAAAATCCCCTCCATCTGGCGGACGCGTGCATTAGAGTGCGTTGCAACGGCGCATCACCACGGGACGAATCCGTTAACGATTCCAGAAGGCCCTTGGCCTGGTTCTTAGTACGTGATAATCCGGTTGATCACGTAGCGAATGACACGCCCACGAACCTCCAAAAATGAAGAAGCGTTACCTTATAGAGTGCGACCGCATGGCCGTGATTTCCCTGCTTCCGTGTATCACAGAGCGTAGCCTTCGCTGGCGCACAGAGCACCGTGCCCACCAGCGGATTGGATAACCCCTTTGGGCTCCCTGGACAGCCTAGGCGACAGCAACTGGCTATAGGCCTCAGGGGAAAAAGGACATGAAGGACGTTCTGTTTGAGTCCTTCGAGCTTTATGAGCGGCATGATGGCTTGTAACGCTAGGGCGCGATAACGCTTGCGTAGCGCAAAATTACTGCATTTCTTGCGGCCAAACGCGCTATAGTTCTTCGCGATGGACTTACAGCCAAAACTGACATCCGCTAAAGATATCCTTGCGATCGTGCGGGAATCCGCGATCGTTATTGCGGTCATCGTTTTAGTCCTGTGTCCCGGTGCATACGCATGGTGGTCGGCCAAGTTCGACGAGGAAGCGCACAAACGCGGGGCGAGTAAAGTCGAGACAGGTATTGCCGGAAATACGCTGACGTTCGATCATTCCACGGAAACCGTTGATAAGCTCGTCACTGCGAATAAGACGATCGACGACCTGAAGCTGCAGCTCCAGAATCTCATCGCCTCGGCACCCGGGAAAACGGCCGAACAAGCAAAGCAGATTCAGAACTCAGCGAACGTTCTGTCTTCTCAAATCCAAAGCAGCCTGAATTCGGCAAAGACCGTTCAACTCTCTCAAGATCCAGTGCAGGATGCCCCAGGCTTGGCGACCGGTTCCGGCACCTACGGTATCGTCGTATCGGCCGACAAGAAGGACGACCTAGCGGCATACGAGGCGCAACTGTTGAAGAGGGAAAATTTCAATGATGTCGCTTTCTACGATCGTCTGGGATTCATACGGACGGTCGCGCGTTTCGCCGATGCCACGGCCGCAAACGAAGCCTTACCGAGCATACAGAAGACCCGGCAAGGGGCATACATCATAAATCTCTCCAAATGGTGCCCCAAGTACACGGATGAACGAGTCCTCGCTGGTGTGCCTGTTCTGCAGTGCCAGTAGCATCTCTACTGCAAAAAAAGCAAAAGGCGCCCTACCCGAAGGGAGGGGCCAGAATTTTCATGCGGACTGACCCGCCTCCGGATCGTGACATTCTCGGCATAGGCAGAGAGGCATGGTTCAAAGAGCGTGTCTTCGATATGTTCTTGTGGGAAATAGGTGCTTGATTCAACCTTTATCCGGCCAATCTTAGGCCGAGGGAAAGCCCAGAATATCGTGACACTCGATCCCTCATAGCGCCAAACTACATGGGTGACACCGAACGATCTTGCCCAATCCGTTTGACATTGCGGGAGAATATCGTATTAGGTCTAGACGTCATCCTCTAAGTAATTTTCTAGGTGGGTTGAGCAGAGCGACTCGGTCGCTGAATAAAGAGCTCATTGCCGGCTGGCACTCACATGAGATCTGGCGATTGAATCTCCTCTCGCAGTGTTGTGTCCAGATGCTGTCCCGCCGCGGCGGTGCTTGATCCCAAAAGTGTTTAACCTGTTCTCATTAGCCGCCAATTTATTCGGCCCTATCTATTCGCACTATCGTGCTTGGTGCGGCGATTCTTCTGGGCTTGAGTCTACCAAATGAATCTCCTCTTAATTGCGCGTCCTAATTCGTCGGTAGTGCGATTGGATCAGGGTGGCGACAAGGTATGTATGTATCTACTTGCTGCGATATCGAATCAGATATTAACTAACAAATAAAATATAAGCACTTAATAACCTTTCCCCTAAGGGTTAGGTTTTTTTTTGGAATAGACACAAGTCGATTGTCGTGATAGAGTTCGGCCATTCAAATGCCCTTTGGACTCAAGGAGTGGGAGTAGTTTCCCGGTAATTGGTAGGTGACGATATCGCACCGGCTACGCAACGGTTACTTATAGTGAGGCGGGTTAAGCAAGGAGTGTTCACGACAAAGCCTACTCATATGTTCGTCGTTAGGTCAGGCCTTTTGTAAGGCAAGGAAACACGCGGTGAGGAAGTAAGCCTCCAGTGTCAGTGCGGGTTGCGCAGTAAAGAAAACATAATTCAAAAAGAGAAGGGCAATATCGGCTTGGGGGAATTGGCGAGAGGGTTTCAGGTAACTGTTTGCATTTCTAATGTAACCGGTCGGGCTATGTCGAACGCAGAAGTCTCATAGTGGGATATTCCCCGTATGCCCGTAAAGGCCGTGTGCCGTACAACTGGACGGATCTTACAGAGGCGAAGTTTACGCAATGACCAAGAAACCACTCTCGATTTTGGCGCTGTGCTCTGTCGTGTTTATTTCGCCGTTCGGCATAGCTCAAGCGCCGTCACCTGCCATTGGTTCCGTTTCCCCCAACAGCGGCCAGCAGGGGCAGACCCTCGACTCCGTAGTGGTGGTTGGCGACGCTACCCACTTCGCTGATGGGGTAACGACGGCGAACTTTGGGCCGAATATCAAGGTCAACTCCACCAAAGTGACCGGCGCGACTCATGCCACCGTCAGTATTTTCATCGCGCCGCCTGCACCGCCGGGCGGCCAAGCCATCTCATTGACCACGGGTGGCGAGGTAGTAAAAATTGCGAACGGCTTCACCATACAAGCGCCGTCTCCTGCCATTGGGTCGGTTTCCCCCAACAGCGGCCAGCAGGGGCAGACACTTGACTCCGTAGTGATGGTTGGCGACGCTACCCACTTCGTTGATAAGGTAACGACGGCGAACTTCGGACCGAATATCACGGTCAACTCCACCAAGGTGACTGACGGGACTCATGCCACCGTCAGCATTACGATCCCTGCGGCGGCACCGCCGGGCGGCCAAGCCATCACATTGACCACAGGTGCTGAGGTGGTGAAAGTTGCCAATGGATTCACCATACAAGCCGCGCCTTCAGTTGCAGTGACGGGTATATGCCCGACCGGCTTCGATGGGTGCAACAAAGCCGTCACCGCGATGAATCAACAATATATCGTGTTAAACCGGACCATCATGGACCCAAAGAGCGTGTCCGACACCTTCGGCAGGAGGATTGGACAGCGATATATCGTGATGCAGATCTCCATCGCCAATCGAAACAAGGACTTTCAGTGGCTAATACAGGATGCCGGGTTTGATCTCACGAATTTCGCGACGGAGGTTGCTCGTCGTCCTAACTGCGACGCGAATCTAAAACTAGTGCTCGGACAGTTGACGGAACACTCGGAGTCTACGCAGGTGAGTTCTGCTGATCTGACAATGCTTCGAGGTGTCGCTGAGAAAGGTCAGTCCCTCGACCCCAGGAACTTCATTATCCATGGACTTTACGGCTCCGGTGTTATCGCGGCCGGTCTGATCGGAGTCACGAAATTCGGGGCGTCATACGCGCCCGCGGTCGCTGCGTTCAACGGGCCTTTTATAAACGCTATGCAGAGCATATTCCCCGATTACACAGTGAACCAACAGAATCGGCTGAGCGATAGCGCTTATTCCGCAAATACGGTTGTTGGAAAACAACAAGCAAAGGTGATCGCCATTTTTATTCCGGAGGAATATTTGCTGACGGAGAAGCAACAGAAAGATTACTGGACGAAACCAGAATCCGTATATGACTGCGCGGATCTTCGGCTTTTGGAGGCCGTTGTTAATGGCAACTTTATATCCAACGTAACGGCTACACCGGCATTGTTAACGGTCAATATCCAGTCAAAAGACCAGGCTTTATTCCAACAGGACAACTTCACGATCAACGGAACCATTACCGGCAACTTCCTCACAAATGCCACGGTGCAATTGGCAGACCCCGTGCCAGCTGGTCTTTCTGTAAAGCTGGATGGAACACCGACCGATTCCCTGATCAAGTTTGTTCTAACAGGGACGAAACCTGTTCTTCCTCACCAAATTTTGATATTTGCCGTCAGCGGGGTGACTGGCGATCCAGGAAAGGTGACCTTCGAGGTTAACTATAGCCCTCCGGCACCCGAGCCAACCAAAGTTACGCCAGACCCTTGCACGATCAAGGCGGGCTCATCGGTGAGCGTCATGGTGACTGGAAAGAACTTTTTGGGGGATGCTACAAAAGTATTCTTATCGAAATCACCCAACGGAGGAGCCACAGGTCTCACTCCCGGCTCGGTTACAGTGGATAGTTCGACTGAGATCAAGCTTGATTTGGCCGCTGGCGCCAGCGCGACTTCAGGGAACTATGATCTGCGCGTGATGTCCCTGGGGGGACCAAGTACCGGCTCGTTCAGCTGTAGCGTCACCAAGTAACATAAGTCGCTGCGTTAATGATAGGAAGGAAAGAACGTGAAAACTAAAGGTCCAAGATGCAGGTCAAGAGTCAAAACAGCTAGTACTCTAGGAGTTCCCGAACGCTGCGGCATGCAAAGTTCCTGGATATCCGAAAATCGAAGAGCAGCCGTTGGCCGGGCGAGATTCGCTTTATTCACGTTCAGAGATCCTGGCGACCTTGTGACACGCGGAAGGGACATTGAAGGTGTGCCCGTACGAGCCAGAAGGAGTGGGGTCCCATCTAACGGAGGAGATCTAATCCATTCCGGCGGAGGAGATCCAATCCATTCCGGCGGAGGAGATCCAATCACTTCTAGCGGAGGGGGCGGAGTCATTTCTGGCGGAGGGGGTGGAGTCACTTCCGGTAGCCCTTTCCGGCTGCGAGCAGCGGCCGTCGGTCCTGCGCTCTCAGTGCCTGATCCCTCAATGCGTCGAACTGACCTAATGGCTCTGCATCCTGTATTCAGGGATGCGGTTACTGAACTCTTGAACGCCTTCCAGACGGAAGGTTTGCCATTCCATCTTTTCGAAGCATTCCGCAGCCCTGTCCGACAGGCTTGGCTGTTTCGTCAAGGGCAGCGTGGTGGTCCGATTGTGACGAAGGCTGACGCCTGGCAGTCTTATCATCAATACGGTCTTGCCGCCGACTTCGTACTCTGGATCAATGGCCAGTGGAGCTGGAGCACACTGGGCCTGAACGATTCGCGGTGGAAAAGGCTCCACGAACTTGGAGCAAAGTTTGGGTTAGAGAACATAAATTCTGAGAAACCCCACCTCCAAGTCGCAGGTCTGATACTCGAAGACCTGCAACAAGGTAGGTTTCCCAGCGGCGGTGACGATTTGTGGCGGGATAATCTCGAAGGGGCCATTATTTCGTGGACTGGCAAGCCTGCGGCTCCTCCCATGTTGGGTATTCGGCCGGAACTCCCCCAAAAATAGAGCGTCTCTGATGTCGACACGGCATGCTGCGTCGGAGGGATTGCAGGGGGCGTCCTCGTATAGTCCAACGAACGCCAAGGTTATTTGCCGCAAAGGTCGGCGGCGGTCGTCACTTTTCACTGATCTGCGTTAGGGCTTTGGAAATCGAAGTGCGTTGTAAAACCAACTGCGAACATTATATGGATCGTGGAGCTGTATGAAAAATCTCCTTGAGGATGAGACACATGGCAAGTTCGGAGCAGGCTGAAGGTTTAAAGCTGATTGCGGACTGGTGTAAATGGCTCGTGACTATTGAAACGGGTGCAATTGCGTGGCTAGCAAACAGCATCGATAAGCCAAGCAGCAATCTCGTCGCGCAGAGGTCTATCCTGTTATCGCTAAGCAGCTTTATTGTTTCGATAATCGCCGCTGGGTTGATCTGTTCAGCTATTCCGACATCGGTGACGGATATTGAGCCAGAGGAAAGAGTAATGGATCGCAGAATCTATCTGGCGGGTCGGTCCGTTGGACCTTTCTGGGCTTATACACAAGCGCTGTTTTACACCTTTCTTATCGGTATTCTCAGTTTCGCAATTGGAGTCGCAGTCAAATTCGTCGGAACATGAGCACTCATTGACTCAAACCTACATATATACCGATGCTCATGTACCTGATCCTGGGAACCACATCTATACCTTGTTTCACTGGTTAGGACAATGACAGAAAGATTCTCGCACCTGCCCTCTGCCCTCGTTGTGTTCGCCGTCCTCATGCTGCTCCATTGTCCGGCTTGGTCTGAGTCCCAGCCTTCGGCTTTGCAATCGGGGGATCAAGGCAACGAGACGCCGCCCAATTCGAACGCTTCCGCGCCAAGCCCTGGCGCTGGTGGCAGCCACAAAACTATCCCGCAAACCACTTCCGGCCCGGCTTCGACAGTCAAGGTCAGCGATAATATTCGCTTTCCTGAGGTGGTAAATGCGGGATCTACCTTGAGTATTACCGGGAACTTTCCTGGCGATGGTACTGCAACTGTCAAGATACACACCGTCGGTAGCGATCTGTCGAAAGACCGTGGAACCGATCCGGACACAACGAAGAAGACGAGTGATACGGAGATCCAGGTCAAACTTCCCGACAAGCTTGAACCGGGGCGGTATCTGATGACGCTTACTTACGCTGACCTGAAAAATGCGATCATCCCGAGCGAAGTGCGTGTCTCCCGGAATGCAGTCACCCTCGACTCGGCGCACCCTACGACCGCGTACCGCAGCGACGCCGGCGGGTTTAACTTCGACGTTATCGGCCAGGGTTTTTCGAAAACTCGTGAAGACAACAAAATCGTAATCAGGGGGCAGGGGCAAATTATTCAGAGTTGGGCTGACAATCAGAAGGACTGCGATTCCCAACCGAAAGAGAAGAAGCCCTGTCTATGGTACGACCTGCAAGATCCCGACAAGCTGCACGTCGTAGGCTACGTCGGCGAAGCTTATCAAGGCCCGCTAAATTTCAAGGTCCAGGTAGGTGACGTCCAGTCCGCGGTAGAGAAACCGCTCGTCCTGGCTCGCCTTTCTCCCGCAGGCATCCGCTTCTGGAGCATCATCATCTTCGGCATCCTCGCCTATATCATCTACTGGCTGGTCTCGACGGGCCTGCGCGCTAATGCGGTGGATAGTGTCATCGGTGGTCAGCGCTATTCGCCACTGGAGTCCTTCGTTCTGGATAAGGAAACGGATACCTACAGCCTTTCCAAGTTCCAGTTGCTGCTCTTCGCTGGGACTTTTGTCTTCGGCTACGTTTACGTTTTTCTCTGTGGGTGGCTGGTCCAGTGGAACTTCGTTCTTCCGGATGTCCCCGCGAGCTTTAGCGGCATTCTGGGGATGAGCGCCGGCACGACAGTGATCGCTGCCGGGGCAACCTCCTCCCGTGGCAGCAAGGGAGCAGGCGGGGTACGGCCCTCGGTAGCAGATTTCATTACAACGGGCGGCCAGGTAGTGCCAGAGCGGTTTCAGTACTTCGTCTGGACGCTGATTGCCTGCTTTGGCTTTATCGCACTCCTGCTGTCGCAGGATCCTGCGACGCTCACCAGCTTCCCCAACATTCCCCAGGGGCTCCTTTATGTAATGGGCGTCAGTGCAGGCGGGTATCTGGCGGGGAAGGTAGTGCGCCCCGCCGGCCCGGTCATTCGGAACATTGCGTGGAGTAATGACCAGAAACTGCTGGTTGTGCAGGGCGACAACCTTTCCAACGAAGCCGACTATTTCGTCGATAGCAAGAAGCTGCCGATCGTCGTTACGGACCCGAATAATCCTGCTGGCGACACGAAGAAGCTCATCACCTCGACTCCCGAGGAACAAGCTTCGGATCGGACTTTCTGTTCCGAGCTGAGGATAACCATCTCCGCCCAGGCCGGGCTGGACCTGAGCACTGGCGATCACGTCTTCCGCATCATGAACAAGGACGCCCAGTTTGCCGACGCACGCTTCACTGCCGATCCGCCGCAGATTATGTCAGTCACAATGGTGAATCCGCCGCCACCCCCAGGACTGACACCGCCCGCAGGCATGGATCCCAACAAAGTACTGGCTACCGGTGACCAAAACACGGACATTCAAGTGAAGGGTTCAGGCTTTCGCGGTGGCATTATCGCGCGCTGGACGAAAGTAGGCGCGCAGCAGCCAATCGAGATTACGTCAGTGCAAGTCCAGGACAATCAGACCCTAAAACTCACTTTAATCCCGGGGAACGCCGGTCCAGCGATCCTTATGGTACTGGCGCCAAACGGATTTTCTGCCGTTGCGACCGTCGCGGTGGTTGCGCCTTCAGGTGCTGGGGCTCCAAGCGGAGCAGCTGCAGGCGCTGCCGGAGGCGGGGATGCTGGCGGTGGATCTGCAGGGGGTAGCCCGGCTGTTCCACTTCCTAATGGTGACGACATTGACGGGTGTGACGTCCTTGTCGAGAAAGCAACATCAGATGAAGATCTCGCTGCCGCCGAAGGAGGAGTGGCCTAACATGGCTTTTGCACTAATTTGGTTACCTCAAGTGCTGAAGGACGCCGGTCTGAAAGTCGCGCTTGTTGATGGATGGGAGAACCGGGGACGTGGCGACGTCGGTAGTACTTTGGGTGTTTTATGCCACCATACCGCGGGACCAAGAAATGGCAACATGCCAAGCCTTGATACGCTCATCCAGGGGCGCTCCGACCTCCCCGGGCCTCTCGCTCAACTCGGCCTTGGTAGGGACGGTACGTACTATGTGATCGCTGCTGGGAGGTGCAATCACGCCGGGATAGGATCATGGCAACGCGTGACCAGCGGTAACACCAATTTCATAGGCATTGAAGCAGAGAATACAGGGCTTTCGAATGATTCTCCCTGGCCAGAGGTACAAATGGATGCCTACAGTCGTGGTGTGGCCGCGATATTGACGCATACTGGGCGAAAGGTCGACTTCTGTGCTGGACACAAAGAATATGCCTTACCTACTGGGCGCAAAGACGACCCGAAGTTCGACATGGACGCGTTTCGATTATCCGTTTCCGCAATACTGGGCGGTACAGCTCCTGCCCCTATCCTGATCCCGGCGGTCGAGCCTCCAGCCCAACCTGGAGGCGCCGCTGGTCGAACCACCCTTCGTCGTCCCTCGACTGGCGAGCAAGTGAAGCAGGTGCAGGCAAAGGTCGGAGTCGTTGTAGACGGCTCCTTCGGACCGAAGACAGAGGCCGCAGTCCGCGCCTTCCAGCAGGCTCATCGCCTAATTCCTGAAGGTATCGTCGGACCTAAAACATGGAATGCCCTGGATGGTGTGCCTGCTCCAACCCCCTGAGAGGCGGGACGACGCCATTCTTCAGGGCTAACGAACGTCGAGTAGTTCTACACATTGTCATGATCGAGCACAGTAATTCCTGGTCTGCTTGTGGCCCGATCGAAAGAGAGATCAATTATATGGCCACCCCAGCTTGGCCGCTCCTATAGGAGACCTTCCCTCCTCGACTCCGATATCCTCGGCCCAAACGGTTCGCTGGATCTTCAGGTTGGTGTGTCTACCGATGCCGACGTACTCCAGGGCGATTGCGGTCAACCAGCCCTTTCCGACCTTGTCGGCAGTGGAATATATTAGTTTTCCAAGCGGAGAGTGTAAATGACTATCGTTGAAGCGGTATCTGCTGCGGGCTCCTGTGGCAGACTTGGCTGCTGGGCTGATGCGATTTCGAAGATAGGTGGAACAATCGGCATATTTGGCGGTGGATTATGGACAGTTATACTTTATTTTCAAACACGCAAAAAGGAAACAAAGACGGCCGAACTGACCGCGAAACAGGGCTTCCTCTCCAAGCGTCTCGATTTCTATATCGAAGCTAGCTCCTGTGCAGGAGTCATTGCAGGTAGTGACAACGAGACAGAGGTCGCCGCTGCGAGAGATAGATTCTGGGTTCTCTTTTGGGGACCGATGTCGGTTATTGAAGACCCAGAAGTGGAAACAGCGATGGTCAATTTTTCGGAAGCTTTAAAGAAACACGATCGAGATTCGCTAAAGGCATCGGCGTATCAATTAGCTCACACTTGCCGCGACTCGCTCAAGAGAGACTGGCAGATCTCCGATTCTCATACTGTCGCAACATCCACGCGCGATTAAGGAACTGCGGCCTTCCTATCCTCGCCAGCTGCCTTAGGAGTAACATTTGACATACTCTGGTATGAAGTAGCAATCTGCCAGCAAGTCTCGCATTTGTCCACCTCGCAGCTCCCATCTTCGTCGCACTTGCGCCCCTCTTTGCCATGAGGCCGGAGGCTAACTCGAACAGATTCAGTTCCTCCTTGGTCACGCGCCTGCGCAAACCACTGAGCGGTACATCGTCTGCAGGCAAAAAGGTCAGAGAACCGGTAAATGATCGGTTTCGAATCTCACTCGCAGACGTGGCATGATAATCCGGTTTCTCACGTAGGGGATTAACACGGCGGGGGCAGGGGAATAAGGCCCGTGTGAGCATCGCAACGGAATACACATTCCCCTTGCCCTAAGCCTAGAACTGTGGCACAGTACGCGGACTAACCCCTCATCAGCAATAACGGGAACCATCCCATGTCCGCCGACCGCCAAGTTTATAACCTCAAGGTGGATGCCTCCGGCCGCATCGTCCTTCCTTCACAGACCCGCGAGCGGCTTAACATTGCGGGTGGCGACACCGTGACGATCGTCGAAGACGAATCCGGCGTGCACCTCAAAACGCGGGATCAGCTGCTGGCCGAAGCGCAGGCATATTTTGCGTCGTTCGTTCCGCGAGGAGTATTACTGTCCGAGGAAGTACTGCAGGACCGCCGCTCAGAGATTGAGCGTGACTAGCGTTGTCCTGGACGCCTCGGCGCTTTTAGCCGTCTTAAACGCCGAACCCGGCGCGGATGTTGTCCGCAGCGCTCTTGCAGGCGCCGTAATCTCCGCCGTCAATTATTCGGAAGTGCTGAAGAAGACCATCGAACGTGGGGGCCAGATTGGAGAAGCCGCCGCGATCATTCATGGCCTTTCCATCGCAATCATCCCCTTCGATGAAGAACAAGCATCAGCCAGCGCTGCACTCTACCCGCAAGCAAAGCCGCATGGCATGTCTTTCGCCGACCGCGCTTGCCTCGCTCTTGGAGTTCACCGCCGCTTCACTGTGCTCACCGCCGAACGCAAAATGCGCCTCCTCACGCTTCCCATCAAAGTGAAGCTCATCCGCAATGCCCACTGACGCGGAAACCCTGCCCCCCGCCGTGATTCCCGCCAATAGCGGTAGCCAGACTGTATCGACCGTCGCGGCTCTCGCGGACATTCCCGAGGAAGACATCTGGCTCGCCAAGCAGAAAAGCAAACGCACCCGCCGCGCCTATAAGCAGGACGTGCAGCATTTCATGCGGACACTTACGATCCGCTCGTATGAGGAACTGCGCCAGGTGGACCACCGCGCCGTCATTGCCTGGGAGCGCATCATGCGCGAAATCGACGGCGCGGCCGCGTCCACCGTCCGCCGCCGGCTGGCAGCGCTTTCCAGCCTCTTCAAGCACCTGGTCCGGTATGGCTATGCCGAGAAGAATCCGGTCTCGGAAGTCGAGCGCCCGGCCATCAACCGCCAGGAAGGCACGACACTGGCGTTCTGCAAGGCGGATGCGGCGAAGCTGCTTGCCCTGCCCGACGAGAAGACTCTGGAGGGCCTTCGGGACCGGGCCATTCTGGCGGTGGGGCTACAGGTCGGGCTTCGCCGCGCCGAAATTGCCTCGCTGACCGTGGGAGACCTGCATCAGAATCGCGGTTATGACTCGCTGCGCGTCACCCGCAAGGGCGGCCGACACGACGCCTTGGCCATCCACCCCAATACGGTAAAGAGGCTGAAGGCCTATCTGGAAGCCGCAGGCCACGCCGGCGACCTCGACGGGCCGTTATTCAGGCCCCTGAGCCACAACCGGAAAAGGCAGGAGGCACGCCGGCATATGCACCCCGACGCCATCGACCGCGTGCTGCGCAAATACGCCAAGGCCATCGGGCTTGATCGGGGGTACTCTGCCCACTCGATGCGGGCGACCTTCATCACCACGGCGCTGGAGAACGGCTGCTCCCTGGAAGACGTGCAGCGCGCCGCCGGGCACCGCGAGCCAAGCACCACCAAACTTTACGACCGGCGCGGCTACAACCCGGAAAAATCGGCCAGTTTCTTTGCGACGTATTGATATTTGCAATTGTGAGCTGCTAGGAGTTGGAGATAGCTTATAGGCGCATGATTGCTCGTGCAGGGTTTGTGATATTGGGTCGCAGTAGCCCGTAGAACTGTGCCCAATCAGCTCCTGCAAGAAAGGACCGCGAATGTTTAGGACAGCCAGTTTTCTCCTGTATTCGTTAATCGTGCTTGTCTTAAGTAGTGTTGCAGCACGCGCCCAGGAGCTAAACACCGCCCTAATGAACGGTACTTTTGAGATTGCTGGGCCCAGCGCGAAAGCGGAGGGAAAGACAACTTTCGGCACGGTCTTCTTTTTGGGAAAGCCGTTAAAAGCAGACCCCCAAAAAGGGAGCTATGTACTAATCACCGCCACCCATGTCTTGGATGAAATATCCGGCGATACGGCAACGCTTGTGCTTCGGAAAAAAGATGCGACCGGAGCCCTTAGTAAATTTCCTTACACGATTTCCATTCGTCAGAACGGCACCAAGCTCTATGTCACAAACCCGGATGCGGACGTTGCAGCGATGTTTGTACACCTTCCAACGGACACGGAGATTAAACTCTTACCAATTGCTTTCCTGGCAGATGACGCTCGCCTAGAGCATTTAGAAGTACATCCCGGTGACGAACTCCTATGCCTCGGTTTCCCGCTCGCCGCCGATGTCAACGGCTTCCCGGTAGTCAGAAGCGGGCTTTTGGCTTCCTACCCAATCACCCCTTCAAAAACAGTGAAGCAGTATTACTACAATTTCCATACTTTCCCCGGCAACAGCGGCGGCCCCGTCTACTTCAATTTCCTCAATAGGGTCTATGGTAACGCCACACACCTTGGCGACGTACAGCAAGGCATCATTGGACTCGTTACTCAGCAAGTGACTTCACAATTGCCGGAATTCAAGGATGCGCCTCTAGATATCGCAATTGTGGTGCCTAGCTCTTACATCCAAGACACCATTGCGATGCTGCCAGAGGAACCTTCAAATTAGGTGCTGTTGCTGCATGCGAGAAATGGTTCCGTGAACACTCGCGGCCTGATTTAAGGGAAAGGGAGAACGCTTCATGCCAACGCCAGCCGAGATGGCGGCCGTCTTTGAGCGCATTCGCGCTGCGGTGCTGCAAGAGGCAACGCGGCCTTCGCCTTATGACGCCGAGCAGCACGCTAAGAACCAAGCAGCGTTCACCGAAACGCTGAGGAAGCTTTGTGACAGGGCGCGCCTTCGGGTTGATATGACGGCCGACGATCTTTGGGAACATGTCTGGACCAAAATCCGCTATGCCGGCTTCAGGGCGTCCTTCGTTGATAGTGAGATCCAACGGCTTAAGCCCTTTTTCGCTGACTTCCGAGTGCTTGTCGTCGCGGAGTGGCAATTCGATCCGAACGGGAATGCGCACGGCAAAGCCGTCCAAGAGTTTCTAAGCAAGTCCGGCCGCTTTGAGGGTATCAGCTTGAACAAAAATGCCCGGAAGCTTCGCTTGACTCTCTCCGCCGCCGCCTCTTTCCGGAGCTTTCCGGCTTGCACTCCGGCGCTCACGGCTCTCTTCGGCGACAATTACCACGAGCCCGGTGACGATGCTCTGTGGCAAATGCATGCCCGCCTCGCCGAACTGGTAGGCGACACCACAGCGCTCCATGTGATGATGGACATCGGCTTCACCTGCGTGAAGCCGGATATCTGGCTAGTACGATTGATGTGCCGTCTCGGCTGGATTGAGGATGTATTGCCCGCCGCCTCGCCCGACAGCGCCATCAAAAAGAACTACCAAAAGCGGGCGGTCGCTCAGGCCGTCATCACCTGTGCTCGACAGATTGCCGAGGTAATGACTGCATGGTGCCCCAAAGCTCCACTACGCGAGTTCGACTTCGTCATGGTGAAGTACGGCCAGAGGCCCGGTAAGTGCGGCATCACCCGCAGCCTCCATGACGACTGGCTACCCGTCCAGCGCATCATGCAGTGGCATCCCCCAAATGGCCAAACGTAACCTCTTTATGGGCCCTCAATCGTGCTAAGCTAACGCTATTTGCCCGATTTGGCACAGATGTGCAATCTCTCATCAGTGTGGTGACTTTCTCCGTGGACAGAGCTGAAGAGTTCATCCAACTGTTCAATCGAATCGAGAAGTTCCTTTCGCGATTGGTTAATCCAAAGAAGGCCGTGCCTTTCTCGCAGTTGGTCGAAGCTGCTTCCGTGCTTAGTGCTGCGGTGAAGGCGAATGTGAACGACCTAAAACATTTTGCGAAGCTCCGAAACGCCATTGTTCATGATGTGGATTATCCTCCTCATATAGTTGCAGTACCTTCCCAGGAAGCACTGCTGAGGTTCACTCAGGTCGCTCAGGAAGTCCTTGATCCAGACCCCTTAATACCGACGTTCGCGGCTCAGGTGCGCTGCTTTTCACTCGATGAAACCTTGCCCGGTGTTCTGAGGTTCATGAGAATAAATGATTTCTCTCAGGTGATCGTCATAGGTACTCATGGACGACTTACCATGCTCACCGTCGAAGGGATCACAAAATGGCTCGCTGACAACGTGGATGGTGATCAGATTTCAGTTAACAAGGTGACTCTCGATAGTGTGATCGATCTTGAGCCTCCAGGCCGTTTCATAATCATGAGTCCAGACAAGACGATCTTTGATGCAGCCGATGCCTTCACGAACTCCGTCCACCGCGAAGCGACCAGGCTTTACGCAATTGTTATCACGGAAAACGGGAGTGACAGGGATAAGCCAATTGGATTCGTGACTCCATGGGATCTCGTGCATAGTCCTCGCCTGCGATGAAGAGCGGCAAGCTGACGGGGCACCTTCAGACGGATAATTCCGATAACAGAATTTATCGGAAGTAACAATCAGAAAGAGCAGGGTCACTGAGAAGCCCGAACAGATCTCCGTTGCGGATCGCTATACTGGTGCCGCGAGGCCGGAACTTGTCCAAACAGGCGAAACACAACACACTGTCTGCGGAAAAACTACTCGCATGGGTCAAGTCGGAGTTGCTAAAAAACGAGCAGTTCATAGTATTTGAAAATCGTTCCGGCCATCCGAGTCAAGACGCGATCAGTGAATACGAAGGCCGCTTATGGGCATATAAGCTCGTCAGACAGTTTGTCGAAAGTGGCTGCGCAAGCGAAGAAGGAGCTGTTTGCCGTGCGTGTGGAGAGCCGGAGATGCTCGTGATAACGGGCGAACTGGTCTGCTACCACTGTTACGAATCCTACGGCTCCGAGTGTTCGCTGGTATCGGCAAGTTTAAAAGAAGGAAGAGTTGCGATTCAACGCAGGCGCGTGCGCCGGAAACTTAAACAGAATTCTAGGAGGAACCTAATCATGAGCAAAGAGCAGAAGGATTTTCCATTGTCCGAGCTAAATGACACTCGCATTTCGTTCGGCATAAAAGTATCAAACACATCAGCAACATTTATTGAAGATTGCTGCCGAACTTTGGGGGCTTCCATTACGGTAGCTGAGGAACCGAAGAATCTTGATGCCCACCTGGTATCCACATTCGTCATCTCTGTTGCTGCTAAGGTTGCGGCCGATTTCATTAAGACACTTGCTTCAAGAATGGCTACGCCTACGAAAAAGGACAGGGAGAAGGCTCCGCTCCCGGACAGTGACCCTAAACGTTCAGTTGGTGAAGTTCAGGATCACTCGCAACCCGAAGATTGGCGTCAGTCAGCCATCGTTGAAGTGGTTATCTTTATGGACGGTGACCCCTACAATTTGAACTTACCCCACGATAGGTCGTTACTAGAGAGACGGATAGAAGAAAGTGTCGCGAAAAAGGGATGACAGAAAAGACCGACAACATTCTAACCTATCTGCGCACCTTCAGGATATTGCTGCCCGATAAATCTTGTCTTAATAGATTTTCCGAGCATTTTGTGGCTCAGCTTGAAAGCAGTGGAAATCCGCAGATCGAGAACGCGGCAGTTTCCGCTGTTGTTGTGAGATCTTTTGAAAAGCGTCCACAATCGCTTCCTGTCTTACAGGGCGTCGTGTTAGACACCCGCTATCTTGATGCCATCGCCACCGTCATAGCTGACGTCCTCATTGGCTATCGCGGAGAGTTGGCATCTCTGGTGATCTTCACTGACTTGCTTGATCGAGCAGCATTAAAACGCCGGGCAGACATCGCAGAGAGCATATATCTCGCAGTAACGTCCGGTTGGCGTCCGCTTCCCAACTCGTTGCCTGCCTGGAATGCGCGAATCCGCACTCTCCTGCCTCGTGATATCTATCGCCTGGTAGCGGCTTACATACTTGCACATGAGACATCGCATCTCTTATGGCCGACGCGCCACGTATCCGATTCCCTTCGTCAAGAATCGGAACTCTTCTCTAAACTCACCGCTGAGGCCGCCACCAGCAGGTATGAAGAACTCATGCGCACAGGGCGGGAAGACATTTTCAATAGTTCACAGAGAATGCTGCTCGCAGCAATCGTCGGGCCTCGACAAGCTTGGTGGCCACAGTTGGTTGAAGAGGTCGGAGCAGAGATATTTGCACTCAAAGCAATGCTCTCACACGGAAGGAAAACGGGGGTGAGCCCGCCTATGGTGGTTCGGATATTTCAACTGATCCAACTAATCAGCCCAATGCTGAACTCAGTGTTTCGGTCTCATGAGTCGTTCGCACGTTATTGGTACTTGTCAGATTCGCTCGACGGCAGCGAAGTTTCCCTTGCGCTTGGAATGGCGCGAAGCTCGCTAAGGCTCAAATCGCTCACCTTTATAGGCGAGAGGAAAGAGGATTACGCTCCCACAGCTGATACGCTATTTCGCGACGAGTTCGAGTGGAGGGAATATATAGTCCCAGCTTTCGGCAAGGCTTCAGAGTTGGGGACCACGCATTGGCTTGATTACGAACGCGCACGTACAAAAAGAGAAAGGGCTTTGATCGTAAAAGTACCTTCCGAGGGATGGGCAACTTGGGAACGACGAGTCGATTTAGTGGGTCGCTACCTTAGGGGACTCGCTTATCTTGGAACAATTCCTAAATCGGTTATAGCGCCGGATGCTGGATAATGCCGTCCTGCCTGAAATGTTCTAACGCGATAATGTATTTTATCTGGTTAGAAGTCAAGGCTTGCAAAGCAAGCTGGACTATCATCGATCCTTACCATGGAAAACTCGTCAGCACGGCGATATTAGGATGTAGTGACGCGGAGATATCCGCCGTATTGATTGAAGAACTGATCGCGTTGGAGGGAAACATGTTACCAGCCTATGGTGTCGTCGTCGGGCAGTTTGTGAACTACACAACGAATCAGGGACAATGGCTACATGTCGACCTGAATATCAACGCGGCGGATGTGCAGTACCAGGCTGCGGTCGACGTGAACGAACCGAACGGCCAATTTCAGTATCAGGTGCTCGATAATCTGAACACCGGTCTGTTCGCCCCGCTTTCTGCGTTGCCGGACGGATGGCATCATTTAGATGCCAATTCAACCTCCGGTGCGATGGACTATGCCCGTAGCCCGATTCTCCAAAGGCCGCTAGGCTGCCTTACCCTGTTCCTGGGTTTCTTCTCAGCTATTTTTAAGGCGACGATCCCGGTTTGGAGCAACGTGACGGGCAACGAGGCAGGCAATGCGTTGATCGCCATGGTGACTGGGTCGACGAGAGTTTTTGCCTTTGGCGCACCTTACACCAGCGGCAACGGCGTTCACGACGTGCATTGTAACCAAGGCGATCCTCCGGGCCCTTTCCGGCCGTTAGACGGCATCTGGCAAGACGGCTGCGTCTTTGCCATAAAAAGCGACGGAACCCTTTCTGCTTATTTGGGCAAGTTCACGACACAGTCGCTTAACACTAACAACAACGGTATCCCAATCTGATCGCCTTAGTGTATCTGTGGCGTGGTCCGTGTTAGGGAATGAGTTCCCCGGCGCATGATAACGTCCTTTATCATTTGCCCATTTCGGCGGCAAACGCGAAACACGTCGGCTCATTTGTCCGATTAGCGGACTACACGGACACTTGAACCGGCGCCTAATAATGTCCCTGAGTGCATTGGCGATTATGCACAAACTGAGGTTGCGACGCATTACTTCTGGATCGCCGACTACACGTCCATGTGAGCGATACAATCCGCTAAGATGCTGCAGACACGAGGTTGTCGTCTGAGTTTGTCGCGCCTCGTCGCAGCACAGGCTAAAGTTCGAGAACGGAGACCCATACGATCTCAGACCATCCCACCATTTCAGAGCGATTTCCCCGCTCTTCGCAATACAACCCGGAATGGCTCCTTGCCAGCATCAGCGGGGCCGCGAATCCACTCTGGATGGCCGAGTGGCTCACGTCCGCGCTCGATCTGCGACCTGGAATGCGGGTACTCGACCTTGGCTGCGGACGCGCCACCTCCTCGATCTTCCTCCACCGCGAATTCGGCGTTCAGGTCTGGGCCACCGATCTGTGGTTCAGTGCCGCGGAAAACGGCCAGAGAATCCGCGATGCGGGAGTAGAAGACAGCGTTTTCCCCGTGCAT
>Ga0210391_10000813_pt1 | contig 30510 bp, 26 predicted proteins | sample IncBWC12OmetaG_FD_160573 | JGI IMG/M metagenome (GOLD analysis project Ga0210391, IMG submission 160573) | Forest soil microbial communities from Barre Woods Harvard Forest LTER site, Petersham, Massachusetts, United States - Inc-BW-C-12-O ... | reverse complement strand
ACGCAGTGCCCAGTACTGAACCACCGACGGGCATCGGAGAACCGTCCGTTCCTCCGCTGGCGCCCGCTTTGTGCAACGCAATTTATGCGGCCACGAAGAAGCGGGTCCGGACGCTGCCGATTTCCGGTTAACGGAAAGTATGAAATGCTTTCGGATCATGCGTTGCATCGGACTTCTCACTATTCTCGGCTGCTTTGCTTCGAGCTTTCTGTCAGGCCAGAGCTCTTCAGTTTCCGCCGAACACTTGTCCTCCTCTGTGCTGGCATCGCGTGTGGCGCGCCTCCGTCACGGTATTAACGCCAGCGAGTGGTTCGCGCAGGTCTACGACAAGCGTGGTTATACACAGGAGCACTTTCAGAACTGGACTACGAGCCAAGACGTGGCGCTGATGAAGTCGATGGGATTCGATCACGTTCGATTGAGCGTCAATCCGCAACCGCTGATGGCGAACCACGCGCCCGACGAGATCTCAACGGAATATCTTGGATACCTCGATGCAGCCGTGAGCATGATTCTGGATCAGGGGCTTTCCGTTGTCATCGATGTGCATCCCGATAGCGATTTCAAATCACGGCTCGCAAAAGAGGACACTTTTGTGCAGGAGTTCGCCGACTTCTGGCGAGCGCTGGCGCGGCACTACTCCTCCTGGGACCGGGAGCGGGTCTTCTTTGAAATCCTGAACGAACCGGAGTTCACCGACCGCTACCGCTGGTACGGGGTGCAAGCCAGGCTGGCGGCGGCCATTCGAGAGCGCGCGCCACAGCACACCATCATAGCCGCGGGGGCTCGCTGGTCGAATGACGATGAACTGGTTTTTCTCGAGCCTCTGCGGGATCCGAACGTGATCTATAACTTTCATTTCTACGAGCCGCACATCTTCACGCACCAGGGTGCGACCTGGGGTGAATATTTCTGGCATTGGGTGAAGGGACTGCGTTATCCGTCGTCGCCAGGCTCGGCCGCGAAAGTGGCGCCGGCCGTGCCAGATGCGGTGGATCGGCTGGCAGTAATCCGCTATGGACAGGATCATTGGGACGCGGAGCGCATCGACGCCGAGATTACGCAAGTCGCGGAATGGGCCCAGCAGCACGGGGTTCCGCTGGTGTGCAACGAGTTCGGAGTCTATCGGGCGTATGTGAATCCGGATGATCGTGAAGCTTGGATTCACGACGTCCGCACCGTGCTTGAGCGTCACGGCGTGGGATGGACGATGTGGGACTATTCAGGGAGTTTCGGAGTGGTCTCGAAAAAAGATGGGCGCAGCGTGCCTGATGAAGCCACTCTGCGGGCATTGGGACTTACTCGCCAGGCGGGAAAATGATTTCTCGCTGGTGAAGCGATGGCTGGCATGGGTTGCCCCACAGTCAGGTTGAAGACTTTTATGTTCGAGCCGAAAGACTCGACGCGTAGTTTGTCGAACACCGCGTAATGGCTTTGTAGATTTTCCGGGAGGTCGGCTTTCCATCCTGCCTGGAAAACCCAGACCGAGTCTCCAGCCTTGAGGTGGTAAGTTTCCACTAGCCGGTTCCATAAGCTGAGAAAGCTGTTCGCCTCGAACAGCGTAGCTGCCTTGTAGCTGGCAGATACGACGCGAACACCGTCGCAGGAAAATACCTCAAAATCCGGGATGGATGTTTCAAACGCGATCGGCCTTTGCCTGCACAAATAATGACCGAGAATGAGATCGCTTTCATAATCGGTGAAGATAACACCTTCACCCGCCATGTTCTGGCGCAGGAAATCTATCGCCGCCTTCATGTGGGTTCGGTCCTGATCCGCGCGTTGCATGTAAGGCTGACGTTGTTTGCCAAAAACGATACACACCACGACGATAAAAGCGGCGAGAGCGACCGCACGATCCCAGCGTAGATGTGTGAGGGAGGCGATTGCGACACTGACGCCGGCCACGCCCGGGATAATCAGAAACGCGATGTGCCGCGTGCCACCGTAGGGATAAAAATGCGCCAGGCTTGCGCCGCCGGCGATGGCAAAAGACAGAAGCAGGAATATTCCCAGGCCGCGCGAACCTGCCTGATCTTTCACGCGTCCCCGGCGCGGAAGCATTGCCACTCCGACGAAGAACAAGAGGCCCATCACGTCCCCGACAGCCAGCTGCCCAAAGAAATATTGGAAGACTCCGAAGGTGTGCCCAACCAGGAAAAACAGAGGATTGTCGCGAGCAGAATCGAAATAAGAATGGCGAAGAAAGAACTCGCTCATCCATCCTTGCAGAGCGGTCCGCGATTCGCCCGCTCCCAGCTTAGAAATATGGCTTTCGTAGAGAAAAGTCGCCAGCGCCAGCGCCCCAAGCTGTCCCCCTGCCCAAACCGTCATAAGACTCATGGGAAAGCGCGCGGTGATGAATCTCAACAGCGCATAAATTCCCAGAACTGCGGCAAATAAGAGGGCCGAGTAATGCGAGAGCATGGCGAGGCAGAGGAACAGGGAGAAGGCTGCCATCCTGGCGGAGGACTTCTTCGTGAATGCCCCCTCGAAGAAATACAGCGCGCTGGCGAGAAACGCCAAAAGCAAAGCGTACTGCCGGACTTCCGCTGAGAGTAAGACGATGGGGGGGAGGAATGCGACAAAAAGCAGGCCGATGAAACCGGCGAGATTGCCTGCGGTGGCGGCTAACCATTTATAAAACATCCAACAAAAGGCGGCTCCCGCAAGCACCGAAGGCAAGCGCAGCCAAAGTTCCGACGTACTGCATGCTCGCCACAAGTACAGCACAAAGGTCAGAAGGGGTGGATGGGAAGCGGTCAGACTTTCCCGGTAAGCGACAGCCAAAGAAGTCTGATTGGCCAAACGAAAATGCAGCGCCTCGTCGGGATTGAGGAACGTCCCGGAGGCAGTCCAAACACGCGCCAAGAGCCCGAGCAGCGTGATGGCCATCGCTGCCTGGTTGCCGCGGCTCCGAAGCCACGATTCCGAGATATCGCTGCTCGAGGGCGGTTCCTGGGATAGCACCATAGTTAAGCGCAGGCTCAAACCGACGTCTCATTCTAGAAGTAGCAGAGAAGAAGACGGTTGTAGTTCTTAGGGGGAGTGCATTCCTTGACAGTGCCTTTCTCTCCCTTTATCCTTAACATTTGCTCCTTGCGGTACTTGCCCCGTGCGCGAAGGTTCCCGATGTTCTTCGAAATCAAAGACTTGGAACTTCATCCGATTGAGTTTGAGGAGAAGTTTGAACCCGGCGTGATTGATTTGGGCTCCGATTATCGGCAGATCTCTCCGGTCGAAAGCCGTGGACGGGCTGATCTGGTAGAAGAGCATCATGGCAAGCACAAGATAATCAAAGATATACGCATTCAAGGCCGTTTGACGACCAGCCTCGAATCCATTTGCGCCCGCTGTCTGGAACCTCTGATTCAGGATGTCAAGCGCGAGTTCGACCTGTTGTATCGTCCGCTAGGCGCAGATGCCGGACGGGACGAAATCTCGGTGACCGAGGCTGAGGCTGAGATCAGCTATTATGAGGGCGAGGGAATTCTGCTGGACGATGTGGTCCGTGAGCAGATCCTGCTGACCGTTCCTTTGAAGCTCACTTGCCGCGAAGATTGCAAGGGTCTGTGCCCACACTGTGGCAAGAACCTGAATCAGGAAAAGTGTTCGTGCGCTGTAACGTGGGAGGAACCACGTTGGGCTGCGCTCAAGGAAATTCGCGGTAAGTTGGCGCACTGAGGGTTTGAATAGCAAAACATTTTATGCATGCGGGCCGGATGGCCTCTGCAAAGGGGAATTTTAGACTATGCCTAATCCGAAACGAAGACACTCTCAGAAGCGCACTTCCACGCGGCGGGCGCACGATGCTTTGAAGAGCCACTCACTTTCCGAGTGTCCCAACTGCCATGAAAAGAAGATGCCGCATCGTGCTTGCGCCAAGTGCGGCTACTACAAAGGCCGCGACGTATTGCAAGTCGAAGAAGCCAGTTAATCTCCTGCCACATGCCTAGCGTGATCGCGCTCGATGCGATGGGTTCGGACCGGGCGCCCAAGCCTGAAATCGAAGGGGCGATTCATGCTGCGAAAAATTACGGCGTGCGTGTCCTCCTGGTTGGTCCGGAAGCTACGATCAAAGCGGAACTGGACCGTCATCCGTCGGCCTCCCGCTTGCCCATCGGGATCGTCCACGCCAGCGAAGTGATCACGATGGAGGATAAGGCGGTGCAGGCGGTGCGGGTGAAGCGCGACTCGTCCATGCGCGTGGGGTTGCGACTAGTCCGCGAGGGGAGAGCAGCAGGATTCGTCACGGCCGGAAACACCGGTGCCGCCATGGCTTCCGCCAAGATGGTGCTGGGGGCGTTGCAAGGTGTGGACCGTCCGGCGCTGGCCGCGGTTTTTCCCACGGCTCCCGGTACGGCCGCTATTTTGCTGGACGTGGGTGCGAATGTAGATTGCAAGCCGCATAATCTGGAACAGTTCGCGGTGATGGGCGAGATCTATTTTCGCTCCATGTTCGGTGGTCCCATGTACGGTGCCCCCCGGTTTGGCGACCTCAGGACCGGCCGTTCGGGTTTAAGTGCCGCAAGATCGCCGCGGGTTGGGTTGCTTTCGATTGGCGAAGAAGAAACTAAAGGAAACGAGCTGACCCGCGAGTCATTCCAGTTACTGAAGCGCTTGCCCCTGAATTTTGTGGGCAATGTCGAAGGGCGCGATCTGTTCAACGGCCATGTCGACGTGATCGTGGCCGACGGATTCGTGGGCAATGTTGCGCTGAAGATTTCCGAAGGCGTCGCGAATCTGGTGCGAACGGTTCTGAAGGAATCGCTAAAATCGACAATCACGCGTCAGGTGGGCTACATGCTTTCGCGGAGCGCGTTTTCCGATTTCAAGAAGCGCATCGACCATACCGAATACGGTGGCGCACCGCTGTTAGGGGTGAAGGGGGTGTGCATCATCACGCACGGTTCCTCGAACGCCAATGCGATTAAGAATGCGGTGCGCGTGGCGGCGGAGTTTTCTCAGCGCCACATCAATGAATCGATCGAGCAAGGCCTGGCCGCGCTTCGCCCAGCGCCAGCTGAAGTTGAAGTCATTCCGGCCCAGTAATCTCCGCGAAACTAAATCATGAGCGAATCCACCGACGTTTCGAAATCCTCCCAATCCAAAATTGCGTTCATCTTCCCAGGTCAAGGCTCGCAGACCGTGGGCATGGGAAAAGAGCTCTTCGATAAATGTCCCATCGCGCGGCGTACGTTTGAAGAAGCCGACGACGCGCTGGGCTACAAATTGTCGCAAGTGTGCTTCGCAGGTCCGGAAGAACAATTGCGACTGACGGAGATTACGCAACCGGCCATTCTTACCATATCGATCGCAGCGTTGAGAGTTCTTGAGGGGTGCGTGCCCAGGCCGAGTTTTGTGGCAGGCCACAGCCTGGGAGAATATTCCGCACACGTCGCCTCCGGGACGATGACTTTCGCAGACGCCTTGCGCACCGTGCGCAACCGCGGAAAGTATATGCAAGAGGCTGTCCCGCTAGGAGTAGGAGCGATGGCCGCAATCCTGGGCATGGAGTTGGAAAAAGTTGCGGCAGTTTGCCGTGACGCCGCGCAAGGCGAAGTCTGCGCGCCCGCCAACATCAATTCGCCGGAGCAGATTGTGATCTCAGGAAATACCGCCGCGGTGGAACGGGGAACGAAACTCGCCGACGAGCGTGGCGCAAAGCGCGCGAAAATTCTCCCCGTTAGCGCGCCATTTCATTGTGCGCTGATGAAGCCCGCACAAGATCGATTGGAAGCAGACCTGAACAATCTGAAGATGCGCAGGCCCGTGTACCCCGTGGTTTGCAATGTGGAAGCATCTCTGGTCAGCGATGAATTGCGGGCGCGCGAAACCCTGGTCGCTCAAGTGACAGGGGCTGTGAAGTGGGAGCAGAGCATGCGTCTCCTGATTGAGAGCGGGGTTGAAACTTTTGTCGAGATCGGGCCGGGAAAAGTCCTATGCGGATTGATGCGGCAGATTGACCGCTCGAAGACATGCCTGAACGTCGCAGATGACGCGTCACTGGCGAGGGCGCTGGAGCAGATCGGCGGTTAGAACGCAGCCAGCCACTCCCGGAACACCTTCGCAGGATTCTGTTTCGCGAGCGGTAGAGGATTCTCGCCAAACTCGGGTCTAATGAAACTCCAGATCGCAGGGCGGCGAACTGATCGTCTTATCAGTCTTGTCTACATATAATTGCGCGTGCTGCGCTCGATCATTCACCACCACGTCGATCACCACTCCACTGCCGCCTCCGGGGCAATTGCTCTCGCCATAGATCTGATAATTCTTGACGATTCCCCACTGTCCGCCCGTACCCCAGTCCTGCTTGAATTCGTTGAACGGATACTGTGAGTGATTTTGTGGGTGCTGCTTCCAGCCGGGGTCGTGGTAATAGATTCCATAGGCAGTTTCGAAGTCCGGTTTTTGCAAAGCAGAAAAGAATTTATCCGCAACCCGCTTTTCCGGCCAGAACCGATTCCACCAGCCCACGAAAGCGAGCACAAGAACAACCACGATTGCTGAGATAATTCTGGTTCTCTTCCTCCGCTCTTTTTCAGGATGGTACTCTTTAGCGTCCAGTAGCGTCATGACCTTCTAGGATAACGGACGCAGCCAGTAAGTCAAAAGTTCCTGGAAAACGGCGGTGGCGCGGACCGGGCTTCGAATGATGCCGACGTTCCACCCCAAAAATCCCGTACGGCGGGTTTCCCCCCCAGGACGGTTGCAAGCCGATATATCAGACGGAGCCTTCAAGTCGACTACGAGCTCGTCGCATCGTAGGGTTTGCCTCCGTCCTTGCTGCACCTCGCTACCTGTAACGCCGCATGCTCGCTCAAAGTCGAGGATCGCGGTGACCGGCTACACCACCGTTCAAGCGGCCATTGCCGCTTTACCCAGGGGTCCTCGTTCCGGTCCGGGTTATAGTGTCCCCGTCCATCTTCACTTATTCGGCCCCATGCGCCCACGGGTCGCCGACAAACGTTCGTGATTGGTGTATCGGGGCAGCAGAGTCCAGCTCAGGGTAGGCTGTCGAAAAAGAGATAGACCGAAGCAATGCGACCGTTCCGGGCGATGATAAAATCGGTTCCCGCGTAAGCTGGTGGTTTGCCGGGAGTGCCAGATACCCGTCGAACCCGTCCGGCATCACCTAATTCCGCGGGAGGGAAGAGGGGCTGATATTCGAAATCTGGATGTGTTGCTTTTATCACACCAGCAATACGATCAATCTCGTCACGGCCACGAAATATACCGCCCTTTGGGGTCATAGAATACTGCATCTTCGTGAAAGATGTCGTCGATTGCAGCGCGACGTCGCCGGGCGTCATTTTCGCTAAACACGTCGCTCAGATTACGCAGCCGCAAGGTCGATGTGCTGTCGGACATTGGCCTGTCTAGATGCCCGCATCGAGCGAACGTTGCAGCACAACGCGGTGTGCTGATTGTTCAAATTATTGACTGTCGCAATCAGACGATTTTACATTTTGACTGCTGCGATTACACGCAAGACCCCATCGCAGGGTCAACGAGCAATCGCGACTTGTCATCAACAGACGAGGGTTGTCGAAAAAACGGAACGGTCGCGGGTTCGGTCGGTTACCCTGTCTACCCATGAAGATTGTCATCATCTCCGACATCCACGGAAACTACGACGCCCTGCGGGCACTTCCCGAGGAATACGACGAACTCTGGGTCTTGGGCGACCTACTGAATTATGGGCCGGAGCCTCGGGAGGTTGTAACCGAGATCATGGATAAGGCCACAGTGGTGGTGCGGGGTAACCACGATGATGCGGTTGTGTCTATGGAAGCAGCACCATGGAAGAGTCGCTGGCGGGTGACCGCAGAGGCGACTAAACAATTCACCGCGTCCGTTCTATCGGACCAGCAGAAGGCTTTCATTCGGAGCTTGCCGCTCCACAGCAGAGTAGAGCGGGAAGGCACCTCCTTCTTCCTGATACACGCGACCCCGTCCGACCCGCTTTATGGCCATCATTCTTCCGAATCCGACGAATGGGCGAGCGAGGTTGAAATCGCCGCCGCTCAGGTTCTGTTGGTGGGGCACTCGCACGTTCCTTTCATGCGCGTCGTTGGGGGCGCGGTAGTACTCAATCCCGGGAGCATCGGCCAACCTCGCAATAGCGATATCCGAGCCTCCTATGCCGTCTGGCAAGACGGCCAATTTTCGCTGAGAACTTACACCTATCCTGTGCGGGAAACCGTGCGTAAGATTCGGGCTTTGTCTTTTCCGGCGGAGGTGGAGGAAGACTTGATCTCTATCCTTCAAACCGGTCGAGTCTGACGGTAGTGGGCTACTTTGAGCGAGCGCGACGGAATTCCCAAAAGAAGCCGCCAAAAAACATAGCAGCGGTTAAGAACCAATTCAATGGACTTGTAAGGAAACTCGAATTCCATCCTCTTGGCCCAGCCTCCACGCGGTACACGACCGACAGGTAGGCGCTCATGGCTTCCAGCATCAAGAAAGATGCCACACAAACGCAGGCAATCCCTGCGAGTATGCTTTTAACGTAAATCATGCCGCTCTTTCTGCTGGCCGTTGCTCGTAGGCTTCCCAGAGGGCAAGCAAATCGTCTACGCTCCACAGCCGATCTGTAACGCCAGCGACCATGGCCGGTCTCGTCCGCAGTTCTTCTTCTTCGCCATGCCCGCAGTATCGCATAGCGGGATTCAGCCGAGAAATTCAAAACAGCCACTACCGAGGATGACGACTTCACATTGTTGGCGGTAATAGGCGAGTGCACTAGTCCCTCACTGACGGCGTGGTAGCTATTGCAATCAGGCGTGACCATCCGCCTCGATGCTGGTGCCGAACTCTAAGCGATACATCGAATGCTTGACCGACTCAATGTTGGTGTGAAGATCTCGCAAAGCGCATCTTCCGAGAGACAGGAAACGGAGAGATGGGCTAGCGGCTTTCCGGTGTTTTGCACGGCTCAGGAGTTCTAGGTATTGACAGTGAGAGGGAAAAAACGTATATGATTGCGCCGTATTTTCGCGGACTGGAATGCTCGTTTTATTTCACGACTTGTGGTGCGGGTTTCGCTGATTCGTCACCCAACCGCGAAGAGGATGTTCGCCAAAGCTGGTTGTCCTCAAGTTAACAGTGTCACCAACCGCTTTTCGACGAAAATCCAAGGAATGTGCATGAAGGAGGGGACATGAAGCGCAAGAACATTTGGGCTTTCACGCTACTCGTAATTTCGTTTGTCTGGTTGCTGACCTGGCCTGACATCGCTGGCGCGCAGTCGCTCCCTCACCTCACACCCATTCCCCCGCGAAGGAATTCTGCTCCCGCGGCCGCGCTTGCCCCCGACTCGTCGTCGCCGTGGCAACCACTGACGAACCAGGCGCCATCGGGTCCCAATGGCATCCAAATCATGATACAAGCGACGGACGGTTCGGTCCTCGTACAGGCCTATGACGGGCAAACCTGGATGAAGCTAACTCCCGATGACAGGGGCAGCTACGTCAACGGGACGTGGACTACACTCGCCTCGGAACCTATTGCCCGACTGTATTTTGCCTCGCAAATCATGCCGAATGGCAGGTTATTCGTTGCCGGGGGTGAGTACAGCGGTCCGGGTTTGCTGCCCAATTGGTCAAACACGGGGGAGATCTACGACCCACTGGACAATAAATGGACTCGCATTGCCCCCTACCCGAACCAGCCTCATTGCCCTTCCATCAATTACGTTTCTGGGAACACCACGAGTGGAAGCGCCAAGATTACGGGGATTTATCCCTACACGAGCGGCCTTCGCGTTGGCGAGGGAGTTTTCGGCTCTGGGATTCCAAACGGGGCAACAATCGTGAGCGTTGACTCCCCCACCAAGATCACCATCTCCGCTGCCGCGACGCACACGGTTAGCGCCAACGCCATTACTCTCTCCTCCTACTATCAGCTGACTGGCTGCTTGGGGGATGATCCCTCGATGCTCCTTTCAAGCAAAAAAATTCTGGTCGGTGACTTGGTCAACTCCAACACGTACGTCTACGATGCCGCCTTGAACGCTTGGAGTGAGTCAGGGACAAAGGTTTACCAGGACCCGAGCGATGAAGAAGGCTGGACGAGGAGCAGCGAGGGAACGATCATCAACTACGACCTGTCCCAGAGCATTGCCACCAATGGGAGCTATGCGGAGAAGTACAATCCCAAGGCCGGGATGTGGACCGGAATCAGTCCATCGGATGGCACGGCCAAGGGAACGATTCCCCAGTTGAGCAGCCCTGCCTTGGGGTATGAACTTGGCCCCTCCCTCCGACTACAGGACGGGCGGATCTTCGAGATTGGGGCCACCCAGCATACCGCCCTCTATAACCCCGCCACTAATACCTGGGAGGCGGGACCGGACATCAGCGGAACGCTAAACGGAATCCCATCTCCTTTTGGCGCTGACGATGCCCCAGGGGCCATTTTGCCCAACGGCCATGTGATCTTCGCGGCCGATGCCGGCGTCTCCGGATTCACTTCTTCCGGAAACATCACTGCCGGCTCCCCCATTATTACCGGCATTCCCTCCACGGCCATACTGCAGGTTTACTGGGGAGTGCAGGGGGCGGGAATCCCGGGTGGGGCTTATATCGTGAGTGTGGATTCGCCCCGCCAGGTAACGATCAGCAGTCCAGCCACTGCCACGACCAGCGGGGATGCCATCAGTTGGGGAGGCACATTCAGCAATCCCGCGGAACTATTTGATTTTGATCCGTGGAAAAGTACGATTCGCCAGGTCACTTCTGCCCTGCCTGACGTCAACCTCCCCTACGAAGGCTCCTATCCCACGCGCATGCTGATTCTTCCGACGGGACAGTTGCTCTTTTCCGACGATAGTTCCCAGCTCTGGGTTTACACCTCGTCGGGAATGCCCAATCCGCTGTTGCGGCCACTCATCACGAAGGTCCGCTATCTGGGTGACGGAAAGTTCAGGCTTACAGGATTTAAACTCGATGGGCAATCTGCAGGCGCCGCCTACGGCGACGACGACCAGATGGACTCCAACTATCCGATCATTCGCATGGCGAACCTAAGCGGCAATGTCTTTTACGCCCGGACGTCGGACTGGAGCAAGATTGCCGTGGGTGATGGCGCGAGACGCGAGACCGTCGACTTTAGGCTGAATCCCGGCGTAACTCCCGGCGATTACTCCCTAATCGTCAGCGGTGCGGGAATCTCCTCGTTTCCCACCCTCATTCACATCACGGAGAGAGAGGTGAAAGGCTGGGGAGACTGATTCAGCTGCAGGATCGCAATTCTGGCAGTGGGCAGGAAAACGATCTTTATATTCTTTATATTCTTGACCCGGTACACGAATATCTGCGTGGGTTCACGGCGGCGGGTTGGTCGCAATCGTTCTGCCAACCGGAGCGCCGAGCAAATTCAAACTGCACCGCTACCGGGAAACAACTCATCGCCGAGGAGGCAGCGAGCACCGAGAAAACCGCGTGAAATTGAATCGGGTTCACTCTGACTCTCCCCCGGCGGTCTCGGCGCTCAGGGCCGCAAATTTTTTCTAGAGCGTGCGTTTAAACAGCGGAATCGCGATCCCGAGCGTGACAGCGGCGAAGATCGACAAGAAAAGCATGTCGCCCCAGACCGCCGCCAGAGTAGTTTCTTTCAGCAGCAGACATTTGAAGCCATCCACGGCGTAGGTGAAAGGGTCCACTCTGGCGATAGCCCGCAACCACGGCGGGAACGCCTGTATGGGATAGATCGATCCGCTGGGAAAAAACAGCAGCGTATTCAGAATACCGAACATCGCCCGCGGCACCAGCGGATCTTCGATGCGCACCATCAGCAGAAACATCATCGTGTTGAATGCGAGCGAGGTCAGCACGATCATCACCAGCAATCCCAGCATGGTGACGGGATTGAAAATCGTACTCACCCCCGAAATCAGCGAGCCGATTACACAAATAATTACGCCCGTCATTACCGCCTTGATTGCCCCCGCCAGGTTAAGTCCGAGCACCAGTTCGAGCTTGGTGATCGGTGTAACCAGGTAGCCTTCATGCACGCCGCGCGCCTTGTCATCGATATACAACATGCCGCCACCGATCATCACCGAGACGAACATCGCCAGCGCAAGCGAACCCGGCAGCAGGTACTTCATGTATTCGATGTAAGGATAAAGTTCGACAATCTCAAGCGCAGTCTGTTGCAGGATGCGCGGTTCAACCTCAGGCTGATTCAGCGAAGTGACCAAATCGGTGAGTTCCGACTCCAAAGCAGAACTCATAAAATTGTCACTGTTATCGACCACTACAGCAATTTGCGGATGGTTCTCTTCGTAGACCCGCCGCGAAAACTGTGGCGGGATGATCACCGCGCCATCGAGCTTGCCGTTGCGCACATCCTCAACCGCTTTCTTCTGGTCGTCGTAGTAGACCGGCACGAAGGTGCGAATGTTCGAGCGCACGGAGTCGAAAGCCTCGCGAATCTTCAGCGCCTGCGTCCCTCCGTCCTGATCGACAATAGCCAGGCGGGCATCGCGAATCTTTCCGCCAAAGGCGTTGCCGAGAATGACGAGTTGTACCAGAGGAAAAATCATCGACGCCAGCATGAGTGCAGGCGAACGAAAGAACTTCCGCATTTCGCGCTCGACAATCGCCATCATCCGGTTCATGGCCGCAACCCCGGACTCTGCGGCATCACGAAGGCGTAAGCCTTCTGCAGTTCGTCGCGCAATTGCCGGCCCGTGTAGTGCACGAACACGTCGTCCAGTGTCGTGTTCTGCACCGAAAGCGACTTCACCGCGACCCCGGCTTCGACCGCCATTTCCACAAGCTCAGTCGTAGTTCGCGAGCCATTGCCGGTCAGCACCCGATACATGCCCGCTCCTTCATGCTGCACAGAGGTGACGTCGTCAAGGGTACGCAGGCGCTGCTCCCAATCGCCAGGAGGATTCTCGAACTGCGCTTCGATCACGTTCGATCCCGGAACGCTCGCTTTCAGCGCCATGGGCGCGTCCAGAGCAACAAGTTTGCCGTGATCCACAATAGCAATCCGGTCGCACAGCCGGTCGGCTTCATCCATGTAATGCGTGGTAATCAAAATCGTGAGTTGGCGCTGGCTCTTGATATTGCCCAGCATCTCCCACACCGCAACGCGCGAGACCGGGTCCAATCCGGTGGTGGGCTCGTCAAGGAAAAAGATCTTCGGATGGTGCACCAGCCCGCGCGCAATCTCCAATCGCCGACGCATGCCGCCGGAGAGTGTCTTGGTCTGCGCGTCGCGCCACTTGGTTAAGTCCACCAGTCCAAGCAACTCGTCGATAGAGCGCTTCCTCTCTTTCGCGGGCACGTCGTAGAGTTTGGCGTAGATGTTTAGATTTTCTTCCACCGTAAGATCCAGGTCGCTGGTCAATGCCTGCGGGATCACGCCAATCGTTCTTCGCGCCGCATCGGGCTCCTTCGCCACATCGTGCCCTGCAATGAGTGCCCGTCCCGATGTAATCGGGATCAGCGTGGTCATCATGCGAATCAGCGTTGACTTTCCCGCCCCATTGGGCCCGAGCAGGCCGAAGATCTCTCCCTCTTTCACATTGAACGAAACATCGTCCACCGCGGTGAAGTCACCGTACTTCTTCACAATATGCTGCACTTCGATGGCGTAAAGCCTTTCCGCCGAGTTCGTAGAGCTGCCGCCGTTCGCTTTGGCATCAATTTCGGTTGTCATTGCTGCCCTGCTGCCGCGGTGCTCTGCGAGCTGCTCTCGCCTCTCATCTGCGCCGGTGAAACCAGCACTTCAGCCGTCATGCCGGGAACAAATGCGCCTTTCGGGTTTTCCAGGCGAATTTTCAAGACAATCGTTTTGATATCGCGCTTTCGCCGGCTTACATCGCGTTGCGTGGCGAAGTCTCCTTCCACCCCTTTAAAAAACACTTTGCCGCTGGCGATGGTGCCACCGGGCAGACGCACGCGCATCACATCGCCGTACCCAATATGGTCGGCATAGGTTTCCGGTATAGCGGCACGCACCCAAGTATCAGTGAGATCCACGATGGTCACAATGGGGGCACCAATGTTGACTACTTCTCCTTGCCGCGCCGCGCGCACCGAAACTGTGCCGGTTACAGGCGCGTAGACATTGGTGTAACCGAGCCGCACGGCAGCCTGATTTTTCTGAGCGATGGCATTCTTGAGATCGGCCTGAGTGGATTGCACCGTACTTTTCGCTGCGTTCGCCTGTTGGGTGCGCGCGATGGCGGAATTCAGGTCCGCCTCCGCCGCCTTCACCAACTCTTGTTGCGCCTGCACCGTCGCCTGCGCTGCCTGCAAATTGGTTTCGGCCTGTACGCGATCCTGCTCTGACTGCACGCCGGCTTTCGCCAATTCGATCATGCGACGGCTGTCACTCGCCGTGCGATCGAGCGTAGCCTTCGCCTGTAGGAGCTGCGCTCTGGCCGACGAAAGTTTGGCGTGCGCATTGGCCACATCGCTCGAAGTCGAGCCGGAAGTGGATCGTTCTGTGTGCTGCATCTCCGCCACTTTGTTCTGCAGGCTAGTGATGGTGGCGGCAGCCGCGGCTTCCTGGGTCTGCAACTCGGAAGGATCGAGTACGGCAATCAAGTCACCAGTCTTTACCGGAGTGCCTTCGTCGACCAGTAATTTTTGGATGCGGCCCTCGACCTGCGCGCTGACGATCACCTGATTCGAATCGACTGTTCCGATCAGCACCAAATCCTTGGAATGGTCGGCGGAGAAAAAATAGTAGATCGCCGACATAACAAAGATGATCCCGAGAAGAATGAAGAAGCGGTTACGCGCACTCATTTAGGTACTCCTGATTGGCCAGGCGACGCCATGCGAGACCTGGCCAGGAAAAGCGCTGCGGAAATAAAATCTAGAACCGCCGCCCGGCGCTCGGCGACCCGCTCGGGCGTCAGCGGATTGAAGCGCACGATCCGCTGCATAACCGGGGCGCTGCTGAAATAGAAAACTATCATGGCCACCATGGAAGGGATGAAGTGCGCCGGGTCCACCTTGCGGAATTCCCCTTCCGCGATCCCTTTGTGCAACAACTCGCCCACCCGCCGGTAGATCGGTTGAAAGTAAGTCTTGACCAGGCGGTTGATATGAACCGAATTACCCTCTCGCGCCCGCATCATCTCGCGCTGCATGAGCTTGGGATAAATCTGGTTCGAGGCGATGAAATCGAAATACGCCCCTACGTAAGCCATGATCTTTTCGCGCGGCGGCAGGTCGCTGTCGAGCACCTGGAAAATGTTCGTCTTCATCCCGGAAAACGCATTGTCGAGCACCGCCCCGTAGAGTGTTTCCTTGTCCTTAAAGTAGTAGTAGAGCAGGGCCTTGTTGACTCGGGCCGCGCGGGCAATGGCGTCGGTACGTGCCCCGGCAATGCCGTGCTCGGCAAATTCCTGCGCCGCCGCGCGCAGAATGGCTGCGCGGCTTTCCTTCGGCTGGCCGCGGGAGCCCATGCGGGCAGGGAGGTGGCTATGGCGAACACTTGGGATCATGGCTTAATTAACTGGTTAGTTAGATTGTACACGCTTGCGAAATAGAACTACAAGTAAAATGACACTGCGGGAAAGGGGCGTGGTTGAGGGTTAGCTCGCCCCGCCGGCGATCGAGGGCACCAGCAAGACTTCGTCCCCGTCGCTGAAGATATATCCAGGCCCGCCGAGGAAACGGATGTCTTCTTCATTCACGTAAATGTTGAGAAAGCGTCGGGGCTGTCCGCTCTCGTCACGCAGATGCGGCTTTAGTTCGGGAAACTTTTCATCGAGGATACCGAACAGCTCTCCCAGGTTGGTGGCGGCGCACGCAATCGAACTCACGCCCGCCGTGTGCCGCCGCAGCGCGGTCGGAATTTGTACTGTGATGGACATCGAGGCTACCCTCAGAGCCTAAAAAGCTGCTCATTTATTATTAGGGCTCTTGCGGCGCGGCTGAAACCGCGCCCTTTCCAAGCCGGTGCCGGATAAAAGACGCGCCCTTTCAAAACGAACGCGAAATCTTACGCTCCAACCGTGGCCGGCGTTTCGCTCGCGACCCCCACGGTGTCCAGCCTGTCGTGCAGATACTTCTCGAACTCGGCCAGCTTGGGGGCGATGGGCCTCTCGATCTCATACACGCCAGACAGCACATCGGTCGTTTTCAAGCCATTCCCGGTGATGCACAGCACAGTAGTTTCCTCGGGCAGGATTCGGTCCTGACGATAAAGCTTGCCCGCAGAACCCACGGTCACACCGCCGGCGGTTTCGGTGAAAATGCCTTCGGTTTCCGCCAGCAGACGGATCGAATCAATCACCTCGGGATCGCCCACGTCCTCGCTCCATCCGCCGCTGTGCTTAATCGTCCTGATGGCATAGTGGCCGTCGGCGGGATTGCCGATAGCGAGCGAACGTGCGATGGTCGCCGGCTTCTGCGGCTCGATCTCGGCGCTGCCCGTCTTCACCGCTGTCGAAATGGGAGAGCATCCGGTCGCCTGCGCTCCGAAGAACTTTACCGGTTTGTCCTCGACCAAGCCGAGCTTGCTCAGTTCGTCAAACGCCTTCTTGATCTTGGTGATCAACGACCCGCCAGCCATGGGAACGACCACGTTATCCGGCAAGCGCCAGCCCAGTTGCTCGGCGATCTCGAAGCCGACGGTCTTTGATCCCTCCGCATAGTAGGGACGCAGATTCACGTTGACGAAGCCCCAGCGGCGCTCTTCGGCGATCTGCGAGCACAGGCGATTCACCTGATCATAGTTCCCGGCGATGCGTACGACGTTAGCGCCGAAAACCTGTGTGCCCAGAATCTTCGCGGGTTCGAGATCGGAAGGAATGAAGATCCAGGCTTTCAAACCGAGGCGCGCAGCGTGCGCAGCCACGGCATTCGCCAGGTTTCCGGTAGAAGAACATGCGACCGTGTCGAAGCCGAAAGCCTGCGCCTGGGCGAGCGCCACAGCAACCACCCGGTCCTTGAAACTCAGCGTTGGGAGGCAGACAGCATCATTCTTGATGTAGAGATTCTGCGCGGCAGCGTCGCCGTCAACCTGGTCACCGGCCAACCGCGCAGCCAGACGCGGAGCCTGAAACAGCGGCGTGAATCCGACGGGGAGTCGCGGCTCGAAGCCCGCAGGCAGCGGCAGCAATTCGGAATAGCGCCACATGTTCGGCGGGCGCTGCGCAATGCGTTCCCGGCTGGCCTTTACTTTGTCAATCGCGCCCTGGGCGAGCGAGGACTGAATGGAATCGTAGTCGTAAGTGATTTCGAGAGGAGAGAAACACTCGTCGCAGATCGACCGCGCCTGGTTGCCCCAACTTCGTCCACATTCCCGACAACGCAGTTCGTATTGAGCTTGACCGTCGTAATTCGACATCGGGCTACTCGCTTTCTGTCGCAGCGAATAGCTGGGGACGAGCCGGGAAAAAGCGCCCTAAAATAGGAACGCCTCTTTTTCCGGGAAATGGGAAAAGAGGTCGGAATGCAATAGAAATGAAGCTCGCATCCGAATCTCATGTTCCCCGTTTCCGGGCGGGAGTTGGCACCTGGCGGTCGGGATATATGATCCCGATCCGGTTGCCGTGGCGTCACAGGGCTCGTCCCTCAGCCACTCTGCATGAAATTCCGGTTTGCCCCGAAAGGCAAACCTGTCCTTATTAGGCTACACACTTGAAGGTTCTCCGTCAAGAGCTGTTCTTTGTACCGCTTTGTACTGTCCTGTACCGTGTTTCTTGTACCGGCTTGTACCGGAGTAAGTTTCCGATTTTGGCCAGAGATAAGAAACGTGAGCCAGTCAGCCGATGGCCGCTAACACACACCGGACCCGCGCCTGGACTGAGTCGAGGGGAAGGGAGATTAAGTCGTAGCCTAGGGCGGAGTAGGTTTCTTTCATTGTTTTATGGGTCGCCTGAGCTTCCTCAAAAGATTGCTTCCGCTCTGCGTCCAGCTCGAAGATCTGCGGCCAGGGGGGCGCGATAAACACTCTCCGATGGTAGCGAAATATCCTCGATGCGTTGTTAACGTGCGAAGGAATGGGTAAATTGCTTAAGCGCAAGTAGCCGAGAACGTCGGGCACGCCGCGATCGAACATTACAGGACCGCTCAGACTCAGTGCCGCCCGATACGATCGCATTTCCCAACTGAGCATCAGTTCAGCGAAAGCGCGCCGATCCGACCAAGGCAAAGCCTCGCCGCCAATGTCCAACTGATCCTGAATGATCGCCCGCCCGGCCTCAGGCATGGTGGAAATACCGCGTCCCGCCAAGGCGTTAATCAATGTACTCTTTCCTGAACCTGGTCCCCCGGTGATTGCAAACAGCCGGTCGAAATTCACCGCCTCCATCTCTTCTTCTCCTTGATGCACGCTCACGAACGGGCGGTGCACGCCCGACGACTATTGTCCTGTTGACCGTAATCCGAAACTCAAACCGACCTTCCCCTCGAAATTCGTTGTAACCGGCCAGTTGTTCCAAACGCTCCCGAATCAGTACACTCTTCATTCACGAGGAGAGCATGGAAAATCGGAGAATGCGTTTTGGATTCTGTAAAAAAAGTTCGCGGTCCGGGATTTTACGAGTCCGCGGTGGAGTCGTTCTCGCCGTCATCTTTGGCGCGCTGTTATTTGCTAGAACGTCCCGCGCCCAGACCGGCGCATCCTCGGACTTGCCCAGCGAAACCCCGGCCACGTTCACGCCCGTCACCAAGAGCTTCGATTACGTCAAACGCGACCTGATGATTCCCATGCGCGACGGCGTGAAGCTGCACACGGTCATCGTCCTGCCTCAGGGTGCGAAAAATGCGCCGATCCTGCTCACGCGCACGCCTTACAACGCCACGGCGCAAACCAGTCAAGCCTCCAGCGCCCATCTTGGTCCGACTCTGAGTGGCTATGACAATGCGACCGAGGTGATCGTCGAAGGCGGCTACATCCGCGTCGTGCAGGACGTGCGCGGCAAATACGGCTCCGAAGGCGATTACGTGATGACTCGCCCGCTGCACGGTCCGCTGAATCCCACGCGCGTCGATCACTCTACCGATACATACGACACCATCGACTGGCTGGTCAAGAATGTTCCTGAGAGCAACGGAAGAGTCGGCATCCTCGGCATTTCCTACGACGGATTCACAACGCTGATGGCACTGGTCAATCCGCATCCCGCGCTAAAGGTCGCGGTGCCCATGAATCCTATGGTCGACGGCTGGATGGGCGACGACTGGTTCCACAATGGCGCCTTTCGCGAACAGAACATGGCTTACATCGAGGTTCAGGAAGCCGCACGCGGGTCAGAAGAAAAATGGTGGACCAATCACTTCGACGACTACGACGTTTTCATGGAAGCCGTGTCAGCCGGCGAACTCGGACGCCGTCATGGACTCGAGCAAGTTGGATTCTGGCGCAAACTCCTAGATCATCCCAGTTACGATTCCTGGTGGCAGGAGCAAGCGATGGATCGTATCCTTGCGGCGCAGCCTTTGAAAGTTCCAACCATGCTGGTAGATAGCTTATGGGATCAGGAAGATATTTACGGGGCACCCGCAGCCTACAAGGCGCTAAAAGCAAGAGATGCCAACGCTGATAAATTATTTCTGGTGCTCGGTCCCTGGCATCACGGCCAGGAGATTGGTGATGGCAGCTCGCTCGGGGCAATTAAATTTAATAGCGATACCGGGCTCTATTTCCGGCAGGAAATTCTGCGTCCTTTCCTGGATCGATATTTGAAAGACGGCTCGCCCCAAGCTGACATCGCGCCCGTCACCGCTTTTGAAACTGGAACGAACATTTGGCGCCGCCTACCAACGTGGCCTGCAGGCTGCGCCACCGGATGCAAGCTTCACCCGACTCCGTTCTATCTCGGCGCCGGTCTAAAACTAAGCTTCGCGGAACCAAAATCCAATGACCCTGCATTCGACGAATACGTTTCTGATCCGGCCAAGCCTGTGCCCTTCCGCGCGCGGCCCAGTCAGCCGATTGGATACGGGAACGGCCTCACGTGGCCGCAATGGCTGGTCGACGATCAGCGCGAGTCTTCCGGACGCCCCGATGTATTGGTGTTCACTTCAGAGGTGCTGACCGCCCCGCTGAAGATTAGCGGACAGCCGGTAGCGAACCTTGTCGCTTCAACCAGCGGCACGGATTCCGATTGGGTGGTCAAGGTGATCGACGTCTATCCCGACGAAGTGGCAGGTGACGCCGCCATGGGCGGCTATCAACTCATGGTTTCCGCCGACATCTTCCGCGGCCGTTATCGCGAAAGCCTGGAATCTGCAAAGCCCATCGCTTCAGGGCAGCCCTTGCTCTACCGCTTCAATCTGCCCACGGCGAACCACGTGTTCCTGCCCGGGCACCGCGTTATGGTGCAGATTCAGTCCAGCTGGTTTCCGCTGTACGATCGCAATCCACAAACGTTCGTTCCTAACATCTTCTGGGCGAAGCCAGACGATTACCGGAGGGCGACACAGCGCGTCTATCACGGGCCCGGCCAAGCAAGTTTTATCGAAATGCCAGTAGTGACCACGCCCTGAAGTGCGAGTCGATTTTCATCCTACGACCGAGCATCGGCTGCTTACCGGTTGTACTGATTCCTCTTCTTGTCTTCGTGCCGCTCCAGTCCTAACTGGATCAGCCGGTCGATCAGGTCCGAATAATCGAGACCCGAAGCGGCCCACAGCTTGGGATACATGCTGATCGCCGTGAATCCCGGCATCGTATTAATCTCATTCAGATAAATCCTGCGCGTTTGCGCATCCATCAGAAAATCTACGCGCGCCAAACCGGAGCAATCGACCGCTTTGAAGGAGCGCACGGCCAGTTCTTGAACTTTTTTCGTTTCCGCTTTGGTGAGCTTTGCCGGAATGATCAGCTCTGAGCCTTCGTCGAGATACTTCGCGTTGTAGTCGTAAAACTCTTTCACGGGAACAATTTCTCCCGGCACAGAGGCTAATGGCTCATCATTGCCCAGCACCGAACATTCGATCTCGCGCGCCTTATTTTTCTTCCCACCTACGCCTTGCTCGATAACAATCTTGCGATCGAACCTCGCCGCTTCCTCCATCGCGGGACCGATTTCCTTGCGATCGTGCGCCTTGCTGATCCCGACCGAGGATCCTAAATTCGCGGGCTTCACAAAGACTGGATACCTGAGCTTGCTCTCCACGAATTTCTGAACCTTCCTCGGATCCTTCTTCCACGCGCTCCGCAGAATCGTGACATGCTTCACGATCGGTATTCCCGCGGCGATAAACAAAGACTTCATAATGTCTTTGTCCATTCCCGCGGCTGAACCCAGAACCCCCGCGCCCACATAAGCCATGTCAGCGAGTTCGAGCAAGCCCTGGATGGTTCCGTCCTCTCCGAAGGTGCCGTGCAATACGGGAAAGATGACATCTACGTTGATGGCGCGATCACTGGCGCGCCGCGTGAGGAGCGCATCCGTCTGAAACGGCACCAGCCCACTTTGCCGACGCACCGGTTCCGGGGGAACTACAACCGATTCTCCCCGAGCCAGCACCGCGGCAGGCTGCGTAGTTTCCGGATCCCCGGCACGCAAATGGCGTGACTCCACGACCAGCTTGCCTTGCAGCAGGTCCTCGGCATCGCCGGCAGTCAGCCATCGCCCATCCTTCGTAATGCCGATGGGAACGACCTCATATTTGTCTCTGTCGATGGCGTGCAGCACCGACGCAGCCGAGAGCAGCGAAACCTCATGTTCTCCACTCCGACCGCCAAAAAGAATACCGACCCGAAGCTTTTTCATAATCTGTTACAGAATTTTTTTCCCAAACGCCGAAAGCGCCAACTCCACCGCCAGGTCGGCCGTCTGGTTGTGCTCGTCGATGACGGGATTCACTTCGACGATCTCCAAACTTAGCATGCGTCCGTGGTCGGCAATGATTTCCATGGCAAGATGCGCCTCGCGATACGTCGCGCCGCCGCGCACTGGAGTGCCTACCCCGGGTGCGTCCTCGGGATCGATCCAATCCATGTCAAGCGAGATGTGATAGCCAGCGGTGCCCCGTCCGGCCATGCGCAGCGCTTCTTCCATCACCGTGCGCATGCCGCGCTCGTCGATGTCGCGCATGGTAAATACACCGATGCCGGCGCGCCGGACATTTTCCTTTTCAATAGCATCAATGTCTCGCACGCCCACGAGCACACAGTTCTCCGCCTTAACTTTGGGAGAAAAATCGAAGATGTTCGACAACTCCGCCGGACCAAGCCCCATCAGCGCGGCCAGAGGCATCCCATGCACATTCCCGCTGGGCGAACTCTCGGGCGTATTGATGTCGGTATGCGCGTCGATCCAGATGAGGCCGACTCGATGGTTTTGCCGGCGGTAAAATTCGGCGACGCCCGACATAGTTCCGGCGGCCATCGAGTGATCCCCGCCAAGCGCCAGAGGAATCTTCCCCGCTTCAAGGGTCTTAATCACCAGCTCCGCGTGCTTTGTGCAGGTGGCGGTGATTTCCTTCAAATACTTCGCGTGGGTGTCGCCTTCTTTTTTCTGCTCCGGAATGGCCACCGGAACGTTACCGCCGTCTTCGACTTCATGTCCCAATGCCTCGAGGCGCGCTTCCAGCCCCGCCACTCTGACCGCCGAAGGGCCCATATCGACGCCGCGCCGAGACTGGCCCAGATCGAGCGGTACGCCGATTACACGTATCTTCTTGGGAGCAATACTGGTGGTGCTGATGTTGGTCATCATAGAGCTAGTGGAATACGTCACGGATACAATCGGTGCAGCATGCGCGGGAACGGAATTGTTTCTCGCACATGGTCGAGGCCGCAGATCCAGGCCACAGCCCGTTCAATGCCCATGCCGAAGCCGCCGTGAGGCACGCTGCCGTACTTGCGCAAATCCAGATACCACTTGAATGCCTCCTCCGGCAACCCGTGTTCGCGGATGCGCTTCACAAGCAGCTCATGCGATGACATACGCTGCGAACCGCCAATGATCTCGCCGTAACCTTCCGGCGCCAGCACATCCACACACAAAGCTAACTCCGGACGTTTCGGATCCGGTTCCATGTAAAAAGCTTTGACCTTCGCCGGATAACGATGCACCATGACTGGCCGATCGAATTGCGCGGAAAGATAAGTCTCGTCGGGTGACCCCAGATCCCCACCCCATTCAAATCGCGCTTCCAGCGCCCCTTGGGCGTGGCCTTCCTGCAAACTCTTTACGGCATCGTCGTAACTGATCCGGGGAAACGGCGCTTCGATCTTTTCGAGCCTAGAGATATCCCGGCCAATCGCCAGCAGATCCGCACGCCTCCGCTCCAGGCACCGCTTCACGATAAAGCTGATCAGTCCCTCCGCCAGATCCATCAGATCGTCGAGGTCGGCATAAGCAACTTCCGGTTCGACCATCCAGAACTCTGTAAGATGACGCCTGGTCTTTGATTTTTCTGCGCGAAATGTTGGACCGAACGAATACACTTTGCCCAAGGCCATCGCTGTCGCCTCAATGTAAAGCTGGCCAGACTGCGTAAGGTAAGCCTGTTCGTCAAAATAATCGACCGGGAAAAGTGTGCTCGTGCCTTCGCAAGCCGCCGGAGTCAGAATAGGCGGATCAGTGAGCGTAAAGCCGTGCTCGTCAAAGAAATCGCGCACCGCTTTTATAATCTCCGCCCGCACCCGCAGAATCGATGCCTGTCGCTGCGACCGCACCCACAGATGCCGATGCTCCATTAAGAACTCGGTGCCGTGCTCCTTCGGAGTAATCGGATAAGGGTCTGACTCGGGAACCCGCTGCAACACGTTCACGTTCATGACGTCCAGTTCGTAACCACCCGCGGCGCGCTTATCGGCGCGGACTTTGCCTTCGACGATCACGCTGGATTCCTGGGTCAGGGTCTTGACCGCCTCAAACACTTCCGGCGTGACTGCGTTCTTCGGCACCACGCCTTGAATCACCCCCGAGCCGTCGCGAAATTGAGGAAACAACAGCTTTCCGCTCTCGCGCAAGTTATAAAGCCAGCCCCGCAGCGTTACCTGCTGTCCTTCGTGCTTTCCAATTTCCGCAATCGTCGTTACAGGCGATGACATAGTTTAAGAGGTCCATTTCGCCGAGCACGGCTGGCCCGCCGATTCAATAAATGCGTTGGCCCTATTTCCTCAGAGCTCTCCGCGCTCTCAAAGATGAAACGCTGTTATGCCGTTTCCAGTTTGTCGAACGCGTTCCTCAACTTTTCCAGAGGATTTACTTTCTCGTTTTCCCCGAGTTCCAGCATCAAAGGCGGCGTTTGCGGCGCCGAGCGCAACAATTCCATCGCTTCCTTCCAGTCGATCGTTCCCTCTCCCGGCCACAGATGCGAATCCTGGAGTTTGGCGTTGTCGTGAACGTGGGTCGAGCACACCAGCCTTTTCAGGATCTCGAAAGCCTCGCTGATGGAGCCCATCATGTGGGCGTGTCCGAAATCAAAGCAAATGCCCACGTCGTCAAAGTGGGCAGCACGAATCATTTCTATCAATCGATGCGGAGTGGAAAGTTCATTCGGAATATTTTCCAGCAGAATGCGCACCCCCAGCGGCTTGGCAAACGCGCGCAAGTGCTCGATCGAGGTCATCGCCGATTCGAACTTCTTCTCACTGAAACTCTCATTAGGCAGTCCAAGATGCTGCACCAGAAAACGGAACGGAATCTGTTCCGCAATTTCGAGCGCCCGTTTCACTTCATCCATCGCCTGCACCAACCCGGCCCGGTCTGTTGACGCGAGATTCAACGGCGGCGCTCCCGCACGGCCCCACTCGTAGTCGGCATAAAGCGGCGAGTGCACCGAATTCAGCGGCACCCCACTGCCGCGAAACCACTCCGCAATCTCCTTGACATGAGCCTTGCGGTTGGCATAGTCGATGTGCTGCCGTGCCGCGAAAATCTCGATCGCCTGCACTCCGCTGCGAGCCAGTCCATCCAGAATTCCCGGATGCAGACGTTCCTTTACGTACACATAGGTTGATACCGCTTTCAACATGCCTGGTCCTTAATGAAGAATTGCTGGTTGCCGATTGAAACGCAAAAGCCAGCACGATCGATTCAAATCAACAATCAGCCATGGTTTCTAATATCCAACTGCCCTGCCGTTGTTCCTGTAATCGCTGGCACCGAGGCGGTCGCCGGTCTTCGGATCGATGGCAATACACTCCGCATCGCTCCAGTAGGGAGACCCCCCGCCTTCGTGCAAGCCAAACTGCACGTTGTATCCCTTCTTTTGCAGTCGTTGCACGGTGTCCGGCGAGAACCACTGCTCAACGTTCAACACGTCGGGCAACCATTGATTATGAAAGCGCGGAGCGTTAACCGCCTCCTGGATATTCATTCCGTAATCCAGTACTCCCATCAAGACGTTGGCCACTGTGGTAATAATCTTCGAACTCCCGGGCGAACCCAGCACCAGAACGGTTTTTCCCTCATGCACGACCATGGTCGGCGTCATGGAAGAGAGCGGACGTTTTCCTGGCCCGATGGCGTTCGCCGCTCCTTGAATCAATCCATCGGCATTGGGCACGCCCGGTTTTGCGGAGAAGTCATCCATCTCGTCGTTCATCAAAAAGCCCAAACCCTCAGCCGTCACCCGCGATCCGAACCAATCGTTGATCGTCGTCGTGACCGACACTGCGTTTCCCGCCGCGTCCACTACAGAATAATGCGTGGTGTGCGGAGACTCGTGATTGGCCACAGGCTGAGGATGCGCAGCGGCATATTGCTCCAGTTCGCTGAAGATTGCAGGCCGCTTCAAATCCTTGCTGGAGGTTGCGTTTGAGTCGTCAATCGAATCCCGCCAGGCCGCACCATATTTCTTGTCGACGAGTTGAGCCACAGGAATCTTCGCAAAGTCGGGATCCCCCAGGAATTCCGCCCGATCGAAGAATGCCCGCCGGAATGCCTCCGCGGTGAAGTGAATGGATTCCGCTGATCGGTTACCCAGCTTGGCCAGGTCGTATCCTTCCAGAATATTCAGCGATTCGACCAGCACGGTCCCGCCCGACGACGGCGGTGGCGCGCTTATGATTTCGTATCCCCGATACGTCCCGCGAATCGGCTCACGTTCCTTAACCTCATAATGCGCCAAATCGTCCGCACTGATCAGCCCCCCGCCCTTCTGCACCGCAGCCGCCAGTTCCCGCGCCAGCGCTCCATGATAAAAATCATCGGGCTTCGCCGCAATTCGCTCCAACGTCCTCGCCAAGTCGGGTTGGCGGAAAATCTCGCCCGACCTGTAGTAATTCCCATCTCGCTGAAAAATTCGACGCGACTCGGGGAACTGGCTCAAATATTTATCGTGCAGATCTCGCGCCTGGCCCCAGCTCAACTCATAACCCTCGCGCGCCAGCCGTATCGCCTGAGCCATCACCTTCTGCAGCGTCAGCTTGCCATATTTCTGCTCGGCGTAAACCAAGCCCGCAACCGATCCCGGCACGCCGATCGCCTTGTACCCGTACTCGCTGGCACCTTCAATCACATTGCCCTGCCCATCCAGATACATATCGCGCGTAGCCGCAGCCGGAGCTTTTTCGCGATAGTCAATAAAATGCGCTTTGCCGTCGGCCATGCGGATCAGCATAAATCCACCGCCACCGATATTTCCCGCCGGCGGATGCACCACCGCCAACGCGAATCCGGTAGCCACGGCAGCATCCACCGCGTTACCGCCAGCTTGCATAATCTCCACCCCGGCTTGCGAGGCCAGCTCGTGCACGCTGACCACGATTCCATGCTGTGCATGTACCGGCTCGGTAGACGCGAAACCGGGCCGCTCTCCGCAAGCCGCAACAGCCGCCATCAGCAGCAAAATCAATGATTTGTGCCGGAATAACATTATGTCGAAGATTGTCCAGGAACGGGCGGACTCTTGAGGCTAGCCGACGGCAGCAAGCATAGTCAAATCCCCCTAGGTTCGGCAAAGTTCGGTGAGGTTCGGTGCTGGGGGCAGTCTTCCCGCCAACTGTATTCAGAACAAAATCTCAGACTCTTCTCATCTTCGGCGGATGTTTACGCTTAGCTAAACTTTTCGTCCGTTTTCTGACCTTTTTCCCTATGACTTTCGCTGCTACCATCTCATACGACGTCCGAATCAATCCCTGCAGCTCATCCCACCCCACCGCATCCAATCGGTCGAGCATCACCCATTTGTAACGTCCCACATAAGGCGCTGAGCGAACGTCCTCGCGCTCGATCAATTCAGCAAAAGCCTCCGGCGTGCATTTGAAACACAGCCGCGGATTGTCCAGCCCGAGCATCACGAAGATCTTTCCGCCAACTTTAAAGCAGAGCTCATCGCCCCATTGCAGGTTCTCTTTGGCCTCTGGAAAGTCCAGGCAATACACGCGAATGGCATCGACTTTCATCGCTTTCGTTCTTGCAACGGATTGTCCTTCCTCATAATCTAACCAGGTCTAAGGAGATTGGAATGCAAACTCGCAAGCTTGGCAACTCCGACTTGCACATTACTCCCGTCGGCTATGGCGCATGGGCCGTCGGCGGTTCTGGTTGGCAGTTCGCCTGGGGGTCGCAGGACGATGACGATTCCATCGCGGCCATTCATCGCGCACTCGAACTCGGCGTCAACTGGATCGACACCGCAGCCGTTTACGGCCTCGGACACTCCGAAGAAGTTGTTGGTCGTGCGCTGAAGGGCTGGCACGGCTCCCGGCCATACATCTTTACCAAGTGCGGCCTGCGCTGGGATTCCAAAGGCCAGGTGCAAAAAATTCTGGCCGCCGATTCCATCCGCCGCGAAGTCGAGGACAGCCTCCGCCGTCTTGCTGTCGATGTGATCGATCTGTACCAGATTCACTGGCCTCCCGATCCCGACTCCCCTGCCCTGGAAGAGGGCTGGTCTACGCTCGCCAACTTGAAGCGCGAAGGCAAGGTGCGATGGATTGGTATATCCAATTTCAATGTAGGGCAGCTGAAACGCGCGCGGGCCATCGCCCCGGTGACCTCTCTGCAGCCGCCTTACTCGCTGGTGCACCGCGAGATCGAAGACGAGATCCTGCCCTACTGCCTGCGCGAAAGTATTGGAGTGATTGTATATTCGCCGATGGCTTCCGGCCTGCTCAGCGGGGCGATGACCCGCGAACGGGCAGCCAGGCTTCCCCAGGACGACTGGCGCAGAGGCCATCCCGACTTTACCGAGCCAAATCTGTCGCGCAATCTTGCCCTTGTAGATCACCTTCGGGAAATCGCCAAACGCCACAACCGTTCTGTCGGCGAAGTTGCCATCGCATGGACACTGCACAATCCCGCAGTCACAGGGGCCATCGTCGGAGCTCGCAGTGCGCGGCAAGCCGAAGGCGTAATGCGCGCCGGCGACCTGCGCCTTAACGATAAAGAGGTGGGCGAGCTCGAGGACTTCCTCGCCGAGGCCGCGGCCTGAAGAAGTTTCACCCCGAGTGTGCGGCAGTCATAGGCGGGAAACAGAAGGCAGTTTGCTCAACTGCCGCAATCCTAATTCGCGGGAGCCAGTGAACTTCAACAGCCTCTTCACACTTGCTCTCTGGCTTCGCCGAGCGCCACGTTCACCTCGAGCTTTTTCTTGTTGCGGTAGATCGTAACTCTTACCGTATCTCCGGCGCGGCGATTGTTCATCATCTGCGATAGGGTCTGCTCGTCCTCAACTTTTTCGCCGTCGATGGCAACGATCAAGTCTCCGCCCAGCATGATTGGTATGTTCCCCAGATATGCGCGCTCGGTGCCACCGTGGAGGCCAGCCTGGTCAGCGGAGCCGCCGGGGATGGTTTGCACGATCAGCAGACCATAATCAACGGGCAATCCCATTTCATCCGCCAGCTCGGCGCTGATGGGAATCGTGCGCACGCCTAGGGCGGGACGCCGCACTCGGCCCAGGGTCATCAGATCGTTGAGAACTGCTTTCGCGGTGTTGATCGGTATGGCGAAGCCGATCCCAGCATTTTGGCCGACGCTGGAAAGAATCATTGTGTTGATGCCAATCACTTCGCCGTGCCAGTTCATCAGTGGTCCGCCCGAGTTCCCTGGATTGATGGCGGCGTCGGTCTGAATGGCTTCATCGATGGTTGCCCCATTGGGCTCGCGCACCGGGCGGATCGAACTGACGATGCCACGCGTCATGGTGCCGGCAAGACCAAACGGATTGCCGATGGCGTAGACCTTTTGTCCAACTTGCAGGTTGCGGGAGTCGCCGAGCACGGCGGGAACCAGTTCGGGCGCCTTGATCTGTATCACCGCCAAGTCGTGCGCCGGATCAGTGCCGACGACGGTTGCCTTGTACTTCTTGCGATTGTGCAGCGTGACTTCCACCTGGCGCGCATCGGCGACCACATGATAGTTGGTGAGGATGTGACCGTCCTTGTCGATGACAAATCCTGAACCTTGTCCTTCCTGAGGTTGCAGCCCGTAAAAGAAGTCGAAGGTCATGGCACGCGACGTGACGTTCACCACCGACGGAATGTTTCTACGATACACGCCGATGTTGTTCTGCTCTTCGCTGTCGAGTCCATCGTTTCCGGCGGCTTCTGTTATTTCGACCTGCGCGGGATGAGGCAGCCAATCTGCGGGATGCGGGAGGCTAGTCTGCGAATTCGAACGCCACGTGGTGAAGTAGAAGAATGCGCCGGCGAGCACCAGCGCGAATATTGCGGGTCGTATGAGTCTCATAAAGGGCAAACTTTCGGGGCCGCGAAACCGAACCTGAGAACTAAGCCAACGTCCACATTCAATTCTACGTTCGATTCTAAACAATGTTCCGCAACCCGGCACGCCGAGTCGACGTCTGTTCTTGCCTGTGAGCTTTCTGACGGCAGCAGATTGGGCTCGAGGACGTGTTCCGGGCCGATTTGAGGCGCTGTGGGGGCTGCCGGGAATTTCGGCAAGAAATCTTTATGGATGCAATAGCTTGCCGGCAAGATCCTGCGTGCAATGGACTTAGGTGGAGGAATCCGGAACGCATCGACCACCCGACTGCAGGAGTTCCGCAGCCTTGTTCCTCCGCAGCCTTGTTCCTCCGCCCCTAGCTGGCTGGCCACCTGGCGCTTTTTGTAGGGGATGCCTACGAACCTAACCAGTCTGCCACTCTTCGATGGCGGCAGCCTGCTCTCTCGACTCGCAGGGATCGATTTCTTTCTTAGCGCGTGGCAATCGCAAGAGGCTGCAGCTCTGCCCATACCACACGCACTTGCTCGCGGGTTCGGTCGAGCAGGCCGGAGTTGTCGATCACATAACTGGCGGCTTTGATTTTTTCTGCTTCGGGGAGTTGCGCGGCCATGCGGCGCTGGACTTCCTTGCGGGCGAGGTCAAGCGGTAACTTATGGCGCGCGGCGAAGCGGTCGATGCGTTGTTCGTCGGTGCAGGTGACCACGATCAGACGATCAAAACGTTTCGCGGTGCCCGCCTCGAGGATGAGCGCGGCCTCCACCATAGCGACAGCGCGCGGGTCTTGCCGTCCCACCTCTTCCATCCACTCCTCCTGGCTGCGGATCACCGCGGGATGAACGATTCGATTTAGCTCATCTATGCGGGAGCGGCCTCGCGACAACGCTGCCGTTGGATTCGTTGGTGCGGAGCCAGGGTCCGGACCGAAG
>Ga0210391_10000811_pt1 | contig 30531 bp, 28 predicted proteins | sample IncBWC12OmetaG_FD_160573 | JGI IMG/M metagenome (GOLD analysis project Ga0210391, IMG submission 160573) | Forest soil microbial communities from Barre Woods Harvard Forest LTER site, Petersham, Massachusetts, United States - Inc-BW-C-12-O ... | reverse complement strand
AATTCGTACGCGACCTTGCTGCAATGGAACCGCATGGAAGTGCAAAGATGAGCAAACGGGCCACCAGCGGGACCAGGTCGCGGAAATTTATTAAGGCCTAAAGCGCGAACCCGCAAATCAACTCTGCGTGAGTACCCTATTTAATCGTCTCTCTATCGTCTGTTAATGCTTTAGTAACGTTCGTTTGTCAGGAACAGACGGACTCAAAATCTGCTCTCAAAGAGGCGAACATGCGGAAGCCCGCGATTGTGGCGTTGATACTAATGGCCGGGACGATCAGTCCACTCCAATCCGGAGTGTCATTTGCGCAGCCTGCTCCAGAAGCAGCGGCGAGCAGCGCTGCGAGCACCCAAATGGCAGACAAGGACTCGGCCATCAAGACGCTGGCAGACGCCAAGAAACGCTTTCGGATAATGCGCAAGCACAATACACAAGACCTTCACCAGGTGGCCGATTTGGACCGCCAAATCAAGCAGATCAACAGCTTAACAGCCAAACTCAAAAAGGGTGAAGATGTTCCACAAAGCGATGTTGATGCGGCAGTAGCGACCCCGCCTGGAGTGCATTAATTAGAAAGAACTGGATCTTGGCTGTCGCTCTGTGGGCGTCAGCCCACGGGCTGGCGATGGTGCGCTCGCTGGCCCGTTTTTATTCAAGCTTGCGCGCCCTCGGAAGCGCCCTCTCGGCGCTTTTCCGAGGGTCGCCAAAATGGTCGGGTAAGGGCTGGAGGTGGTGCTGATCTTCGACTAGGCCTTACCCCGGATTCCGCTGCTGGCAAGTATTTAGACCGAATATACCTATCAACGCCGTTAGGGAAGTTGGGTCTCGAAAAGGTTCCTTCCTAACAATTTAGAGAACTCTTTCTTCAAAACGGAATTCGCGCGGTCAGGATGACGTTGTGGTTGTAGTTGCGATGCATCGTCACGGCGACCTGGTAACCGGCGCCGAAGGTCAGGCCGATGCGGTCATGAATCGGAATTCGGCCGACTAATAGCCCTGGCGTCAGATAAAGCGTGCTGTGTCCAGTGTCGGCGCCGTATGACTGCCAGGTGTAGTTAGTTTCAAACTCCGGCCAGAAATATTTGAAAAGCCGGTACTGGAAAGCGGTGTTCCACACCAGCGGCATCCCCAGCCGGTCCAGACCGCCGCTTGGGAACGTGACGCCGACCGTAGATTGGACGTCGAAATCGCCGAAGCCCTTGCCGGCCGCGAGTGTCGGCGTGAAGAGGAAATGCCCGTTGCCGTTGACGTTGGAGCCGGTCGGTACGCTGAACCCAAGGAACGCTGTGACAATATAGTTGTCGTGTTCCTCATTGGATGAGAGCAGGCGGAATTTCACCAGGAATGGCCAGTCGGCAAAGCCGTCGGTGTTGCGTGGGATGTTGCGCTTCTCGAACGCCGGTATCCCGATTATTACTTCAGTAGCCTGAAACGGGATTAGCTCGATGCCTTTGCCGCCGCCAAAGTTGTCGGTGGCCAGCCCGTCGCGCATCGACTGGAAGAATTGATCGTAGCGTACTTCTTCCTCGAGCCGCGGGGTGACGGTGACCAGCGGAGTTATCCAATGCGGCTGCTCGCTCTGGATTTGTGTGACACGAGGAAACCAATTTATGAAATAATCCTCGATCGCCGTGCCGAACTCCGAGACGCTCTGCGCGCGGCATGGCGTCGCGACCGCGAGCACGAGGGTTAAAATTGTTACAGTTCGAGCGAACGAGTTTTTTAGGGTGCTCATAGTAGCGACGATATGCCATGTTAAGAGCGATTTGACAAGTACTATGGCATCCGGTGGCAATGCTGTGGCGCGTGCGCCAATGGCGTGCGATCTCACGAATCGGGCGCATACCACCCCGGTGTAGCAATCGCGATTCGAGATTCTCGCGCGCCGCGCCAGCTCGGTCTGCGACTCGACGCTGCTGCCACTTCATCCGGTATCGCGACGAGCGCTACGACGTGGTCATCATGGAGTCGGAAATCGGGTCGGCGCCGATCATGGCGATGCTCGATGCACTGAACTCGGGGCGCTTTGCGCGCAAAGTCAGCCAACTATGCGCATACGAGACCATTCAGATGGGACGGGTCATCGACACCTGAGTTGAGTCCCGCCCCGCTTGTCTGCCGCGCTGTGAATTTCTTCTAATTCTCGACGTCTCGTCGCGTAAGAATTCGCGCGTTCGTAACAATCGTCTCATCATGTCGTAACCGTTCCTTCCTAAGTTGCGCCTGCCGCGGAGGGAGGACGCCGATCTCGTGCCGCATTGACCACTCTGTTGGCGTCTTAAAAAAGGTTCTCGCCATATGCGGTTTTGGGCGGCGAGAGTTTCGCGTCGTGGATAGGAGAGTCCAGGGAGGACGATGATGAGACGAACGATACGAACGGTTGCGCTATCGATGCTGATGGCGGCGTTGACGCTCAGCGCCGTTGCGATCACGCCGGAGCCAGGATGGAGCCAGGACGGAGGGGCAATAACGCTCTACACCGATCCCGGCACCGGCCAGGTGTTCACCAAGCGCTGCAAGCATTGCGTGAGGCTCGGCGCGTATATCCCGGCCGATACGACCCGGGAGATCGAGCGCAAGGTCGAGATAAAGACCCAGCAGCAACTGGACCAGGAACGCGCGGCGATGCAGGCTGAAGAAGCGCAGCGCGAGGCCCAGCAGCAGCAGTGGAACGCCGAGATGGCGAAACAAGTATCCACGATTCAGCCGTGGGCGACGGAGTTCGGCGATCGCTGGTATAAGAAGATCTCGGTCGGCACGCTCATATACGCATACTATGGCTACTGGACACACACTGGCTTCGGTCCGCAGTTCCTGGACGCCAACATGCAGTGGCCCGGCCCTGGGAACAACTCCTTCAACCAATTTGCCCTCAACCGGGCCTATCTGGACTTCAAGTTCACTCCGAATGACGACTTTTCCATGCGTGTTACTCCTGATATGTACGCGATGATTAATACCGGGACCACCTGCACGGCGAGCTCGAAGTCGAGTGGTGGAGTTACGACCTCGACCTCGTGCACTGCGAGCAGCGGCGACAAGGTGGGAGCCAGTACCGGATACGCTCAAACAGACGATGGGAACCTCGGACTTCGTATCAAATACGCGTATCTCGATTACAACACGTTCTTCCAGAAAATATTGAAGTTCGATCCGATGGCGAGCGATCACTTCACTTTCGGTCAGCAGCAGAATCCGCTGGTCGATTGGGAAGAAAACCTGTGGGGCTATCGTTACACCGCATTGACGCCCTGGAACTATATAAGCTTGAGCTCGGCGCAGGTCGGTATATCGATGAAGGGGCCAATCAAATTTGGCGAGAAGCAGTACGTCGATTACGACTTCGGTGTCTACGACGACGCCAGCTACCATGCGCTGGAACAGAGCGCCTACAAGCAGGTGATGGGCCGCGTGACGATCAATCCGTTCGGTGCTTACTCGCGGTATGACGGCCTCGGTCTCACCGGTTTTTACGATTACGGCTACTCAAATAAGTGCACGCCGGATACCAACAAGACCAATTCTACTTGCGGACATCTCGCACGCGCCGCGGCGCTCGCGCACTACAACGGTTCGACTTTCTGGGGCCAGACCTGGGGCGTGATAGCCGAGTGGGATTACGGTCACAATGCGTTCAGTAGCTCCAACCTTTACTCCGGCAGTGGGCCGGCCGACGGAATCGGTATCAGTACGGCAGCCCTGCCTGGCGGCGGGTTCGCCTCCTGGAACAAGATGGTCGGAGGCATTCTGAACACCCAGGCAATTCAGGAGGGCGCGGATTTGCTGGGCCACTTCGACATTCCGTACACGCCATTTACCGCCTTCGGCCTGCTCCAGTGGATCCAGCCCAATACGCGCGTCACCAAGGACCCTCTGGATTTCACCCGCTACGACGTGGGTGTTTCGTGGGCGGTTAACAAGTATCTGCGCGTAGCGTTCGATTCACAGGCCATCCAGTACTACCATGGCCAGTTCACGTACGACGAAAACTTCCCGGGCCTTGGCAACAAGGTGAAGGAGACGCCGTTCGCGGTGCCGCGCGACACCCACGCGTTCTTCCTGAACATCGAGTTCCGATACTAGTTACGAATCGGCGCAGCCGGTGCGAGCATCCGAAATGCTCGCACCGGTTTTTTTTGAAGAATCAGTAGTCGGTTTCTACTCGCTTCAGGGCGTCGGCGAGATCGCTTTGTGAGACCGGCTCGCCGGCTGAGATCCTTGAGATTAAAACACGATCCTCTTTCTCTTGAACGTAGTAGTCCTGTTGAGTGAGAGGTTCCTGCGACCAGTACTTCGCTTTGTATTCATCGATCTTCTCCTGCTCCTGGAGCCGATTGATGATCGCAGCGCTGTCGGCATTCGGAGAGATAGGCTGAGCGAACACAACCGCGGGAAGCAGTAGGCCAGCACCTAACGATATAAGGGACAAAGCTTTAAATTTCATGACAAAACTCCCGACGAAACACTCGTGATGTTTACGCGTTACGAAATGCGAATCCGGCCGCAGCTCAAAGGAGGACGCGGCATTCGCCCATCGGACGAGTGGGGAGACTTAACTCAGCGGATCAGCGGGCTTGGGCGCGGGCTTGAAACGCAGCAGGAATCGGGTTGGTAGAATTTCCGAAACGATCGGATAGCTCGAGACGGGTTTGAAGAAAATCGGCGCCACAAGCGCGGCCATCACGCTCGGAGGTATCTTGGCGTCCGCGTGATTCGCATGCACGACGCGCTCGCCACCAGTGAGCTCTGGCTGAGCCACGAAATTGTTTCTCATGATCGCGCGCCGGATCTCCGGCGTGCGGAAATGAACCTGGAATTGATGGGCCTTGTTCAGAGGAAACGAGAGCAACATCGCGATGCCGATGACGGACAGAACGGCCCGAATCGCTACCGACATACGCACGTAATATCTGGTTAACACTCTCGTCACAATTCAAGGATTGTACCATCGTCGATCAAAGTCAAGTGCGCAAATCTAAATGACTTCGTCGTTAAGCAGGCTGCGTCGGAACGGTGTGGTGTAATACGAGCACGGGACAAGGAGCTTCACGAATCACATGCTCCGTGACGCTGCCTAAGATGAGATGCTCGAGGCCGGTGCGCCCATGCGTGACCATTACTGTCAAGTCCACTGCTAGTTCGCGTGCAGCTCGCACGATATCAAGGTTAGGCACGCCCGATCTGATATCGATGACATACTGAACGTCCGCGTGTAGGGTGCTGCGTACTATCGGCTCAAGCTTGGACCTGGCTTCCGTTTCCCAGCGCGGATGGGAGTCAAACGGCAGCGGAACGTCCATGTCCTGCGGAGGCACTCTCGCGATGTGCACTACATAGAGCGTTGCGTTGTTTTCCTTTGCGAGCGTGCCCGACAACCGCAATGCCGCCGTCGAGTCGCCGTCGAATTCGAACGCGCACATGATCTTCTTGTAGTTCAGCATAGCTTTAGCCGGATTGTGTCTTCAGAATTCCGTCAGCGATCGGCCCGTTGCTCTATCTACTGCTGCCTTGGTGACGGAAAAACCGTAAAGGGCGTCGGCATATGCGGCATCGTCATCAGTGTAGCTGCGTTGCGCATCTTCCAGTTCGATAATACTGGTCAAGCCGGCTTGATAGCGCTTCTCCGCAAGTTCCAGTTCCGCGCTCGAGGCAGCAAGCGTTTTTTCCGCGTGGTTGATGCGTTGAAGAGAGGCCTGCCAATTCAGAAACGCAGTATGGACCTGAAGGATTACTTCCTGCCGCAGGTCTTCGATCGCGCGAAGGATCGCGTGTTGCCGAAACCTGGTCTCCGCAATCTGATCACTGGTAAGGAAACTGTTGAAGATTGGCCACGTGATCAATATCCCTGCATTGAAATTATTTGCGGCAGGAGTTCCTGTTCCCATCGCTGAGTATCCAGCCACAGCGTTGGCAGTAGGATAGTAATCACTCTGATATTGGACAATTCTAGCGCCCATCGCTTTCGCCTGATCCTGAAGTGCCGTGAGGTCGGGTCTGGCACGCAAAGCGGTGTCGAGCAACGACTCGAGTGAATCCTTTACCGGATAGTAAGTCAGAACGTCCGCTGGCTCGTATGTCGGCGCCGAGTCACTTAGACCCAAAGCATTGTCAAGACCAACTTTTGCATCTTCGTCCTCATTGCGCGCATCGACGAGATGCAATTGCGCTCGCTCGACCTCTGCGCCCGTGACATAGGTATCGAGCTGTGGACGCAAGCCGGCATTAGCCTTAACCTGGGCCTCGTGCAGGTGATATTGCCTTTGCTCGACCGCCTTCTCGTAAACCGCGATCAATCGTTGCGCCTGTAACAAGGCGAAGTATCGCTGAGAAACTTCGAAGATCAGATCGAGCTTGGTGAGCTGTTGATCGGCGGCCGCGGCAGCGGCCTCGAACTGGCGCTCCGAAACAAATCCATGACGTCGGCCGAAGTCGACAAGAAACTGGGAAAGCATGACACCGCCCATGTAGTTATTGGTGGTATCCCAACTTTGCGAGGTGTCATTCGACGCAAGGTCGTGATTCGTTCCCGTTACTCGCGGGAATGCCCCGTCTGCATTGTAGTAAGTTGTATTGGCAATGCCGTTGCTTGTACTGCGCAGATATTGTGCGGCGCCGAACAGTTGCGGCCCCAGGTATGATCGCGCCTGGCCAATCTGCTGCTGCGCGGCGTTGGTGTTATCCGCTGCTTCCTGGAGTCTCGGGTGATATTTCAGAGCTATCGCGATAGCCTGCTTGAGCGTCAACTCGGAGCCGGGTGGAATTGGGCCGCCGCTTGAGTTATCCGGCCCGGATCGAGCCGTCAGGCTAACAGTGGACGGGTTAATAGCCGATGGCGTTGCTGCCGACCAGTTCTCTCCCGGAGTAACGAGCGTACCAGAGGCCGATGCCGCAGCTTGAGTATCTACGGGTAGTATCTCTGTAGAACCCGCGGCGTTGGCGATAGTGTGCGTCGAGAGGAGCACACATGCGAAGAGAACCAGGATTCGCGAAGATTCCATTGTTATCCCGCTCCAGTCGTTCCACAAAATTTCGCGTTGCAGGCTTGTTTCGGCTCAGTCGGGAGTTTGGACCGCCGCCGATGTGGTCTGCACGTTTCCGTTCTGAATACTGCAATCAACCTGCTGTCCCGGCGTGAGAGTGTTGCTGTAGGTGGCGACTACCAGCGATCCGGCGGTCACTCCGGAAATTACTTCGACATAGGTGCCATTGCTGATTCCGGTTTTGATCGGAACCTCAAGAAGTTTGCCCTCGTCCACAACCAACAGGCGCGCCGAATCACCAGAACCTTGAATCGCGGAGGCCGGGACACTTAGAGCGTCCGGATGTCGCACCAGCTGAATGGTAACGTGGGCATAGCTTCTCGGATAAACCAGGCGCCTGGGATTATCTATGTCGATCTCGGCCAGCATTGTCCGCGTTGCGAGATCGAGCGAAGACGCATATCTGGCCACGGTGCCATTGAAGACGCGATCGGGAAATTCGTCGAAATGCAGGCTCGCCGGGGTGCCATGATGGATGTAGGGATATGAAGCTTCCGGGACATACACGTAGATGCGCAGTTGGTCGATGTCGGCTAGCGTAAGGATCGGACCACCTCCCTCGCGGTGCCCTCCTGCCCCTTCGCTAGCTCCGGGAGAAATCAGACCCGAGGTCTCGTCGACTCCAAAGTCACCGCCGCCGGCCCGGATCAGAGCACCAGGATCGGCGAATCGGCCAGTGATCACACCGTCGAAGGGGGCAATGATTTTTGTATACCCGTACATCGTCTGCAGGGTCGCCACCGCTGCCTGAGCCTCGCGATACTTCGCGTAAGCCATATCGACGTCCTGCTGAGCGATTAGCCGTGAGTCACTCTGCTGGACCTTCTTCATGCGATCATAGGTGATTCGCTGCATTTCGAGGTTGGCCTGTGATTGCATCAGGTTCGACTGCAATTCCGGGACTTCGATTTCGGCCAGCACCTGACCCTTCTTGACCGAGTCCCCTTTGTCGACACTTATACTCTTCAAATAGCCTGTAACTTTCGCGTGGAGCGCGGCTTCATAGAAGCCCACTACATCGCCTGGCAATTCGATAGTCTTGGCAATGTCCCCCTGCCGCGGATGGACAACATCCACCGTCGCTCGTTGAGCAGTAGTCATAGGAGTAACGGGCGCATCGCAAGCGGCCGCCCAGAAGAGCGCGATCGATAGAACGGCTGCTAGTCTGATTCGTAATCTAAACATCGCCGTCAGTTCTCGACAGGCGCTTGCGCCGCCGCCGAGCCCTCTAGTCGCCTATAGAAGAATTCATAAATGCAGGGCACCAGAAATAGCGTGAGCCCAGTGGAAACGATGAGACCTCCGACCGCCGCCCTTGCCAGGGGAGCCGAAGCTTCGGAACCTTCGCCCAGCTTCATTGCGATCGGCATAAGACCGGCCACCGTCGCCAGTGCGGTCATCAGGATTGGCCGCATTCTTATCCTAGCCGACTCGAGCGCCGCCTGCCTTAACTCCTGTCCCTGGCGACGTCGCTCATTGGCGAAGTCCACGAGCAAAATCGAGTTCGAAACAACGATACCGACCATCACGATGATCCCCATGAACGACTCTATGTTCAGCGTGGTTCCGGTCAACCATAGCGTCCAGATGACTCCTATCAATCCCATCGGAACCGCGAACATGATGATTAGCGGATCGAGGAACGAACGGAACTGCGCGACCATCACCAGGTAAAGAAGGATCACTGCCAAAAAGAGGCCGAATCCAAAGCTGGAGAAGGATTTCTGCATCGAGGCTACTGCCCCGCGATACTTCACCGAGACACCCGGAGGCAGAGTCATCTTGCTCACCTCACCCTGGATTTTCTCCTGAGTACCGCCCAGATCTTCAGTGCTAGGCGCGACCAGCAGATCGACTACGCGCTGAAAGCTATAGTGGTCCGCTTCGGACGGATGGACTTCGGGAGAAATCGTCGCCACGTCTCGCAACAACAGACTTTGCGCGTGCCCGTTTTCCCGGTCGATCGTCTCGATGGGAATGTTCTGCAGAACTTCCACAGAATCGAAGCCCTTGTCGGAACCAGGATACTGAACCGTGAGAAAATAGTCGTCCCTGTTCGCGCGATCGATCCAGATTGATGGCTTGATATACAAGTTTGAATCGAGTGCCGTGATGACGTTCTGAATGATCTCCTGTTGCTTGACACCCAGGCGCGCCGCTCTCACGCGGTCGACCTGAACGTTTAGCGTCGGATAGTCGGGTTCCTGCGCTATGAAAGTCTGAGACACCTGCGGCAGACGATTAATCTTGCCCTGCAGTTCCTTTGCCGCCTTGTTGAGCTCGCTAAAACTGTTACCGGCGAATTGAACGTCGATCGGCGCCTGCATGCCGAGATTGAGAACGGAGTCGATTATGCTGCCCGAAGAAAACAAGGTCCGAACGTCCGCGAGTTGCATGGGGAGAAGTTGCTTGAGCTGGGCTACATAGTATTTCGTAGGATGCCGGTGCCCGGCTTTGAGCTCAACTTGAATGAAACCTGAGTCCTGGGCCGCGTTAGGCGAATAGATGGCAGATATGCTTGGAGCGATTCCTATATTCGACACGACCATGTCGAGATCGTCTGGCGGAATTACTTTCCGCACTATAGCTTCGATTTGACGCGCCATATCCGTCGTGAGCTCAATGCGAGTGCCAGCCGGTGCGCGAAAATTTATGGTGAAAGTGCCGGCATCGGTCTCAGGAAACAACTCAGTGCCGAGACGCGGATACATCGCCAGGCTGACGAGAAACAAAATCGTGACGCCGCCTACGACTACAGCCTTGTGGTCAAGCGCCTTTTCCAGCAGACGCTGGTAACCGCCGGCAAAACGCTCATAGGCGCGATTGAAGATCCCGAATATGCCGGACGCTTCGTCATGTTCCGCCGCGAGCACCTGTTCGCGATTGAGAAAACGCGCACAGTAGAGCGGTATGATACTCATGGAGACCAGGTAAGACGCGGCCATCGATAGCACTATCGCCAGTGCCAATGCACTGAACAGATACTTGGCGACACCAAACAGAAACATGACCGGGAAGAAGACGATGCAGGTAGTGATGGTAGACGCGAGAACCGGAAGAGCGACTTCCTCGGCACCCTCCCGGGCAGCTGCATAAGGTTCTTTGCCCTCTGCCAGATGGCGATTGATGTTCTCGAGCACAACGACTGAGTCATCAACCAGCCGGCCTATGGCAAGAGCGAAGCCGCCCAGCGTCATGATGTTGATGGTCGAGTTGTTCATGAACAGACCGAATCCACCGGCCAGAATGGAAAGTGGAATCGAGAGGAAAATTGCAAACGTCGATCGAAAGCTGCCGAGAAATATGAGAATCACGAGCGACGCAAGAACAGAGCCAGATATGGCCTCATGTTCGAGACTAGCTACCGCTTGCCGGACGTAGACGGATTGGTCGAAGATCGTTTTCAGTTTCATCCCGGCCGGAAGCCCGAAGACCTTCGGTAGCAACTCGTTGATACCATCAACCACGGAAATGGTATTTGCGCCGACCTGCCGGAGAACCGGGACATATACCGACGGTTGCCCATTGATTAGCACCTTGTTGTATTGAATCTGGGATGAGTCAGTGACCTTCGCGACATCATCGATCAGCACGGGCGCCTGACCGCGTCCGATCTTTACCGGTACCTCTCCGATATCAGGTACCTTTGCGATCATGCTGTTGGAGTATATGTAGTAGTCCTTTGACCCGATCTTGACGTCGCCGGCGGGCAAGATGAGGTTGGACGTGTCGAGCGCCTGGACAACGTCCATCAATGAGAGGCCGCGGGCTTGCAATGCCTGCGAGTTTGCGTACGCCATGACTTGGCGAAACCTCCCGCCGAACGGGATCGGTGCGGATGCACCAGGCACCGTGGCGAGTTGGTTTCGAACGTTGTACCGAGCTTGGTCTTCGAGTTGAGTCTCGTCGTAACCCTTACCCTCGAGCGTGACGAGCACCACTGGCAGAGAAGAGGCGTCATACTGCAGCACTAGCGGCGGCAGCGTGCCCGGAGGCATGATCCCGAGATCAGCCATCGCCAGGGTTCCCATCTGCGCCGCCGCGGACTCGATATTGGTACCAGGCTGAAAGAACACCTTGATGATGCTGACGCCCGATAGCGAACGCGACTCGATATGCTCTATGTTGCTGCCCAGCGTAAAAAATCGCTCGTAACGGAAGGTGATGTTGTCTTCCATGTCGAGCGGTGGCATGCCTTGGTAGAAGGTCGCCACCACAACCGCCGGGATTTTGATGTCTGGGAAGACATCGACTGGCATTCGGGTAAACGCAGTTGCCCCCAGAATGACGATTACGAGCGCTCCGACAATGATTATGTACGGATTGCGCAGCGAGAAACTTGGCACGATGCAAACTCCCAATCCCGGCCAGGTGCTAACGCCGGTGGATTTATAACTTGACCACAACGGCCCGCGAACACTTGTTTCGCGTGCATGGCAAATTGCAAGGGTAAAGTTTGCTTAGAGCGGGTCGTGATTTTCCGAGCGAGATGGAAGCAATTTGGGTGGTCTCACTAACGGCCGCACGGAAGAAGTCGTAAGTCTGAAACTCAAAGCCGGTTTAACGTTTTGATCGTCCGAAATCAGCTTCAGATTCTGCGGCAACGCAACGCCATTTACCTCGTAGCCGGCTTTGAGATCCGGCGCGCGCGACGAATCATCGGTGAAGCGCTGCGGACCGCTGAAACCTGTACCGTCGGTCGAACCGCAGGAGAGACGCACGTGCGGATGTAGCATCCGTGGAGTGAAGGCCACAATGCTCATCGCGACAAGAATCGCGGCGACGAGCTGTGACTGTCGAAAAGAAAGCATTGTTCTGACGGATTCGAATTCTATCACATTTTGAATCGAAGCCAACCTTTTCGATCCGGGACGCAGAAATGCCTGGATACGGGGCTGTTCAGCGCCAAGCCGCAATTATAACGGACATTTCACCTCTGAGTTTGTCGCAACGTCGAGCCAGGCGCGGCGAGCGCGCCTGAGTCCTGTCGGGCAGTCGCGTGATTGGTGTGCGCGTGACTATCAGTGTGTATCAGATGACTGTTAGTTATCCATAACAGACTCTATATGTATGCGAGTGTGTTGAGCGCCGTTCTCGACGTGCTCGACTTCTCTTTAATTTGCTCCCGCCGCGGAGGGAAGACGCTGATTTCTCGTGCCTCAGCGCGCACCGTAGCGCTTCTACGTCCGACCGGCGGGAAATTCCGCCTTGCGGATTTGGAGAGTCCAGGGAGGACGATGATGAGACGAACGACACGAATAGTTGCGCGGGTTCGCCGGTGGCGCCGGGGTCAACGTTCACGCAGGATTGAATCGCGAATATTAAGATGATGGCCGGAAGGGTTCGGTGAAGGTCGGGGCGCTGCATGACAATCACAGCCATGTGAATCCGGGGGCGCGTGTTGGCCGCGGAATTCAGCGATAGCCAGTCCATTACTCACTTGAGTACGGTGAAGCTCCACGTGTAGGGCTTGCCGTTGACGGTCATGTTGACGCGATAGGACTCGCCGCCGACGAGCGGGTCGCGAACCATCATTACTACTTCGGCGAATCCGCGCAGTACTTCGCGGCCATGCGCCTGCGTTCCAGGATCGGGATTGGTGTATTTCCTGAAGTCATAGGCGCAGGTTCCGACTTTGGTACCTGCCGCCGCGCCCGTGGTCTGAGTCAGCGATGCGTCGCTAAGCGCGGCCTCCATGTTGATGCCAAGTTGAATCGTGATAGCCGCCGCGTTGTTCGGATAGCCGATGCAGGGCGCGGTGGGACTCGGCCATTCGCCGCCATATCCGCTGGGTCTGACGGTCGCGCCGTCGGGAGGGACTTCAATCGGCGTTGGGTAGGGATGACCGCCGGGGAGGGCCGGCTCCAGATCGTCGCGCCAATCGAGGGCAGCGGCGCAGAGTCTTTCGCCGCAGTACCCGCCGAAACCGACCTGCCGCAGGTCCGGATTCACCATCGACGACCGATGAAACGGCCCGGCCATCCAGCGCTGGATTGCCCCGGTCATCCGCTGCTCATCGGTGAGATTCCGGGTCGGGTCGAACATCACGTCGCTGTTGCGCGCGGCCCTCATCCCGTCCGGAGTGTAGTCCAGTTTCGATTCTTCTTCGTTATGCATGAGACTGCCGGGATTGAAGCCGGCAAGGATCAGCTTCGTATAGTTCGTCACCAGGTACTTCGCATGATCGCGACATCCATGACTGAGGGCAGGATCCTCTTCCAGCGGCGGGAGCTTGAGGAGCGCGCGATAAAGGTTGAGCGTCGCGAGCCAGTTTGCGCCGGAGCTGAGAGTTGTGGGAGCCGACACCGCCGCGGGCGGCGGCGGCGCAACGATCGCGGGAGTCTCGAGCGCTATCGGAGATGCGGGCGGCGCGGGTGTTGATTTGCGGAGCCGCGTGATTGGACGCGGGGGCTCGACTACAGCGAGCGCGATCGGCGCCGACGTCGCGATTGTGATCGGGGCCGGCGTCTGGATTACGATCGGCGCAGCTGTCGGGAAAAGAGCGATCGGGATAAAGGTCGTGGCTGACTCGGCGACCTTAAAGCTCCATGCATAGGTCTTTCCGTTCGCGGCAATCGAGACCGCGTAACGTGAACCGGGCTGAAGCTGCGCGCGCGGAACTATTACCACCGCACCGGCGTCGCGGAGACTTAGTTGCCCGTATTCGTGCGCGGTCGGGTCGGAATTGCGATAGCTCGGTGCGTCGAAGGCGCAGCTTTCGATCGGCTTGCCGTCTTGCGTCAGCGAATGTGCGGACACTTTCGCGTCGGCGTCCCGCCCGATTTGCAGCGTGATAGGAAGTCCGACCGGCCGCGCGTAGCCGGGGCAGCTCGCGAGCGGATCGGGCGCCTCGAGTCCCAGCCAATCCATCGCCACAGCCGCACCGGCAGGCGGAAATGCTATCGCACGAGGATAGGGCCGCGTGTCCTCGGGCGGCGGCGACAATCGCAGCGCGGCGACCCAGCATCCGTCGCTCTCGGCTTCGCCGCAACCGGCCTGGGCCAGCTGAGGATCGAAGATGGTGAGGCGGTGAAAGGGTCCCTCGATCCAGCGATCGATCTGCCGGCCGGCGTCGTACAAGCTGCAACCCCAGGCGAGCTGGAGGGTCTTTGCGGCGTTGGCGCCTCTGGCGGTGTAACCGCTTCGGCCGGGCTTCTCTTGATACGCGTCGGGGCTCATCGGCTTGAGACCGCGGATCTCTTCGCGGAGATTGAGTAGCAGGTAGCGCGCATGAGCGGCGGCGGCTGAGCTCGAGTCGCGATCATCGCGAATCGGCCTGAGTCCCAGACCTTGCCGATAAAAATTGATCCGTTGGAGCCACCCCATCGAAGGCAACGAGGACTTGACGGAGGTCGATACCGGCGCAAGTGACTTCGGCGCCGCCGACGGCACGGCAACAGGTGCAGCGTTGGCCGCATACTCGGCCGGTCCCGGCATGGCTGTCGCGACGGCGGATTGAGCCGGCGGCGGAGCTGGCGCGCTCGCCACTTTGGTCACGGGCGGTGCGGCCAGCCTCGGCGCAGCAGGTGAGTTCACTCGCGCGATCTGGTCAAGCGTCGCGAGCGAAAAGAGGTTCCATTTCTCGAAATGATCCACCGCTGCGACTGCGATAAGTACGGCGACAACCGCGCTGGCGCGCAGGCTCCGCCGCCAGCGCCGGCGCTTCAGCGCGTCGGGATCGATGAATCGGTACGGTGCCGCGCCGCCGAAGCGGAGAATGTCGCCATGCTTGAGTTCCTGCTTTCTGCGAATGCGGTTTCCGTTGACGAAGGTGCCGGCAGCAGATTTGAGATCGACGACGTAGTAGCGGCCGCGCGCGTGTCTGATGATCGCATGACGATCGGCGACGTTCGCGTCGGCGACTTGTAGCGCCGAGCCTTCCGCGCTGCCGACTCCCGCTTCATCGCGCTTGAGGAGCAGCAACCGTGTGCCGCGCGCGTCGCGATCGATCGCGAGCAGGCGGGCGGCTTGCGGTGGTTTCAGCACCTAGTACGACTTTCGCGAAAGGCGCTCGAGGTAAGTGGTCATCAGAAGACGAAGGCCGTTCCCTTTGATGCAGGTGTAGACGGAGTTTCGGTGCAATACGGCGAGGCGCCGGTGGAGTTGCTGGCGGCCTTGTCGGCCTGCAGCTTCGCGAGATCCTGCTGACAGTTGTTCTGGCCGGTCTGGTAATAGTGGTAGTGCGCGACCTGATCGGGTTGATCCGGCGGCACTACGAGCACGGGTCCGCTGACCTGCGATGCCTGATCGGGCGTGAGGCCGGTATCGGTAGCACCTTGCGGCGGTCCTGGCTTCTTGGCTTGCCAAACCGGTATTCCGGGCAGCCCGACGGACTTCAGGTTGCCGTTCTGATCCTCACTCCACGCAAGACATCCGGCGAGCGTGCAACAGCAGATCGCCATGACAACGAATACGGCCGGTCTCGAGTGCACGCGAATAAACCTCATTCGGGGGGACCGTTCTGACCTACTGGAGTGCATACCTCCCACACTCCGCCGCCCGTGCAATCTTTTTCGGTGCGGGAACCCCAGAACTCGTTGCCGCTAACGCGATCGCGCGTCGTCTGCTTGAACATGGCGCCATAGCTCGGGTCCGACGCGTCGTGCGAGCTGCTGCATCCGACGCATAGAAGGAGGCATAGACCAATTGCCTCGATCACGAATGATTTCATTTGCTCCCCTTCGACTCCCCCAAAATGCTGGTAGCAAATTGTGGGCAGAAACGAAAGGCCGAACGAACCTTCGCGGAAGGATCGGGATTCTTCGCGGCGGGGACGCGAGAATGACAAAAAGTGAAAGTGGCAGAGGAGGAGAGAGGGGACCCGCCGCGGCGAACCGCGCCTGGCGGGTCCATTTGGAATAGCCGGGTGGTAAAAAGGCGGGACATCTCTCGGATGCCCCGCCTCTCTTCATTCCCTAAAAGTAGTGGTTGCGGATCGCGCCATCGTAGCGGCCGCTGCTAAGGCAACATAGCTTGAAAGCACCGGCCGGAACCGCAAGGACATAGGTCATTGCGGCCGAGCTTCTCGACTAGTTCCTTGTTGCAGTGCACCAGGCGTTGCCCTCGTTTGACCGCCGTCTCTGAAGGGAAGCCTCTGCGCCGTTTGCTGATGACCTCAAAACCGATCGAGCTCTTTACGATTGTTCTTTCCCACGGTTCTGCCCTCCTGACGAACGGGACGTTTCGGACAAAGTAGTCCCGGTGCCAGGCGAACTGTAGCAAATGGTCTGGGTTGCCGCGACTCTTCAGCGACTGTGTGGGCGCGAGAGCGTACCCCACAGGACCTTGAAAACGAAACGCCGCTTAATCGTTATCTCGGTTAGAAATCGCCGGCAGAGGGCGGTTTTGAAACACCCTCTACCAAATCGCCGTGCCGTGACTGTGCTCGGGCTCGATTTCCGGGGACGGTCCGTGCGGCCCTAGCGCATCTCGAGCCTTGCGCGGATCAAGATGGTCGTACTAAGAGGTCAGGCGTGGCTGCCAAACGTCCTGGCGCGGAGATCATGGCGCCGATCGAGCGGATCGCGCGGTTCATGGAAACTCTCGACTCCCAGTTTCTCAATGATGCCTTCGCGGATGGGAAGGTCGTGCTGATCGAGAATTTCCCACCCTATGTTTTCGAGGGTGGTGATGCAGTTGCTCGCTGGGCGAAGGGTTTCGTGGAGCATGCGAAAAACATCAGAGTTCTCCGACATTCGTTCGGCGACCCGCAGGATTTTCACCTGGACGGCGAGCTTGCGTTCCTTTCCCTGCCCACGACCTGGCGAGGCACAATCGGCACAACGTCATTCATCGAAACCGGCGGTTGGGCCTTCGTGCTCGTGAAGCATGCAGGCGGCTGGCGCGTGCGGAACTACGGTTGGGCGGTGACGGACATCGCAATGAAAGCTCGCACTGATGATTCAAGCTGAAGGCGCAGTAAGGGAAAAAGCCGACTTAGCGCAAATGCCAACTGAGACAAGGAGTCGTGTCGAAAGCCGCTTCCTCGGTTAGAGCTTCGTGTGGGTGAGCCCTAATTTCGGCGTAGGAGAGCCGCATAGGGTTGGTGTTGTACCATTGAAAAGTTGCTTGAGACATACCAGCGGATGGGGGACAAAACGTCATCCAGAAAGGAGTCCATGATGAGATAGCGAGGAGCGAGCTTCCCCGTTTGAAGGTCGGCCAGAAGCTGACGCTTTTGCTCGTCGGTCATCATCGCGAAAATTTCCGGGTCCAGGTACCAGTAAAAGTACGCATGCGGCCGGAACACGCCAATGCCCGAAAAGCCGTCCATCATAGTATCTGTGGGTGAGGTCTTCTCGATCGTGTATCGCAACGACTGCAACTCTTTAGTGTTAACCTCGAGGAACTGCACGCGGGCCAGATAATACGGACAGATGCACACCGCGCATAACAGCACAGTGAGCGCGGCGGCGCTTCCCGCGCGGAGCATCAGGACGGTGCCGACAACCAGCAGCAGTACTACGCTCTCTTTCAGCCAGCGCGCCTCAGGGTGTGCCCAAATCCAATCGTGGCTTGTCAGAAGCAGGGCAATCGTGCCGCCCAAGAACGCGATAGTGATCATATATCGCAATCCGCTACGGTCCCATGCAGAATATTTCCCGCTTACCACTGTTGCGACTGCGATCATGAACCTTGCAGAAAAAATCGCTAAAAGGGGCAGGAAGGTCAAATAGTATTGCTCCTGCGCGATGGGCAGTTCCCACAGCCCTGCGATCAAGGCCACCGAGCTGAGAATCAGCAACTTGCCGACCGAGAATTCGCGCTGCTGAGATTCGCGGAACGCTTCCAAAATCAGGCCAAGACCGCTAAACACCAGCAAGATCGGATTCTCCGCAAATTGGTGATTCCGCAAGAAGAACAGGAAGGATGGCGGCCGATGAGCCGTCCAATGCATATTCAACGTCAAGTTGTAGTAGAGAAAGTCCGCCAGCGCGCCTCGCGACCAGAAGTAACTCAGAGTCGCCAGAACCGGCGCTACAAAACCCGCGAATTGCAGCTCGACCTCACGCACCCGTGTCCACCACTGGCCTTGACCGGCGGCCACATACCACAGCATCGCAAGCGCGAACCCCGGCATAACCGTCAGCAACTTTTGCGAGGTCATGATGGCGCTACCCAGCAGCAATCCGGATAGCGCGAACAGTACTGTCCGCCGCCGCGCGCTCAGTGACGCGACGCTCAGTGCATGCACCAACACCACCAGGCACGCCAACCACATCACCAGCGCCGGCACATCAGGACGGATTTCGAAAGTCTTGCGTGCGAATACCGGATCGACGGCCAGCATGGCTATCGCTATCCATCCGGTGGGCGACCCACGCCACAGTCGCGCCAGTAAGAAGGTAAGGGCGAGCGCAACTGCGGCCAGCATCACGTCAATGCTTCGCGCAAGAGAAATAAAGGCGAGCGCGTCATCGAACCGCCGATCGACCTGATAAAAGGACATTAAGTCTGCCAGCGCATAGTGGAACCAGGGCGAGTGATGCTCGAAGAAGTCGCGATATGGCAGCATCCCTTTGGATATGCACCAGGCGAAATGGAGATGTTCAAATTCGTCAGGGTTGAAGTACCTGACCTTGCTAAAGGATAGCCAGCTGCCGAGCGCGGCCAGCGTCACCACAACCGAAGCGACCGCGAGGGGAGCCTGCAAGAATCGCCGAGTCTCCACAGACGACCCTATTCCAGGCTCACAGTCGACCCCTGCTAACCGATTCCGCTCTCCGATCGCCCCTGGCCGTGGCGTATGGATCTGCGCTGAACACACGATCAAACTGTCGCCGCGGTGCGAATCGGTAGCGCAAGAGCGTCAGCACGGCGGCGAAACCGTCGCTCGGGCGCAGCTTTTTTCCTTGAGTCGCCGAGCGTGGGTGATACGAAATCGGAACCTCCCGAATCTTTTTGCCCAGCCGGCAGATCTTCGCTGTGACCTCCGGACAAAAATCGAAGCCATCACGGTCAAGCACGATCCGATTCAACAGGCTACGGCGGAACGCTTTGTAGCACGTCGCCTCATCATGGATCCGGCATCCGTAAAGCAAGTTGGTGAGTAAAGTCAGCATTCGAGCTCCCATGAATAGCGCCAGTCCGCGCGCCGCGGTGTCATGCTGACGCACGCCATACACGGCGTCTGCCTCGCCCGCCGCCAGCGGTACGATCAGCGCAGGGAGATCGCCTGGATCGTATTCGAGGTCGGCGTCCTGGATAACCACAAACTCACCGGACGCGCTCGCCAGCGCCGTCCTGATAGCCGCACCTTTCCCGCGGGTGCGCTCGTGCGACAATTTCTTCAGGTTGGGAGCCGACGCCAGCTTGCTCAGCAACTCACAAGTGCCATCGGTGGAACCGTCGTCCACCACGATGATTTCCTTGAGCAACGGAACTTCCTGAACAGTTCGAATCACCCATTCGATCGAGCTCGCTTCGTTGAGTACCGGAATAATGACGGAGAGCATCCCTTGCGGAACATGTTCGGGCGCCTCGTCTTGGGTAAGCATGCGCATTGCGGAACATTATGCGCGCAGCGAATCGTTTTTCAATTGATGTCGGCTCGGTTTGACGCGAACCTAGCAAGCGCTCGCGCCTAAACGTCAAGAACGCTATATGATCGAGGAGGTTTTCAGCGAGATGCATCCATCGGAAGCTCAGCTCCGGGACATGATCGATACGATCCCCGCGCTGGCATGGTCCTGTCTGCCCGATGGCGCCAATGAATTTACTAATAAGCGATGGCGCGACTACACCGGGCTTTCGCAGGCCGAGGCTCTCGGGTTGGGATGGCAACGGACATTTCATCCGGACGATTTGGGAGAGGTCATGGCGAATTGGCGCGCCATTCAGGCTTCCGGAGAACTGAGCGGGGCGGAAGCGCGCGTGCGGCGGGCAGACGGCGAGTACCGATGGATGTTGCACCAGAAAGTAGCCGTGCGCGACGAGTCAGGCCACATCGTCAAATGGTACGGCACCAGCACCGATATCGAAGATCGTAGGCAGGCGGAACAGAAGCTGCGGCAAGTGCTCGAAGAAATACGCGGATCGGAGGCTAATCTTCGCCGGACTCTCGACACGATTCCGGCGCTTGTTTCGAGCTTTTTGCCGGATGGTTCAAACGAATGCATGAACCTTCGATGGCATGACTATACCGGTCTATCCCATGAACAATCTCAAGGTGACGGATGGCAAGAACCCGTCCATCCCGATGATCTGGCGCCCCTACTGAATAGATGGCGCGAGACGTTGGTGTCAGGAGAGCCGGGGGAAATCGAAGCGCGCCTTCGTCGGCACGATGGCGTTTTTCGCTGGTTTCTCGTCCGCGCCGAGCCGCTGCGTGACGAGAGAGGTAAGGTCGTAAAGTGGTACGTTACCAGCACCGACATCGAAGACCGCAAGCAGGCGGAGGAGAAGCTGCGTCAGGACGAGCGTGAGCTCCGCCAGATCACCGATCTGATCGCCCAATTGATTGTTGTCCACGACCCGAAAGGAAGGTCGATCTATGCCAACCAGGCCGTGCTCGACTACACGGGACTGACCATCGATGATGTGATGCGACGGGACTTTCGTGCGCAGAACATTCATCCGGAAGATCTCGAGCGGGTCAAGGACGAACAGCACGCGGGGTTCCTGCATAACCTTCCCTTCGAAATTGAATCACGGGCACGGAGGAAAGATGGCCAATATCGCTGGTTCCTCATCCGTTACCAACCCTACTGCGACGAACAGGGTCGCGTGGCGCGATGGTATTCCACCGGAACTGACATCGAGGACCTGCGGCGTGCCGAGGATCGGACGCGGAACGAAAACGTCGCGCTACGTGAGGAAGTCGACAAGGCTTCGATGTTCGAGGAGATCGTCGGAACTTCGTCTGCTCTGCAGGCGGTTTTAACTCGAGTCGCCAAGGTCGCCCCTACTGAATCCACGATCATTATCTCCGGCGAAACCGGAACCGGCAAAGAGCTCATCGCGCGCGCGATCCACAAGCGGTCGTTGCGATCCTCGCGGCCGTTCGTGAGCGTGAACTGTGCGGCGATACCGCAATCATTGATCGCCTCGGAGCTGTTCGGCCACGAGAAAGGAGCCTTTACTGGAGCGTCGCAGCGCCGTCTTGGCCGCTTCGAGATGGCCGAAGGCGGTACGCTGTTCCTCGACGAGGTCGGCGAACTTCCTTGCGAGACCCAGATTGCTCTGTTACGCGTCCTTCAGGAGCGTCAGTTCGAACGCGTCGGCGGTAATCAGCCAATTCGAGCAGACGCTCGCGTGATCTCTGCTACCAACCGAGATCTAAAAGCCGACACGGCAACTGGCGCCTTTCGCAGCGACCTGTTCTATCGGTTGAGCGTTTTTCCAATCGACATTCCTCCTCTCCGGGAAAGGAAGGACGATATCCCGATGCTGGTCGAGTACTTCATCGACCGCTACGCGACCGAAGCCGGGAAGAAAATACGGTATGTCAGCAAAAAGACCATGGAGCTGCTTCAGTCCTATCCATGGCCCGGCAACGTCCGCGAGCTGCAGAATGTAATCGAGCGCTCTGTGATCCTTTGTGAAACGGAGACTTTTTCAGTCGACGAGAGTTGGCTGTCCCGCGACACTGATCAGACCGTACCGGCGAGCCAGCCGCTAGTCCAAATGCTCGCGACCCAGGAAAAGGCGTTGATCGAAACAGCGTTGACTGAAACACGGGGCCAGGTGTCCGGCCCCACTGGTGCTGCTGCGAAACTCGGCATGCGTCCGTCCACGCTGGAATCCAAGATCAGAATACTCAAGATCAACAAACACCGCTTTAAAGCCCCTGGCGAGGGGTCCTACTGAGTCCTTGAAATCCACTCGCGGAGGTAGGCGGGGCAATTCTCGAATTTGATACCATCTGCATTCCAACGCGCGAGATCCGCCACCACTTCCCGATCGACCCGCTTCACTTCTCGCAGATCCAATACAATCGGAAGAGCCTCTCCCTCGAAGGCCAGTTGTAGTTCCGCGGCATGCTCGGCGTCTATACGACCGCTGAGCGTGAAGAGGACGAAGTCCGCATTCGCGGACCTTACGATCTTCAGCATCGATTTTTTTCCGCGCTACAGGCCTGGAAGAACTTCAGCGTAGAGTCCTTCACGAGCTTCGCTGATATTCCTTGAGCCAAATGCGTGCCACGGCACGCCTCCGCACAAAACGTTTCGCTTCGGTCAGATATCGCCGCGGCCGCGACAATAACGATTACAACGGAAGTCGCGAGTCTTCACGAATTCGCGAAAACTCGCGAATAGGTGTTTGTCACGTCCTGGCGGTGCGCTCTAGGAATCGAGGAGAAGTTGCGAGCTAGCGATCGGTACGACGCTTGCACAACCCTCGTTCGTCTCAACCATCAGATCTAACTCACTTCGGAGAGGAGTCGCTCATGTCTAAGACAAAACGAACGGAGAAAGGGTTGCTCACACCCGACAACTGCGTCGTCACCCTAATCGACCTTCAACCCCAGATGCTGTTTGGCGTTTCAAGCTATGATCGTCAGTCGATCATCAACTGTAACGTGGCTCTGGCAAAAGCCGCCAAAGTTTTCGAGGTCCCGGTGGTTCTCAGTACCGTGGAGACGAAGAGCTTCAGCGGAATCATCTGGCCGCAGATACGGGCCGTCTTCCCGGAGGCGCCGTTAATCGAACGCTCATTCATGAATTCCTGGGACGACAAGAATTTCGTCGCAGCTATCCAGAAGACCGGCAAGAAGAAAATCGTTCTGACCGGATTGTGGACCGAAACCTGCGTGGCGCTTCCAACTATCCAGGCGCTCCATGACGGCTATGAGATCTATGTGGTGGAGGATTGCTGCGGCGATGTCAGCCAGCTCGCGCACGACAACGCCATGAAGCGCGTCGTCCAGGCAGGCGCGAAGCCGGTCACGTCGCTCTCCGTGATGCTCGAGTGGCAGCGTGACTGGGCCGAGCGCGACACCTATGACGCGGTAATGGACATCGTCAAGACTCACTACGGCGCATACGGTGCCGGTGTCGAGTACGCGTACACCATGGTCCACGGCGCGACGCCAACAAAGTTCCCCGAGTACGTAGTACCGTCGCCTGCTGCACATAAATAGCGGCTTTAGCTGGAGTGTCTTTGCGAAAGGTCAATAAGGAGCCACGCATGGAACCCGACTGTATATTGCACAACGCGAAGATAGCGACGAATGGAGTTCCATCGTTTGTCGAAGCGCTCGCTATCAAAGACGGCAAAATCAGCGCTGTCGGTTCGTCTGATGAAATCCTGCGGCAACGTGGCCCGGCGACTAGCGTGATTGACGGCAAGGGCCGGACAGTCATACCGGGCCTTAACGATTCGCATATGCATCCAATCCGCGGCGGGCTTAACTACAACATGGAGCTGCGTTGGGATGGTGTGCCATCACTGGCCGACGCGCTGCGCATGCTCAAGCAGCAAGCGGCGCGGACACCTGCCCCGCAGTGGGTGCGTGTCGTGGGCGGATGGACGGAGTTCCAGTTCGCCGAGCGGCGGATGCCCACGCTGGATGAGATCAACGCGGTCTCGCCGGACACTCCGGTCTTTGTGCTCCACTTGTACGATCGTGCGCTTCTGAATGCGGCTGCATTACGCGCCGTCGGGTATACCAAAGATACGCCCCCGCCAACCGCAGGCGAGATCCAGCACGATCATCATGGCAATCCGACAGGAATGCTCATAGCCAAGCCGAACGCGATGATTCTCTACGCCACACTCGCGAAAGGGCCAAAACTGTCGCGCGAAGATCAGTTGAATTCGACACGACTCTTCATGCGCGAGCTCAACCGCTTCGGTATCACGAGCGTCGTCGACGCCGGAGGCGGCTTCCAGAATTATCCAGATGACTACGAAGTCGTGCGCGAGCTGCACGAGCGCGGCGAGATGACTGTCCGCCTGGCGTACAATCTGTTTACTCAAAAACCGAGGCAAGAGCTGGGCGACTTTCAATCGTGGACGCGGATGACAAAACCCGGCGCCGGCGACGATTTCTTCAGAATGAACGGCGGCGGCGAGATGCTGGTCTACTCGGCAGCGGATTTCGAAGATTTCCTCGAGCCGCGCCCTGAAATGCCTGGCTCGATGGAAGCGGAACTAAAATCGGTGGTTCGGCACCTCGCTGAGAATCGCTGGCCCTTCCGCTTACACACCACCTACGAGGAGACTATCGGGCGTGCGCTGAACGTGTATGAACAAGTCAATCGCGAGGTCCCGTTCGGCGGCATTCATTGGTTCTTCGACCACTGCGAGACGATCTCGGATCGCAACATCGAGCGCGTCAAGGCGCTAGGCGGCGGTATCGCCGTCCAGGATCGGATGGCGTTTCAGGGCGAGTACTTCGTCGAGCGCTACGGCGCGGAGCAAGCGCGACGCACTCCCCCCATCCGGAAGATGCTTGAGTTAGGCGTCCCGGTCGGAGCGGGCACAGATGCGACGCGAGTTTCAAGCTACAACCCATTCGTTTCGTTGTACTGGCTCATCACCGGCAAGACCATCGGCGGAACCGCGCTCTACAAGGACGACAACCGCCTCGAACGGTCGGAGGCGCTTCGTCTCTATACGGCAGGCAGCAGTTGGTTCTCCTCGGAGGACGGCAAGAAGGGTTCAATCCTGCCGGGGCAATTAGCCGATCTCAGTCTGCTCTCCGCCGACTATTTTTCGATTCCCGAAGATGAGATCAAACGCCTGGAGTCTGTGCTGACGATAGTCGGCGGCAAAATAGTCTATGCCAATGGACCATTCTCAAAGCTCGCACCTCCGGCTTTGCCGGTGAGCCCTGACTGGTCGCCGGTTAAGCAGCATGGCGGTTATTGCGCAGCTCCATCCGCAAACGCGGCAGCCAAAGTACATTCGGCGAAGCGCATCAGCCAATCCGGTTCTCACATTTGGCATCCGCGCCACTTATGGGATTTCGGTTGCGATTGCTTCGCGTTCTAACGAGGGCAGAACTATGACTGCAGCCGTCATCGGACTCGTTCTTGGCTTGGTCATCGGCGCTGGATGCCGGTTCTTCGATATTCCATCACCAGCGCCTCCGCGGTTGATCGGAGCGTGCCTGTTGCTCGCGATGACGGTAGGCTTCGTCACTGCCGACCGCGTCCTGCCGCCAGGGAAAACCCTGGTCCAACTCAATACACGATGAAACCCTTCATCGGCATTGTGCTGGCCTTCGCATTGGGTTTCTGCTGCCGCGCATTTGGAATCTCGTCCCCGGCGCCACCGCTGATCCTTGGCGCACTTCTCGTGATGACGATGACGATTGGCTATATCGGAGTCGATCGTTGGATAGCATCTCCAGCTCGACACGCTCGTGACTGCGGCGGACCGAGCGGGTTGTCGTCGTCTCAAGTGCTATCAAAGAATGCGGAGGATTGAGCGATGCCAGCGCTGCAATTCAACGTTCCTCTCGCAAATCTTAAATGAGTATTGATGGACGGGCCCTCACCAGCGCGTGGTGTTAGAAAATTCCGTGTACTCGGCTTACACACAAGGAAGTCGACGTCCTTTTCGAACATCGCATTCAGTGGCATCTGCAGTTGTTGCCGTGCTGGTGCTGATAAGTGTTTCCGGGATCCAGGCCGCCTCGTCGTGTCCCTCGGCGCCGCGATATTCAGATGCTCGTTATGATGACGATTTCAGTTACCTGCGCGATCCTTCATGCCGCAATGACTTGTGGGATCCGCTCAAATACATACCACTCAACTCGCGACGGGACTGGTATCTTTCTCTCGGCGGTGAAATCCGAGAACGCTATGAGCGCTTTCACAATCCTCTTTGGGGACAGCAGCCGCAAAGTCCCGGCGGATTCCTGTTGCAACGCTATTTCCTCTTTGGCGATCTCCACTTGGGAGAAAACCTACGTATTTTCTCTGAATTGATGAGCGACTGGGAAAACGACAGGGTCGGCGGACCGCGTCCAATGATCGATGAGGATCAGCTCGACTTCACGCAGTTCTTTGTGGATCTCAAACTGCATCCGTTCGGTTCCGACACTTCGTTAACACTTCGCGTCGGTCGCCAATGGTTGATCTATGGATCTCAACGTTTAATATCCAATCGCTACGGACCCAACGTGCCGCTGCCGTTTGATGGAGTGAAAGCTATTTTGATTGCAGCGCCTTGGCGCGTCGATGCGTTCGCGGTCAAGCCGGTAGAAACCAATCCCGGCGTCTTCGACGACCAGTCTCATCTGCCCTCATGGTTCTGGGGAATTTACGCTGTACGACCGCTTTCGTTCATCGATGGCGGCAACATCGACCTCTACTATTTGGGGACTCACAATAAGACTGCTACTTACGCGAATGAGTCGGGCAAAGAAAATCGGCAGACCATTGGCACCCGCCTATGGGGTGTTCGAGGAGCCTGGGATTACAACACAGAATTCGTCGGTCAGACCGGAACATTTGCCGACGGTTACATCCTGGCGTGGAGCGCAGCGACGGACAGCGGTTACTCGCTAAAGCAGGTTCCGCTTCAGCCTCGAATAGGGCTACGGACGGGTTTAGCGAGTGGCGATCGTGACAAACGTGGTCCAAACCTTCAGACTTTCAGTCCATTATTCCCCACAGGTTTCTATTTCAACCAGGCGATTCTTAATGGACCGTTAAATGAAATGGGTGTCCATCCAAACCTCACGCTTCACATGGGCGAAAGGATTTCGCTCAATGGCGAATGGGGCTGGTTCTGGCGCCAAAGCCCTAGCGATGGGATCTACGGACTCGGTTCAAATCTGATACGCCCCGTTGGGACGACAAAGGATACCTACGAAGGCAGCCAGGCCCAGTTGACATTTGATTGGCAGCTCGATGCTCACGCGCATTTTCAAATCAACTACTTGCACTTCTTCGTAGGCGGATATCTCGAAAACACCTCACCAGTCGGAAAGGACGTGGACTTCGTAACAACATCAATTCAATACCTCTTTTAGAAGGAACGCCTCGATGCGAACAACCAGATCCTTAATAGCGGCTGCGACTATTCTTGTCCTTGTCGGAGATGTTGGTCCTTTATCGTTTCCTGCACCAGCATTTGCCGAGACTGCGAAACCCACTTCCAATGTGGCTGTGGGTGCTCAGTACGACACGACTCACGTTTACGTCGCGCCAGCTGACTTCGACACTTTTGTAGCCAGCCTTGTTGCCACTTTCGGGGGCACGACTTCGAAGAAAGGTGTCTTCACTGTAACCCCCACTCCGAGCAAGACGATGTCCCAATTGGTATTGACGCCAGTAGGAACCTTATCTGTTTTCGGTTTCGAGACGCCGATCCCGTATCCATTTGGCTCGGAGCGGACAGGGTATCTTGTGACCGACATGGACTCGGCGATCCGCGATGCTCGCGCGACCGGCGCAGACATTCTCGTCAGTCCCTTTAAGGATCCGATCGGCCTGGATGCGATCATCCAATGGCCGGGCGGGGTGAACACACAACTGTATTGGCACACCACCGCGCCATCCTATGCGCCTCTCCAGAGCATCCCGGAGAATCGTGTTTACGTCTCCTCGTATGCAGTGGGCGCTTTCGTGCGCAGCTTTCGTACGTTCTCTCACGGCGAAGTCATTTCAGATGATGCGCATGCACCTGGCGTCGAAATTGGACGTGCGAGTGATACTTATCGCCGAATCCGGCTGCAGTTTAAATTTGGAAAGGTGACCGTGCTCGTCACGGATGGTCATCTGCCGTATCCATATGGACGAGAGATGACGGGATACGAGGTCGCTGACCTCTCGGATACGCTCTCCAAAGCCAAAGCAGCCGGCGTTGCTGTGCTGGTCGGTCCCTATCAGGCCGACCAACGGAATGCGGCCATGGTGCAGTTTCCTGGCGGCTATATAGCTGAAGTCCATTCGCTCCTCAGCAGATAGAATGCGAGGGCAACAGTCCTTTACTCAAGGTACGATCTCGCGTCCAAGAGGTTAAGGTAGCTTGGCGCCTCACGAAGAAAATGCCGATCCAGCGACGCCTTCGAGCCAACAGCTGAACTCTGCCTGGAGCCCGTTTCGGCACAAGACGTTTACCGTCATTTGGACCGCGACCGTTATCTCAAACATCGGTGGCTGGATGTACAGCGCTGCGTCGGGCTGGCTGATGACCAGCCTCAACCCTTCGCCGCTTATCGTTTCGATGGTTCAGGTTGCGACGAGTTTACCGTACTGCTTGTTTGCCCTTCCGGCCGGCGCACTTGCCGATATCGTGGACCGGCGCAAACTTCTCATCTTCGGCGAGGTCGTCACGATCGTTTTCTCGTCAGCGCTTGCCGCGCTCGTACTGCTTCATCGGGTAACTCCACTGAACTTGCTGCTTCTTACATTCCTGATAGAGGCGGGCTCTGCTGTTGTCGCGCCCGCCTGGCAATCGGTCGTTCCACAGCTGGTTCCGAAATCGGATTTGTCTGCGGCGGTGTCCGCCAACAGCGCCGGCATCAACGTCAGCCGGGCAGTCGGCCCCGCGCTCAGCGGTGCAGTAATTGGCGCGTACGGAATTGCGGCTCCCTTTTGGATCAACGCAGTCAGCACGCTGGCGGTTGTAGGCGCGCTCGTGTGGTGGCGCCAATCGAGTACAGGCGACCGACGTCTGCCTCCAGAGCGCTTCCTCAATGCCGTCCGCACGGGTTTGCGATATGCGCGATATAACGGACCTCTTACTGCAACCCTGATCCGCGCGACAGCCTTCTTCGTGTTCGCCAGCGCTTACTGGGCGTTGTTGCCACTTGTTGCGCGCAGACAAATCGCCGGGGGACCGGAAATCTACGGCGTCCTGCTCGGTGCGATTGGCGCCGGAGCGGTAGGCGGTGCATTTGCTTTGCCTCGATTAAAAGCGGCGCTCAATCCCGACTGGCTCGTAGCTGTAGGGACGTTTGGCACCGCGGGAGCGATTGCGCTATTCGGGCTGGCTCACGAGGTCTTCCTGGGTTTGGCCGCAAGTCTGATCGCTGGCGTGTCGTGGATCACGGTACTGTCCAGTCTCAATATTTCAGCGCAGGTCGCATTGCCGGAATGGGTGCGCGGGCGAGGACTTTCGATGTTTGTAACGGTCCTTTCCGCCGGTTTGACGATCGGCAGCGCAATATGGGGGCAGGTTGCGACGATTGCTGGCCTGCCATTCGCCCATTTCATCGCCGCGAGCGGCGCGTTGATAGCGATACCGCTGACATGGAGATTGAAGCTGCAAACCGGCGCTGACCTCGACCTGACGCCCTCGATGAAGTGGCCTGCACCGATCACCACTCACGAAATCGAACGCGATCGCGGACCGGTACTTGTAACTACGGAGTACGACATCGATCCGGCGCAGCGCGAAGCGTTCCTGAAGGCGATCGCCGAATTCGCGTGGGAGCGCCGCCGCGACGGCGCGTATGACTGGGGGGTATTCGAGGATCCGGTGAATGACGGTCGATTTGTTGAGACCTTTCTCGTCGATTCCTGGTTGGAACATCTGCGGCAGCATGAGCGTGTGACAAAAGCCGATTCTGCGCTGCAGATAGCCGTCGATCGCTTTCAGAGAAAAGGCGCACCGAAAGTCACCCATCTGATCGCCGCCGATCTTGCTCCCAGCGCCTCGAACGGCCCATCGAAGAACGGTTTTTCTGGCGACTCTTAAGTAAGGTTCATCAGCTCAGCTTGCGATTGATTCCCAGGGAAGAAATGCGCGACGCCAAGGTCGAGGGCTTCATGGCCAGCAATCGCGCTGCACCGCCTGGTCCAGAGACCCTTCCGTTGGTCTGCTTCAGGGCGTTTATGATCGTCTCGCGCTCCTGCCGCTTTAATTCGTCGCGAGTAAAAAAGGCGGCGCCCGCAGCTGGTTTGGGTTGCTGCTCAGTATTTTGCTGCGCCACAGAGACGGGCAGATCGAAGCTGAGCGCACCCTCCCGCCACAGGATGATGGCGCGCTCGACCGTGTTTTGAAGTTCGCGCACATTGCCTGGCCAGTCGTACGAGCCGAGTCGGTCTAGTGCCGCCTTGCTGAGCTGGGGCTCGGGACGATTCATCCGGCGCGCGCTTTGGCGGATGAAATGAGCGACAAGGGGAGCTATATCCTCGCGGCGCTCTCTCAGAGGCGGGACCTCGATCGGGAAAACGCTGAGCCGGTAGAAGAGGTCCTGGCGAAAGCGACCCTCGTCGACTTCCTTCTTCAAGTTCCGATTGGATGCGGCTATTACCCGTACATTAACCCTGCGCGTGCGGGTGTCGCCGACCCGTTCAAGTTCCTGTTCCTGCAACACGCGGAGCAGCTTGGCTTGCATCGCGAGCGGCACTTCGCCGATTTCATCGAGGAATAGCGTACCGCCATCGGCCAGTTCGAAACGGCCCGGTTTGTCCTTGAGTGCGCCGGTAAATGCTCCTTTCACGTGTCCAAAGAACTCGCTCTCGAAAAGACCTTCAGGCACCGCACTACAATTCAGTTTGATCAGAGCGCGTTCGCGTCGCCCGCTTTGCTCGTGGATGGCCCGCGCGACGAGCTCCTTTCCCGTACCGCTTTCCCCGGTGATCAG
>Ga0210391_10000810_pt1 | contig 30533 bp, 24 predicted proteins | sample IncBWC12OmetaG_FD_160573 | JGI IMG/M metagenome (GOLD analysis project Ga0210391, IMG submission 160573) | Forest soil microbial communities from Barre Woods Harvard Forest LTER site, Petersham, Massachusetts, United States - Inc-BW-C-12-O ... | reverse complement strand
CCAGCCCGTATCACGGGCCGCAGGATCCGCTCGGCCCGATTCCGATTTATCGCCTGTTCGAAGCTGCTGACGGCAAGTACCTGTTCGCCGCGTGCGGCAACACGACCTTCTGGGGCAAGTTCGCGATTGCAATCGAGCGCCCGGATTTGGTCGGCGACCCGCGCTTCGAAAATGCGCCGTGGGGAATCGCGCCCGAGCATCGCCAGCCGCTCAAGGACATCATCGAGCCAATCATCCGCACCCGTCCGCGCGACCAGTGGCTGAGCATCCTCCGCGAAGCCGACGTTCCATCCGCGCCGGTGATGAGCCGACAGGAGTTCATCGATCACCCGCAGACGCGCGCGCTCGGGATGCGCCATGAAATCGACGACCCAACTCTCGGCCGCATGATTCAGATGGGCCAGCCGGTCTTCCTCAACGACACTCCCGGCGAAATAACTGGACCTGCGCCACGAATCGGCGACGACCGTCCAGCCCTGCAATGGCTTTCAGAGCCAACGCAAAGTGTTCTTGCAAAGAGCGGCCCGCGCGCCGCCGGCCGGCCTCCGCTCGACGGCGTCACGGTGCTGGACTTCGCCAGTTACATCGCGGGTTCGTACGGCCCGATGATCCTCGCGCAACTCGGCGCCAAAGTTATCAAGATAGAGAGCCTCGAGGGCGACTCGTTTCGTCATTTCGGCTTCGGCTTTCTTGGCTGGAACCGGGGCAAGCGCGGTCTTTCTGTAAACCTTGCAAGCGACCGCGGCCGCGAAATCATTCACGGGCTCGTCGACAAGGCCGACATCGTGGTCGAGAATCTGCGCCCCGGCCGGATGCGCAAGTTCGGCTTCGACTATGAAAGCCTGGCGGCGCCCAACCCGCGCATCATCTATATGTCGGTCAACGCGTTCGGAAATCGCGGACCCGATCACAATCAGCCCGGCTTCGATCCATTGCTGCAGGCGCGTTCGGGCGTGATGGCGGCGCAGGGCGGTCATCACGGGCATCCCGTGTACCTGACCTGCGCGATTTGCGATTACGGCGCCGCGATGCTCTCTGCGTTCGGATGCGTGCTGGCGCTGCGAGCCCGGGAACTGACGGGACGCGGACAGTTCTGCGAAACCTCGCTTCTGCAATCCGCGATGGCATTCCAGGCGGGTGAGTTCGCCTTCTATGCAGGTCGCCCGGACGCGGAAAATGGCGACACTGAATATCGTGGGCCCTCGGCTCTCTCGCGGGCCTATCGATGCCGCGACGGCGAATGGCTATTCATCTCGCTATCCGATCGATCTCAGTGGAATGCACTACTGGCTATTCTGCCTCGTCTGCCGAATAGCAACTGGGAGACAGCCGCGACCGAATCGAACGAGGGCGCGCTCGCGTCGGCGCTGGCAGAGGAATTCGCGAAGCTCGATCGCGACGAGACTCTCGCCGCGTTAAAGAACTCCGCGATCCCGGCTACGCGCGTGAATCAAATTCGTGAATTGTTCGACGATCCGCAGGTCGTTGAGAACGGCCTGATCGCCGAGTTGCCTCATTCGCAATGGGGCCGCGTGATGCAAACCGGCTTATTGACCAAATTCTCCGCGACTCCGGGCACACTCGATCGCGCCGCTCCGCTGCTGGGCGAGCACACCGACGAGATTCTCCGCGAGTACCTCGGCTACTCGCACAATCAAATCGCCTCGCTGCGCGCCGCCAACATCGTCAAGTGATCGATGGACCCTGAGGCGGCTGCCGTCATCTCTCCGCAGCTGCTGGCGCGCGAAGAACTCCTCTGGTGCGGACGCCCGCATGACACGACCTCTCTTCGATGGCGCGCCGGTGTGATCATTCTGGTCGGAATTGCCGCGCTCATTTTGCGATCCCTGCCGCTCGAGTCCGATCTTGCCGTGCGCGCCGACACCAATTCGATTCTGCTGGCGGTGCTGGTATGCGTTCTGATCGCGGAAGCGATCGTCTTCCATACCTATCTGTCGAACACCTTTTACGGTGTCACCAATCAACGCGTGATAATCGCGTCGGGATTGCGCGAACCCGAGGTTGCCGCCGCGTTGCTCGACTTGCTCAACACTCCGCAACTCAGTGCCCGGCGCATCCATCGACACATAGAGTTGCGCGCTCCCAGCGAGCAGGCGTTCCATCCGGGCTATCTACCGTTCACGAATCCGTCGCTCCCGCCGGAATGGTTCGGCCCCGAATGCTATCGACTGTTCGCACTCGAAGACCCACGTCGGGTCTACGAGTTGATCCTCGAGTCGGCGCACAAACTCGCATAGCGAGGAGCGCCTACACGATTCGCAAACAGTCCGGCGAAGGCAGTGGCGGAAATTTTCCCGCCGGCAATGTCTGATACCAAAACGCCACCGACGCGATGTCGTCTTGCAGCGGCAGGAACTCCGCGCCCTTGCGCGGATCGCCCGTCCATCCGAGCGCCTGGATCGTGACCCGCAAGTCCCGCGTGAATCTGATCGGATCGGCGATATGCCAGCGGTACATTCCGAATCTCTGCTGGGACGCATACAGCCCGTCAGGCCGAATCACCTGCGCCAGGCCCGCGTACGGCGTCGTGAATTCGCGATACCCGCCGTTTTCCTTGCCCACATCGAAATTGTACGAGCCGCAGAAATAATCCTCGGTGCCGGTGCCGCAGATCGTCGGGAACTCCGCGTCGCCGTCGATGAAAAACTTTATCTCGCCCTCGCCCCACCAGCCGCTGTTGTGCACTCCCCACGCCATGTAGGTCCCGACGTATTGCCCGCGCCCCGTTACTCCGTCGAGAATTGTGTATACCTCTTTGTAGGGCAGCGGATTCACGCGCCTGAACTGCGCATGGAAGTAGGCAGCCTCAGTGGGTATCTCAGTGAGTACATAGTTGATTTGATAGAATAGTATCATTGAGGTTTCTGCCGTATTGGACATAGTAATGCGGCAGCGCTTGCGAAATGGCATTTCCCAGTAGCAATTGAACGCGCTGCCCGGATTCACACACACCGCCAGCGACGAAACCTGCGCATACTTGTTCCATCCGCACGCGAAAAAATCGCCGACCGGACATTCTACTGCCGGCTCCTTCGATCCATCCCAGTAAATCCTCAGGATGCTCGAGCGCCACGGCCCCGTCGGCGTCATCCAGATTTGCGCGATCGCGCCTGCGCCCTTGATATCGGCGATCACTTTCACTTCGCCCGGCTCGATTACGACATACGGCGAAACCTTCCATCCGCGGCCCAGCTTGCGCGCCGGGCTCTTCGACTTGTCGGGCTGCGCCATCGCGCCTTTGCCTTTTCCGCCGGTCGGATTCTCGGGACTGATGGAACGGCTCTCGGCCGTCGAAAGAATCGAGAGATTGCCCATGTGCATGCCGAGTCCGTTGAACGATGCCATCGCGCGCGCCTCCTTCTGACGAGCCGCGCAATTCTAGTCAGGTCGCCTCGCGATGCGGAAGGATTCAGATCACGACTTCCTGCACGCTGCGTCGCGGGCTCATGCCCGGATCTCGAGTGGGATACCCGATCCGGAAAGCCATCAGCGGCTGCGCTCGGCGATCGCCGATCAGTTGATTCAGCGCGTTGCCGAAGAGCGGCGGCAGGTCGGCACTTTCCTCGCGCTCTGCGCGTTCGATCGGTTGATTCAGTGGCTGCATCGCGAGGCCCTGCGCGGTCGCCCACAGTTGCATCCGTTGCCACAGCATCCCGGTTTTCATTCGGTAGACATTGCTCCGATGGTCCGGCGCAACGATCAATCCGAACGCCGACGCCGTCCCAACATGCTGCTCGCGCGTGGCCGACAGCCAGTACTCATCAGCGCGCGCAGCCGATACGGGAATGACGCGCGCAGCAATCACCATGAACGGCGAAAGCCCCTGCGTGTAGATCGTCAGACCGTCGCGATGCGCCTCGATTTCGTCGGTGCCGTTCCGAAGCCATCGCGCACTATCCCGCGATTGATCCGGGTCCGCCACGAACGCCTCCGTCGCCTGAATTATTACGTCGCCGAATCGCGCGCGGTCTGCCGGCGCTGAAAACCAGATGACCCTGACCTTGTCGTCATTGCCCAGCTGCTGCAGCGCGTTCATTACGTCCGCATCGACAGCCCGCGTCGTGTCATAGGCACCGCGATTCGTATGCCGGCTGCCAATTGCGTCGAACAGCGCCGGCTTCGCGGTCGCCGCTGGTGTCAGATCCGCAACCGCGAGGGCTGGATCGTTTTCGTTCAGCGTCAGCTTGCACGCGTAGCCGTGAGCCGCGGCCGCGAGCATCAGGTTCTCGAGCGCGCAGCCGATACCGATATGCATTTCGCGCAGCAATGGATCGACCGTCCCGATGTTGCGGCTGGTGTCGCTCATGACCTCGATGCGTGAAGGCTGAACTCGGAAAAACCAGGGCTGCGTGTTGTGCGCATTCGCCGCGACGATTGCCGCGCGCACCAGCGCCAGCGGGCCCTCGGTCGGCTCACCGCGCCACGATTTCCACGCCTCATAGGCTGGATCTCCTCCGTCCGCCGAGGTCGTGTCAGCTGCCAGCGCATAGCCGTCGCGCGACGGCACCGACGCGAGCGCCAGCGAAGCACCCATCCCTGCGATAAAGGCCCGGCGATCTATTCTCGTTTGCTCAATCATGTTGCTCCTCCTCGACAAGGTGTACCGTTGGTTGCTAATGTCTCTGTCTGGAGACTTAACTACAGACACATGTCTCTGTCAAGAGACATCGTAGGAGCGAGGCAGCAGAACCGATGAGCAAACCGAATATCGCCGCCGTCCGTGACCGGCCCGCAACCGAGCGCCGCTTGATTCACGCGGTCGAGAAACTGCTCGTGCGTGGGGGCTTCGGCGTGCTCGGACCGAGCGCCGTCGCCCGCGAAGCTGGGGTCGACAAGATGCTCATCTACCGCTACTTCGGCAATCTCGACGGATTGGTGAGCGCCGTGGCGAAGAGCCCTGAGCTTTTCATAAGCATGGAGGAAATTTGCGCCGGCGACATTGCCGCGATGCGCGCACTGCCGCTGCCGGAGCGTGCGGCCGCTGTCGCGCGCAACTACGCGCGTGCGCTTATCGAGCGTCCTGTAGTGCTCGCGATGATGGCCTGGGAGACGGTCGAGCGAAACAAGTTGACCGCAATCATCGAGACCGCGCGCGAAGAGGCGAGCATTCAAATTGCCGATCAGTTGTTTCCCGAAATCGCCGCCCGCCCTGAAATCGGGGGAGCGATGGCGCTGATTGGCGCCGCGATCAACTACCTGGCCATGCGTCAGCGCAAGATACGGATATATTCGGGGGTGAATATTCGCACCGACGAGGGATGGCAGCTGCTGCTCGATGCGATTCAAATCATGATGAAATCTTTCGCTGTTAAGACCGATTAGCGATTACACTTCGAGGTCGACGGTCACAAAATCATGATCGGAGATGCGGCGCAGCAGGATCCTTGACCGCGGCGTCACTACGGCGGCCGTCCCTGCAATTGGATGCAAGCCGCGGACTGCCAGCCAATCAAGTTTCGGCCGCAACGCTCGCGGTATCAGTCCTGAAAAAGTGAACGTCGAGTGATTGGCCAGGTTGACGCCGTCGATCGTAAGTCGAAGCGCATGGAGATGCTCGAACAACGGCTCGTAGGCCTGCGGCGCGTGGAATCTGTCCGGATCGGCGATCATCTCCCGCAACGTCGCCCAGATCAGCGCGCGGCTCGACAGCTCTTTGGTCGTAGTGTTGAGATCGCCGCCGAAGATCGCGCGACCCGACGCCGGGAACGATTCGAGGTAGGTCGCCATCTGGCGCGCGCGCTCGGCCGGAGTGCATCGACTGTGCAGATGCGCGACGCCGACCGTTATCTCCTCGCCGCCGAATTTCAGGTTGGCGACCAATCCCGTCGGAGTGCCGACGCGTTTCCACCGCCTCATGCGCATCGGCCACGCCATCGGCGTGCGCGGCCGATGCATCGCGACCGCGGTCACGTCCTCGAACGGCACGCTGCTCAGAATCGCGTTGCCCATGTACAAAACGATTTCGCCATCAGGCGGCTTCAGCCCGTACTCGGGAATATACGCACAGCTCATCTCCAGCAGCCTGGCGAGTTCCATCGCGACGGCCGGCCCCCGAGGCTTCGAATTGACTTCGCACAGCAGGATCACGTCGGCGTCGCGCAGCGGCGGACGTTTGAGACACCGCGCAATTTCGCCGAACCTCTTGCCGCCGGCCGCATTGAGCAGCACCACGCGCAGCCGCGACTCTGTCCGGCGCGCCGCACGATTCTCGACGATTGGCGGGAAATGCGGCGTCGGCTTTGCGCCAGCCGCGTTGAGATCGCGCGCGGGGTCCATCGTCCGGAGCTTAGTCGGCCAGTTCCTTTTGCAGATCCTTGAACGACGTAATCGGCGGCGTGCACGTATGCTCGCGGCACACGTACGCAGTCACATGCCCATCGACCTGCCGCTTGTCGCGCACCTGCTCGGGAATGAAACCTGTTTGACTGTCGGCACCGTCGGTGACGAAGATCGCGAGATTCGGAACGTAGATCAGGCCGAGCCGCTCGATCCATTGAAGCAGCTCGGGCGAACTGCGCTCGCCGACAATCACAACTTCAGTCGGCCCGCGCTGATAAAGGTCCACCGCTTCGAGCATGTGCGAGAATCCAAACGGCTGCTTTTCGATGAACTCACGAAACAGCTTGAGCGTCCGCTCCGACTCGACGCGATAGCGCTCGTCGCCCGTGTAACGGTACAGCCTCAGCAGCGCCATCGTAGCCGCGCTGTTGCCCGACGGCGTCGATCCGTCGAAGGCTGCCTTCGATCGCATTATCAGCGCCTCGTGATCGTCCGAGGTAAAAAAGAATCCGCCTTTTTCCTTGTCGATGAATCGCTCCAGGATCACGTCGGCCAGCGTCCGCGCATGCGCGAGGTATTTCGCGTCGAGCGATGCCTCGTACACGTCGAGCATCGCGCCCGCGAGCTGCGCGTAGTCTTCGAGGTAGGCATTGTGCCGCGCGACGCCGTCCTTGAACGACCGCTTGAGCGCGCGCCCGTCCCACATCGTTGTCATCATGAAATCCGCGGCTCGCTCCGCCGCTTCGAGATATCGCCGCTCATGCAGCGCGCGATATCCCTCGGCGAACGCGCCAATCATCATCGCGTTCCATGCCACCAGCACCTTTTCGTCGCGGCCCGGCTTCACTCTTTGTTCGCGCGCCGCAAATAATTTCTCGCGAATCTCTCGAATCTTCGACGCCACGTCGTCTTCCGAAGTTTTGAACATCCGCGCGGCGTCGGCCAGCTCGATCGTGCGATGCGGAATGTTCGCGTCCTCGAAATTCCCTTCAATCGAGATGTCGAAGTAGCGCTCCGCAATCGCGCCGAGCTCCGGACCGATCACCTCGTCGACCTGCTCCGGCGTCCACACGAAGAACTTGCCTTCCTCGCCCTCGCTGTCCGCGTCCTGCGCCGCGTAGAAGCCGCCCTCGGGACTGGTCATCTCGCGCAAAACGTAATCGAATATCTCGCGCGCGACGCCCAAAAACTCAGGCTCGTTCAGCGCGCGGCCGGCATCTAGGTACAGGCGCGCCAGCAACGCGTTGTCGTAGAGCATCTTCTCGAAATGCGGCACCAGCCATCGCTCGTCGACGCTGTAGCGATGGAACCCGCCGCCGATCTGGTCGTAGATTCCGCCGCGCGCCATCTTCGACAGCGTGTGACGAACCATCTCGGCCATCGACTCGTCGCCGTCGGCCGCATGCACGCGAAGAAACAGCGAGAACACGAACGTGTTGGGAAATTTCGGCGCCTGCCCCAGTCCGCCGTTGATACTGTCGTAGTGCGTCGCGAGCGCGCGCGCCGATTCAGCGGCGAGTCCCGGCTTCAAGTCGCCGTCGGTCGGCACGTAATTCGTCAACGCGCCGAGCGCCTCGGTCAGCTTCTCGAGGTTGTTGGTGACTTCCTTCGCCTTGTCGCGATATGCCTGTGACACTGCGGCGAGGATGCGCGGGAAGCCAGGCATCCCCTGCCGATCCTCGGGCGGGTAGTAGGTCCCGCCGAAAAACGGCCGCCCGTCCGGCGCGAGGAACATCGTCAACGGCCATCCGCCGCGCCCCGTGATGAGCTGCACCGCATCCATGTAAATCTGATCGAGGTCGGGACGCTCTTCGCGATCGACTTTGATCGGTATGAAGTTCTCGTTGATCAGCCGCGCGATCGCGTCGTTCTCGAACGACTCGCGCTCCATCACGTGGCACCAGTGGCAGGCCGAGTAGCCGATCGACAACATGATCGGCTTGTTCTCCGCCTTCGCGCGCCCCAGCGCGTCCGCTCCCCACGCATACCAATCGACGGGGTTGTACGCATGCTGGCGCAGGTACGGACTCTGTTCGTTGACTAACCGGTTCGGCTTGCGGCCGCCGTGACTCTCGGGATTTTTCGCCTGGCTCATGAATCTCGCTCCATCCTATCTGCCTCTCCGAGCTCTGTCATACCGATCTAAACCGACGCCGCCATATGGCAGAGCGGCGAGTGCGCCGGTTACAATCCGCTGTTATGGCTTCCGCATCTCCGTCGCGCGACTCCGCCGTGTCGCAGCAACTGTCCGTCGACGATTCTCAATTCCGCCTACGCGCCGGATTGGTCCTCATCTTCACGGCGATTCTTTTCTTCGCCCGCCTCGGTGCGCGCGCCTTGTGGTCGTCGGAATTTCGATGGGCCGAAATCGCGCGCGAGATGCTCGTCACGCACAACTACTTTTGGCCGACGATCAATGGCCACGTCTACTACGACAAACCGCTCGGCTCTTACTGGCTCGTGCTTTTTTCTACGCCGTTCACCGGCGGCCTCAACGAGGCTGCCACTCGCGTGCCATGCGCCATCGCCGGCATCCTGGCCGTCGCCCTGTTGATGCTCCTGGTGCGCCGCCTTTACGACGCTCGCACTGCGATACTCTCCGGCGTCATCCTCGCAACGAGCTTCAGCTTCGTATTCTTTTCGCGTCACGCCAGCGCCGACGTCGAAACGCTCACCGGCGAGCTAGCCGCTCTGCTGCTCTTCCACCACTACGAAGACCGCGGCGGCGGAATCTGGATCGTGGGCCTCTGGCTGATCATGGCGGCAACGTCGCTCACCAAGGGCCTGCTCGGATTCGTGCTGCCGATATTGGTGATCGGCACGTATTCGTGTCTGCGCGACGGTTGGGCGCAATTGTTCGAGGAAATTTCCCGCGGCTCGCTCATCGATCGAATCCAACGGCTCATGGATCGCAATCGATGGTTCTTCAACTGGTACACCGTCGCCGGCATCGCGGTCGGTGGATTCGTGTACTACCTGCCGTTTGAAATCTCGGCGCGCATGATGGGCACGCAAAAAGGCCTCGCGATGGTCTATCGCGAAAACGTGGTGCGCTTCTTCCACCCCTTCGACCATCGCGGCCCCATCTACTTGTACGTCTACGTCATCTTCGGCCTGATGGCGCCGTGGTCCGCGCTATTGCCCGCCGCGCTGGTCGAAACGCACAGCGTCCGCCACGCCGGCGCCGAGCCCGCGCGCGCCGATCGATTCGCACTGGTTTATTTCTGGGCGACGTTCATATTTTTCACGCTCTCAGGCTCGCGCCGCAGCTACTACATCCTGCCCATCTTGCCCGCCGCGGCGATCCTGGTTGCTCGAACACTGGCATATCGCAGCGGCGAGTTACGCTCGATGATCGCCCGGCGCCTGCTGACCCTCGGCTTCGCAGTCGTCGCGTTCATCGCGGTCGCTTCGATCATTGCGCTGATTCCCGCGTGGGCGATTCTCCCGCGTCCCTACGATGCGCTCCCCGACCTGCCCGCGAAGCTAGCGTTCATCATGTTCTGGATCGCATCAGTCGCCGCGGTCATCTATGCGATTCGCAGATTGAGTCCCTACCGCGTCGCAGTTTCGGTCGGCGTCATCGCATACCTGGCGCTGTTCTACATTTATATCTTCGCGATGCCGGCGGCTGAGGCTTATCGCGGCGAGAAGCCGTTCGGCTACGCAGTGCTGAGCCAGCTCGGCGGTTCCACCGACCATCTCGTGCTGTTCAAGACCGAGGGCCCGCTGTTCTATCTGAATCCGCCCAACCCGTTGCCCGAGTACGACAAGAAGCAGGCGCTCGAAGACGCGATTACAAAGGGCGACGCGAAATGGATGATCGTCCGCCATCGCGACATGCCCAAGCTCGACACTCCAACCACGGTCGTGCTGAGCGAAGCGTCCTATCCGTGGGAGGACGCGGACAATTACCGAAACAAAGTTGTGCTCGTCCGCCTCGGCAATTGATTCAGAACAATTTTTTCAATTGATCGAGTGGATTCGGCGGCGGATTCGAGTTGCCGCCATTGCCGCTGCCGCCACCGTTGCCCGAGCCGTCGTTGCCGCCGGAATCGCCGCCGAGGAACTTCTGCAATCCTTTGGGAATCCCCTTCTTGCCGAAAACTTTGCCGAGATACTTCTGTCCCTGCTCGTGCGTCGCGTTAGTTGCCGCCGTCTGCGCCAGTTCCGTCACGTCGGGCAATACCTGCGGCTTGGGAAGTTGCCCGACGACCTGAAGCGGGATGTCGATTTGCCCGTCTTTGTTCGCGATGAACCCGACTTCCTTCTTCTGCTCGATCAGCTCCTTGCTGAACTGCGGCGAGAGCACGATTCGCGCCGCCAGGTCGACGTTCTTGTCCATATCGAACCATCCGTCGCCGAGCAGATTGTAATCCTGCGTCTGCACCTTGATGTCGTGCGACGTGATTCGCATGTCCGCCAACACGAAGCTCAGGCTCGCTAGCTGGATGTCAGTGTCCGGGTTGGCGAACAACTCGGGATGGTTCTTGACGACCGCCTGCGGCACCAGGTTGCCGATCGCCGGCAGGTGCTGCACTTTCTTCAACGCCTGCCCGCCGACGTTGACGCCGACCAGCTTGCCGTTGACGAGAGTCAGCTTGCCGCTGCCCTTCAGCGTCGGCTTCATCTCGTCGAAGCTGCCAGTCTTTCCACTGACGTTGATATTCCCTCCGAGCGAGCCGCGAACGGTGCCCGCCGCCTTCGACTTCTGCGAGTCGAGCGCCTGCTGCACATCGATATTGGTAAAACTGATCGACGCCTCCATCGGCGCCGCCGGTTCGAGCCTCGTATTTCCCGTCGCAACTATGGCGCCCGAAAATGCTTTCACTCTGAGCAGCGTCACCCGCGCGATTTTGCCGGCCACTGAGGTCTGCAGGTTCAAGTTCTGATACGGCACGTTGGCCAGATTGCCCGACGGCGACGTCAGCTCCGTATCGACGTTGAAGTCGGTACCCGCATAATGCGAGACAGTGCCCTTGGCGAAGAGTTGGTTGATCACTTCGTCGGGCGGTCGCGAGGGCACGAGATCCGCCAGCCGCATCGAGGCCGCGGTAAGCTCATAGCTCATGACCAGCGGCTGAAACTGATCGACGTGCGCCTTCAGCGTCGCTTGCTGCGCGCCGAGGTTGAACGTCAGCGGCCCGAGGTCCGCGCCGGTGCCGGCGAGCGTGATGTTACCGCTCAGATTGCTCAGCGGCGGAACTTTCTGATCGGGTATCGACAAGCCCACGCCCGCCAGGGCGACTGTGCCGTTGGCCGAAAGCTTGCTGTGCTCAACCGTCGCGTCGGTATGAATCTCGCCCTTGCCTGCTGCGTTGTATTTCGCGAGCGCTGGAATCGTCTTCGCGAGCGAAGCGATATCGAAATTGTTGGTATCGACGCGCGCGGCCGTCGTGCCGCCGCCAACTTTGATATTGGTCGCCTTGGCATCGAGGTCGCCGAGCGTTACGTCGGCGAGCGCAAGGTTCACGCCGTCTGGAGTCTGCGTTCCGTCGGCGGAAATCTTCAGCGGCTGGTCGGCAGGCTTGTTGAATGCGTCGCCGAAGGCAATCGCCGGCGCGCTCAGATCGCCCGAGACGTTGAACTTGACCGATTGAATCGTGCCATCTGCCGTGGCGTCGAAACTGACCGGACCGGAAATCGAGAGCTTCGGCGGGATCAACTTCGCGACCATCGGGATCGTCGCAAACTGCGACTGTTGAATCGGGCCAACCTTGGCCGAGCCCTTGAGCGGAATCGCGTCAATGTCGATAACGCCACCGTTGATCAGCGGCCCGATGGTCGCCGAGAGATCGAAGTTCTGCTGATCGGAGAGGGCGGCAAAATTCAGTGCGATCGTGAAAGGCGCCTGGAACCCGAAATCGCGCACCTTGAGATCGATATTGTTGACGGTCGCCGCTTGCGGCGTTCCCTCAGTAATAAATTCCAGCGTGCCGTCATTGACGGTGAAGTTCTGCACGAAGAGCGAGCCCAGCGCCGCCGGTGCCCGGCCTGCCTCCGCCATCGGTGATTCTTCGATAGAACCGCCGCCACCGCCACCTTCGCCACCGCCGCCGCCTTTCCTGCCCTCGCCCGATTCTTCCTCGGCGTGGACTCTCTTCCGTCCGAGCGTCGAGACGTTGAGCGTTCCGTCGCGAGCCTGCACGATTCTGATCACCGGCTTGTCGAGCACGACTTCGGTCACTTCGATCCGCCGCGCCAGCAGCGGTATCAGCTCGAGTCGCGTGTAAACGTTGCTCGCCTCGATGAACGGCTTATTAGAGATGTCGGGATCGTCTGCCACTTGCACACCAGTCACGTCGGCCAGGATTCCCCAGCCGAGGCTCACCTTGATGTCGTCGGCATGAACCTGGCGGCCGAGCGCGCGGCTGACCTTATCGAGGACGGTCTGGCGGCGCTCGGCGATGATCGAGTTCAGATTGGTCGCGGCATAGAACAGGATTGCGCCGGCAAAAATCACGACGGCGCCGACAATTGCGGCGGCGATTACGATGACTCGACGCATACGAGGACCCTCACGTCAGCAATCTTCGAAGTGGTTCGCGGCACGCCGCAAGTGTAGTAGATGCGCGCCGGATGCGCAGCACTCTTAGACGCGGTTTATGTTGCGATCGCTTCGGATCGCGCGATTCATCGCGGCTGTATCGGCGTGTTGCCCGTTTCGAGACCAAGCGTCGCGGCGCGCTGCAGCGCCATCTTGAGCAGGGACGGCAGCATCAGGTTGAGCGCGAGCGAGGCGATAACAAACGGAATGAGTGCAGCGAACGATCGAGAATTAAAAGCCAGCACCAGGCCGATCACCCCAATCGTTTCGTTGAAGGCCACGCGTGCTGTGAAGCCGGCAAAGAGATTGCTCACGATGACGAGCAAGCGTTTTTCATCGGGCGGCAGCGCCTTAATCCTGGCGAGCCGATCCGCATCCACGCTGCGGGTTCGAGGGTCGCGGGCCATCTCTTCCGGCGATTGTTCGATCAGCTTTCGCAGCCGTGAATCCGGAAGAAGTATCCGGGGCATGTATGGTGCCAACAACGCGAGCACAACGGAAAGAATAACGAGCGGCATCGTAAGAGAGATCGACGGCAGCGGTGCGGCCGGTTCGGACCGACCAAACTGCGCATAGGCGACGGCGACAAAGATCGGTAGCGGTCCTACAACCGCGAGCCAGATAGCCCATCGAATTCTTTCCATCGGCGCAATGAGAGAACGGAAAGTGTCAGACTGCATCGAGCCCTGTTTTATCCCGATACCACCGATGGCGTCACGCCTCAGACGTTGAGGCGTCGTGCACAGTTTGAACCGCGTCGTGTCGGCAGCATAGTCTGTCGTTGATCCCAAAGCGCGACGCCCCCTCCGATGGCGAAAAAGAAAAAGCACGTCCGCCGAGACGACGACGGCGACAAAGAAGCCGGCGAACGAAAGGCGGTGGTCGCGCCGGAGCGCGTTTTCTCGTCGCCCTTCAAAGATTTGAAAAAGATGTTGGCGGCACGCACTCCGCCGACGCCTCCGATCAAGCCCAAAGTCGCGCCGCCGCCCCCAGTCGTAGCAAAGCCTGCGCCGCCCGTTGCAGAACCGCTCGACGACGAGGCTCTGATGCGACGCGCGCTCGAGGGCGTGCGCCCGCTCCATCACAACGGCAACGTGCGCTCGCGAATTCCGCTCGATCCGCCCACGACGCATACGATCGTCGATGAGGACGCGGAGGTAATCGCGCGATTGTCAGACCTCGTGTCCGGACAGGCGCCGTTCGACATCACCGAATCCGACGAATACCTCGAAGGCTACCGCGTCGGGCTCGATCCGCGCCTCGTGTCGCAACTTCGCCGCGGCGAGTTCGCCGTGCAGGCGCACTTCGACATGCACGGCATGATCCAGGGCGCGGCGAAAGAAGCGCTCAAGGAATTCATCATTGCGTCGGTGCGCAAGGGACTTCGGACGGTGCTGGTCGTGCACGGGCGCGGTCTGCGATCTCCCGGCGGACATTCTGTGCTCAAGCATGCGTCGGCAGGATGGCTCTCGCACGGCGCAATCGGCGGCCATGTGCTGGCATTCACGACAGCGCGCGCGGCAGACGGCGGAGCAGGCGCCACCTACGTCCTGCTGAAGCGCGAAAAAAGTCGCGCCCCCTTCGACATCCTGCAAGGCGCCAAGCGCCGCTGACAGCAAAAAGAAACGGGGCCCGTCGGGGCCCCGTTGTCATGCGAACATTTCCGCAGTCGCTAGATCTTCGCCTGCAGGAAGAACGCGATCACGAGCGCGTACAGTGTCAGAGCTTCGATGAACGCGAGGCCGATGATCATCGGCACGAAAATCTGGCCGGCGCTGTTCGGATTGCGCCCGATCGATTCCATCGCCGAAGCCGCCATTCGCCCCTGGCCGAGCGCGCTGCCGAACGCCGCGATTCCTATGCCGAGGTTCGCGGCGAGCGCGATCAGTCCGCCCCGAAGCTCGCCGCCGCCTGCTGCAGCCGCACCTTCCTGCGCCATCGCCAGCAGCGGCGACGCCAGGATTGCCATCCCGGCCAACGTGACTATGGTTCCAATCCGTCGTCGTAACATTTCTCGATCCTCCTTCTCTCTCGCGCCCCGGGTGCCGACTCCGGCCACCTCTCTTCCTCTACCACCTCGAATTCCGGACGGAATCCCTGGCGCTCTTTTTCAGTAACTACCCTTTAATGATCGTGGCCCGCGGCGAGTCGAACATAGCTCATCGAAAGAACCATGAAGATGATCGCCTGGATTATGCACACGATCGCGCCAAGCGCATAAAACGCAAGCGGCACGACCAGGTAAGTCAGCCCTGTGAAAATGCTGAGCACGGTATGATCGGCAAACATGTTCGCGTAAAGACGAATGCCCAGCGAAAAAGGCCGGAACAGATTGTCGGCCAGCTCGATCGGCAGCATCAGCACTGCCAGCGGCAGATACGGGCCGAGAAAACTCCTGAGATACCAAACGCCCTTCGACGCAAAGCCCTGGTAGATGAAATATCCGAAGCAGATGATGCCGAGCCCGAAGGTCAGGTCGGAATCCCCGGTGGGCGGCTCCATCCCCGGAATCAAGCCGAAGAAGTTCGCAAACAGGATGAACATGAAGATGGACCCAAAGAACGGCACCATCGCGCGCGAGCCGTGCATCTCGGTCACTTCGCTGACGAAACCGTCGAGCCATTCGACGATCATTTCGGCGGCCGATCGAATCGTCAGGCCTTCGTCGGGCACGACCGGGTCTGGGGCGTTCGCAATCGACGCGCGCGCGATAAAGCCGAACACGATGAGGATGCCCATCACGATCCAGGTGCCGATCAACACCTCAGGAATCCTGCCGCCGCCGATCAGTTCGAGGAAATTTATCGAATGCTTCAAACGAAACTCTCCGCCGCCGCGATTCTAGCTGGCGCCGCGAACCGAAGCCCGCCCGGTTTCAATAATGATAGCAGCCATCTGAGTCAAGACGCCGACGCCAAAGCCCATCCCGTCCACGTGCGCGCGCGTGAAAATCAGGTAGACGAGGCCAACGACGATCAGCAGCTTCATCGGAATCGCGAGCGCTCCCAACTTGGCCGCTGCGCCTGAGATTCCCGCCCCCGAAGCGGCGAGCAGCAGGCCGCCGATGGCAGAGAGTATCCACAGATTCGCCATCACGACGGCGCCGCCGAGCATGCATCCCACCGCCATCCGCGTCGAGGCGAACAAAGCGAGAATCGCGGCGCTGACGGCGACCAGCACGACGTTGGTGCGCTGGATCGACGCGATCGTCGGCACTGCCCACGAAGAGCCCATCAGGTGCCGAATCTTTCTGCGGCGCGAGCCTTGGCCTTTGCCGCCTCGGCTTCGCGACTCCTCGATGGGGCATTCGTCTCGAGCGAACGAAGCAGTCGATTCGACGCGCTTGCTATTTCATCGATCGCTGCCATGAAAGCGCCTTCGTTCGCCTTCGACGGTTTGCTGAAGCCGCTGATCTTCCGCACGAACTGAAGCGAGGCGGCGCGAATTTCTTCGTCGGTCACGGGCGGCTCAAAATTGAAAAGGATTTTGATATTTCGGCACATTCGATTGACCCCGCGATGTAGATAACTCGCAAGCCGTTGTCTGGGAAAGATTAGTCGGCGCCGAGCGGCAATCAAGACTCCCGATTCTCGCGCTGGAAAAGCGCGAGTTCCTGGATCAGCCGGTAAAAGCCGACGAACACTCCGAGCAGGAACATCACCAGCGTCAGCCAGGGGTCGGTGTGAAAATAAAGATCCAGGTAATGCCCAATGATTGCGCCGGCGATCATCGGCCACGCGAACTCGAAGCCGATTGCGGCGAACCGCATCATCCTGCCGCTGCTCATCGCCATCGCGTCAGAATTTCCCTCGCGCCACTTCGCGCATCGATTCGTGAGCTGCCGCGATTGTGCGATCGATGTCTGCGTTGGTATGCGCCGTCGACAGGAACATCGCCTCGAACTGCGACGGCGGAATGTTGATGCCGCGCTCGAGCATGGCATGGAAAAATTCGGCGAACTTCGCCGAGTCCGATGTGCGAGCTTCGTCGGCATCGCGCACACGCTCCGGACCGAGGAACATCGTCAGCAGAGAGCCGGCGCGATTGACGCATCCTGACTGATCGCTTTTTTTCAGCGCGTCGCGAAGCCCGGACTCCAGCCGAGCACCTGCCGCGTCAAGCATGGCGTACGGATTGCTTTCCTTCAGGATGCGGAGCGTCTCGAGACCGGCGCGAACAGAAAGCGGATTCCCCGACAACGTGCCGGCCTGGTACACCGGACCCACTGGCGCCAGCAAGTCCATGATCTTCGCCGGGCCGCCGACCGCACCCACCGGCATGCCACCGCCGATTATTTTCCCGAGCATGATCAAATCGGGCGCGATGCCCATGCTTTCCGCGATCGAACCGAAGCAGAGTCGGAACCCGGATATAACTTCGTCACAAATCAGCAGAGCGCCGTTGTCGTGTGCGATTTCGGCAATCGCCTTCAGCGAGCCCGCGTCAGGATTCACCACTCCCATGTTTGCGGCGACTGGTTCGATGATCACGGCAGCAATTTTCTCAGGCGCGTCGCGGAATAAACCCTCGACCGACTCAATCGAGTTATATCGCGCAACCATCGTCATCGCGGCCACTGACGCGGGAACGCCGCCGCTATCGGGTTGACCAAATGTCATCGCGCCCGAACCGGCGCGCACCAGCATCGAGTCACTGTGACCGTGATAGCATCCGTCAAACTTGATTATGTTTGGACGCCCGGTCGCCGCGCGCGCGAGTCGGAGGGCGGTGAGTCCTGCTTCGGTTCCTGAAGTAACCAATCTTACCTTTTGTACGCATTTGATCGCCGACGAGATAAATTCCGCCAGCTCGACCTCCAGCCGCGTCGGCGCACCAAAGCCGAAACCAAGTCGCGCCTGCTCTGCTACAGCTTGCGTAACTCGTTGATCAGCATGTCCAAGTATCGCTGGGCCGTAGGAGCAAACGTAATCGAGAAATGCATTTCCATCTACATCGATCACTGTTGCACCACTGCCACTTTCGATGAAGATTGGTGCAGCGCCGACCGCCTTCCACGCGCGCACGGGGGAATTCACCGCACCAGGAATCTTAACACTAGCGCGGTTGTAGAGTTCATCAGATTTTTTTCGAGAGGTCATCGCAATTCCTTGATGTTTCCGCTGCGATCAAAAAATATTTTTCGATCGCGCGGAAAAAATCGAGTGCGAGTTGGACAGATGCGCACAATTCACGTCGCGGTCCAAAAATTTAAGATCGCGCGCGATGGCTCCCAATGCGGATGCGCGCGATCTCACGATCGGCGCAAAATTTCGCGCGCGCAGCGCGAGATCGCTCACGCGCGAAATTTCCTTTGCAATCCGCGCGAATAGCGGCAAATTTTTTTGTGCGCTTGTCCTCATCGCGAAATAAGTTTATCACGTTCACTTGGCCGCACACTTCGTACTTCCAAGAACCAATTCTTATTAACCGGTTCCAGTCGCGGCGCGTTGGATTATGGCTTCGAAACGCGTGTACATCGCTCGCATTCTCGACCAACTTTTAAACCCTAACAGAACCGATCGTAACCCGGACAAGTTGATAGTCCGGCGTGTTGTACCGTCAAATTGTTGGCTGTGACAAAGGAAATACCGCTTATCCACAGGTGTGGATAAGACTGTGCGTAATTCGCGCCGGTTCGATGCCGGCGCAGTAGTTCCGAAACTTGGATTGCTGTCCGGTTTGGGTCAGGGGGAGACGATATGAATGGATTGTGGCAGCGGGCTGCCGATCGCATGCGCGACGAGCTCGGTCAGGTCGGCTATGAGACGTGGATCGGGCCGCTCAACTTTGTTGCTCATCAGGGCTCGACCATCACGATCGAAGCGCCCAATCGTTTTTTTCGCGATTGGATCAACGAACGTTACCTGCCCCTGATGCGCACCGCGCTGTCGCAGGAGGCGGGCGGGCAAATCGAGGTGAAGCTGACGCTCGGCGAGAATGCGAGCATCGCGCCTCCGCTGCAGCGCCCGAGCAATGGTCACTCAAACGGCAATGGCAACGGCCATGCTAACGGTAACGGCAACGGCAAGACCGTCGCGTCGAGTCGCGCGACTGCGGTCGCGCCGCGAGGAGATCGGCATCCGAGTCTGAACCCGCGCTACACTTTCGCCGAATTCGTAGTCGGCTCGGCCAATCAGTTCGCACATGCCGCCGCGCATGCGGTCGCAAATCAGCCGGGCGAAAAATACAACCCGCTCTTCATCTACGGCGGTGTCGGTCTCGGCAAGACTCACCTGGTGACCGCGATTGGGCATCACATCTGGGCGAGCGGCGAGCGACCGCGGAAAGTTCTGTTCATGCCGGCAGAAATTTTCATGAACGACATGATCAACTCGCTGCGCCGCGACAAGATGGGCGAGTTTCGCGAAAAGTTTCGGCGCGTCGATACGCTCATTCTCGACGACGTGCAGTTCCTCGCAGGCCGCGAGCGCACCCAGGAAGAATTCTTCCACACCTTCAACGCGCTGCATGCCGACCGCCATCAGATCATCCTGACCTCGGACAAAATTCCTCGCGACATTCCGGGAATCGAGGAGCGGCTGCGCAATCGGTTCGAGTCGGGCTTGATCGCGGATATCGCGCCGCCCGACCTCGAGACGCGCGTGGCGATCGTGCAGAAGAAAGCGGCGCTCGAAAATCTGCGGATGGCGCCCGAGGTCGCGATGTATATCGCTCAGAGTGTCTCGTCGAACGTGCGCGAGCTCGAAGGATGCCTGACGCGGCTGGCTGCGCTCGCGTCGCTCGATAACTCGTCCATTACCGTCGATTTCGCGCGGCAGGCTTTGCAGGATCTGATTCGCAACGCCGACTCCAAACCGGACATCGACACGATCCAGAAGATCGTTGCGGATTTTTTCCATATCCGTCTCGCCGATCTGAAGTCGAAGAAGCGCACCCAGCACATCGCGTTCTGCCGCCAGGTGGCGATGTATCTCTGCCGCAAGCTGACCGACGCTTCGTTCCCGACTATCGGCGACCATTTCGGCCGCGATCATTCGACGGTGATTCATGCGCACAACTTGATCTTGCGGCGAGTCACCAGCGATGCGGCGTTTAGAATCTCGATCGAAAAGATCGAGCGTGAGCTTAAATCGAATCGCGCTGCGGCGTGAGTTTCGATTGTGGGGGAGGATGTGGACGAGGTGGGCATAACGCAACTGATATCGACAGGGCCGGCCCTGATCACTCCGGCCCTGTCGGTCAGCCGTTTTTGCGCCAACAACTTTTCATCGCACGATCGGCTTTTCTTTCCGCGCGGTTGTAAGATGAATCCACAAATCCACAACTCCTACTATTACTGCTATTCTTTTTTAGAGATCTAAAGATCAGGAATAGGAATACGGGTTAACAATTCATGGGACTCTCCATCGAGCGCGCTTCGCTGCTTAGCGGTTTGGGACTGGTCCAGGGCATCGTCGAACGCCGCACGACGGTTCCGATCCTTGGCCACGTCCTGATCGAACCGAACGGAAATTCGCTGACGCTCAGCGCCACCGACCTCGAAGTCGGAATCCGCACCCAGGTCGCGTGTTCCGGCAAAGAAAAGAGCCTGACGCTCAACGCGCGCAAACTTTTTGAAATCGTCCGCGAAACCGAAGGCGAAGAAGTCGCGCTGACCTCGCTCGACGGCGATTGGGTCGAGCTGAAATGCGGCCGCGCGAAATTCAAAATGATGGGACTCGATCCGCGCAGCTTCCCCGCGATGCCCAGTCAGAGCACCAAGGATGCCGGCTCTGCAAAAAAACAGCTCAAGGCCGAATTGACGATTCCTGCAACAGTGCTCGCCGCCATGATCGACAAAACGATCTTCGCGGTCAGTCCCGACGAAGCTCGCTACAACCTGAGCGGCGTATTCGTGGAATCCAATGCACCCGGGTCGGCCCGCATGGTCGCGACCGACGGCCATCGGCTCGCAATGATCGAGCGCGAAGTGCCCGGATTCAAAATGGAGACCGGCGCGATCATTCCGCGAAAGGGTCTCTCCGAATTGCGCAAAATCCTCGACGTTGGCGGCGAAGCTGAAGTGCGGCTCAGCCTCGAAGGCCAACTCGCATACCTCAAACGCGGCAACACCGAAGTCTCGATGCGCCTGGTCGAGGGCGAATTTCCCGACTACCGTGGCGTCATCCCCAAGCAGTCGAAGTACAAGATAGCGGTGAAGCGCGACCTGCTGCTCGCCGCAATCAAGCGCGCGGCAATTTTCTCGAGCGAGCGCTATCACGGCGTTAAGTTTGCGCTCTCGGCCGGAACATTGACGGTCTCATCGACCAGTCCCGAGACCGGCGAAGCGAGCGAGTCGCTCGACGTGGATTTCAAGAGCGAAGAATTCGCGATCGGATTCAACGCGTCGTACGTACAGCAGGCGCTCGGCGTCATCCCGCAAGGCAACGACTCAACCGTCGAACTCGGCCTGAGTGACGATGTCAGCCCCGGCGTAATCAGAACGGAGACCGACCAGCAGTACACCTACGTCGTAATGCCGATGCGCCTTTAACTACAAATTCATCTGCACGATCGTTGCGCCTGCGCCACCATGATGAGGTTCCGCACCGCGAAACGATGCGCAATACGGCGAGGTGCCGAGATATTCCGCTACCGCTTTCCTGAGCGCACCTGAACCGATCCCGTGTACGATTCGCACCTCGGAACGATTCGTCAGGAACGCGGTGTCTAGAAATTCCTCGAGCTTGCGCAGCGCATCCGTCGTTCGCATGCCGATCAAATTCAACTCCGTGCCGTCTGCGCCCTCGACGCTGTACGTAACGGTCGCGGCCTTGGCCTGCGCGGGGCGATTTTCCGCCGCGCCCGCCGACGACCTGCGCAGGCGATCCAGCGCCACTTCGATTCGCAGGCCGCCGCGGCTTATCACCGCGCGACTCGCATCGAGCACGATCAACTCGCCGCGAATGTCGCCGACCTCGACACTGTCGCCCACCTTGAGCGGCGCGTCGGACTCCGGCGCGGACTCTGGCGCCGGCGCGAGGCTCTCCAGTTTCGCCGCCGCCTTCGTGATAAATCCCTTCAAGTCGGTGCGCGACTTTGCCCGCGTTTTCAGATCATCCATCAGCGTAGCGCCGTCGCGCCTCAGCTCTTCGATCAATTCTGCGACCTCGGCGCGCAGCCGTTTGCGCTCCAGTTCGGCGCGCTCGCGCGTTTTTTCAGCATCCGCGATCGCTTCATCCTCGACCCGCGCCAGGCTCGCCTCGCGCTCGCGCAATTTTTCAGCTTGCGCATTCAACTTGGCGCGCTCGGCGTCCAATCTCTTCAGCGCGTCGGTCAGCTCGATCGTTCCCGCGCCCATCGACTGTTCGGCCGCTCGAATTATTTCTTCGGGCAGCCCTAGCCTTCGCGCGACGGCAAGTCCGTAGCTCTGCCCAATCGTATGCGGCTTCAATCGATAAAGTGGCGCCAGGTGCTCGGCGTCGAAGTCCACGGCGGCTGCCTCAAACCCCGCTTGCGAGTATGCGTGCAGCTTCACCGCGGTCGAATGCGTCGCGATCGCGAGCATGCAACGCCGCGTGCCGAGATGGTTCATCAAACCGATCGCGAGCGCCGCGCCCTCGGCCGGGTCGGTGCCTGCGCCCGGCTCGTCGAGAATGACCAGCGCCGGTTCGACCAGCGACCTGATTATTTCCGACAGGTTCGCGATATGCCCCGAAAAGCTCGACAGGTTGGATTCGATCGACTGCTCGTCGCCGATATCGGCGAAAACGCTGCGAAACACCGTCGCCTTGCTGCCGGGCAGCGCCGGAATCAGCATCCCCGCCTGCGCCATCAGCGAGAGCAGCCCGACCGTCTTGAGCGCCACGGTTTTTCCGCCCGTGTTCGGTCCCGAGATGACGATCCCGCGCTGACCCGCGCCGATTTTCACGTCGATCGGAATCACGTCGCGCCCGCTGGTCATCAGCAGCGGATGCCGCGCGCCGATGAAATCGATACCCTCGTCGACCAGCTGCGGCTCGACGCATCGAAAACGCTCGGCGAAAAGCGCGAGCGCGTTGAGCGCGTCGAGCGCGACCATCGCGTCGAACGTAAGCTGCAGTTCCGGCGCATAACCGCCGACCATCGCCGTCAGCCGCGCGAGAATTCGCGTTTCTTCCGCCTCCGCTTCGCGCTCGAGCATCATCAGCCGATTGTTGAGTTCGACCGCCCACATCGGCTCGACGAACAGCGTCTCGCCCGACACGCTGCGGTCCTGCACGATTCCCTCGAACCGCTCCGAGTAGTTCAGCTTCATTGGCAGCACGAAGCGCCGATTGCGAATCGTCACGATGTAATCCGAGACGAACGACTCCATCCCCGACGCGTTGAGCGATCGCAGGAGGCGCACCTCGAGCTCCGCGCGCTCATCGCGCAGCCGGCTGCGCAGCCGCTTCAGCTCGGGGCTCGCGTCGTCGAGAATCGCGCCGTCGTCGGCCAGCGCACCAAGCATCGCGTCCGCCAACTCTTTGGGCGCGAGCAGGTTATGCACGAGAGCCGCAACCTGCGCATATCGTTCGACGCGCGATCGCAGAAATCCGCCGACGTGCCGCGAGCCGACGATGAAATCGCGCACCTTCACCAACGTTTCGCCGCCGAGGATCGCACCCGCGCGCGCCGCCGCCAGCAGGTATGGACGCTGATCGACGAACTCACTTATCGGGATCGATCCTGCATGCCCTCGCAGATCGACCATCTCGGCCGTCGCGCCAAGTTTGCGCCGCACTTGTTCGACTTCCACCGACGGGCGCAACTCCGCGGTCGCCTCGCGCCCCGGCGCAGAGGCGCACAGCCCCATGACGAGGTGAATCACCTTGTCGAATTCGAGTGCTTTCAGATCGCGTTCGCGCATCGCTAGTATCAAAGCGTCCATCTTAAAATTTAGCCCAACTCCGGCTTGCAGGCATCAAGGACTTTCACCAAGGACGTTCAAATGGATCGGATTGAAACCCGGCTCAACCCCAACTCCGACGAGTTTCGCCGCAACCGCGACGCAATGGACTCGCTCGTCAAGCGCCTGCGCGACGAAATCGATCGGGTTCGCCAGGGTGGTCCCGCACACTCTCGCGAGCTTCATGTACAACGCGGCAAGCTGCTAGCGCGCGACCGCGTCCGCAAACTGCTCGACCCCGGCAGTCCATTCCTCGAGCTGTCGCCCCTTGCCGCCTTCAATATGTACGACGGCGACTCGCCGTCAGCGAGCATCATCACCGGCATCGGTCGCATCCACGGCCGCGAGACGGTGATCGTCGCCAACGACGCGACCGTCAAGGGCGGCACTTATTTTCCGATGACCGTGAAGAAGCATCTGCGCGCGCAACAGATCGCTATCGACAATCTGCTCCCCTGCGTCTACCTGGTCGATTCGGGCGGCGCGTTCTTGCCGATGCAATCCGAAATCTTTCCCGACGAGCACAACTTCGGGCGCATCTTTTACAACCAGGCGCGGATGTCCGCACAAGGCATCGCGCAGGTTGCAGTCGTGATGGGCAGTTGCACGGCGGGCGGCGCGTACGTGCCCGCGATGGGCGACGAGAACATCATCGTCCGCGGCGAGGGAACGATTTTCCTTGCAGGCCCGCCGCTCGTGCGCGCTGCGACCGGCGAGGAGGTCACCGCCGAGGATCTCGGCGGCGGCGACGTGCATACTCGCCTCTCCGGCGTGAGCGATCACCTGGCCGACGACGACGAGCACGCGCTCCAGATTGCGCGCGCCATCTTCGAGAACCTCGGCCCGCGTGTCGCCGCTCCCATCGATCAGAAGGCGCCCGAAGAACCGCACTACGATCCCGCCGAACTCTACGGCATCATCCCGGCCGACACGCGCAAGCCCTACGACGTGCGCGAAGTAATCGCGCGGCTGGTCGACGGCAGCAGGATGCACGAATTCAAGGCGCGCTACGGCACCACTCTCGTCACCGGTTTTGCGCGCATCTACGGCTATCCCGTCGGCATCATCGCCAATAACGGCGTGCTGTTCAGCGAGTCCGCGCTCAAGGCGACCCACTTCATCGAGCTGTGCTGCGCGCGCCGCATCCCGCTGCTGTTCCTCCAAAACATCACCGGCTTCATCGTCGGCAAACGCTACGAGCAGGGCGGCATCGCCAAGGACGGCGCCAAGCTGGTCAGCGCGGTCGCCAACGCGCAGGTGCCGAAGTTCACCGTGATCATCGGCGCGTCGAACGGCGCGGGAAACTACGGCATGTGCGGGCGCGCGTTCTCGCCGCGAATGCTTTTCGCCTGGCCCAACGCGCGAATCTCCGTGATGGGTGGCGAACAGGCCGCGAACACTCTCCTCACCGTGAAGCTCGAACAGTTGAAGCGCGAAGGCGCGACCATGACCGAAGCGGAGCAGAAGGAATTTCTGCGCCCGACGCTCGAGCAGTTCGATCGCGAGTCGAGCGTCTACTACTCGAGCGCGCGTCTGTGGGACGACGGCGTGCTCGATCCGGTCGAGACGCGCGCCGCACTGGCGCTCGGCATCGCCGCCTCGATGAACGCACCCATCCCGGCGCACGCAAACTTCGGCGTCTTCCGGATGTGATCACCCGAGGAAATGGATTGCGATGATTGCGTTCGTCACTACGAACGATGCCGGGATTATCCAGCGCGAGTACTTGCGGATCTGCAGACCTAAGTCGCGGCGCACTTCCGAGCGATGCGTCACGTGCACCGTCATCAGTTCCAGCACCGCGATAAAAACGTAGATGTAGCACTCGAGGAAAAACGCATCGATGTACGTCAGGTAGGGCAGGCGCGGCATCGTCGCGGAAATCGCGAACGCGAATGCGATCACCGTCAGAATCGTCGTGACCGCGACCTGGATTTGATTCGAGAGGTCGCTCGCCTCGATCCAGAACACCGCCCACGACAGGAACACCATCAGCAGCAGCGGGATGAACACCTTGTACAAATAGAAGCTCGAACGCCGCGCGACGTCGATCTCGAAGCGCGCCTCGGGCACCGTCAGGCCGCCATATGTCGGCGCCATCTGCACCTGCGAATGCAGCGCCAACAAGTGCCACTGCGCCAGCGAGCTGTAAGTCTGGAACTCGCTCGCCGTCCAGGTCGAAGTGTCGTCGAGTTTGAATCTTATGTTCGGGCCGTCCGCCAGGAACGGATGGATGATCACGACCAGCTGCTGCGAATCGAACGGGAAGCGTCGCAAGGCGAATCTCGACGAGAGCTTTACCACCAGCCGTTCCACATAACTCACGCTGCCGTCCGGGCTCACCGTGATAGAAGTTTCGTCGCGCGAGCGCGGACTCGCCGCGTTGATCATCTCGAGTTGCGGCACCCAGATCTGCCCCCTCGCGTAGTTACGAAGCCGGTCCTGCGGCCCCTCGGAGGTGTACGCGAGCCGTTTGTCCTTCCATTGCTCGAACAGGTACGCATCCATCTGGAACTGCTCTTCGACCTCGTTGATCGAAGCGATGTTCACGACGTGCAGGCCGATCACCACGTTGATTGGCTGGCCATCTTCGTACGGCGGCTGCAGGATCGGATCGGTTGCGATGCCGCTTGGAGTGCGAGGAAGCTGAAGCTGCGCCGCCGTGCCCGCGGCCGGCACCAAGCACACGCTCACTACGGAAAAGATCGCGCTCGCGAAAAGAACGATCGCGCGCCGCATTTCCCGGCTCAGCCTTCCGGCGCGAGCATCTTGTCCGCCCGCACCAGCCGGTCGAACTCCTCCCCCGTGAGCAGCTTCAACGCAATCGCCGCCGCGCGCAGCGAGGTTCCTTCTGCGTGCGCCTTCTTCGCGATCTTCGCCGCATTGTCGTAGCCCAGCGGCTCGCTCAGCGCCGTCACCAGCATCAGCGAATTCTCGACGTTGCGCCGCAGCTGTTCGCGATTCGGCTCGATCCCTTCGACGCAGTACTTGGTGAACAGGACGCACGAATGCGCCATCAGCATCGTCGAGTGCAGAAAATTGTGGATGATGATCGGTTTGAAAACGTTGAGCTCGAAATTCCCCTGCGATCCCGCAATCGTGATCGCCACGTCGTTGCCCATCACCTGCACGCAGACCATCGTCATCGCCTCGCACTGGGTCGGATTCACCTTGCCCGGCATAATCGACGAGCCCGGCTCATTCTCCGGCAGGATCAATTCACCGAGCCCCGTGCGCGGTCCCGATCCCATCCATCGAACGTCGTTAGCGATCTTCATCAGCGATACCGCCAGCGTCTTGAGCGCTCCTGAAGCCGCCACCAGCGCGTCGTGCGCAGCCAGCGCCGCAAACTTGTTCGGCGCCGACTTGAACGGCAGCCCCGTGTACTCCGCGATCTTCTTCGACACCCGCTCCGCAAACTCGCGATGCGTATTCAGTCCCGTGCCGACCGCCGTGCCGCCAATCGCCAGCTCGAGCACGTCCGGCATCGCCGCTTCGATCCGCTTCAGGTCGTAGTCGAGCTGCGCGACGTAGCCCGAGAATTCCTGGCCGAGCGTCAGCGGCACCGCATCCATCAGATGCGTTCGTCCGATCTTCACGATGCCGTCGAAATCCTTCGCCTTGCGCGCCAACGCATCGCGCAGCTTTCGCACCGCCGGAATCAGAGTGTGCGTCACCTCTTCCGCCGCCGCGATATGCATCGCCGTCGGGAACGTGTCGTTCGACGACTGCGACATGTTCACGTCGTCGTTCGGATGAATGGGCTTCTTGCTACCGAGCACGCCGCCCGCCATCTCGATCGCGCGATTCGAGATTACCTCGTTGGCGTTCATGTTGGTTTGCGTGCCGCTGCCGGTCTGCCAGATGCGCAGTGGAAAATGCTCGTCGAGTTTGCCCGAGATTACCTCGTCCGCCGCCGCAGCGATCAGCTTGGCCTTCTCCGGCGCCAATTTCTTCAGGTCGCGATTAACTTCGGCCGAGGCTTTCTTCAGCAGCCCGAACGCGCGAATCACCGACCGCGGCATCCGATCGAATCCGATCGCGAAATGCAGCAGCGACCGCTCCGTCTGCGCCCCCCAGTAGCGATCGTTCGCGACCTCGATCGATCCCATGCTGTCGGATTCGACGCGCTTGCCGGTCGCCGGCGCTTTGACGGCCGCGGCGGCCGGGGCAGTCACCGCACTCTTGGCGCTCGCGCCCTTGCGCATCTTCGTTTTCGATTGTGATGCCATCTTCTCTATTCCTGTTGTATTTCTGACGCTCTTGGCGCCGATTATTCTAACCCGCAAAGCCCTCGATCACAGCGATTTCAGGACCTCGCGTTGCCCTTTTCAGAGGCGCTGTGCCGATATAGGTTATGCGCGTACTCTCGACAATAGGGAGTGCCAATTTAGGCCGAGATTTTAGAGACTGGATTTTAAGCGAGGCTGCCTACCATGCCCTGGACGATCACCCGTCTTTGCCGCGACTGCGTTGACACCGGATGCGTCAGCGTTTGCCCCGTCGATTGCATCTACGAATACATCGGTGCCGACAAGGTAAAATTCCCCAACCAGCTCTACATCGATCCCGACGAATGCATCGATTGCGGTGCGTGCGAGCCCGAATGTCCATGGCAGGCAATATTCGAGGAGCCGGCGGTGCCCGAAGTGCTCAAGGACGACATCGCACTAAACCACGCGCTGCTCGAAATCAAAGATCAGTTCAAGGTTATGCCATTCAAAAAGGTCGATCACCCCACCCCCGAGCAGGTCGCCGAAAACAAGAAAAAATGGGGCGTCGATCCAAATAGCTGACCCGGCACAAGTCTTCTCTCCCCGTTAGGAGATCTGGCGCTTCTGTCTCCTCTCCCTGCTGGGGAGAGGATGAAGGTGAGGGTCCAATTACAGCGCGCGACGCGCGCGATTTAAGATTCTGCCTTCGCCTTTTCGCGACTCAAAATACACAGCGACCAGATTTTTGAGCACGGGGACTGGATCTTCCACCCTCTCGAATAACCGGAGGATTGCATGAATAGCTACACTAAGGTTCTTGCTTCAGTCTGCTTATGCCTGGCTGCGCTGCTAAGCTCTTCGGGACCATCCAACGCTCAGCAAAACCCGGTCACCGCGATCGACATCGCGCTGGAACCGGACGCGACGATGATCCAGCATGCCGAGGACGTCAACGCTCGCCTGCGAAAGGTCTTTCCGAAGGGCTTCGCTCTGGACGCGTCGCACGATCCACACATTTCGATGCTGCAGCGTTACGTCCGCACGGCGGACCTCGATAAGGTTTATGCCGTCGCAGAGAAGACTCTGGCCGCTGACAACGTGACCAGCCTGAAATTGACGGCGTATAAGTATTATTTCCTCACCGACAAATCCATGCCGGGCTTGGGACTATCGGGCATCGTCATGGAAGTATCTCCCGGACTGATCAAGTTGCAGCAGGATTTGATCGAAGCGGTAGCACCCTTCACGGAGAAAACCGGCACTGCCGCCGCGTTCGTCACTACGCCCGAAGCGCCCGACGTCAACGAAGCGACGATTCACTATATTGAGGTGTTCGTGCCCGAGCATTCCGGCCAGAATTTCCTGCCGCACGTGACGACCGGACTCGCCACCATAGATTATCTGAATAAAATGGTTGCCGAACCTTTTGCGGATTTCACCTTCTCACCGGTGGGCGCGAGCGTGTATCACCTGGGCAACTACGGAACGGCGCGGGCAAAGCTCAAGGATTTGGAAGTGAAGTGAGACTTCTTTCTCGCAAGAGGACGATGGAGGGATACCATCATCGGCTCGTCTTGACCGCTTTCCTTGGAGCGCGTGGCTGCGGCACCTGCCGGCGAACGGGCAAGCGAACTATGCTGCTTCCTTAATCGCTGCCAACAGTGACGCCAAATCGAACGGCCCGTCGTGACGCGCGCCATTGATGAAAAAACTCGGCGTGCCGTTAACTCCGCTCCTCACGCCGCTACTGAAATCCGCGCGCACGCGCTCTGCGTAGTGATGCGACTCCATCTCCTTGATAAATCGCGGCATGTCGAGCTTCAGCGCCTTCGCATACCGCGCCAGGTCTTCATCCTCGAGCGCATCCTGATTCTCGTAGAGCAGATCGTGCATCTCCCAGAACTTGCCTTGCCCGCCCGCGGCCTCGGCCGCTTCGGCCGCGTGTTCGGCATGCGGATGCATCTCGCTTAGTGGAAAATTTCGAAACACGAAGCGCATTTGTTTCCCGAGGCGCTCCTGCAGCGCTTTCACGATCGGATATGCCTCGCCGCAATACGGGCACTCGTAGTCGCCGTACTCGACCAGCGTCACCGGCGCATTGGCGGTGCCCTGTACGTGGTCGTTCGCGCCGACGGGAGGCTTCATCTTTGCCGATGGACTCATCGCGAGGGCCTCCCTACTTCTTCGCTGCGAGCGCTTCGAGCGCGTCCAGTATCCCGTCGGCGCCCGGATTAACCCCGAGCGGAGACAGGTAGCTCCACGCTATGATCCCCTTGGGATCGATCACGAACAGCGCCCGCTCGGCAACGCCATCGGCATCGCGATAGGCGCCGTACTTGCGCGCGACCGCCCCTTTGGGCTCGAAGTCCGACAGCAACGGGAAATGCAGCTTGCGGGCGAGGGCGAAAGCATCGTGACACCAGGCGCCGTCGACCGAGATACCGACGATGGCGGCTTTGAATTTGTGAAACTCGGACAGCACCTCATTATATAGCGCCATCTGATCGCCGCACACCGGACTCCAGTCGGCCGGATAAAACGCGACGATCAAGGGAGCGCCGCGGAAGTCCCGCAGCGAAACGAGCTGGTCGGGCGTGCTATG
>Ga0210391_10000807_pt1 | contig 30561 bp, 26 predicted proteins | sample IncBWC12OmetaG_FD_160573 | JGI IMG/M metagenome (GOLD analysis project Ga0210391, IMG submission 160573) | Forest soil microbial communities from Barre Woods Harvard Forest LTER site, Petersham, Massachusetts, United States - Inc-BW-C-12-O ... | reverse complement strand
CGCCTACATCTTCGCCCACGAAGCCCACCACCGCGGCCAAATCCTAATGCTGGCCCACCAACTGGGCCACCCCCTCCCCGAGTACCCAGGCCTCTGGCACTGGGAAAAGCTCTGGAAGCAGGCCGGCCTAACTCCCCACCCCGCCAAGCGCAGACCGCGTTGAGCCGATCCCCAGGGCTGCGCCCAACGCACCATGCTCGCAACAATAGTCAGCGCACAGGAGACCTAAGTCCTTTATCAGCAACGCTTGCAGAAAAGTGAGGGTAGGTGGCACAGCCAATCCTGGCTGTGTTCTCAAATAGCTCAACACTCAGCATGCTCACGAATCTCGATCGACTACGGCGCGACAGACGCGGACGATCTCTGCCGCGCTGCCACTAACTGCAGGAAATGCCGGTGCACAATACTCTCGTGCGTCAATTCCGGGTGAAACGTCCCCGCCATCAAGTTGCCCTTCTGTACCAAAACGGGCTTACCGCCATGCTCAGCCAAAACCTCGACACCAGGGCCAAGGCGCTCAATGATCGGCGCCCGAATAAAAACCATCTCCAAAGGAGCATCCGTTAGCTTGCTCGACCCAAAGAACACATCGCTAGCGAGCTGCCGCCCGTACCCATTGCGCAAAACGGTCATGTCCAGCACACCCAAAGAAGCCTGCGCAGGATTCTTCACCTCGGTCGCCAAAAGAATCGCACCAGCACAAGTCCCGAAAATGGCCCCGCCGTCTGCCGCAAACTTCTTCACCGCCTCAAACAACCCTTCTTCCTGCAAAAATTGCAGCTGGGTCGTACTCTCGCCGCCAGGGAGAATCAGCCCATCGCATCCGTCAAGGTCGCCAACGGTACGCACCTCGACGGTCTCCGCGCCCAGCTCCGCAAGCCGAGCCGCATGCGCCGCAAAATCCCCTTGCACCGCCAAAATCCCAATCTTCACGCCAAGCACTCCATCAAAATTTGTAGGGGAGGGACTTGTTTACCCTGAGCTTCGAAGGGCCCGCCCGTCGTAGTAGGGGCACGGCACACCGTGCCCATCTTTCCGTCGTTGTAGAGGAACGATACATGGTGCCCTTCAATGCAAGGGCACAGCATGCTGTGCCACTAAAAACAACAAGAACAATCTCAACGAATCGTTACCAGCCACGAGTCGACAGCATGTCTTTGTCTTCGAGTTGGCGTACATCGATGCCAGGCATCGCTTCGCCAAGATCCTCGCACGCCTCCAGCACGGCCTTCGGATCGTCGAAGTGGGTCGTGGCTTTCACGACCGCTTTGGCACGCGCCTCCGGATCACTGGACTTGAAGATGCCCGAGCCCACGAACACAGCTTCCGCGCCGAGACGGCGCACAAGCGCCGCATCCGCGGGCGTCGCAATTCCACCCGCCGAAAAATTCGGCACAGGCAGCTTCCCAGTCTTAGCAATCTGGCGAATTAGATCGAGCGGCGCGCCAAGTTCTTTTGCTTCGTGCATCAGCTCATCGTCGCGCAAAGTTGTCAGTTTTTTCATCTGGCTCACAATCGTGCGCATGTGGCGCACAGCTTCGACCACGTTGCCGGAGCCCGCTTCACCCTTGGTACGGATCATCGCCGCGCCTTCAGCAATGCGGCGCAGTGCTTCGCCAAGGTTGCGCGCGCCGCAAACGAATGGCACGCGGTAATCATGTTTCCAGACGTGATTCTCTTCATCGGCGGGGGTGAGCACTTCGCTCTCGTCAATGAAATCCACTTCAAGCGCCTGCAACACTTCGGCTTCGGCAAAATGCCCGATACGCACTTTGGCCATCACCGGAATGGTGACCGTTTTCATGATCTCGCGAATGATCTTGATCGACGCCATCCGCGCCACGCCACCTTCCTTGCGAATGTCGGAGGGCACGCGCTCGAGCGCCATAACAGCGCAAGCTCCGGCGTTCTCCGCAATTTTCGCTTGCTCGGCATTGGTCACGTCCATAATGACGCCGCCCTTGAGCATCTCCGCCAGACCGACTTTCACGCGCCATTCGTTCGCATTGCTGTCTACACCGCCGCTGCCGTTCACTTTCTTCGCGTCCATGTCATTTCTCCTCTAGTCCGAAATTATTCGGCGTATTTATTTACCGCCAAAATCCTTTATGCCGCTTTCCCCTATGAGCCGCTCACTTCAGCCGTGGCCTTTTCTTTCTGGCCGATCACCACAAATCTTCCGGTGCCTCGCGCCAGCACTTCCCCGGCGTTGTTCCGAATTTCTCCGACGAGAAACAGATTGCGCCCTTTTACTTCCGTCTCGAAACCTTCGACGACAATCTCTTCGTCCACTTTCACTGGTTTCAAGTACTTCACCGTCAGCTCGGCCGTCACAGCGCGAACCTCGCGGAACCGGCAGACTTTTCCCATCACTTCGTCCAGAAGGGTCGCAATAATTCCGCCGTGCCCCATTCCTCCGCCGCCCTGATAGGCTTCGCCCAGAATAAATTTCCCCACAATCCGGCGGTTGACGTTGTCCTGCACAAACGTCAGCTTCATCCCGAGATCGTTCGCTCCGCCACAGCCAAAACATTTGTTGGTTGGATTCGGCGCCAGTGTAATTGTGTCCGTCAAATTCAGCCAGCCTCTCTGTTCCTTTTCTTTACTTCATACTTCCCTACTTCATTACTTCGCTGCTTCACACCAGCGCAACCCGGCTTCTTTCAGCGCGCCGCACTCCGCGCTGGCGCTTGCGCATCTCGACGCGGAGTATATCCGCGAGAATCGTCACGCCGCGCCCGATTTCTTTTTCATCCAAGCCAGCGTAGCCGAGACGAAGTGTGTTTGGCAGAGGATTCTGGACGTAGAAGTAGCGGCCAGGCGCGAAGAGTACTCCGCGCTCTTTCGCGTGAATCAAGAGTTCGCTGGCGTCAAAGCCCGGCGGGAGTTCCAGCCACAAGCACATTCCGCCGTCGGGCCGCGTCCAGCGCGTGCCCTCGGGCATGTGCTTGCGGAGCGCCTCGTCCAGAGCCACCAGGCGCGAGGCGTAGACTTTGCGCATTTTGGCAATGTGTTTGGTAAACAGCCCGCGCCGCAGAAATTCTGCGAGCGTTGCCTGCGCTAGCTGGTCTGTGTGCAGATCGGTGGTCTGCTTCACGATGCGCAGGCGTTCGATGGCCGTTGCTGGGGCGACAATCCATCCCACCCGCAGGCCAGGGAACGCAACTTTCGCAAAACTATCGATATGAATCACGATGTTGCCGCGGTCGAGCTGTTTCAAGGATGGCACGCGCTCGTCGCGGGCGTGCAGTCGCGCATAAATATGATCTTCCACGACGGGCACTTGATGGCGTCCTGCAAGTTCCAGCACTTTGCGTCGCGACGCCAGAGGCATTGAGGTGCCCGTGGGATTCTGAAAATCGGGAGTAAGGACAATCAGTTTCACGCGATTTGCGGCAAGCGTGGCTTCCAGAGCTTCCAGATCAAGGCCGAGAGTGGTCCCAGGTTCTGGACGCGTTTGCATTGGGACGCCGAGACAGCGCGCCCGAGCGCCGTGGAAGATCGCCATCGCACCCGGATAGGTTGGATTCTCGAGAATGACGGAGTCACCCGGACGCACAAAGGCTTTGCTGATGATGTCGAGCGATTGTTGGCAGCCGTCTGTGATTAAAAGATTTTCGTCTTTGGCAGGAATGCCGTCGGCGCGGAGATGATCGAGCAGCGCTTCCTTTAAAGGACCGTAACCGTCCGAAGGTCCGAGCTTCAGAACATCCGTGGCTTCGCGGCGCAGCACAGCGTTCACGCAAATTTGCAATTCGTCGACGGGGAAAAATTCCTCGGCGGGACGAGCCATCACAAAAGACAACGCATTTTCCGGTGCGCTGGCCGTCAACCGGCTGAGTGCTTCTTCGCCGCGTTCATCAGCGAAGAGCAATTCCCAGCGAATGCCGGCACTTCCGTTTCCGTTGAGAACGGGTGGAGGCGGCGGAGTAAGCTTCAGGCCGTTTCCATTGCCTTTGATGTAGGTGCCGCGGCCGACATGCCCCTGAATGAGGCCTTCGGATTCAAGCTCAGCATAGGCGTTCGCTACCGTTGTGCGATGCACGCCGAGCATGGTGGCGAGTTCGCGGCTGGCGGGAATGCGGTCGCCGGGGCGCAAATCGCCTGCGTGCACGAGCGAACGCAGTTGATCGCGAAGCTGGATGTACAGCGGGACGTGGCTCTCAGGCTGGAGATGCAGTGGCAACATTGTCTCTCACCTTGAGCCAATTCTACACGATATTGGACTGCTTCAAGAGCCAATTTGTCTACCGGCTTTTTGGCAGTTTTTGGGGGCGTTTTTGAGCTCGAGGAAGGAGGAGAGCCGGTTCATCGGGCCTCGTCAGCGGCAGAATGCTGGGAATTGGTGGCGAAAAGCGGCAGCAGAGCTGCCGCACTCCAGAGGGCTAGTTGGAGGGTGGCTTGTAGCCTAGGCGACCATTTTTTTCGCCGGAAGTTAAGAGCCGGACGCAGAGCTTGGTCAGGTCTTTTTCATCACATTGGAAAATTTCCATGACCGGCAGGTCCTCTTCCTGCACCTCATACTCCCCTGCTTGCATGTCCTCGGTGTCGTCATCTGATGCGCTGACGACGGGACTGCCGGGATGGACGCGAACGCGAAATTGCCCGGACGAAGGCTCGTAGTTCGCGTAGCTGAAGCAGTGGCCGATGCAGGCACGGTCCACGATGTGGCCGATAAAGGAAACGCGCGAGTCCGGAGGCGCCCAGACCGTTGTGATCACGCGCGTACCGAATGGCAGTCCATCGACAATTTGCTCGGCGCTGGATTCCATGCGGTTCAAGTCGAGAGTGTCCGTGTACAAGAAAGTGAAGAAGAAAATCGCGCATGCGCCGAAACCCGCGAGATGCCACTTCCTCGGTTTCAGACAGCCCATAAGACAAAGTCCAAATATGGCGGTGATCGCCGTCAGTCGCGAGGCGAGCAATCCAATCCAGCCGCCAGAGATCGACGGCCTCAAATTTTCAGGCAGCAGAGCCACGGCAACGATGGCAATGAAATACAACTCAGCGGGAAGCCGTAAGCACTGCCAAAAGGAGGTGTCGCGCCAACGGGAAACTAAATCGACCACGACGCAGAGTACTCCAAACCCTAGCGCGGCCAATCCGAGCACGACGTAGCGTTGTCCGTAGAGCGCTAGCTGATCAACTCCGTTCAGTACATAAAAAGGGTTGTGGTCCCAATCGACAGGAAAATTCGTCTGATGCGCGAGATACCAGTGAATAGCAAGCAGCGTCAAGAGAGCAGATGCCGGTGCGCACAATTTCCACCAACTTGGCAGCTTGGTCCAAAGAAAGAGATAGAGCGCCATCCCTATCAACAGGAGGAATCCTATCGGATGTGCTAAGAGAATGAATGGCGCGATGAGAATCCCCAAAAGTCGCTCCAATCCCCTCCCCCGCCAGAGAAGAGTGAGGCTGAATGATGCGAGCCCTAGCGACAAATAGTAGTTGAGGAATCCCATGTTGAAGGCGTAGCCATACGTCAACATGGCGATACACGGCGTGAGAAACCAGGGCGGTCGGTTGCTGACGGCAGCAACGAAAGCAAAAACACCCCAAAAGAAAATCAGCACGCAAAGCGAGACGACAATCTTTTCAGCCGCTGCGAAACCCACGATATTTGCAGCGTGCAGCAGCGTCCAGTCAAACAACACATTATTCCATTGGTGGACGATGTACAGGCCCGGGGCTTGGCCCTTCTCGATTAATTGGGCAAGCCACGCGTTGTAGACGTGGCTTGCGAGATCGCCGGCTTCGATGTGCCGATGCCAAAGGCACGGTACGATCATCACGATGGAAATGGCGAGGACAGTCCATTTTTTTACGCGTACGAACTGCCACCCCGACCATGGTTCTCGCGCTTCACCGGTCATCAATTGTCTCGCCAACGGTTTTGCAACGCACACACCTCTTCGGGGAAATAGAGTCGCGACATTCTACTATCTTCGGCGTCGGGGCCGGATGTGGATTAAGCTTGCGCCGCATCGGGGAAACGCTGCGTGACCGCTTCAGGCGAGCGGAGCGGCGACCACGCCTCTACTGTTCAACTGAGGGGTAGCAAAAGTGTGTTGATATGGGGCGGTAGGTCAGTTTTCAGTTACGGCTGCGGGTCCTATCTCATTTTTCTCTGCTGCTGTAGGGTCACTACCGACAACCTGTGACTCCGACTGTCAACATTTTCCTTTTGAGCTTTAGACGGACCTACTGCGTGAAGCAGTCGCCGGATTCCTGAATCCCCGCGCCGGGGAGCCCGTAAAGGTTCACGCCGTTGTTATAGATTTTGTTGCCGGTGATCCGAAAATTTGACCCGGTCGCCCCAGGGTCCGCCCCGACCCCCCACCCGAGGTTGTTGGAGATTTGGTTGTTCGTGATCGTGACGTTTGTATTTTGATTTGCGATTTCGATCCCGTCCGTCTGACCGGTAGCATTGTTCAAGTCGATCTGACCATCGATAATCTGGTTCGAGTAGATCTGTAGGGAGCTGTTGTCTTGCATGTCGATCTGCCCCCCCGGACACAGGCCATTGCACACGTCAAACAGCGCAACGTGATGATTGTGCTGCAACGTATTGCCGCTGATCGTCGTGTTCTGGGTGAAACTCAAGAAGATTCCATTTGATTCGACATCTTGAATCAGATTGTTTGTTATAGAGATGTTACTCGATATCGAGGACTGATCGGAGCCGGTCCAGATTCCAAAGACGCCAGCATCCTCAATCAGGCTGTCTTGAATCGTCAAGCCCTGTGTGGCGGCAACCGCTATTGCATGATCCTTCGAGTGCAGGACGCTCACCTGCTCCAACACGATGTTAGAAGCGCTATTGATGCTGATCGTGGATTGGCAGGGATAAGTGTAGGAACCATTTACCTGGTACGGTGCACACGCAGGATCGTCCGGCCCCTCATCGAACGTTAGGTTCGCAAAAGTAAGATTGCTCGCGCCACCAAGGTTCAGGATAGGGTAGGTATAAGTATCCGTTCGCAGGAATCCGGCGGTGATACCAGCCTCCCCGAAAAAAGTGATGGGCCCACGCACGTTCGAGAGATCAACAAGACAGGTCCCGTTGCCGCTGCAGTTGACCATCGCGGTAAATCTAACGTTGGTTGTTGCGCCGCTGTGCACTGCGGCCACACAAGTATCAAGTGTGCTCACATCAGAGACGTCGCATGTGGACCCGGGAGGCGGCACGTAGGGCGCTGGGGCTACGTACCCAATCGTTCCGTTCAACGTGCAATTCTGGATTGCCTCCAACATGTTTGCAGACTTGGATGAGTCAGCCACGCAATTCGCCGTAATATTGACCGATGCGGGATTAGGCGGGGTAGTTGGGGCCGTGTACAAGGCTGCGTCGGAACTCGTCACCGTGATCGTTCCTATAGTCGAATTCCCGTTCGGCACGCCGTTGACCGCCCAATTGACGTTCGTATCGGGATGTCCGGCACTCGTGACTGCGGCAAAGAGCTGGACCATTCCTCCCGGAAAGACCGACGACATCCCTGAGGGATTTGTCGCTACAGTCACTCCGATGTCGCTGGTTATCATCAGAAGTGCGTTGCCACTCGCTGAACTGTTCGCCTGGCTCGTTGCTTGGATTGTGACACTTGCGGGGTTCGGCAAGTCTTGGGGCGCGGTATATAGCCCAGTGCTCGATATTGTTCCCACCGTTGAATTCCCGCCCGAAGCGCCGTTCACACTCCAAGTTACCGCCGTGTTCGATGTCCCCGTTACGGCGGCCGTGAACTGTTGCGTGTTACCAAGCAACACGCTTGAGCTCGCTGACGAGACCATAACTGTTACGGATTCGGGAGGAGGAGGAGCGGAATAACTGTTTCCGCCGCAGCCTATCAAAAAGAAGAGAACGGTGAGCGAGCAGGGGAGTGTAACGACGAGTCTACGGCTCAAAAGTGCCCCCCTAAACTTAACGAATAGTATTAATTACTATCTGACGCGTCAACTCTTGGTTATTTGCGTAATGGAATCTGACCGTACCGGCCTTCTGTTGTCGGGGAGTTGTCGGGCGAGGATAGGCTTGGCGCACATCAGGCCGGCGCCCAACGTCACTGCGGCGAACACGCTTTACTTGCTATACTCCCTTGTTGTCCGACAAACACATGTCCAGAGGTCATTTAGAGCGAACGCCCTCCGAGGCCAATGTCCGCCTGACGGCTCTGCCTAATGATATTGAAATGGCTGCGTCAGCTGAAGCCAATCGGCGTTTGAAAGCTGTTCAGGCTGCTCATGAAGTAGCTACCTGGACTTGGGACATAGTGGAAAACCGGTTGGTGGCAGACGAAAACTTGGCTCGATTGTTTGGAGTGAACGCCGAAGATGCACGGGGTGGTCCCATAGAGAACTATATCCGTGCAATTCATCCCGAGGATCGAGGGGCCGTTCACAGCGCGATTTCTAAAGTGTTGGAGGGCCCGAACGACAGGTACGAAATTACCTATCGCGTTGTCAGAGAAAATGGCGATACATCCTGGGTTTGTGCTCGCGGAACCGTGGAACGCGATGCCACCGGGAAGGCCATCTCTCTTCCAGGTGTCGTCATTGATATTTCAGAGCTGAAGGCGAGCCAACAGAAAGCAGACGATCTCCTCTTTCGCCTCGACCAGCAGGCGCGGATTCTTGACATCACGCTTTCTTCGATTTCCGACTTTGCCTATATTTTCAACCGCGAAGGCCGATTTGTGTTTATCAACCGATCTCTTTTGGATCTCTGGGGTCTAAAACTCGAGGACGCCGTCGGCAAAAACTTCTTCGATTTGAAATATCCTGATGAGCTTGCCGCGCGTCTTCAACGGCAAATTCAAACAGTATTCGAAACAAAAGCAGGCCTGACGGATGAGACCCCGTACACCAGTCCGACCGGCGCGGGAGGCTACTACGAATATATATTCCGCCCAGTCCTGGACCGTGAAGGAAACGTCGAGCTGGTTGCGGGCTCGACTAGAGATATCACTTATCGCAAAAGAGTGGAGTCGGACCTTCGGCAGAGCGAGGAACGTCTTCGTACCCTGACTGAATCGCTCGAGAGCCAGGTTCAGGAGCGCACCAAAGAGCTGGAAATGCGTACGCGTGATGTGCTGCAGCAATCGGAACAGCTGCGCGAGCTCTCCGTCCGCCTGATGAAAACGCAAGACGAGGAGCGTCGTCACATTGCTCGAGAAATGCATGATAGCGCTGGGCAGATCATTGCGGCGCTAGCTATGAACCTCGCACAAATTTCGAAGCAATTCGGCGGCGTCAACCAAACGGCGGGGGAGCTCGCGAGCCAGGCCCAATCGATGGTAAAGGAATTGGAACAGGAAATTCGGGCGACGTCCTACCTGCTTCATCCGCCGCTTCTGGACGAACTTGGACTTCGTGCGGCATTGGCCTGGTACATTGAGGGCTTGCAACAGCGCGTCGGGATTAATGTTCGCCTGTCCATGACTGAGTTCGATCGGCTGCCAGAAGACATGGAGCTCACCATCTTCCGGGTTATTCAGGAGTGTTTGACAAACATTCACCGGCACTCGGATAGCAAATCCGCACAACTGAGTTTAGCCTGCGATCGCGCCAACGTTGTCATCGAGGTAAGGGATTTCGGCAAAGGGATCTCCGAACAAAATCTTGCCAAAATTAGGAATCGAGGCGTTGGTGTGGGACTCCGCGGGATGGTCGAACGGGTGCGGCCGTTCGCCGGTGACGTACGGATCAACTCAGAAGAAGGAAAAGGAACTACGGTCACGATCACTCTTCCGCTCGCATTTCAAACTGGCCGCGCGATAGGTTCAACTGCCGGCGATTCAGGACAGTCCAGCTCCTGACAAATTCTGAATGAATAAGCCTGAACGGGAGGGGCCCTTCGAAGCTCAGGGTAAAGCCCTCCCTTGCGGGTGTACGTAGTGAGAGAACTATCGAGAGAGTTGGTTTTCGCCGAGTTTTTTGAGGCGGTCACGGAGGCGGCGCTGTAGCGGGGTGGGAGTGTTGGGATTGAACGCTACGAGATACCAGAGCGGCTGGCTGCGATCTTTGCTGAGCCAAGTGAGCGTACCGGCATCGGCGTTTGGATGACGGGCGACGTTTTCGCGAATCGCGCCGTACGGATGCTTGGCCAGCTTGTTCAAAGTCTTCGCGTTGGCGCGCGGATGTTCGCTAATGAGCCGCAGCAAATAGTAATCTTCCTCAGGAGCCTGCTTGACGAGTTTTTCAAGCATTTCCGGTTTGGCATCGGCACTCAACACCAAGCCGATTTTTTCGTCCCAGGCCGTGTTGATTTGATTGAGTTCGCGGGTGCGCGCGTGGATGAGATCTTCCAGAATGCGGCGCTCCTGCTGCAGCCGGGCGATTGGCAAATCCGTGCCTTCGAGCGAATCGAGAACGCGCAGCAGATGTTGGCGCTCACCGAAGACGATTTGCGAAGTGCGCGTCACCGCGCCCTTCTCTTTTTCCTTGTGCTGCACGAGGTCGGATCGTCGCATTGTCAGATTGCTCCAGCCGAATCTTTTCCCAAGCCCGTACAGCGGGGCCGGACTGCTTGCCGCCAAACCCACGGATTGCACTGGGGAGTGGGTAAATCGTCTATTGGTGGCTCAAGCGAATTATGTTCCGCGCACCGCGTGGGGTAAAGTTTGGTGCGTGTTGTGTGTGCCCGATGTGCAACCGTCTGGCGGGCCTGCGAAAGCGCGCCAAGCAACAAGGACTGGTATCCATGAATGCATTTGAAGAGCACAAGGATGAACTGGAACACTTTGAGCAGATGTACGGACGGGAGCGCGGGCGGTTGGCCGTGTCACTGGATCGCATGACGAATGCGCTGGTGCTTGTGGGCCAGCATGGCGTTTATTGCACCAGCCAGCGAAATGCGGCGGTTCCGGCGATGGATCTGCGCATCATTACTCAGGAACTGGAGCACGCGAAGCAGCTCGTGCAGTCTGTAATGGAAGAATTGAAACGCGTGAGAGATGCGCGGAAGGGGTAAGCGGAAATCTGCTCCCTCGGACTTAGGGAGACTGAGCAAACTGAAAGAACGGCGACTCGGCAGCGATGAAGGATCAGGTCGTAATCAAAAATGGATTGGTGTTGCGTTCCTGGCCGATGCTTGTCAGGCGGCCATGGCCAGGATAGACGATTGTCTCGTCGGGCAACTGCATCAGCTTCCCTCGGATCGAGTCCGTAATTTGGTCCATCGAACCGCCCCACAAATCGGTGCGGCCAATGCTGCCGGCGAATAGCGTGTCGCCCGCAAAAAGTCGAGGAACCGGCATAGCTACGGCGCCGGCGTCCTTCGGTAAATAAAGGCACACACTGCCGGGCGTGTGACCCGGTGTGTGCATGACGTTGGCTTGGAACGAACCCCAGCTCAACGCATCGCCCTCTTTCAAAAGCTGGTCGACATCGCAGATCTCCGGCGTGGCAACGCCGAGGAACGCGGCTTGCACTTCCATTCCCTGATAAAGAGGGAGATCGTCGCGATGCATTAGGATGGGAGCGCCGGTGTACTGGCGCAGCTTGCTTAGGCCGCCGACGTGATCGATGTGGGCATGTGTGCTGACGATCGCTTTAATCGTCAGCCTGTGACGGCCGAGTAGTTCGAGGATGCGAGTGACTTCGTCGCCGGGATCAATCACGAGCGCTTCGCGGGTGATGGGATCGCCGATGATCGAACAATTGCATTGCAGCATTCCCACGGGAATCGTGATGTGGATGAGTCCTTGCGATACGGCGTCGAAGGTGGGCACAGCGTCCGTCATAACTTTGGATTATATCATCCACCGCGGCCAAAGCAGGAGCGCGGCCCACGCAGACACTCTTTTACTTTGCTAAGCTGTTGAAGGAAGGACAGGCATGGAGACAAGAGAGACAGGCGTCGCGATCGAAACGCCGCTTGCTGCGCTGCACAAAGACTCAGGTGCGACTCTGGGAACGTGGTTCGGCTGCGTCCTGCCAGACCATTGGGCCGATCCGCGAGAGGAGCAAGAGTTCGCGCGCAAGAGTGTGGCGCTGGTCGACAAGAATTGCCTGGCATATCTTTCGTTCACTGGGCCGGACCGTGTACGCTATTTGAACGCCATCCTGACGAACAACATTAAAGATCTTCAGGTTGGACAAGGAAATTCGTCACTGCTGCTAAATCCTCAGGGGCACATTCTTGCTGAGGTCGAAACTTACGCGCTGCCTGAGAGTCTCTTCTGCCTTTCCTATGCAATGATTCGGGAGCGGCTTATCGAAGTGATCGAGAAATACATCATCATGGATGATGTGACACTAACCGACGAATCGCTGCGATATGGAGCATTGTCGATTGAAGGTCCAAAGGCTGCAGATGTCGTTCGAGAGCTGGCAGGAATCGATCTATTGGCGCTTACGGAGCTTAGCCGCATGGAGACAACTTTTGCGTCAATTCCCTGCTGGCTCAAGAGGCGTTCTCCGGGCGGAGCTGCGGCGTGCGAATTTATGGTCGAACGCGCGAAGCTGACGAATCTTTGGCAAATTCTTTCGGAATGCGTGAAGAAGCATGGCGGCGGTCCAATAGGCTACGCGGCGCTGAGCGCGCAGCGGCTTGCGCAAGGCGTGCCGTGGTTTGGATATGACTTTGGGGAAAAGCAGATTCCGCATGAGGCCAGCATGCAGGACAGCCATATTAGCTACACGAAGGGCTGTTATACGGGACAAGAGATCGTGGAACGCGTACGCTCACGCGGGCAGGTGAATCGGCGGAGAGTCGATATTCTTTTTGATGGCGCGGGCGTTCCCGTGGCGGGTGAGACGCTGACCGTGGACGGAAGAGAAGTCGGTTTCGTTACGCGCGCGGCAGTGCCGTCCTTTTTGTCTCAAGCGATTGGAATGGGATACGTCCGCAAAGATCATAACGTGCTCGGAAGCAAGCTGAATTGGTCGGGGGGAACTGCGGTCGTTTCTAAATTTCCCGACGCGTTTGCTGCAGAAACCGCTACGGCGAAGTAATGGCAATCCAGATTTTTCGCAGGAATTCCTCTACAGAAGTTCAGATGGACTAATCGAATTCGCTGCGCGGGGCGGATTGCTCTACTCCGACGCGGCCGGTAGCGATTTCGGCTTTGAAATAATTCTCGCCTTTGATCGGGCAGCCAGCGAGGCGGCGGAGCATGGCGAGTTGTCCGATGTGCGTGAGTGCGTCGGCGATTGGTCCTTGAAACAAGCCCTCGGCGGGAGCGTGAAGAGGTTCCGGCGAGGCAAGATAGTCGTCGAACTCTTTCAGCGACGAGAAGAAGCGGGCGACTTCTGCATCCCATGCGAGAGGTTGAGAATCGTGCCAGGCAGCTTCCCCACTCGCCATGGAAAGGGCCCAATCGAAAAGATCGCCCATGTGGGCGAGGATTTTCGCTGGGGTACGGGGGCTGTCACCGAGAGCAAATGTCGCGAACGATTCAGGGGCGCCGCGCAGCGCTTTTCCACCGCGATAAGCAACCGTGGCGAAGGAATTGGCGAGCGGGATCTGTGGGCGTAGACATGGTGATCAATTCTCCCAAGCTGGCGGACAAAAACTAGCGCTTAGTATAAACGCGGACGTAGTCGACAAGCATGGTCTGGGGAAATTTGGTGGTCGCGTCAGGGCTGCCTGGCCAATCGCCTCCTACGGCGAGATTGAGAATGATGAAGATCGGATGATCGAAGGCCCATTTGCCGCCTGCGGGCCAATCGGACGAGCGGAAGGTGGTGTAGAGATTGGAGTCGACGTAGAAACGGACTGTGTCAGGTTCCCATTCGACGGCGTAGAGATGGAAATCGGCAGCAAAGTTCTGGCTGATGGGAAGACTGAAAGTTGAAGTTAAGTCGCTCGTAGGAGCGACTGTGCTGGGGCCGTGCAAGGATCCGTGAATCGTGCCCGGCTCTTTGCCGACGTTTTCCATGATGTCGATTTCGCCGCACTTCGGCCAGCCGACGGTCGAAATGTCCTGACCTAACATCCAGAATGCGGGCCACATTCCCTGCCCTTCCGGAATTCTTATTCGCGCTTCGAAACGGCCGTAAGTTTGCGTGAAAAGATTTTGTGTTTTGAGGCGGGCGGAGGTGTAGTCGCGCGTTGCGCCGTCGGCTCCGGTATAGGATTCTTTTTGCGCGGTGATTACGAGATTTCCTTTTTCGATGCGCGCATTTTCTTTGCGATTCGTGTAGGACTCAAGTTCTTGGTTTCCCCAGCCTTTGCCACCGAGGTCGTAGGTCCATTTTTTGGAGTCTGGTGTGGAACCGTCTGGGCCGTTGAATTCGTCGCTCCAGGCTAAGGTCCACATCGACAGTGGAGGGGGCGGAGCTGGGTCGTGGATAATATGACAGCCGGTGAGAAGAGGAATCGGGCAAAGGAGTGCGATGCGAAGGATTTGGTAGGGATTTACGCTGAGCTTCGACATGCAAAATCAAAAGAGCACAGACTGAAGTCTGTGCTACTTAATCGAGATTCAGGGCGCGCTTGAAGGAGCCTTTTTCGTTGTCGATCTTCTTTTGTAGTTGGAGGATGGCGTAGAGGACCGCTTCGGGGCGCGGCGGGCAGCCGGGGACGTAAACATCGACGGGAATCACCTGATTGCAGCCTTGCACGATGGCGTAATTGTTGAAGACGCCGCCGGAGGTGGCGCAAGCGCCCATGGAGATGACCCACTTGGGCTCGGGCATTTGATCGTAGAGCTGGCGAATGACGGGAGCCATTTTCTGGGAGAGGCGACCAGCAACGATCATTAAGTCGGCCTGACGCGGCGAAGGACGGAAAACTTCAGCGCCGAAACGCGCGACGTCAAAGCGAGCGGCGGCCATGGACATCATTTCAATGGCGCAGCAAGCTAGGCCGAACCCGAGGGGCCAGATGGAGCTTTTGCGGGCCCAATTCACAGCCTTGTCGAGAGTCGTGAAAATAATGCCTTCGTCTTCGAGCAGGCTGCCGAAGTCGTCGGGTTTGGTGAGTGTGACGTGTTTGCCGAGCGATGTGCTCATGGTGCCCTCGTCTGACTTCATTTTCGCACAGCCGAGCGGGGGACACAAATGAAGCTAAGCAACGGACTCTGTGACGACTAGTTTAGTTGGGAGCCGGACGAGAGTCCGTTGCATCTTCGGCAGCTAGCGAGCGAAGAAACGCCGCGCTCTCGCGCAACGATTGCCGAGCTTCGGGAACGAGATGTGGCGCAAGCTGCCACGCGTGCGGAACGACCGGCCAAACCTTGAGTTCAACGCGAACGCCGGCGGCCTGTGCTTTTTCAGCTAGACGCGTGGAATCATCGCGCAGAACTTCGTCCGCGCCGACGTGAATGAGAAGCGGCGGAAGGCCGGTGAAATCGGCATAGAGCGGAGAAGCGATCGGGTGATGCGGATCCATCTTGCCCAAATAAAGGCGTGCGCTGAAGGCTACATCCGGTCCATGGAACATGGCACAGCTTTCGGAGTTGGTGCGAATAGATTCGCCGGTGGCGGCGAGATCGGTCCACGGCGAGAACAGTGCGGCTCCCGCCGGAAGAGGATTCCCTTCTTCGCGAAGCGTCAGGAGGAGAGAGAGCGTGAGGCCGCCGCCCGCGGACTCCCCGCTGACCACAATGCGCTCGGGCGGATACCCTTCGCCCAGAAGTCCGCGATATACCGCAACAGCGTCATCGACTGCGGCTGGAAATTGATTTTCTGGCGCGAGACGGTAGTTCGGCGCGAAAACGCGGAATCCTTGACGCGCGAACGATACCGTAATCGGCCGGTGCGTCTGCGCTGAACATCCAAAATAGCCGCCGCCATGCAAATACAGAAGGACAGCGTTTGCCGAGCCAGTTCCCTCCACCCATTCACCGGAAACGCCGCCAACTTGCGCGGGAGAAATCCGCATATCAGCGGGCACCTTATAAGGATCAGGATTTAGAATCTTGCGGGCTACACGGTAATCGCGTACACCACGGAGTTTACGTTTGACCCGCCATTTGATGATCCACACTGAGAGGTGAGCTTGCCAGCTTGCCATGTGCGATGCTTTCCGTTTTTCGCCTGAGAGAAGCCGAGAGAATAGCAAAATTCCAAAACAGATACGCTACACGGCGAGAACTACTTTGCCGAACTGCGATCCAGCTTCGAGATATGCGTGCGCGGCGGCAGCTTCTGCGAGCGGAAAAACGTGATCGACGATGGGCTTGAGGCGGCCTGCGGCGACGAGCTTCATGACTGTCAGGAGTTCTGACTTCGCTCCCATATAGGACCCGAGCAGAGAAAGCTGCCGGCTGAAAAGAAAACGCAGATCAATCTTTGCGTCATAGCCGGTCGTTGCGCCGCAGGTCACCAGGCGGCCGGCAAGCGCGAGGCTCGCCACGCTTTCGTCCCACGTCGCTGTGCCTACATGCTCGAACACGACGTCTACACCCCGTTTATTCGTGATACGACGGACTTCATCGCGGATTCTCTGGGTCTTGTGGTTGATGACATGATCGGCGCCAAGTTCACGAGCCTTCGCGAGTTTTTCATCGGTTCCTGCGGTGGCGATGACTCGCGCGCCGAAAAACTTGGCGACTTGTATCCCCGCGGTTCCGACGCCGCTGCCGGCGCCTAGAATCAGTACGTCTTCCCCAGGCTGAAGTTCAGCGCGAGAAACGAGCATGTGCCAGGCCGTCTGAAAAACAAGCGGGATGCTCGCCGCCTTTCCGAAGGAAAGATTCTCGGGAAAGGGCATACAGTTTACTTCCGGGCAACGAACAAATTCGGCGCAACCGCCATCGATCATGTAGCCCAAGTTTGTGAATTGGCGGCAGCGATTGTCGTGACCGGAAAGGCATGCAGCGCATTTGCCGCAGGTCACGCCGGGCGCGAGCACCACCTTTTGGCCAACTTTGATCGTCGTTACATCGGCACCAATTTGGGCTACTTCTCCCGACACGTCGCTCCCCGGGATGTGCGGCAGGGGAATCGGAACATTTGGCGAGCCGGTGCGCACCCAAAGATCGAGACGGTTCAACGCACAGGCTTTGACGCGCACGAGCACTTCGTTCGCGCGCAAGACGGGCTCCGGTGCGTCCTCATACTTCAATACTTCCGGTCCACCGTGCTGATGGAATCGAATCGCCTTCATCTACCCTCCCGATTTTCAAATTCTAGTTGGGGCCTAGCGCCGCACAGGAAGACCAAGTATCTTGCAACATTGACGACATAGGACGTAAGCCCCTTGCTTCGTGATTACGACATAACTCTTGCCACGATGATGTTGGCCTCGCGCCTCACAAGGCTGAGCGTCAGGAGAGCTAACGACCTCCCCGAGCACATCATTTATCGTGATTTCAGTTTCGTCAAAGCTCGAGATCCGCCATTTAACCCACAAGCTTGGCATAGATGAATTGTATATTCTGACCTGCCAGTTGTCGCTATCCCCAAGGAGCCAGCGCAAGCGTAGGCAGCAATTATCGGAGATTGATCAGCGCCTAGACCGTTCACATTGACATGACCAATGACGCCCCGTAGGCTGAGGGCTGAGGCAGAGCGTGGACCTGTTCGAAGAAATCGTAAAAATGCGGCGCGCGGGGCTGCGCGGAGCGCTGGCGACGATTGTGCACACGAACGGCTCGATTCCCAGCTACGAGAGCTCGCGGATGCTTGTGCGGGACGATGGGTCGATCGCGGGAACGATCGGCGGTGGCTGCGTAGAAGCCGAGGTTTGGGCTGCGGCCAAGGAAGTGATGCACAAGGAAGCGCCACGCAAAATGGTTTTCAATTTGAACAATGAGGCGACCTATGACAACGGCCTCATTTGTGGCGGCACGCTGGAAGTTTTCGTGGAACCTATCCTGCCGCAGCCTATCCTTTATCTATTTGGCGGCGGGCATGTTTCGATGGCTGTGGCGAAGGCTGCCAGCGCCGCTGGTTTCGGCATTGCGGTCATCGATGACCGCGAGGCGTTTGCGAACCCTGAACGGTTCGCCATGGCGCAAGAAATTTATACGAGTTACGAAGATGCCTTTGTAAAGATTCGGCCGAACGTTGCCAGCTACCTGATCATCGTTACGCGCGGCCACAAAGAAGATATGCGCGTTCTCGGCTGGGCCGTCCGAACTTCCGCTCGCTATATCGGCATGATCGGAAGTAAACGCAAAGTCATTTCGGTATACAAAGCGTTGGAGAGCGAAGGACACCGCCCCGAGGAATTTCAGCGCGTGTACGCGCCCATGGGGCTGGAAATTGGCGCGCTGGCGCCGGAAGAAATTGCCATCAGCATCGTTGCGGAATTGATTGCTGTTCGACGCAATGCGGAACCGGCTGCCCACAAGAAATTAGTTTACGAACCGCGCCCTGCACTAACGGAACGCTGAAAGCGGAAAGAGGCGGCATGCTCGCTGCCATCATCCTCTCGGGCGGCGCATCGCGCCGGATGGGCTCGCCGAAGGCGTTGCTCTCTTATCAAGGCCGTCCATTCCTTGAACACTTGCTGGACGTGGCCCGCCATCCAAAAATCGGCGTGCGCCGGGTGGTGCTGGGGGCTGATGCGGAGCCTATCGCGAAAGAAGTAAATCTGGCTCCGGATGAGGTCGTCATCAATGCGGACTGGGAAAAAGGCCAATTAAATTCCATTCAGGCGGCTTTGTGGAGCCTTCCACCACAAACCGACGGCATCATTCTTCTTCTGATTGACCACCCGCTTATAAGTTCAACGCTTGTTAACGAATTGGTGGAAGCTTTCTACAGTTCCGGTAAGTCCATCGTGCTTCCGGTTTACGAAGGTAAGCGGGGACATCCTGTTATTTTTTCTTCGGCGCTCTACGAAGAATTGAAGAATGCACCGCTCGACACGGGTGCGCGCTCCGTTGTTTGGGCGCATTCCGGCGAGGTTCAGATCGTGCAGACGAATGAAGAAGGTTGCGTCCTCAATTTGAATGATCCAGGTACGATGCAGAGGGCTCTGGGGAGTTGATGGCCGGCTTGCTGGATCCTCTCGATTACGCCAATTTCGCGAGCAAGAGCGCGAGGGCGTCTGCGGCGAGTTGCGCGCCGTGAAAGGTTGCAGGTGGTAGTCCGCCCAAAGCTTCGGATATAGACTCGGCTGTTATTAAGCGTGCATCTGCAACGGTGCAGCTCGTGAGACGCTCCGTCAAAAAAGACGCAGAGGCGATTGAGGTCGTACAGCCGCGGCACAGGAAGCGTGCTTCCGCGATTGCGCCACGCTCGACGCGAACTGCCAGCTCGAGAATATCGGCGCAAACCGGATTGGTCGCTTGCACTTCCGCTGTAGAGTTCGCCAGCTTGCCGGCGTTGCGCGGATTCCGAAAGTGTTCTAAAACCAGTTCGCTGTACACCGAACTATCGTAGCCCAACTTGCGCCGCACATTTCAACCTGAGCGTAAAGTTCACCACCAGATTGCAGAATCGGACAATCACTCCTACACTTTCGTTGCGCGCAGCGGCAAACAGATTGAACATACTATTAGCGCTTCGATCCGACCATGCCACGACTAATCATTGAACGCCCCGACGCCCCGCCGCGTCTCTATGAGCTGAAAGACGGCTCCACGATTCATATCGGGCGAGCCGCGTCCAACGACATCACGCTTCCCCACTCGAGCATTTCCCGTAGTCACGCGCTGCTCGAAGGCAATCACGACGTTTGGATTGTCAGGGACCAACGCAGCGCGAACGGCGTTCTGGTCAATGGCGTGCGCATCGAGCATGCGGAGCTGAAGAGCGGCGACGTCATTGGGCTCGGCGATATCAAGCTGCGATTCGAAAACATGATGAGTGGCACCGTTGTAGCGAAAACTTCGCCGGAGCTGGCCTCGCATCTGACACAAATCCTGGATCAGGAAAGTGTCGCAAAACTTTTGGAGCGCTCGAAGAACCAGCCACCTTCGGACTTGACCAGCTCCCGTGTCGACACAGACGGGCGCATCGAATATCTCAAGCGCGAAAATCGTTTACTCACTCTGCTCTATCAAGTCAGCCGGGCTTTGGGAGACAAAACCACTGTCGAAGACGTGACGGAATGCGTGCTCGATCTTGTCCTTCAGATTGATGGAGCGGAACGAGGTTACGCGATGTTGCTCACCGAAGAGTCGCTTCGCGCTGCGCCGCACGCCGCGGCAAACTACACCTTTTTGCCTGCGATCCTCCGCTACCGCCGAGCTCCTAAAACGGCCACGCCGCAAATGGCGCTGTCGCGAGCCATTATTCAGCAGGTTATGGAAAGCAAGGGGCCGCTCCTGGTGATGGACGCAAAGGAGGACGCGCGATTCTCCGGCAGCCAGAGCATGGCCATTTCCGGCATGCAATCGGCGATGTGCGCGCCGCTGGCCAGCCGCGATCGACTCTTCGGATTGCTGTACGTCGACAATCTTTCCAAGCGAGGGACTTTCCTGCAAGAGGACCTGGAAGTTTTCGCGGTCATTGCGGCACAAGCGGGGCTGGTGATCGACCAGGTCATGGCCAAGAGCGAAGTGAAGCGCCAAGGCGTGCAGCTCAGCGCGCTGGAGCGTTTTCTTTCGCCCGCCATTTCGAGAAAAATTACCGCGGAAGCTGCTGACATCCGCCTCGGCGGAGAGAGTCAACGTATTACTTTGCTTTTCGCGGACGTGCGCGGTTTTACTACCATGGCCGAAACGATGAAACCGCGTGAGGCGGTGGAAGTGCTAAATGAATTCTTCGCACGAATGACCAACGTTATTTTTGAACACGATGGAACGCTCGACAAATATCTTGGCGATGGATTGATGGCCCTTTTTGGTGCGCCCTTCGCTTTGCAGAACGATGCGGAGGCGGCCGTTCGCGCTGCAGTGGACATGCAAAAAAGTCTGGCGGAGCTGAACAAAATCTCGGGCCGGCCGCCCCTTAATATTGGAATCGGCATTCATACTGGAGAGGCAGTCGTGGGATTTTTGGGAACAGAACGGCGCATGGATTACACCGCGATCGGAGACACGGTCAACGTGGCTTCGCGGCTGACATCTCAAGCGGGACCCGGACAGATCGTCATTTCCAACGCGACGCACGCCCAAATAGGGCGCGAACTTTCGTGCTGCCCGCTCTCTGCGATGAAACTGAAAGGCCGCGCCGAGCCGATTGATGTTCATGAAGTTCTCTGGCGCGATCCGCTGCCGCAGAATCGCGGCGCTCAACAAACCAAACCTGAAGCAATCCTCCTGGATTGACGCGGTTCATTTACATTTCTCAATTCAATGCGCGGGAGCGGGGCTTCGTGTGTTTGCAACTCTCGCGGGAAGATATTTCTTTTCCACCGAAGCAACCACGACATAGTTTGGGTCAACCATTTCTGTCAGATGAATCTTGCCGACTTTTGAGAGCAGTTCGTAGGCGTCCAGCTCGGACAGCCCGTAGTCGGCGTGAATCCACGCTACCAGTTCGGTGAACGCGATGCGAACGGCGTCGTCTACTGGCCGGTAGATGCCGGTGGTCATGATCTCCTTGTCGTTCTCGAACCTGGGCCAGCCGGTGCTTTTCTTTTTCATGACGTCAAATTGCAGGCGGACGCGCATGGGCACCTCGATCGCACTGCCAGCAATTTCGCCGTCGCCCATCGCCGCGTGTCCATCGCCAAAATAAAACAGTGCACCGGCCACGTTTACGGGCAGATAGAGCGTGTTGCCTACGCTAACTTCCGGCGCATCCATATTTCCGCCAAATTCAGCCGGAACGATCGAACTGCGCGCTTCGCCATTGGCCGGCGCTACACCGATGCAGCCGAGAAATGGATGCATCGGAATTTTGACCTTGAAACCAGAGTCGAGGGCCTGAAATGTGGCCGTGTTGTCCGCGTGATCGACTGGATAGAACCAAATCTTTTCCGATAGCGGTTCTTTTTCAAGCATCGGAGTGTAATGCGTGGAATTGATCGCTCCGAACCCAGGAGAAAAAGTGCCTACTCCTTGATTGCCGTCGACCTGCAAATCGAGGATTCGCACCACTAGCGTGTCTCCGGGCTCCGCTCCTTCGATGAAGAACGGTCCCGTGAGCGGATTATCACCCTTGGCCATCGCGGTCGTATCGCCGGGCTTCTGAATGCCGTTTCCAAAGCAATCGAGCGAATTCGCATCGAGGATATTTCCAGGGCGCAAACGTGCCACGGGCGGAGCAACGCCGAAGAGGTACTTCACGTTGTCGATGGAGCCTTTGTAATGCACAACTTGTTTGTCGGCGTCTTTGTTGGCGTCCGGGGTTGTCTGTGGCATGGCGCCGCAATTCGCCGCAGCGGTTAGCACAATCAAACTCGCAACCAAGATGAATCTCATAACTCGTCACCTCAAAAAGAATTCCGTGAGTGCAACACACGCCGAAGACGAAGTCAATCGTCAGCCGCACGGCGTCAAGAAACAAATGTTGCACATTCGTGGGAGAGTGTTGCGTTTGTTGCGCCCGCGTGATACAACGCGCCCACAGGAATGGCTAAAATAATTTCTATATTCGCCGTGGTTAGCCCAACACCGCGAACGGCCGCCCGTTCCAACAATTTATCCCGGAGAATCATCATGCGAAACGTGGCTCACGATCGTAATTCGCGGAGTTTTCTAAGTGTCCTTGCGTGGCTCTTCGCCGTCGCCCTTCTAGCCCCCATCTGGGCGACTGCTCAGGAGAAACCTCTGGCTCCGTGGGACACCACGAAGGCTCGAGGCGTCACCCGGGACATCGACTTTGATACCAGCGAAGGCACGTGGATGTCGCTCGACGTTTCGCCCGATGGCAAATGGATCGTTTTCGATCTCCTCGGACACATTTACCGCATGCCCTCGACGGGCGGCAAAGCCGAATCCCTGACACAGGATTCCGGCGTGGCCTTGAACATGACGCCGCGTTTTTCTCCCGACGGCAAGACCATCGCGTTTATTAGCGACCGCAAAGGCCAAAACAATCTTTGGCTTATGGACGCCGACGGCAAAAATCCGCGTTCCGTGTTCAACGACAAGACGTTGCGCGCACTAAGCCCCGTTTGGTCGCCGGACGGCAACTACATCATCGTCCAGCGCCAGGGCACGCGGCGCGGCGGTTCGCCTTTCGCGTGGTCGCTGGTCATGTACCACAAGGACGGCGGCTCAGGGATTACGCTCGTTCCGGACGACAAAGGACCGTCTTGGCATTCCATTTCTCGTGATGGAAAATATCTCTACTTCGACGTGCAAGTTTGCTCGCCGCTTCCTTTTGGCCATACCGATCCGATGCTCGGCTGCGCGCAGATTAACCGGATGAATCTGCAAACTCGCAAAGTCGAAGAAATCACCGGCGGCCAAGCCGAGCAGCAGGACCGCGGGACAAGTGGCGGAGCAATCGCGCCTGAGGTCTCTCCTAACGGCAGATTCGTCGCTTTCGCGCGACGCATTCCCGATGGGACTGAATCCTACAAAGGACATGTGTTCGGGCCGCGCACCGCTCTCTGGCTGCGCGATCTGCAAACGGGCGAAGAACGCCTGCTTATGGATCCCATCGAGTTGGACGAGTCCGACGAGATTTCTCGGCAGATGACGATCCTGCCTGGGATGGTTTGGAGCGCAGACGGAAAGTCCATGGTGATTTCACAGGGAGGAAAGATTCGGCGACTATGGGTTGAAAATGGAAATGTCGAAAACATTCCGTTCACGGCGCACGTCCACCGCACCATCTCTGAAATGGCCTATTCGCCGATTCCCTTTCATGATGCCGCGTTCGAAGCAAAGTTCATCCGCTGGCAAACGGGTTCTCCCGACGGCAAACGTATCGTGTTCCAGGCGATTGACAAGCTTTGGCTCATGGATTTGCCCAGCGGCAAACCAAGGCGGCTGACGACGGAATCGTTCGCTCCTGGCGAATTTTCTCCTGCGTGGTCGCCCAATGGGAAGACCATCGCCTTCACGAGCTGGGATGATGAAAAACACGGATTGCTTTGGACTGTCGCAGCTGATGACGGCGAGCCTCATGCCGTAACCAAAGAACCCGGCGAATATTTGAATCCTACCTGGAGCGCGGACGGCACAACGCTCGCCTACTCACGCGGTTCAGGCGCTACACTGCGCGGCCGCGATTGGGCTCGCAATGAGTGGTACGACATCGTTCTGCAACCTGCAAACGGCGGCGAAGCACAAGCGATCATGCGCGTTGGTAGTCAGGAAGCTCCCGGCGCACGCCCGCAATTTGGTCCGAATGGCAGAATCTACTTTACGGAGCATCGCTTCGAGCGCGGCCAAGGCCCTTTCGACGGTAAAAGCATCACGGATTTCGTCTCCGTGCAAATGGATGGTTCGGACCGCCGCGTTCACGCTTCGTTTCCGCACGCGACTATCGTGCAAATCTCACCGAGCGGGCAGCAACTCGCATATCAGGAAGGCGACAATGTTTACGTAGCTCCGCTTCCGCTGAATGTGACCGGGCAGGAGTCCATTAGGCTCGATCGCAGCGCGCCGACTTTCACCATTAAAGCCGCCAGTCTCGACGGCGGCATGTATCCTCGCTGGCGCGACGCGGCAACGATCGAATACGGCTGCGCTAGCAAATATTTCGTTTTTCACACTGACACCGCGAAAACCGATACAACGGAGATTCATCTCAACGTGCCGCGTGCGATGCCGCAAGGCTCCATCGCGCTGACGAATGCGCGGATCATCACACTGCAGAATCGCAAAGTGATTGAGAGCGGCACAATCGTCGCCAAGGCGGGGCGCATAACATGTGTCGGCACTTGCCTAACTGCTGGCGTCGATCATGTGGTCGATGCCAAAGGCAAAACGATCATTCCGGGATTTGTGGACATGCATGCCCATCATCACCGCGAGTCGGGCGGAATTACTCCCACACACAACTTTGAATCGGCGATTTATCTTGCGTATGGCGTTACTACGACACTTGATCCCGCGACCTGGTCTGAGGAAGTCTTTCCGATTGCCGAGATGATTGAAGCGGGCAAGGCTATCGGCCCTCGAACTTATTCAACGGCCGACCCACTTCACAACGGCAGCGGTCCGCATGGGAACGAACTTACCAGCTATGAGGTGACAGAGCACGAACTCACACGACTTGCGTCCTACGGCGTCGTCTCTCTCAAACAGTATCTCGAGCCGGATCGCGAGCAGCGCCAATGGATCGTCGAGGTGGCTCGAAAGCAAGGTCTACGGGTGACAGCCGAAGGTTCCAGCGACCTGCTCCACAAGGTCAGCATGGCCATGGATGGCCAGACTGGTTTCGAACATCCCACGCCTTACGCTCCGCTCTACGGCGATGTCACCAACTTTTTCGGCCAGACTCACACTGTCTATTCGCCGACTTTCATGGTCGGTGGAACCGCGCCGTGGAACGAAGAATATTTTCAGCAGGTCAGCGACGTTTGGAAAGATGCAAAGCTTCAGCGCTGGACTCCCTGGCGCGAATTGATGCCCCACCTCCGCACGCGGTGGATGCGTCCGCTCACCGATTATCATTTCGGCGTGCAGGCGCAGGGCTTGGCGGACATCATCGCCAACGGTGGTTATGGCGCTATCGGTTCGCACGGCCAGGCTCACGGTATCGGGTCGCACTGGGAAGTTTGGATGATTTCCAGTGCTACGGGTCCGATGGGAGCGCTGGAAGTCGCCAGCCTGCATGGCGCGCATTTTCTCGGCGCGGATAAGGACCTCGGCTTGCTTGAAGTCGGCAAGCTTGCTGATCTGATGGTGCTCAATGCCAATCCGCTCGACGATATTCACAACACGGCTAACATCGCGATGGTCATGAAGGCTGGTACGTTGTATGACGCTGACACGCTCGACGAAATCTGGCCTGAGAAAAAAGCGTTCGGCGCGTATTACTGGGTGAATCTCGATCAACTGCGGAATGACACAAAGTCTGTAGACATCTTCGATCCCCAATAATCCTCGGCACGCGATAATGAACTGCCGTGCCATGCAGTGGCGCAGCATGCGGCACCACTACAACACCGCGACCAACACGTTTGTTACACTTTTCCCATGAAGTCGCCTTCGTCTAACGCCGCGCTCCGCATCGTGTCACTCGCGCCAAGCGTTACCTCGATTCTTTGCGCTATCGGCGCTAAACAATCTCTCGTAGGCGTTACAAAATGGTGTGCCGACGTGGCGCCAGTCAAGGGCCTCCCGAAACTCGGCGATTGTTGGCATATGGATTCCGTCGACGAAATCTTAAGGCTCAAGCCGTCGCTCGTCATCGGCTCGGTGCCTTACAAACAGGAAACTCTCGCGAAACTTTTGGAGCACCCGCTTAGTTTTCTGGCTACTAATCCGCGGACGCTTGCAGATATTGAAAATGACATTCGTATGTTGGGACGGATAGCAGGACGTCCGGCACAGGCTGAGCGCCTCATCAAGAAAATGCACCAACACTTTATCGCCATCGCAAAGAAGAGCCGGGCTTCGAAAAACAAGACGCACGTTTACTGCGAAGCTTGGCCGAATCCCCGCATCAGCTCTCCACCGTGGGTTTCGGAAATCGTGAAGATCTGCGGCGGAGAGATGGTCTTGCCTTCTGGACAAAAAGTAAGCGACGAACAAGTGGTAGACGCGAAGCCAGATGTGATTGTGCTCGCGTGGGCCGCCACTGCCGACAAAGCCAAACCACAAAAAACCTACCAAATCGCTGCTTGGAAAGACGTCCCCGCCATCAGAAACAGACAGGTCTACGTCGTCCGCGACGAATTGCTTAATACTCCGGGCCCGCCGCTCGTCGCTGGCGCAAAACAACTCTCTCGCATCTTGCAAAACGTCGTGAAACGGGAAAGCAAACAATGAAGGTAATCGTTGCCGCAGTGATTGAGCGCAATGACCGCCGCATACTCATCGGGCAGCGGCGGCGCAACGACACCTCTCCGCTCAAATGGGAATTTCCGGGCGGAAAGATCGAAGAAGGCGAAACTCCAGAAGCGGCGTTAACGCGTGAGCTTCGAGAAGAATTGGGCGCCACGTTGGAAAAATGCGCCGAATTGGGTCGTGTGCGCCACAGATACCCGGGGATGTCGGAAGAATTAGAAATTCGGTTTTACGCTGCAAGCATCAAGGAAGGTGAAATCGCGCCGAACGAGTTCGAACAAATCGTGTGGGCGCTGCCAAAAGAATTGGGCAACTACGACTTCCTGGCTGCCAATTCCCAGCTCATCGCGCAAATCGCCACGGGCCGCGTGAAACCGAGCGAAATTCTGGAGCGCGCCGGCGATTCTCCCACAAAATAAGAAGGGCGAACCGAAGTTCGCCCTTCCCGAATCGAACAACCAAAAGCTCAAACGCCCGTCGAACAGATCAAGAAATGACCGGATTCAGTTTTTCCGGATTAATTCCGAGATCTTTGATGGCCTTGTCCACCACCGACCGCTCGATTTTTCCATCGCTATGCAATTCATGGAGAGTTGCCAGCGTGATAAAACGCGAATCGACTTCGAAGAACTCGCGCAACGAAGCACGTCCTTCGCTGCGGCCAAATCCATCGGTACCGAGCGAAGCTAGCCGCCGAGGCATCCACTTGCTAATCATATTTGGCAGCGTCTTCAAATAATCGGAAGCAGCAACCAATACACCGGGAGCATCGGCAAGCGACTTGGTCACGTAGGGAACACGAGGTTTGTCGCCGGGATGCAAACGGTTCCAGCGCTCGGTCTCGTTTCCGTCGACGTAAAGCTCCTTGTAGCTCGTCACGCTCCAAACATCAGCGGCAACGCCATATTTCGTGTCCAGAATTTCTTGCGCGCGGAGCACTTCGTTGAGGATCGCACCGCTCCCGAAAAGTTGCGCGCGAAGCTTGGATTTTGGATTGGCTGCCGGCCGGAAGCGATACATACCCTTCAAAATTCCGTCTTTCACGTCTCCCGGCATCGCGGGCATCGCGTACGGTTCGTTCATCACCGTGATGTAGTAAAAAATACTTTCGCCGTCTTTGTACATCCGGCGGATGCCATCTTGCAGAATGACGGCCATCTCGTAAGCAAACGCGGGATCGTAGGCTCGCAAATTCGGGACGCTGAGCGCGAGTATGTGGCTGTTGCCATCCTGATGCTGCAATCCCTCGCCGGCCAGAGTCGTCCTGCCGGACGTTCCACCCAGCAAGAAACCGCGCGTGCGCATGTCCGCCGCGGCCCAAATAAAATCGGCGATGCGCTGAAATCCAAACATCGAATAATAAATGAAGAACGGAATCGTATTGATGCCGTGCGTCGCATACGCTGATCCGGCGGCAATAAAAGAGCCCATCGAACCGGCTTCGGTGATGCCTTCCTCGAGAATCTGCCCGTCCTTCGCTTCCTTGTAATAGAGCAGCGTGTTGACGTCGACGGGCTCGTACTTCTGCCCGACGCTCGAATAAATTCCGACCGTTCGAAACAGCGACTCCATACCAAAGGTGCGCGCTTCATCAGGAACGATCGGCACAACAAGCTTGCCGATTTCCGGATCCTTCAGCATTTTGCGCAGCATCCCGACGAACGCCATCGTCGTCGAAACTTCCCTGCCCTCGCTGCCGTCGAAGAATTCCTTGAATAGCTCGTCCTGGTCGGCAGTCAACGGCTTCGAGCGCACGCTGCGCTTCGGCGTATAACCGCCTAGCGATTCCCTGCGCGCACGCAAGTATTGAATTTCTATGCTGTCTTCGGCCGGGCGGTAAAAAGGCACTTCGACGCAATCGTCGTCGTTCAGAGGAATCCCAAACCGCGAGCGAAACTCGCGCAATTCCTCTTCATTCAATTTTTTCTGCTGGTGCGTGACGTTTTTGCCTTCGCCCGCTTCTCCCAGCCCGTATCCTTTAATAGTGCGAGCCAGAATCACCGTCGGCCCGCCCTTGTGCTCGACGGCAGCTTTGTAAGCAGCATACACCTTGCGCGGATCGTGCCCGCCTAGCCGCAAACGCCGCAGCGCCTCATCCGGCAGCGGCTCGACCAGAGCTAGAAGTCGCGGATCGCTGCCAAAAAAATGTTCACGGACGTAGGCGCCCGACGACACCACCAGCTTTTGGTATTCGCCGTCCACCAATTCGCCCATGCGCTTCACGAGCAGGCCTTCCGTGTCGCGTTCGAGGATTGGATCCCACTCGCTGCCCCATAGAACCTTAATAACGTTCCAGCGCGCGCCGCGGAATGCCGACTCCAGTTCTTGAATAATTTGCCCGTTGCCGCGGACCGGACCATCTAGCCGCTGCAAGTTGCAGTTCACGACAAAAATTAGGTTGTCCAGTTTTTCACGCGAGGCGAGCGTGATCGCGCCCAGCGATTCCGGCTCGTCCGTCTCCCCATCGCCCAGAAACGCCCAAACTTTCGCGTCTGTCACCGGCTTCAAACCGCGGTCTTCGAGATAGCGGTTGAAGCGTGCCTGGTAGATCGCCATCAATGGGCTCAGGCCCATCGACACCGTCGGAAACTCCCAGAAATCCGGCATCAGCCACGGATGCGGATAGGAGGAGAGTCCTCCGCCCGGCTTCAATTCACGCCGAAAATTTTCCAATTGCTGCGGCGAAATCCGGCCTTCGAGAAACGCGCGCGCGTACATACCCGGCGCGGCGTGACCTTGAAAATAAACGGTGTCCCCTTCGAATTCGTCGGAACGGGCCCGAAAGAAGTGGTTGAATCCGACCTCATAGAGCGTCGCTGCGGAAGCGTATGTGGAAATGTGCCCGCCGATGTTGTGCTCCACGCGGTTGGCGCGCACCACCATGGCTAGTGCGTTCCAGCGGATCAAACTCTTGATGCGCCGCTCCAACTCCTGATCGCCTGGGAAAAGCGGTTCGAGCCGCGCGGGAATCGTATTCGCATAAGGCGTGTTCGCGGAAAACGGAAGATCGATGCCTGAAACAGTAGCGTGCGCACGAAGTCTCTCGAGAATCTCGGCTGCTACTTCCGGCCCGCTGGATTCCAGCACGGAGTCAAGCGACTCCAGCCATTCTTGAATCTGCGTGTCTTCCAGTCCATGCGGTACGCTGATCGCCTCGCTCGGGCTGTCAACGTGCGTGTAAGTCTCATTGTCCATAACTTAGGCTGGCCCCTCTTTTGTCGGATTCGGGCACGCTCGTCCGCGCGCCTCCCAAACTTATTCACACTATAAGGAGAATAGAATACACTGCCGCGCGATTCTCTGCACACTACACTCTTAACTCTTAGCGAAATTCTTCTTTCGCCGGACCCAGGATTCTCCCGCCGTCTAAGACCAGCGTGTGGCCAGTCATAAACTCTGCGTGTACAAGGTACGAGACGGCATCAGCAATGTCGCTTGGGGTCCCGGTTCGCCCAAGCGGCGCCAACTTATCAAAGTCTGCTTCCCACTCCGGCGGATCGCCCGGCATGGTGATCGTTCCTGGCGCGATGGCATTTACGCGCACGTCCGGCGCAAGAGCCTTCGCAAGCACTTTCGTCAACATGACCACTCCAGCCTTCGAAATGGAATGCGGAATGTAGCCCGGCCATCCCATCAAACCGCCGGCATCTGCAAAATTCACGATTGCGCCCTTGGTCCGGCGCAGTAACGGCGTGGCCGCCTGCGCGCAGAAAAATCCCGCCTTCAAATTCGTGTCAAGCGACGCATCCCAAATTTCTTCCGTTGTCGACACAATACTGCCAGGCAAAAAGTTCGCTGCGCTGTTTACAAGAATATCCAGGCGCCCAAATTCTTTCGCGACCGCTACGAACAGCCTGCGAATCTCGTC
>Ga0210391_10000806_pt1 | contig 30566 bp, 25 predicted proteins | sample IncBWC12OmetaG_FD_160573 | JGI IMG/M metagenome (GOLD analysis project Ga0210391, IMG submission 160573) | Forest soil microbial communities from Barre Woods Harvard Forest LTER site, Petersham, Massachusetts, United States - Inc-BW-C-12-O ... | reverse complement strand
CAACATGGCGGCACGGCGACTATTCCGAACTGCGTTGACGGAAACAGGCCAGTTCGCACGGCATGGGGAAGCGTTCGCCGTCGGCATGGACTCCATCCGTCCTGGAAGCACCGCCATCTTGCGAATGGTGCGCCCCCCTGGGGCGCTACTGCTCAAAGTCGCGGTGACCGATTTGGCGCTAGGCGGCATACGGTATCGCCTCATTTCCCTGCAAAACATCGAAAGCGAAATGAGCGCTCAGGAGATGGCTGCCTGGCAGACTGTGATCCGCGTCATGGCCCACGAGGTCATGAATTCTCTCACTCCCGTGTCGTCGCTTGCAGCCACAGCGCACGATTTAGTGAGTGGCGTGATCAAGCAATTGCCGGCCGAAGATCCGAGCGCTGTCTCATTGATGAACGCCTCGGAAGCGCTCGAAACGGTGGCGCGGCGCAGCCAAGGGCTCCTCCATTTCGTACAAAAGCACCTTCGTCTAACCAAGCACCTGGTTACGCAAATTGAAGTAGCGCCGGTGCAGCGTATCTTCGCGCGACTCCAACGCCTGCTCGCCAATGACCTCGCAGCCCGCGACATTCAATTGACGACAAGCGTTACGCCGGAAACGCTGGAGATCGCGGCCGACATCGAATTGCTTGACCAAGCGCTTATCAACCTTGTCCGAAACGCGATCGAGGCGCTGCGCGATACCGCAGCGGGCCGGATCGCTCTCTCCGGCCAACGCGACTCCGACGGTCGCGTTGCCATTGCAGTGGCGGACAACGGTCCAGGCATTGCCCCGGATCAGCGCGATAAGATATTCGTGCCCTTCTTTACGACGAAACGTCAAGGCAGCGGCGTGGGGCTCACGTTGGTTCGCCAGATCGCCACTGCCCATGATGCGACGGTTGACGTTTCAGACACCCCCGGCGGGGGCGCTACCGTGAGCCTACGATTCTGATCTGCATCCGCATAAATGCCCCGCCGGCTACGCCACTCCCGGGAGTGGGCAGTTGCTCAAAGGCGGCGCCAGATGGATTCCGTCGACACTGCACACCGTTTGCTCTATGAGGACTTCTAGCATGCGTTCGAGCGGACGAGCCGTGAATAACGTGGCTACTTTGTCAGTGTACTCGACCAGCGCAGCGATGTGGTGCCGCACCGCTCAAACTTGGCGTTAGACAATCGGAGACCAAGAGTGCCGCCTGTCGCTGTCACTGCACTCGGGTTCCTAACTGGAGTGGTTCTCATCCCACTTTTATTGCGTTGGCTGCTTCTGGCTCGCACAGTTTTTGGGTCGCATGGCAACGACTTTCTGGGCCCTGCTAGGCGGCGGCTTGCCTGGACAGCACCAGTCGTCCTTCTTCTTCAGCCGTTGCCATATTTGGTCCTCGCCGTCATCGCGATCGCAGGACTGGCCTTGAGGGGTCGGCTGCCTTTCGCATGGCTGTGGTTGATGATTGGGTTCGGCCTGTATGCTGTTCTTATGGGGGCCCTAATTCTGTCGAGACTCGTTGGACGGAAAAGAAAGGCTCGTCGTGCCGCGCACCCGTAGTTCTTGGGAGGTGTCCGTGACAGGCGATCGTGCATCGCCGGCTGTTATTGTGGCCGCCGCACGCGTCCACTACTACATAGGCCGTGCGACGCGCATGCTTCGTTAGGACGGCATCTCGGGCTTTGTGGCTTACGACCCTTTCTTTCATGGGACTCACATGTAACATACGTTCGAGCGGACGCGCAGAGAATAAAATGCCTTATCTGTCACCGATAGCAATGGGCACGATGGTGCGGTGCCGCGCCGCGCAATTCTGGCGTTAGGGGTAACGACTGAGGTGCGCATCTTTGTCGCCCTGATTAGTTTGATGGTCGCAGCGATCCTCTTTGTCTGTGCCTGCCCGCCGTTCCCTTCGGTAGGCGGATTGATCGACAGCTCGTATCCCGTTCTGGTGACAAAGTTCGGCGCCCCGAGCGAAGCGCCGCCGGATTTGTCATTGCCGCAACACCTCCGTGCCGGGAGGCGATACTTCTGGCGAAGGTCCCGGATTGTGGCGGTTTGGACCTTGGAAGTAGAATACCCCGCGGCACCCTTCGGCCCAGCGTCTGAGCCGTACGTGACATATCCGAGTGCGCCTCCTGATCCGGCGTCGCGGCCTTATTTTGCAGCCCGAGGCCTTGATACAGGGTGGAATTGGATTGACTGGTTGTTGCCCCACGAGGCAGTCGCTCGTGCCACAGTGCAAGTTCCCTGAATCCCTAACCATCCGCTCGAGGGAACGCCGCATGAATAAGCTGCCAGTCGCACTGCCGCTCGGCGCCGCTCAACCCTGGCATTAGTAGGAATTATGAGTGCCATCCCAGTTTCAGGCAAGAAAGAACGGTTGATGTCCGACCGATTCCTTCGCTACTTCCACCTCGTGGCGCTAACTTGGATCGGCTGCGCAGTTCTCGTATTCGGGCTCAGCTACCTAGCAGGTGGTCATGTCAGTGAGAACGGCGGCAACGGCCCCGTGGCTAGTATTTCAGTAACGCTAATGTTGCTTGCAACTTTCGGTGCGCCAATATTTATCATCGGCGCGCTAGTATGCTTGGTTGTTGCAGCTGTAACTTACCGCGAGACGAAGACGCCAAGTTGAGAACGTTCGTTTCCAAGTTTTGTTCGAGCAGACGCGCCGCAAATAAGGTGCCATGCCTGTCACAGGAATCCACAGTTTCAATGTTGCGGTGCCGCGCCGCTCAAACTTGGCGCTAGATGATGGACAAGGCTCTCTATGATTCCCATACCCTCAGACTGGCGGCGCTTTAGACGATTGAGCGCTTTTTTTCTCCTCGGGGCGGCGGCGCTGGCCCTTTACTTTGGGCAGCATGATTTTCCCGTTAGGGCCATTGGCCTCATCGCGATAATGAGCGCAGTGGGGCTCGCAAAATCGCCAAGGGGGGCTCTCTCAATCGCGGAACAGAAAAATCGACCACCGCCTCTGAACATTCTCCATTGGGCAATTGCAATATTACTCACGGGAGCATTGGCATTGGTTTATCGAATGCTCTGGGTCGCGGGACACGATGGGAGCACGTCGGTTTGGCCTGTGTATGAATTTGCGGGGACTGGCCTAATTGCCGGGGCCTATTGGGCGGCTCTCCTGACGCGACTGCAGGAGTCCGGCACACGATGGCCCTGGACTGAACCCATCTAACATTCGTTCGCGCGGACCGCCCATGAATAAACTGCCAAGTGATTTCAAAGAGGTCAGAATGTCCGGCGGCTCGTGCGCGCCGTAAATAAACCGCTAGTCGCGCTGCGGAGCCGCGCCGCTCAACTCTGGCGTTAGGTGGCACTCTGAACTCACCAATTCTCAACTCTCGGCAGAATGCCGCCGATTTTTCGCCAACTCGGGATGACGTTTTCAGCCGTATTGCATCTAGATACGACACGCTGTGCGACCTCTTCAGCTTGGGAATACATAGGCTATGGAAGCGGGCTGTTGCGAGGGAGATTACCGATCAGCCTTGGGAGGTCCTGCTTGACGGTGCGACGGGAACTGGCGACATATTATTGCGAGTTCTTTCGCGGCAGAATTGTGCTGCGAGGTCGATTGTGGCCTCAGATATCAGTCCCCAGATGTTAATCATTGCTGCCCGTCGAATAGGCGGCCCCCAACAGCCGGTCAAATTCGAGACTCTTGATCTTGAGTCCATGCCGTCGGTCCAATCGGAGAGCGTGGACACCTATTCGATTTCTTTGGGCCTGAAAATCTGCAACCGCGGCAGGGCCCTAAATGAGGCGTTTCGCGTGCTCCGGCCGGGCGGCCGCCTTGTCGTGCTCGAGGCATCTAACATACCGATCAAGTTCATACACAGCGCATATCTGGCATATATGAATATCTGCATGCCAACGCTAGGCTGGCTGGCAACTGGAGGAGATTCATCAGCATACCGGTATTTGTTGGACGGCGTTATCGCCTTCCCGAAAGCGGAGGTGTTTGCGCGGGAACTTCAGGACAATGGCTTTGTAGGCGTGCGATTTCGCCGACTATCTTTGGGAATTGTCGCCATTCATGTTGCACAAAAGCCGGCGTTGGCACATGCCGCCTGACGTTCGTGCAAGCGGACCGCCAATGGATAGAGTGCCACATCATGTCGCCGTGATTCCCCCTGGGCTGGGGTCGCGCGCGACCGCTCAATTCTGCCGTTAGGCAGGAGACCCTGCTGATGGTGGGCAAACAGTCAAGAACAGCACTCCGGGCGGGCGTTCCATTCGGGATCGCGATGGGAGCAATTTACTACGCCCAACATCGACAAGTTGTAGCACTGCTCGGTGGAACTATTGCTGGCCTTCTCTTCGGGATCACCATGGCCTACCTTCAAAACCGAGGGGAAAAACGCCTGCAGAGGAGCGGCCTACCGGTTGAGGATATGACGCCCGTTCAGGAAAGAACCATTTCGTTGGGCTTTGATCAGGAATTGGCTCTGCAAAAGGCAAAGGAAGCGCTATTGGCGATTCGAAAGGTGCGCCCCGGCTCGATAAAAATGCGAGCCGATCAGATTTCCGCCTCAACCGGAATAACGTGGCAGAGCTTTGGTGAGCGGATCTCCGTAAATGTCCAAGCGACAGAGGCTGGCGCCCTGGTACACATCACCTCACGGCCGAGACTTGCCAGTACCGTCATGGACAGTGGCAAGGGATGCGAGAATGTTGAACTCTTTGCACGGGCGTTGAAACAATAGGCAATTGAGCCTTATTGTCTGGCCTAACGTTCGTTCGAGCGGAGGCGTCGTGAATAAACTGCCCGGAGTATTGTTACCCCACGCCGCCCTACTTTGGCGTTAGCCATTTCCCGTTGCCGTTAATCCGCCAGATACCTTGACCCTCAACTTAACCGAGGTGACTTATATGAGACGCGAACTATCGAGCGGTGCAATTGTGGTGGCGATTTCTCTTCTTAGCCTGTCCCTGGTTCGCGGTCAGGGAGTACCGGACCGGCCACAGGGCGTCACGGCAGGGGCATGGATTTCCCTCAATCCCAGACTGGGTTTTGTTGTGGCACCTGCCGCGAGAGCCCCAGTCGCGGGGGCCAACGCTCTGCTGGTAGCGCCGCCGGTTGAGGGATACTTCATGATCAAAGGTGAAACCGGTTGGTCTCGAGTCGTCGTTGCTGATCCAATGAAGGGGCCCGGAGGCACCGGCTGATCAGGATAAGCTTTCAAACATCGGGCGGACGAATGTCTTACATGCGTTCAAGCCGATCGCAGATGAATGAACAGCCAGTTTCTGCAGTCGGGTCATGACGTGCGATAGGCCTCGCGCAGCCGCTCAACCCCAGTGTAGACCGCAACTCCGAGAATCCCATGAATTCCGTCGTCCTTCTGGAATTTCTCCGTAGCCACCGGTTGGCCGTTCAGGCATCGGTTTCCAGTGCGTCCCGCCCGCAGGCGGCAGTAATCGGTATTGCGGTCTCCGACCGATTTGAAATTGTTTTCGACACTCTTGAAACGACTCGAAAAGCCCAAAACCTGCGGCACAACTCGAATATCGCGCTGGTGATCGGCGGCTTGACTGCAGGCGATGAGCGCACCGTTCAATTTGAAGGAGAGGCGGACGAGCCCAGTGGGTCTGAGTTGGAACGACTTAAGATGGTCTACTATTCGGCATACCCGGATGGCCCCAGCCGCGTCAATTGGCCCGGACTTACCTACGTGCGAGTGCGGCCGATCTGGGTCCGATATTCTGACTACAACGCAAATCCACCACAGATTGTTGAGTACCGTGGCGAAGAATTGGTCTAGGGCTTGCCGCGTGCCGTACGCGCGATGATGCGGCCCCGCGCCGCTCAACTTTGGCGTTAAACGTTCACATATTATTGGCGCGGGGCGCACCTCTGGGCTGGTGGAGCATTTTCATTCTGCTGTATTAACAAACTTCAATATTCTTGATTTCCACCGAACCAGGGATGAGGATTAGCGGGGTCGGGGGCAGGCAGTGCCTTTGTTGGAGCTGAAGTGTATGCATCAAGTCGCAAAACTGGCGCTATTGGTCGCTGTCCTGACGATCGGCGGTTGCGCCACAAATAGTTATCAGAAGGTGTCCAACGGTGACACCCCAATCTACTGCGACTCCCCTAAGGACGACGCTGACTGCGACAGGGACGAAGATGCGGATGATCAATATCGGGTTCGAGTTCAGCTCCCAGGCAAGACCCCGGCGCCACCACCGCCGTCGCCAAGCGACTCTGATATTCCGAACTTTCCGCAAGGGCCGCCCCGGTAAGGAGTACCTTTGAGATGTGGTAGCGCCGGCAAAGCGGACCAAATTTTCAGGGGTCGAATAGACGCCTGACATGAGTTCGAGCGGACGCGCCCTGAATAAACTGCCCGGCATTTCACCGCGTGCGACCGGTGCAGCAATGCGGTGCCGCGCCACTCGACCATGGCGCTTGGCCACCACGCAAAGACAGCGGAAGTTTCTCACCCGAACCCGGTGATCAGCGGGGTAACGTCGTCATTTACCAATTTGGCTAGGTGAAGAAGCACTGGATCCTGGTGGATACGCGCTGTGAGGTGCAACTGTGGCACCGGCGACAGCGCCAGTGACTCAGCTGACTCGGTGTCATTCCAGGGTACGCACCCGACTAAAGGGCCAATCCTTTACCGGTATTGACGAGCACACTGCCGCGATACCGCGCCGCAACCGACACACCTCAATTGGATGTGGTGATCGGATCGCTCCAGACGCGACGTTCGAGGTCCGCGAACCTTGGGTCGCTGCGGATCGCATCGAAGTAGGGATGTACCTTCAGAAACTGCAGGATATTCGACTGTTCGAGATAGGCCTGCTCGAGCGCGCGGAAGGCGGCCTCCTTGTCGCCGAGCCCAATATAGGCGTTCACGAAAGCCGCGGCGGGCACGTACCCTGCCTCACGGCGGCGTTGCAGGTCGGCGAGTAGCCTCAAGGCATCGGCGCGTCGTCCCGAGCGGGCATAGGCGCGAATGAGCACGCCGATCGCAGCCGGGCTGCCCTTTGAGGCCGCAATCGTCTTTTCCAGTACCGGGACGGCCTCGGCATCGCGCCCCGCCGCGCTGAGAACGAACCCGAGTGTCGAGAGCGCATCGAGCTGGTCGGACTGCACTCCAAGCACGCTATGCAGCTCCTGTATCGCCTCCTCGTAGCGATGCGATTGGAAAAGGATCCAGGCCACTTCGGCGCCCGGCACCGCAATGGGGTCGAGCCGCTGTCCGCGCCGTACCCACGAGATCGCCTCGTCCGTGCGGCCCTGGCACACCAGCCACAGCGCCAGTCCCCAGGCAGCGGTTGCATCGTTTGGGCTTAAATCGAGGGCACGCCGGTATTCGACCTCGGCCTGGCGCCATTGCCACTGTTCCTGCTCGATGTTCGCCAGCAGCACATGAGCGTCGGTGAGAGTGGGATCGAGCTCGAGAGCCTTGCGGGCGGCTTCGATGGCCTTCGGGCGCGTCTCCGCGGGCGTGCCGCCGATCGCGACGCTGCCGAGGATGGTGTACGCCTGTGACAGGCCCATGTAGGCCGGCGCAAATGTTGGATCGAGCCGGATCGCGTGCTCGAAGGAGTCGACGCTTTGCTCGTAATCGGCCTTGGTGCGACCCCTATCGTACGCGAATCGCCCCTTGAGATAGTTCTCGTAGACCTCGGGCACAACGGTACGTGAGGCCGCGAGCCGCTCACGCTCGGCCCCGGTGACAGTTACTTCGACTCTCTCGGTGATCGCCTGGGCGAGCTCGCTCTCAAGCGCGAGGGCGTCCTGGAATTCGCGATCATAGGTCTCGGACCAGAAATGCTCGTCGCTCATCGCGCGAATCAACTGCACCGTGACGCGGATGCGATTGCCGTCGCGCGTCACGGAGCCTTCGACCAGCGCATCGACATTGAGCCTCCTGCCAATCTCCGTTGCGGAAAGCTCCGGGTTCTTGAAGCGCATCACCGACGTGTGCGAGATGACGCGCAGATCTCGCAGCTGTGCCAGGCGTGCGATCAACGATTCGGTCATACCGTCGGCGAGGTAGTCCTGGGCGGGGTCGCCCGAGAGGTTCCTTAGCGGCAGAACGGCGAGCGAGGTGATCTTGGTTGCAGCGCTGTTCGTAACACCTGAGCGGTGCAGGACGTAGTACGGCACTACCGCAAGCGCCAGCAGGATCAGCGCCGCGATCCCCAGCAAGCGGTGGGTCCAAAGGGAGCGAGGCGGCTCTCCGACCTTCGCGTCCGCCGTTGGGGAGTGCTCGAACAGCTTTCCGCGATTCTGGCGCCACGCATCAAGCTCAGAGGCTAGAGCGTAAACTGAGCCGCGCTTGTCGTGCAGATGCCGATGGACCGGCATGCGCTCGCGCCGCTCCCAGCGCTGCACGGTCGTCACGTCACGCTTCAGATAGGCGCCGATTGCCTTCCAGGAATCCAGCCGTTCGTGAACTCCCTTGTCGGCCGTCGGCGCTCCGTGGAGGGGTCCAGCCATGTGTTTCTTCTATTTGATTGAGCCCACGGGCCCGCGTCGATCGACGCCATTCTAATCCGGGATCCAGGGGCGGCAAAAGGCGGCATTTGACGGTACGGGGCGAATTCCGCGCATTGCCGTTTGACCCGGCCCACAGGGCCGTCGGATGTTGCCCGGCACCCGGGTGCAAGTCCGGCTGCAACTGAAAATCGGGCTACCGACAAAATCCATAAATCTGGAGATTTCCCATGAAAAGCAACTGGTTGAACAGGGCGGTGCGTGACCGGGCCGTGCTCGCATCAATGGCGCTGGCCGCCGTAACCATTGGCGGCACGGGGCTGCCCGCGGCCGCCGAGGTACCACTGCGTCTGCCTGCTGTCCTCACCGGCCTTCTCAACGATTTCACTCCTTCGAGTGTCAACGGCACAGCGATCAAAGGCGGCCCGTGGGAAATGCACGGCCGGTGGAGGGTTGAGATCAATGAATTCACCCAGACGGCGACGTTCTCGGCGGAGATGTCGATGGAGACGGGCGATTTCGTAAACCCGAGTTCGACCTTCGACCCCGGGATGCTCAATTCCCATACACACCACATCACCATGACGGACGCCAAGATTGTCCCGGGATTTGCCGGGTGCCCTTCGAGCCTTGGCCCCACGCCCCTGACCAGCACCGGTTTTCAGATCCAGGGAATGGCTCACGTTACGGGAAACGGGGAGCCGGCGCCCTTTGAGATCCCGGCCGGCATCACCAACCCCACTGCGTCGCAGTTGATCGCCTCGCCACTCACCATCTGCATCACGGGCGGGACGCGCGTCGAGTACTCGAACATCACTCTGCAGATCGGAGCGCCCGCGGCCACGCACTTCGGTCCGCAAGCCATCCATGGCGTCATCGTCAAGTGCAACGCACTCTGGGGCCGCGAGTCCGAGGATTGCACGGTTCCGCAAGCGGAGTGACGGGGCGCACGGTGACCTATGGCCGCGTCGCGCCCCTGCGAACGCGGCTTTGGCCTGAGTGGCGCGTTCGACAACGATGGTCCGCATGACTTCCGGCGTGTCTGTCGCGGCCGGATAGGCCATATTCGCAAACCTGCCGTCTGTGATGCTGCAGCGCGCGGGCGCGCACCATACTTCGCCCCCATGCGGGCGAGCTTCCCGGCTTTTGCGGCCCGTACTGGTGCACCCGAAATGCCGGCGTCAGGTCAAACATGTTCGAGCGGACGCGCCGTGAATAAGGTGCCTCTGGCTGCGTTTCGGGCCGCCGCTCAACTGTTAGGCAACATGAGGAAAGGCTCCGTTTTCGTCGCGACGGCCACCTCCTTTGCGTTCCTGTTCGCAGGCACCGCTACTTCGGTCTTTCCAGTCCTACTTGGGCGGCATGAAGCTCCATGGTCAATCCTCATTTCGACTGAAGCCGCTGCGGTCCTGGCCGCCATAGTTTGGGTCGGCAGCTACATCGGGGCCCGTATTTCCTTGCCGGAGCAAAGAACCGGTCGCTTTCTAACGCTCACCGCCGCCGTCCATGCCCTTGTCGGGGCTGTGATGGCATTTCCCGTAAAAACCCACGCGGTACCGGTGAATATCGACGGACCCTTTCCGGGGCGGGCGGCTTGGAATATTGCGGCCGCAGTATCGTATGTCTGCTTTGCCGCGGCACTTTTCTCGCCCCGCATCGTCAAGGGCATCGCCTCAGCGTGTTCGAGCCGCGCAGCCGGCGATGCCAAACATGCGCTCCTGCGGACGCGCCGAGAATAAAATGCCACCATGGCCATCCAGTGCGGCAAGCGCAGTGGCGCGGTGCCGCCCCGCTCAATTTCGGTGCTGGCCCTCAATCAAAAGGAAGGCAAGAACATGGGACGCGTCCGAGTCAATGGCTTTACCATCTCGCTTGACGGATACGGAGCCGGTCCGAATCAGGACCTCAGGAATCCGCTCGGTCTGGGCGGCACAGATTTGCACCGCTGGTTAGTCCCGACGCGCACGTTCCAACGGACCCTATTTGGCGCCGACGGTGGCACAACCGGGATCGATGACGACTTCGCTGCGCGGGGCTTCAACAATGTTGGCGCCTGGATCCTCGGAAGAAACATGTTCGGACCGATTCGCAATTCCTGGCCCGACATGAACTGGAAAGGCTGGTGGGGGGACAACCCTCCCTATCACGTTCCGACTTTCATCCTGACCCATCACGCGCGCCCACCCATCCAGATGCAAGGCGGAACGACATTCTACTTCGTCACGGGCGGTATTCACGAGGCGCTTGACCGAGCGCGCGATGCTGCCAACGGCAAGGATGTGCGCATTGGCGGCGGATCTAACACTATCCAGCAATACCTTCGCACGGGCCTCATCGATGAGCTGCACATCGCTATCTCGCCGGTTTTGCTGGGCGGCGGAGAGCGACTGTTCGAGGGGATTGACATGCGCGCGTTAGGATACGAATGCGTTCAATTCGTCGCCTCGGAGAATGCCACGCACGTTGTACTCCGACGCCAAGGTCACAATGACGCCTAGCGACCGGTTGCGGCGCACGACGGTGTCGCGCCGCCGCTGCTTCGGCATTCCACGCCGCAGCGAGATCATCGGCGCAATCGCCTTGTAAGGAGCCTGCCTCGGCCGCTTTCAGCGCTGCGCACCGAGCGATCTGGTCGGCTTTCAAGTCCTGGCGCACGTAGCATAGACTCAATGAAATTCCCGGCTTTCTGGCCGCGTTGGAATGAACCCGGATCAAAGCCTATGTTAGGAGCCTGGGTTTGGGCATCATCGCGGCCTGGGAGCGCCCTCACCAGACGGGGAAACGGCATGAAGTCCATACAAGACCTGCTGGTCACAGCGACCTTGACGGTTGCGGGTGCGCTGGGTGTCGCGAATGCCATCGCTGCGGACACCTTGGCAGAAGCCTTTGCATCACCGCCGGCGAGCGCCAAGCCCTTCGTATGGTGGCACTGGATGAACGGCAACATCACACAGGAGGGCATTACGCATGACCTTGAGTGGATGAACCGCATCGGCATCGGTGGCGTCCAGAACTTTGACGCCGCACTCGGCACGCCGCAAGTCGTCAAGGAGCGGCTGGTGTTCATGACGCCGCCATGGCGGGACGCCTTCCGCCATGCGGTGCAAACGGCCGATCGCCTGGGGCTCGAGATGAGCATTGCCGGTTCGCCCGGCTGGAGCGAATCGGGCGGCCCATGGGTCAAACCCGAGCAGGCGATGAAGAAGCTCGTGTGGTCCGAAACCCGAGTCACCGGCGGGCAGCGCTTCCACGGCCCGCTGCCCTCGCCGCCGGGCATTGCCGGCCGCTATCAGGATCAGCCTCTCGGCGCCGGCATCACCGACGACGCTGGCGTCCCTGCGCCGGATTTTTATCGCGATGTCGCCGTCATTGCCTTCGCCGTGCCGGCCGTGGATGCCGCGCCGCTGCAGGCAGTCATCACTTCGAGCGCAGGACCGATCGATGCGACCCTGCTCAGCGATGGTCACCTGGTCAAGGGCGTGGCGCTGCCGTTTCCGAAGAATGGAACGGCAGCCTGGCTCCTATGGGATCTGGGTCACCCCCGGGCCATACGTGCCCTGACGCTCGCCTTCGGCGGAACGCCGCAGCTGGACTTCCTGATTGATACCGCGCGTCTACAGGCCGAACTGCAGGCCAGCGCTGACGCCGTCACCTTCCGCAGCATCGCAAGGCTGAACGACTCGGCGGTTGGCGAGCGGACGATTGCCTTCAACCCGGTCACGGCACGCTATTTTCGCCTGCAGCTGCCGACCCCGCCGCCTTCGAGGATGCCATTCGCTCTTCCCGGAATGATCGTTCCCAGCGCAACAGAACAGATCATCACCGAAGCCGCGCTGCACCTGGCCCCACGGGTCAATCGCGCGGAGGAAAAGGCGGCCTTCTTCGTTGGCACCGGCCTTGATACCTCTCCGACCCCCGATGCGAACGCTGCGGACGTCATCGCCGGCACCACCGTCATTGACCTGACTTCGCGAATGCAGCCCGACGGCTCGCTCGACTGGACGCCGCCTAAGGGCACCTGGACCGTATTGCGGTTCGGTTATTCCCTGATTGGTGTCACGAACCATCCGGCCTCACCCGAGGGCACCGGCCTGGAGGTCGACAAGCTCAGTCGCGAACACGTCAAGGCGTATCTGGAGACCTATCTGGACCGCTACGCCGCCTTCCTGGGACCGGAACTGATGGGCGCCCGTGGCCTTCGCGGCATGGTGAATGACAGCTGGGAGGCAGGTGCGCAGAACTGGACAGAGGCACTGCCCCGGGAGTTCCAGGCGCGGCGCGGCTACGCCATGACACGGTGGCTGCCCGTGCTCACCGGCCGCATCGTCGACAGTGCCGCCTCCAGCGATGCATTTCTATGGGATTTCCGCCGCACCCTGGGCGAACTGCTTACCGAGAACCACTATGGGCAACTCGATGCCATCCTGAAAGCGCGCGGCATGGTCCACTATGTCGAATCGCACGAGACCGGCCGCGCCTTCATCGGTGACGGGATGGACGTCAAGCGTACCGCCACGGTGCCGATGAGCGCGACCTGGGTCAGCGGCAACAACCCTCCGGCAAGCTACGACTCTGATGTCCGTGAGTCAGCCTCCGTTGCGCACCTTTATGGCCAGAATCTGGTCGCGGCGGAGTCCCTGACGACGTCGGGACCCGCGTTTGGGTATGCGCCGGCGGATCTGAAAGCTACTGCCGATCGCATGCTTTCGAACGGCCTTAACCGCTTCGTCATACATACCTCCGTCCACCAGCCCCTCGACGACAAGGCACCCGGATTCACGCTCGGGCCTTTTGGCCAGTATTTCACGCGCCAGGAAACCTGGGCGGAACAGGCCCGGCCCTGGATCTCCTACCTGGCGCGCAGCGCCTTCCTGCTACAGCAGGGACATTTTGTCGCGGACATCCTCTACTACTATGGGGAGGACTCGAACATCACGGCGCTGTACGGTGCTGGTCTGCCGAGCGTGCCTGCGGGCTACGCCTATGATTTCGCGAACCCGCATGCCCTGACTCTGCTGCATGTGCAGGATGGTGACCTCACGACAGCCAGTGGCATGCGTTACCGTGTGCTCGCACTTGATCCACGTACGCGTTGGATGTCACTGGATGTATTGCGGCGTATCGCATCTCTAGCCGGCGACGGCGCGACCATCGTGGGCGACAAGCCGCAGAACACACCCAGCCTCGCGGACGACGCTTCCGAGTTCCACCGGCTTGCGGACGCTGTCTGGGGCGCCGGCGATGCCGCAGGGACGCACATCTACGGCAAGGGACGGGCGATTCGTGCCGCAACGCTGGCGGACGCCATCACCATGCTGGGCATCGCGCCGGACTTCACCTATTCAGTACCTGCATCGGATACGCCGCTGGTCTACGTGCATCGACGCCTCGATGACGGCGATCTGTACTACCTCAGCAGCCGCAAGGCCGCGGCCGTCAACCTGGAGGCAAGCTTCCGTGTCGTCGGCAAGGCACCCGAACTTTGGTACGCCGATACGGGCCGCCGAGTGCCTGCGAGCTATCGTATCGAAGCTGGCCGCACGATCGTAACGCTGCCGCTCGAGGCACGGGATGCGGTATTCGTCGTCTTCCGGCAGCCGGCCACGCAGACGGAACGTCGTTTGCCGGTTCCGGCACAGAGGGTCGTCGCAAGCCTGGAGGGTCCCTGGCAGCTGACCTTTCAGTCGGGTCGCGGCGCACCATCCTCGGCAGTATTGCCGCAGCTGGCGTCCTGGACGAAGAACGCGGACCCGGGCATCAGGTACTTCTCCGGGACCGCGGTCTACCACCAGAGACTTGCTGTTCAGGGTGCGTGGCTCACAGCCGATTCGCGAGTCGACCTTGATCTCGGGGCCGTCAAGAGCCTGGCCGAGGTCGTGGTGAATGGTCGTTCGGTGGGCATACTGTGGAAAGCGCCCTACCGCATCGACCTCACCGACGCCGTCAAGGTTGGCGCCAATGATCTCGAGATCCGTGTGACGAACCTATGGCCCAACCGGATGATCGGCGACAAACAGCCGGGCGCCTCGAAGATCACCTTCGCGACACTGGATCCCTACACGGCGGATTCACCGCTGCTCGAGTCCGGACTTCTCGGGCCGGTTCGTATCCTGACGTCGAGACTCACGATCCATGAGAAGTAGTCCGGCTGCAGGTCCCTGGCCTCGGTCAACTCTTGACCGCGGGCACGAATGACCCGACTTGCCACACTGTCGCTGATCGTTTTGCCGATTTCGCTAGCCCCTGCGCTACGAAAACCAGACAAGGCGTTCTGGTGGGATGAAGTGACCCGTACAAGTGTGACGCGAGTGCTCAGCTAACGGGCGTTGGAAGGTCCAGAACATATGCCGACACTATCAGCCGTTCTGTCATTCGCCGTTGTCGCCTTCCTCATGGCGCTCTCGCCAGGACCTAATCTGCTGTACCTGGCCTCCAGGTCCATTTGTCAGGGTAAGGCCGCCGGGTTTGCATCCCTCGCAGGTGTCTGTACCGGTATGCTTGTCTACATGCTGGCGACGGCTGCTGGTTTATCCGGGCTCTTTACTGCCGTGCCCATCGCCTACGCCGCAGTCCGATGGGCGGGCGCGGCCTACCTGCTTTGGCTCGCCTATAGGGTGATAACGACCCGGTCGTCATCGTCGATTTCAACGGCACTCCCTTTTGAAGGGGCAAGCCGGCTCTATCGTCGAGGTCTACTGACCTGCTTGCTCAATCCCAAGATTGTCGTTACGTACAGCGCCTTACTGCCCCAGTTCCTGGATCCCGCGTCGGGCCATATATTGGGCCAGACCATTGTGCTCGGACTAGTGCAAATATTCACTGCAGCGGGCGCCCATTCTATCGTCATCGTTTCGGCGGCGGCTGTGGCGTCATTGGCCGCAAAACATCGTGCCTTCGCCAAAGCTCAACGGTACCTGCTTGGTTCAGTTCTAGCGGCACTGGCGCTGCGCCTGGCAGCCGAGCGACGCAGTGCCGTCTGACATTCGTTGGCGCGAACCGCTCAGGTGCACTGTCACACTTCCTTTCACCACGACTCCCCGGTGGCCAGGTGCGCGTGCGACCGCTCAACTCTGGCATTAGCCCTGCTATGACCATCTGGACCCCATTTGGTATGCCATACGAAATACATGCAGGTCGAGAACTGAAATTCATGCTCCGTCGCGGCAAGCCTCCTGCGCACTTTTGCGGTGGCTATCCACCCGAGCCAGAAGCGGAGATCATTCCACGCGCCGCCTTTGCGCCTTACGTCAGGGACGGTAGTTTCGAGATGTGCGCTTTCGTCGAACCCCTCCTACAGCCTATTCCTGAGGCGCCCCAGATGCGCGCAACGATCCAAGTAATCCACGCTGCTCGTTCTGAGACCTGGCGCATTGATGCCTATGTAGGCATGCAGGCTGAAGCTGCGAAACTCGGATCGCGTGAGCGCCTCGAGCGGCGTCAAGAAAGCCTGTTGGGCTACACTGATGCAGAAAACGACCCGCACATCGAGCACATGTTGAGTGCTCCCCATGCCGGCGCTTTCCCGAGGCTCGGGCGTCTGTTGCGGGAGCGACATAAATGACGGCGGCAAGTTTAACGTCGTTGGAGCGGACGGGCCGCTCTACTGGGACGTTAGACTCACAACCGGGGATCTGGAGACTACTTGCCGCGGTTGGTTTATCCTCTGACTAATGGGCACCAGGCACCATTGGCGGGTCTTCCTTGCATGCCCGGATATGGCCATGGCCACACCCGTCGCGGAGTATCTGTCCCGGCACGATTGCCCGGCATATGTCTTCCCATTGCCTCCAAGCTTCAAGGTGCTGGTGCCGACAGCAGCCGTCCTGGTACCGGTCGAGTTTCTGCACCGCGCGCAGCACATTTGGCGCAGCGCCGATATCCTTGGTGATCTAACTCAAGGAGAACCCGAGTGCCTCGCCACAGGCAGACTCCCCGGCGAGTTCCTTGAACCACACGCGCATGAAGATGCGGCCTAACCTTCCATCGAGCGAGCGCGCCATGAGCACAATGATCGGGTGCCGCGTCCACTCCCTTTGGCCTTAGACCGCTGCGAACCATGGTGCGCCTGCCCTTTCCGTTGGGATACATGTCCGAGCTTGCTCCAGGCAAGATAGTGTTGTGGTGCTACTTCATTTGGTATTTAGTCACGGTTGCGGCCCATTTCGACGCGTCTCCCGGGCTTTGGCTCAGCTCACTGGGAATTAGCGGCATCGTTGGCTGTGGCCTATTGCTGAGCGTCCAAAATCGGGGCTCGCATAAGCCGAGCGGCTGGCAGACATTCCGGCTGTTTCTCATGCCATTCTGCGTTTCGAGCTTTTCTGCACTGATCAAGGGTCAAGGATACTTTCTGGTATTGCCACCGCAGACGCTGGACTTGTGCCTGTCAATTTCGCTGTGCGTTGCCTTTGTATTAATTGTTCTCGGGCTGAAGAGCATTCAGCGACGGGAGCGAGCCTGAGAACGGTTTCGCTCAACTTCAGGCGCCTGCCGCGCCACTGAACTCTGGCGTCAGATTTTTAGGGGCCATTTTGACAACTCAGCCATATCTGAATCCGACGCAGGAACAAGGGCAGGCCTTCTTCAGTCGCAACATCATCGGCAGTGTCGTAATGCTGAACCTGCTTCGATTCCGAACCGTTGCCGACTATTCCGCCGAGCCGGCATTGATGCCCAGGTGGCCTATATCTGGTGAGGAGGCGTACCGCCTATACATGGAGCATACCCTGCCATATCTCCAGGCTTCGGGCGGCGAGTTACTATTCTATGGCCGCGGCGGCGACTTTCTCATTGGTCCAGCCGATGAGCGCTGGGATGCAGCAATGCTCGTCCGACAAACGAGCATCGCATCATTCTTGTCGTTCGCTTCGAACCGGGACTATCTTGCCGGCATCGGACACCGCACGGCGGCGCTGGAAGATTCGCGTTTGCTCCCATTGATCAGTGCGCAGACCCAGCATGTGCTCGACTTGTAAGGTCAGGGCGCACCGCCCAGCCTTGATGTTTGGCGTCCAGCCGTGCGCATAGAGCACGTCGCGCTGTGGACCGGGGACCTCGCCAGATTGGAGAGCTTCTACTGCTGCTATTTTGGCGCCAAGGCCGGCCCTCGCTATGTCAATGCGGCAAAAGGCTTCGAATCCTGTTTCCTCAGCTTCACCGATGGCGCTCGCCTTGAAATCATGACGACCGTTTCGCTATCGCTATCAGCCCGACATTCCGCAACCCAGACCTTAGGCTTGGCCCATTTCGCCGTTGCCGTGGGCTCCGCTCAACAAGTGGATGAACTGGCTCGAAGAATGCGTGATGAGGGCATTACAATCCTCGACGGGCCGCGCCGCACCGGCGATGGCTACTATGAGGCGGTGACGCTTGACCCTGACGGCAATCGCGTCGAGATATGCTCAACCGGGGACAAGAACTAGCCCCTCGGAAATTCCATGAAGCGAGTCACTGGCATCGGGGGCATCTTCTTCAAGGCCAAGGATGCTCCGGGCCTACAGGCCTGGTACCAGCGACACCTGGGAATTGATGTGCAGGAATGGGGTGGCACGGCATTCAAATGGACCGACGGCAACGATAAGCCGGTTGCCGGAACTACCGCCTGGAGCATCGTTGCGACGCCAAGTGAGCACTTGGCACCCAGCACTGCGTCTTTCATGGTGAACTACCGGGTAGAGGATCTCCCTTCTCTGCTTAGAGTCCTGCGCGAAGAAGGCTGCAACGTTCTGGAAAAGACTGACGACTCCGAGTACGGAAAGTTTGGTTGGGTCATCGATCCGGAAGGCAACAAAGTGGAACTTTGGCAGCCGCCAGATGGCCAATGATCAGTTATGTCCTTTGAAGCCGCATCAGGTTTGGCCCAGGTACTCGGCGTCCTGCTCATGCTTTTGTGGCTGCTGTTACCCATTGACGCAGCGCTCTCAATCCGCCGCCGCAGGCGCAATAGACCTGGTTCCAGCTGTTGGTTTGCATATCTGGCCATTCTTGGATGGGCCGCTACCCTGGTCGCTTTTCTCGTCCTGTTCGTCTCCGGGCGCTGGTACGGTGAGAACGGGCTGGCTCCTCAACAGGCCGACATCGAGGCAATGGCGCTACTGGTCGTCCTGATCGTCATTCACCTGTTGCTGATAGCCGCTGGTGGTGTGGAACATGGAAAGGCGAATGCGGCCCGGTGAGCGTCCACAACGGCCTGACTTTTGTTCCACCGGACTGCCCCTCTGCCCAGGATTCGCGGGGCTGCGCGCGATCACTTTCGCGCTCCTGCTCACATCCTGCCTCTCCTCCTGTGCCGATCGGACGCCGCCCATTGGGCGGGACCTCGGGTCCACCGACGCACGCTCCGATTTTGACCGACGCGTGCAGGATCGATTTCCGATTGGCTCGGACGAACAGCAACTGCTGGCCGAGCTTGGGAAGGAAGGTTTCCAGGTCCGGGATGGCATTGCCATGTCGCTGCATTATCCGCCGCCGGCCCGATTCAGATCCGCCGCGGATTACAGTGCCGATCAGTTTCTTTGCAAGTCAAGTTGGACGATTCTATGGAGTGCCGACAACGGCAGGATCACGGCCATCGCCGGCGACTTTCTGCCAATCTGTCTGTGAACGCAGCTCAACTGCACGGACATCGGTGCCTCCCGGAGCCTGCTCATGATCAACAAGCGCTTCAGTGCCCAGTTGCAGATTAGCCCGAAAAAAGGCGGCTGGACCTACGTTGTGATGCCGGGCTCCGCTGAATATTTCAAGACCAGAGGTCTTGTAAAGGTCAAAGCCACGATCGATGGAATTCCGTTCCAGAGCTCATTCATGGCCCTCGGCGATGGAACCCATAAGCTGCCCATCAAGGCAGAGCTGCGCGCCAGCCTTGGCAAGGCCGCAGGAGAGCGCGTGGCCATTCGCCTCCTGAAGCGAGTGAGATGATCGTTCGCCGCAGTGATGCGACACGCCGCTCGATTTCGACGTTGGGCGCCAAGTGATATTCCCGTCAAGTCGATGGGTCGTCTTACTCATATTTCTCGCCGATCTTTGGCGCGCGCTGCCGAATAGCGACTTGGTGTGGGCGGTGCTCATCTGCGATGGTGCCGCGGCCGGACTGATATTCTTTGCACGACAGATCGACGACATCACCTTTGGAACCACCCAAAGGGGATACCAGATTGATTCGCACACACCGCCGTTTCTCATCGCCGGCTTTGGTTGGCTACTGCTCTTGAGCTTCTCCGCGCTTTTGATATCGGGTCGGCTGGTCCGCTACACCCACATGTAGGGATGCTGCCAGCTCGCCAAGAGGGCGGCCCCGCGCATACCTATGGCCGCGTCGCTGCCGCTGCCAGCGCCGCCTTGGCCTGATTGGCGCGATCGATGAGGTAGGCGCGGATGCTCTCCAGTTCCTCGGGGCTCACCTTGCCCTTGAAGGAGGCCATGCCGCCGTCCTGCATGGCGCCATCGATCACGATGGTCCGCATCACCTCGGCAGTGCCGATCGCGGGCGAATAGCGCAGATCCGGGAAGGCGCCGCGGTTGGCATAGGAGGTGTCGTGGCACATGGCGCAATGATCGGCGAAGGCCTGTTGACCGGCGGCGATGACTTCCTTCGAGGCTGTCGAGGGCGGTGGGTTCAGGACCCTCGGTGGCGGCGGTGGTGGCGCCGGCGGCAGGCTTGCGCTGCCGTTCAGTTTGAACGCCAGCAGTCGCGACTGATTGCTCATTCCATAGGGCACCAGTCCATAGCCTGCCTCCACGGCCACGTACTCCTGGCCGTCCACTTCGAAGGTGGAGGCGGCGGCCACCACGCCGGTCTGCGCCTCGAAGGTCCACAGTGGCTGGCCGTTATCCGCGCGGTAGGCGATGAACTGCCCTTTGTTCGTACCCTGGAAAACCAGGCCTCCGGCCGTCGACAGTACGCCATCGCCGATGCTGCCGTGGGGGGGCGTGCGCCATACTTCGCTCTGCTTTATCGGATCCCAGGCGATCAGTTGCGAACTCGCAGTTCGTGGCGCACTGGAATGCTGGTCCTCGTAGGTCGACGGCGGCAACCCTGTTGCCAGACCCGTTATCGAGGACATTGGTTTGCCGTTGAAGGTGTCGGCAGCCTTCATCAGCCCGCTGGTCTGGATGACCGAAAAATACGCAAGGCCGGTCTGCGGATCGTAGGAGAAGGGATGCCAGGCATGCGCGCCCTGGCCACCGGGCTGCACGATCGCGATCTTGCGTGTGATTTCGTAACGGTCGACATCGGTCATCTTCGGCTTGCCGCTCAGCTGATCGATGCCGGTGGTCCAGCTCACAGGAACGAAGTTCCTGGCCGATATGAGCTTGCCGGTCCTGGCATCCAGTACGTAGTAGATGCCGTTCTTTGAGGCCTGCATCAGCACCCGTCGCGAGCGGCCGTCGATCTTCAGGTCGGCCAGCATCAGGGGCGAGGTCGCATCGTAGTCCCACTCATCGCCGGGGGTTTCCTGGTAATGCCAGACATACTGGCCGGTATCCGGATTCACCGCGATGATGGAGGCGATGTACAGATTGTCGCCGCCGCCCGCGCCGCGGTACTGGCGATTCCAGGGTGAGCCGTTGCCGGTGCCGATGTACAGCAGGTTCAGACGAGAGTCATAGACTATGCCGTCCCACACCGTGCCGCCGCCGCCCCACTTCCAGAAGTCACCATTCCAGGTGCTCGCAGCGGCATTGAGATAGTCGGGCTCCTTGCCGTCGGCCGGATTGCCCGGCACCGTGTAGAAGCGCCACAGCTGCCTGCCGGTCTCGGCGTCATAGGCGGAGATGTAGCCGCGCACGCCGAATTCAGCACCGGCGTTGCCGATGATGACCTTGCCATTGGCGATGCGCGGTGCGCCGGTGCTGGTCACCGGCTTGTCATGATCCAGAGTCAGAGTGCTCCACACGACCGCGCCGGTTCCGGCGTCCAGGGCCACCAGTCGGCCGTCGTAGGTTGACACATAGATGCGGCCCTTCCAGGCGGCCACGCCGCGATTGACGAGGTCACAGCAACCACGCCCGGCAAACTCGCCCGGCACCTTGGGGTCATAGGCCCACAGCAACTTGCCGGTGCGCGCATCCACTGCCTTGACCTTGCTCCAGGCCGTCGAAAAATAAAGCACGCCGTCGATGGCCAGCGGAGTCGCCTCCTGGCCGCGGTTGCTGTCGAAGTCCAGGTACCAGGCCAGGGACAGCTGCTTCACATTGTCGGTGTTGATCTGCTTGAGCGGGCTGTAGCGCTGCTCGTCCGTGGTTCGACCCACGGTCAACCATTGACCGGGCTCGGAAGCTGCCTTGCCCAGACGGGCGGCATCCACGGCCGCAGGACCGGCGGCCTGGGCTGCGGCGCACTGCAACAGCACGGCGGCCAACCAGGGCCCGATCAGCTTTGAACACCTAATCATGAAAGCTCCCCCCTCGTCCTGGCGCTGACTGTATGACTTGCGCGGTTGCCAACGCAACGCCAGACTCTGCGTTCGGCCCCCACGCTGCGGTCAACAGGAGAGCTAGGATGTGCGAGCAAGACGATTTCGATGCCATGGTGTCCTACCAGCGCCGCGCGACTCTGTCGCGGCGGGAGTTCGGGGCGGTTTCGCTGGGCGCGGGCCTCGTGTCACTGGTGCCGGCCGGCGCCTATGCCGCTGAGACCACGGGCGCCGATGTCGAGATCAAGACGCCCGATGGCACCTGCGATGCCTATTTCGTGCATCCCGCCAAGGGCAGGCATCCTGCAGTTCTCATCTGGCCCGACATTTTCGGCCTGCGCCCTGCCTTCAAGGACATGGCCAAGCGCCTGGCCGAGTCCGGCTACTCGGTACTCGTGATCAACCCCTTCTACCGCATCAAGAGGGCGCCGACCTCGACCACCACCACCTTCGATGCCACCACGCGCGCGATGCTCACCAGCATGATGGGATCGCTGACCCCGGCCACCGCGGCCACCGATGGGGCGGCGTTCGTTCCCTGGCTTGACCAGCAGCACTCCGTCGACAAGAAGAAAAAGCTGGGGACGACGGGCTATTGCATGGGCGGCCCGTTCACTTTCCGGCTTGCTGCGCAGTTCCCGGATCGGGTCGGCGCCATCGCGACTTTCCACGGTGCTGCGCTTGCGACATCCTCGCCGGACAGCCCGCACCTGCTGATCCCCAAGATGAAGGCCAGCGCGCTGATCGCCATAGCCGCCAGCGATGACATGCAGGATCCGAAGGCCAAGGACACCCTCGAGGCCGCCTTCACCGCGGCCGGCCTACCGCACGAGGTGCAGGTCTATGAGGGCACCAAGCACGGCTGGTGTCCGCCGGATTCTGGCGTCTATGACCATGATTCGGCGGAGAAGGCCTGGTCGCGGCTGCTGTTCTGGTTCAACAAGTCATTGGTGTAATGCCGATCCACGCGTACGCCGCACATGAATACCCTCAAGTCATGAACAGATTTCTGGGCCTGGGTTGCATGGGCATGTCGGGCATGTATGGGCCCGCCGATCGCGCGGAAAGCATCGCCACCATCCATGCTGCGCTGGCAGCCGGCATCACCCTGCTGGATACCGGTGACTTCTACGGCATGGGGCACAATGAGCTTCTGATCCGCGATGCGCTGGTCGGACGGTCACGCGAACAGGTTCAGATCAGTGTCAAATTCGGGGCGCTTCGCGGACCGGACGGGGCATGGCTGGGGTACGACAGCCGCCCTGCCGCGATCCGCAATTTCCTCACCTACTCGCTGCAGCGGCTGGGCACCGACTACATCGACATCTACCGCCCCGCGCGGCTTGATCCGGGAGTTCCCATCGAGGAGACGGTTGGCGCGATCGCCGCACTCATCAAGGAGGGTTACGTACGGCAGGTCGGGCTGTCCGAAGTCGGCGCGGCAACGCTGCGCCGTGCCGCCGCCGTGCATCCCATCAGCGACCTTCAGATCGAATACTCGCTGATCTCGCGCGGCATCGAGGCGCAGATCCTGCCCACCTGCCGTGAGCTGGGTATCGACATCACCGCCTACGGGGTTCTGTCGCGCGGACTGATCAGCGGCCACTGGACCGCCGGTTCAGCCAGCGGCAAGGATTTCCGTGCCTTCAGTCCGCGTTTCCAGGGTCAGAATCTCAGTGCCAATCTGGCGCTGGTCGAAAAACTGCGCGCGATCGCCTCGAGTATCGGCGCCAGTGTCGCGCAGGTGGCCATCGCCTGGGTGGCCGCTCAGGGCACGGACATCATTCCACTGGTCGGGTCACGGACCCGCAAGCAGCTCACCGAGGCCCTGGGAGCGGTGTCTCTGCAATTGACCGCCGAGCATCTGGAAGCGCTGTCGGAGGCCATTCCGGCCGATGCCGCGGCCGGCGGCCGCTATCCGCAGGCCGCTCTGCAGCACCTCGACAGCGAGCAGTAACGGCACTAGCGCGCCGCGACCTCCTCCTGAGAAGGCTTCAGTACGTCGGCGCGCAGGCCCACGTTGATCTTCTCGCAGGTCGACACGGGGATGAGCTTGATATTCTTGGCCGAAAACAAGGGCACGATCGTTCTTGTGGCCTCCTGCAGCAACGCGCAATCCCCGCCCATTTGAACGGGCTGCCAGTGGGCATCAATCGGCGATTCCCCGGCCGCTCCGTCGGCGCCGTTGGGGGCCAGTACCTTGAACGTCATGGCCACGCACGGACGAGCTCCCGCCCGCCAGCAGCCGCGCATGTCACGGATGATGGAGCGTGCGCCAAGCTGCCGCAGCACGAACACGACTTGCGTATAGAGCTGTTCGTTGCTGGTGGGTGTCAGCGCGAGCGGCTCGCCACTGTCCCTGATTTCCGGACTGAGGTAGTCGGGGCCCACGAAGCGCAGCTCACGCTGCACCCAGACCGCGGGTTGGCTCGGAGCCACCGCTTCGGCGCCACCGCAGGCCAAGAGGCCGATGATCGCCATTGGAACCAGAATGCGGATAAGCATGGGAATTCCTCCAGAGCCTACCCGGCAAATTCTAGTCCTTTGCCCCTATTCGAACCACAAATTCCGCTGTTACGCCGCCACCGCCTCCGAGTGGTCATAAGGGGCGGCCCTGACCAGGTCGATTACATCGATGGGGGCAAATTCCGCCCACTCGACGCCCATCACTGCGCCCGAGCGGCGCACCAGATACGCATCGATGACGCAGTCATAGGAGATCGCGCCAGCACTGCGGCTGATGGATACCTGCAGGCGCGACCCAATGCTCGAGTCCAACGGGCTCACGAGCAGTGCGCCGCCCAGGCTGATATTGCTGAGCCGACCGGACTCGCACCGGGACATGCCGGGGTGCATGACCCGGATCGGAAGATCCATGGCAACCCTGTTTCCCCAACGATGGTCCATGCCGAATTATCGCAACCGTCGCCTTATCTTTGCTCGGCGCCGATCGGACATTTACGGCGTGAGATTTTTCCTACAGATGCGCCATCTGCAGCTGCTGCGCGGCCCGCTGTCCGGTTCCCAGTGCACCATGCACCGTGCCCCAGTGGCCGGTGACATCGGTGTGCTCACCGGCAAAGAAGAGCGTATCGCCAATGGGCGTGGACAATATGGACGAGGCCTCGAGGGCCCCCGCAGGGGCATAACTATAGGCGCCGCGGCAATGCGGATCGCGCGTCCAGTCGTGGCAGTGATGGCTGATCAGGGCCGCCTTGAGCCTCGCTTTCGGCACCTCCACGATGCGCGACAAAGCCTCCAAGGCCTGCTCTGCCAGCGCCGCGGGGAGGTTCGCTGAGTCCAGGCGGCGCATGAGCTCGCACGCGCGCGTACCGCCCGCCCAGGCCGTTATCAGCGGTGCAGGGTTGGGCATTGGCGTCCACCAGGTCGGCAATGGTTCCTGCGGTGCATAAAGAAAGCTCAGATCCTCGGGCCAATATTTTGCGTCGAACAGCAGGCTGGTGCGCAGTACATGCCCGAATGCCAGCCGGGACGCGGCCTGCAAGGCTTCTGCGGGCTCGGGCGAGAACTGAAGCGCGGCCTGCAGGACGCCCAACGGCACCGTGATGACGCACTGCTTCGCCGTAAGTTTGAAGTTTGCGCCAGCGGGCCCGGTGCCCGATAGCTGGACGGTGTGGGCCGCCCAGTCGATGCGTTGCACTTGGTGGTCGAGCAGCAGCTGGCCGCCGGCGGCACGAATGCGATCCAGCAGATAGGCCGGTAGCGCCCCGTAGCCTGCACAGACATGGAACAGTCGGTCTGCATCAATGGCGTCTTCGGCTTGCTGTTGCCGCACCAGCGCAGCGATGCCGATGCGGTTGCGATCGGCCGCATTGAAACCCTCGACGTAGGCGCACGCGCGCTGCGCCGCGGCTCCACCGATGTGGGCGCGCACCAGATACTCGGCGAAAGTCTCATCGGTGCCTTCGGGCTGCATCATGAACCAGGTGATCAGGTCTTCGAGCACCTTGCTGGGATCGTTCTCGACGCGTCTTGCGGATGTCAGCTTGCCGGCATCGAAATAAAGCCGGGACCCGTCAAGTTCCTGGGTCTGCAGGTTCGCCTCCTGCAGCAGCTTCCAGGTGGACTGCGGCAAGCCGTGGACGAACTCCGCGCCCAGTTCTACCGGCAGCGGGTCTGCGTCCCTTGCCGGCACCCGTTGCGTGTGGATCCGACCGCCGATGCGCGATCGCGCCTCCAGAATCACGACCTTTTTGCCGCCCTCGGCCAGCGCACGGGCGGCCGCGAGACCTGCCGCGCCCGCGCCCACCACCACCACCTCAATCTCGCCCGGATGTTTCATTGCGTTACCAGTATGTTACGGCCTCTCTCAAAAGGGGTAGACGCAGGCCCCCACCTGGGGACCTTTTTCCTAGGGCATGGGGTGAATGTTCAATGGGCGCCCCGGACCGGATGATGTGACCCATCAGCACTGGCTGTGAAAACAGACAGAGAGTCATTGAGTACGGGGAGTTCGCCATGAGTCGCCATTCCATTTCCATTTGGTTCGCCGCCGTCGTTTTTGCCCTGGCCATCGTGGTGCAGCTCGCCGGTTGCACGCCCGGTGTCACCGCGACCCCGGCGGCCGCTGCGCCTGCCCCGGCCGTCTCCGTGGCCACGGTGGTGTCGCGGCAGATCTCGGACTTCGATGCGTTCACCGGCCGCTTCGAGGCCGTGGATCGGGTGGAGATCCGGCCGCGCGTCTCCGGCTACATCGCCTCGGTGAATTTCGTCCAGGGGCGCGAAGTCAGCAAGGGTGAAGTGCTGTTCATCATTGATCCGCGGCCCTACGAGGCGGCGTTGAAGCAGGCCCAGGCGCAGCTGGCGCAGGCCCGCTCGCAGCTGACCCTGGCCATCTCCGAGCAGGATCGCGCCAACAAGCTCCTGGCGGCACATGCCATTTCGCGCGAAGAGCTCGAGAGTCGCGACGCGGCCCTGCAGCAGGCCAATGCCAATGTCGCCGGCGCCGCGGCCGCGGTCGACACTGCGGCGCTCAACGTGAGTTTCACGCGCGTCACAGCGCCCATCAACGGGGTGGTCAGCCGCGCTGAAATCACCGCCGGGAACCTGGTGACCAGCGGCCAGACGCTTCTGACCACCGTGGTGTCCGTGGATCCCATCTATGTCAGCTTCCAGGGCGATGAGCAGGGCTTCCTCAGCTTCATGAACTACGCCCGCAGCGGCGGTGAGGCGGAGGCCACGCATCCGGTCTTCGTCGGCCTCGCCAATGAAGAGGGCTATCCGCACCAGGGCGCCATCGCCTTCGTGGACAATGAAATCGATGCGGCCACCGGCACCGTCCGCGTCCGTGGGCGGCTTGACAATCACGATCGCCAGTTCACCCCCGGCATGTTCGCGCGGGTGAAGGTCACGGGGGCCAAGACCTTCCCGGCATTGCTGATCAATGAGAGCGCGGTCGGCACGGATCAGGGGCTCAAGTACGTGCTGCGCGTGGGCGCCGACAACACCATCGAGTACCGCCAGGTGAAGCTCGGTCCGGTTGTCGATGGTCTGCGGGTGGTGCGCGAGGGCCTGAACGTCGGTGACACCATTGTGGTCAACGGCCTGCAGCATGTGCGTCCGGGCATGACCATCACCCCGCAGCGGGTCGCGATGGGCGAGGAAAACCTCAAAGCCGCCCCTGCGGCACCGGGCCTGGTTGCGCGCAACGACCGCTAACGCCCCGAGGCACGCCATGAAAATTTCCGAATTCTTCATCGAACGGCCGATATTCGCGGCCGTCATCTCCACCTTCATCACCATCGCAGGAGCACTGGCGCTGATCAGGCTGCCCGTCGGGGAGTACCCGGAAGTGGTGCCGCCCTCGATCGTCGTGAGCGCCAATTACCCGGGGGCAAACCCCAAGGTGATCGCCGACACTGTGGCCGCCCCGCTGGAACAGGCCATCGTGGGCGTCGATGACATGCTGTACATGTCCTCCACCTCGACCATGAACGGCACGCTGAGCCTGACCGTGACCTTCAAGCTCGGCGCCGATGTCGACCGCGCCCAGGTGCAGGTGCAGAACCGCGTCGCGCAGGCCCTGCCGCGCCTGCCCGAAGAAGTGCGTGACCTCGGTGTCACGACGGTCAAGAGCTCCTCGGATCTGACCATGCTGGTGAACCTGATCTCACCGGATAACCGCTACGACGCGCTGTACCTGCGCAACTACGCAACGCTGAATGTCCGTGATGTGCTGGCGCGCCTGCCCGGCATGGGCCAGGTCCAGGTGTTCGGTGGCGGCGATTACGCCATGCGCATCTGGCTGGATCCGGAAAAACTCGCCGTGCGCAATCTCACGGCGAGCGATGTCGTCACCGCCATCCGCGAGCAGAACGTGGATGTGGCCGCGGGGCAGCTGGGCGCGCCGCCCGCCAAGGGCACCGAGTTCCAGGTCGCGCTGAATGCGGCGGGCCGCCTCACCACCGAGGAACAGTTCCGCGCCATCATCGTCAAGACCGGCGCCAACGGCGAACTGGTGCGCTTGGGTGATCTGGCGCGCGTGGAGATGGGCGCCCAGGACTACGGCATGCGCAGCATGCTGAACAACCAGAATGCCATTGCGCTGCCGATCATGCAGGCCCCCGGTGCCAATGCGCTGCAGCTCTCGGCTGATGTGCGCAAGACCATGGAAGAACTGAAGAAGGACTTCCCGGATGGCCTCGACTACCGCATCGCTTACGATCCGACCCAGTTCGTGCGCCAGTCCATCGAGGCGGTGCTGCACACCCTGCTGGAGGCCATCGCGCTGGTGGTGATCGTCGTCATCGTCTTCCTGCAGACCTGGCGCGCCTCGCTGATCCCGCTGGTCGCGGTGCCAGTGTCGATCATCGGCACCTTCGCGGTGCTGCTCGCGTTCGGCTTCTCCATCAACACCCTGTCGCTGTTCGGCCTGGTGCTGGCCATCGGCATCGTGGTCGACGATGCCATCGTCGTGGTCGAAAACGTGGAACGGCATATCGCCGCAGGCGAGTCCCCCAAGCAGGCCGCGCGCATGGCGATGCGCGAAGTCAGTCGCCCCATCATCGCCATCACCCTGGTGCTGGTGGCGGTGTTCGGGCCGGTGGCCTTCATCAGCGGCCTGACCGGGGAGTTCTATCGCCAGTTCGCACTCACGATCGCGATCTCCACTGTGATCTCGGCTTTCAACTCTTTGACCTTGTCCCCCGCCCTGGCAGCCGTGCTGCTCAAACCTCATGGTGCCAGACCCGACCTTTTCGCCCGCTGGATGGAGCAGATCCTCGGGCGATTCTTTAGGCGCTTCAACAAGGCCTTCGCCGCGGCGGGCAATGGCTACTCACGGGCGGTGACGGCGACCATCCGGCGCAGCAGCATCGCGCTGCTGGTCTACGGCGGATTGATCGTCCTCACCTGGGCCGGCTTCAACGCCGTCCCCGGCGGCTTCATTCCCGACCAGGACAAGCAGTACCTGATCGCCGTGGCGCAGCTGCCACCCGCCGCGACGATCGACCGCACCGAAGCGGTGGTGCGGCGCATGTCCGAGATCGGATTGAAGACACCCGGTGTGCAGGACGCGGTGGAATTCGCCGGTATGTCGGTGAACGGCTGGACTCAAAGTTCCAGTTCCGGCATTGCATTTTTCGCACTGACCCCGGCCGCCCAGCGTAAGGGGCTGACCGGCAAGGCCATTGCAGCGCGCCTGAACGCGCAGCTTGCCAGCATCCAGGATGCCTATGTGGTGGTTTTCACGCCCCCACCGGTGCTGGGCCTGGGATCCCTCGGCGGCTTCAAGGCGCAGGTGGAGGACCGCGGCGATGCGGGGCCTGAAGCACTGTACGCGGCCGTTCAGGATGCCCTGGGGAAGGCTGCGAAGGCCCCGCAACTGGCAGGACTGCTCAGCACCTACCAGATCAACGTGCCGCAGCTGGACGTCAATGTGGATCGCGACAAGGTGAAGCAGCAGGGCGTGAAGCTCTCGGATGTGTTCGATACCTTGCAGACCTACATGGGCTCCACCTATGTGAACGACTTCAATCGCTTCGGTCGCACCTTCCAGGTCATGGCCCAGGCGGACGGCCCGTTCCGCGCGCAGGCGGAGGACATCCGCACGCTCAAGACCCGCAATGCGGAGGGTGCCATGGTGCCGCTGGGCTCGCTGCTGAACGTCACCCCGACCTTCGGACCGGACGCCGCCCAGCGCTACAACGCCTATCGCTCCGCGGACATCAACGCCGGTCCCGCGCCAGGCTACAGCACCGACCAGGCCCAGGAAGCCCTCGCCGGCATTCTCAAGGCCAACCTGCCGCGCGGCATGACCTTCGAGTGGACCGACCTCGCCTACCAGCAGCTGATCTCCGGCAACACGGCGACCATCATCTTCCCGCTGTGCGTGCTGTTCGTGTTCCTGGTGCTGGCGGCGCAGTACGAGAGCCTGACGCTGCCGCTGGCCATCATCCTCATCGTGCCCATGTGCCTGCTGGCCGGCATCACCGGTGTGTATCTGGATCACGGCGATAACAACGTGTTCACGCAGATCGGCCTTCTGGTACTGGTGGGCCTGGCGTGCAAGAACGCCATCCTCATCATCGAGTTCGCCAGGCATCTGCAGGAGGATCGCGGCATGGACGCGCGCTCGGCGGTGCTCGAAGCCGCACGCCTGCGACTGCGCCCCATCCTCATGACCTCCTTCGCCTTCATCATGGGAGTGATCCCGCTGGTGCTGGCACAGGGGGCCGGCGCCGAAGTT
>Ga0210391_10000804_pt1 | contig 30605 bp, 24 predicted proteins | sample IncBWC12OmetaG_FD_160573 | JGI IMG/M metagenome (GOLD analysis project Ga0210391, IMG submission 160573) | Forest soil microbial communities from Barre Woods Harvard Forest LTER site, Petersham, Massachusetts, United States - Inc-BW-C-12-O ... | reverse complement strand
AGAAGAATGTAGAGTGCGCCGGTGGCGGGTGCAAAATAATGAGGAAGGGTCCAGGTCTCGACCGCGCAACCAGCGATCATAACAGCGCAGATGACGAGCGGAAGGGCCATCTTCCTCTGCCGAACTGCCCACGGCAACGTCAACAATGGCACGGTCAGCAACGGGCCCAGGTAGAACTCCCAACAACCGAAGGATTTTCGCGCTTCCTGCCGCAGATAACCGGCGAAAGTAAAATTTTCTTCAAACTCTTCTCGCATCCGGCGATAAAATTCGAGCATCCCTGCGTGGTGATAAACCGGCTCCGGTGGCAAAGTTTGCCATAGGAAGTAAGGTACGGTTGAGTAGGTGGCGCGGTTGATCTGGTACGCCATGCGGAATGGGTCGCCGGTGACCCGTCGATAGTAGTAGCCAGTGGCTAACGCGCCGCAGGCGAGGACGACAAACAGCGGTAATGCCAACCTATAGAGCAGGAGTTTAGGCTTTGGCCGATTTTTTCCGATTGCCCAAAGCAGCATTATCACCGCGACGGGCAGGCTAAAAAGGAGACCTTCGTAGGGGCGGCTGTTAGCTAGTATTACGAGTCCCACTCCCATCAGGAGAGAGTGAAAGATTCGCGGATGCTTTCGCAGACGAGGCCATGCTCCCAGAACCAGAGCGCCGCCAAACGCCACGATTGAGGCCGACCAGTAGCCATTGATCCAATAGCTGAGGATGCCCAAGCGCAACACTGCTAGCGCGGCTCCTAGCAAGGCCCATGGCGGGGGAAGCCAGGCCTGCAACATCCAGCACAGGGCGGAGCACATCAGAGCGGTTGCGAGAAGCTGACCAATCCAGGGATGACCAAGAAGTCGTCCTGCGGCAAGGACCAAACCCTGTGCAGGCGGATACATCGACATGTAAGTGGGCTTTTGAATGATGTGGAAGCTCTCAAAATGAATCCACATGGGATGGGTGGGATTGGTCAGCCTGCCGTGAGCGAAAGTGTCGGCGGCGAGTAGGTAGCTGAACTCGTCATGGGCGCCAGGCTGGGAAACGCCGAGGATGGGGAGGAGCGCGACTCGAATGGCGATCACATTCAGTCCCACAGCTAATACGCACAGGCGCTTGTGCCTTGCGAGTCGCGCGCCAGCCTGTTCCAGGCGAAGGATAGTACCGGGCCGTTTGCGGTTAGCGCCGTTCCCTGAAGACCACGCAATCAAAGCGCCTGCAGTCAACAGTATGAGGGCTTCGATCAGCTCAATTAAGTACGGGGTAAGCCGCAGGAATAGATTCTGCATCGTGACCGGGCCGCGTTTGCGGCCGGGAAACTCACTCAGACCGGTTGTTTATCGACAGCCTTCTCGAACAAGCCGTCGACAATCCGGATCATTTCGTCGTCGACAATGCGGTTGCGCGAGATGGCTTCAGCTAGCTGGATCGAGACGATCTTGTTCGCGCGAAGAGCCGCCATACATCCGAATTCGCCGCGATGCACCATGTCGATTGCGCCCAGGCCGTAGCGCGTCGCCAGTACACGGTCGAAGGCGCTGGGAGAGCCACCGCGCTGAATGTGCCCTAGAACCACGGCGCGCGTTTCGAAGCCCGTGCGTTTCTCGATTTCGCGAGCGAGGATATTGGCGATGCCGCCGAGTTTTACATGGCCAAATTCATCCTTGCCCATGTCTTGCAGCACTGGCGATCCCTGGCCGGGTTCGGAAGAAAACTTTGCGCCCTCGGCTACTACAATAATTGAAAAATAGCGGCCACGCTCGTGGCGCTGGCGAATAGAATTCGCCACTTTGTCGACATCGAAGGCGCGCTCAGGAATGAGGATGACGTCGGCGCCGCCGGCAATGCCGCTGTAAAGCGCGATCCAGCCTGCATCGCGCCCCATCACTTCCACGACCATCACGCGATTGTGAGCTTCGGCAGTGGTATGAACACGGTCGAGGGCTTCGCAGACAATATTGCAGGCGGTATCGAATCCGAACGTGTAATCGGTTCCGCCCAAATCATTGTCGATAGTCTTGGGTACTCCTACAACCTTGGCACCGCGTTCATGGAGTTTCTGGGCAACCGAGAGTGTATCGTCACCACCGATGGCGATGAGCGCCTCCACTTTGTTTTTTTCCAGAGATGCCAGGCAGCGGTCGATGCCATCTGGCCGCTTGGATGGATTGGTGCGCGAAGTGCGCAGGATGGTGCCACCGCGCGGCAGAATGCCGGCTACCGCTCCCAGATCGAGGGACATAATTTTCTCATCGATGACGCCGCGCCAGCCTTCCATGAAGCCGACGAACTCGTCTTCATAGGTAAAAATGCCCTTGCGCACCACTGCGCGAATCACGGCATTCAGCCCAGGACAGTCGCCTCCGCCGGTTAACATGCCAATCCTCATCGTTTGCTCCGCTATAGAAATTCAGATGAAATTTCCTGGGATGCACCCCAAGCGCGGGCTGGATTCATCGACAGCCGGAAGCGCGGGATCAACAGTCGCCGGGAAGAATTAAGATTATCACCAAATCGCAATCCTATTCTTCTCCGGGTGGCGTACTATCCGTGCGCCATGAGTAAATCGGCGGCTTAAATCGCCCGTTCGGCAGCCTTTGGCGCTACAATGTCATGCCTAGGGACGTAGCTCAGGCAGCTGTATGCCGATGCGTCACAAGTATCTGTGACGAGAAGATGTAACGAAAAAGAAAAAGTTCTCGTTTCGTTGATCGATGTCTGGATCGATATAAGGGACTTCTCAGCCGTGCACCGCAGGCGCGGCTATCAGGGGAGAGCGGAGCCTTCTAGCTTCCGCTCGGAAGGAAGACGATATGAGGAATCAATTGTTCATTCTGCTGTTGTCCGCCGTACTGTTGCCATCCGCACTGGCACAGCAATCCAATATTGCTTCGAACGCGTCGGCAGCAGGAACTGCAGATCAGAGCGCTTCTGCCACACAACCTGCCTCTCGCGAAGATTTCTGGGACGGTGAAGAGCCAAGCTTTGGAGCACTCCTCCTCCATCCCTTCGCTACAAAGGAATATGTGCGGCGGCATGTTCAGCCGATCCGCGACCGGCTGAACGAACTCGAAGAGATGACAGAGGCGAACCGCAAAATGACGCGTGATGTTGACGCCCGCGCGCAGCAGGGAATTCAGCTCGCATCCACCAAGGCGAGCCTCGCTGATGAACATGCGAGAGATGCCACCAACAAGGCGCAGATGGCGCATCAAACAGCCTCTGCTATCGACACGCGCCTCACTACCGACGAGAAACTGGTTGGGAACATCGATCAATATAAAGCTGGAGCGCAGACCGACATTCGCTTCCGGCCCGGACAGACCGTCTTGAGCAAGGAGGCGAAAGACGCGCTCGACGAGATGGCCGCCCCTCTGAAGAATCAACGTGGCTATATTATCGAAGTGCAGGGATTCGCTGCCGGCCAGGGTCAAGCCGCCATCGCGAATTCGCGAAAGATTGCAGATGCGGTGGTGCGCTACCTGGTGTTGAACCACGAGATCCCTGCTTACCGTATCTACGTGCTTGGGATGGGCAATGCTGCCATGAGCAAGGGCACGAGTGGTACGCATGTAGAGATTAACTTGCTGAAGAACGATCTCGACCAGATGGCGAAGCAATAAACTCGAGTTTTTCCTAAGTTGATAGACGGAGAACGAAATCGGGCAGGACGCCTCTAGCTCTTCAGCCCGATCGCTCCGGCTTCCATTTGCTCGTGGACTTCCTGCGCGCGGCGGAGCGCAGCTTGCACGTTATCGCAAATATTCTCCCGGCCGACGACCTCTTCGAACTCCGCCTGATGAATCAGGCTGGCAGGTTGCTCCCTTGCGCCGCAGAGAATCAAAGTTCGATTGCTTGCATGCAGTTGGCGGGCGACTTCTTCGATTGCGAACAGTCCCGTCGCATCGATGGCTGTCATGTTGCGCAGGCGCAGAATCACGAAAGGTGGCAGAGTGTGGAGGTCTTCCGTAACCACGGAAAGTTTGTCGGTAGCGCCGAACAGAAACGGTCCATGGATACGGAAGATAGTTGCGTAATATGGGATGTCTTTGTCCTGCAGAATGTGCATCCGGCCGTCTTCCACATAATCGTCGGTGACCTGACTCACGGTGGTGGTGGCTGCGACGCGGCTGATGAAAAGCAAAGCTGCAAGAATCATGCCGGCTTCCACAGCGACTGTGAGATCGGCGAAGACAGTAAGAGAAACCGTGACCAGCCAGACGCTGATATCGGTCTTCGTGAGTTTCAGCAACTGCGGAATCTCACGCCACTCCCCCATATTGTAAGCCACCACCATCAGAATTCCGGCCAGCACGGCCAGCGGCACATGGCTCACCAGCGGCGCCGCAAAAAGCAAAATGCAGAGCAATGTAAGAGCATGAATCATGCCTGCGACTGGTGACTGAGCGCCGGAGCGAATGTTGGTGGCGGTGCGCGCGATCGCGCCGGTAGCAGGAAGGCCGCCAAACATCGGGGAAACGATGTTCGCCACGCCCTGTCCGATGAGTTCAACGTTGGGATTGTGGTGGTCGTTGCTCATCCGGTCGGAGACCACCGCCGACATCAGCGACTCGATAGCTCCCAGCATCGCGACGGTGAGCGCGGGACCGAGCAGCCCATGGATAAGATCGGCGCGAAACCGGGGAATTGCAAAATGCGGCAAGCCCGAAGGGATTCCGCCGAAGCGGGAGCCAATGGTTTCCACCGGCAGTTTGAACAGCACAACTGCAGCGGTTCCCAGCACGAAGACGACGATTGCACCAGGAATCCGATTCGAGACGGCGCGGCACAAAACCATTACAAGAACAGTGCCCGCTGCTAGGGCGGTCGCGGTGTACGAGAGCGTATGGAAGTTTACTGCGAGAGCTTCCATCCGCAGCCAGAACACGCCCGGAACTTTGGCAAGCTGCAGGCCGAAGAAATCTTTCACTTGCGTACTGGCGATCAGGATGGCGATTCCGTTGGTGAAGCCGATGACGACTGGACGCGGAATAAACTTCACCGCCGTGCCCATGCCCGCGATGCCCATGATCATTAGGAGGACCCCGGCCATGACCGTGCACATGAAAAGTCCATCGACGCCGTGGAGTGCGACAATGCCAGCGACGACAACAACGAATGCGCCGGTAGGTCCGCCTATTTGTGTTTTGGAACCTCCCAACGCTGAAATCAGAAATCCGGTGACGATAGCACAATAAATACCGGCCTGCGGGGTTAGTCCGGACGCAATGGCAAAAGCCATGGCCAGCGGTAACGCGACCAGGCCAACTGTGATGCCGGCGATCAGGTCGTGAAGAAATTTGTTGGCGTCATAGTCTCGCAGACAAAGAACAGACTTCGGAAGCCAACGGTCGTCAATGAAAATACCGGCCATTTTTCTATTATGGTGCACGAAATGGCAAAACAAGAGAAGATTGCCCTAGGTGAGTACACCAAGGAACATGGCCGCGCGAAAGCACAATCGGTGAACCGGAATCAGAATTGCGAACCTAGTCTGAGATTCTTAACTTCGAAACCAGGATTTCAGAGTATTTGCGCCCATGGCTGGCTTTGTGCACAATGCTGCTCTGGAACGAAATGCAATGCATAAGACTCTAAGGATTCTGGTGTGGGCAACGGTGACTCTGGTTGGCGCCGTAGCGGTGGCCGCGGTCGCACTGCACCGCGGCGAACCGATCAACGCTCTTTGGCTGGTGATGGCAGCCACTTGCTGTTACGCGCTCGCCTATCGCTTCTACAGCAAATTTATCGCGGCGAAGATTTTGGCCCTCGACAGTCTGCGAGCCACTCCGGCCGAGCGGCTGGAGAATGGACGTGATTTTCTGGTCACGAACAAATGGGTGGTGTTCGGCCATCACTTCGCGGCCATCGCCGGACCGGGCCCGCTGGTAGGCCCAGTGTTGGCGGCACAGTTCGGTTATCTTCCCGGGACGATGTGGGTACTCGCCGGTGCTGTATTTGCCGGCTGTGTACAGGATTTTGTGATTCTGCTGTTCTCCGTGCGGCGCGACGGAAAATCTCTGACAGAGATGGCCAAAGACGAGATCGGCCCCGTCGGCGGGTTCGTGGCTTATTTGGCTGTGATTGCCATTCTCACGATTCTTCTCGGCGTGGTGGCGTTGATCGTGGTGAACGCCTTGAAATCGAGCCCCTGGGCCACGTTCACGATTGCGATGACCATGCCGGTCGCGCTGCTGATGGGTGTTTACCTGCGGCGAATTCGTCCGGGAAAAGTATTGGAAGTGTCGGCGCTGGGCTTTGTTCTCGTCTTGGCGGCGATTTGGGGTGGGCAGTATGTCTCGCAAAGTCCGGCGCTGGCGGCGGTGTTCACGTTTAGCGCTCCGACGCTGGCGATTCTGATCATGGTTTATGGCTTCGCCGCGTCGGCGTTGCCGGTCTGGCTGCTGCTGGCGCCGCGCGATTATCTCAGCACGTTCGTAAAGTTGGGAACCATCGGACTGCTGGCCGTGGGAATTGTGGCGCTGCATCCCACGCTGCACATGCCGGCGCTGACTCGATTTGTCGATGGCACCGGTCCCGTATTTGCGGGAAAAATATTTCCTTTTGCCTTCATCACGATTGCCTGCGGAGCGATCAGCGGATTTCACGCGCTCATTTCCAGCGGAACGACGCCAAAGATGATTGCGCGCGAGACCGAGACTCGCATGGTCGGCTACGGCGCGATGATGTGTGAGTCGGCGGTCGCGATTATGGCGATCATTGCGGCGTGCGTGATGGAGCCGGGAGTCTACTTCGCAATCAACAGTCCGGCTGGGATCGTTGGTCAGGCGCCCGCGACGGCGGCGGCAACAATTTCAGCTTGGGGATTTCCGGTGACCGCGCCGCAGATGCAAGCACTGGCGCACGCCGTGGGCGAGCAGACGCTCTACAACCGAACGGGCGGCGCTCCCGCATTTGCCGTCGGCATGGCGCACATTTTTTCGCACAGCCTGGGCGGCGACACATTGATGGCGCTCTGGTACCACTTCGCCATCATGTTCGAAGCGCTTTTCATCTTGACGATTCTCGATGCCGGCACACGCGTGGCGCGCTTCATGGTGCAGGATGCGCTGGGCCATGTGTACAAGCCCCTGGGGCGCACGAGTTGGTATCCTTCGATCCTGGGAACCAGCGCGCTGATCGTCGCAATGTGGGGATATTTCCTGTGGCAGGGAGTGAAAGATCCGCTGGGCGGGATTAATTCCTTGTGGCCACTGTTCGGCATTTCGAATCAGCTGCTGGCGACGGTGGCACTGTGCGTGGCCACGACCATCATCATCAAGTTGCACCGCGCGAGGTATGCGGCGGTAACTCTTGCGCCGCTTGCCTGGCTGGTGGCGGTGACGTTCACCGCGTCCTGGCAAAAGATATTCGATGCAAGTCCGCGAGTTGGATTTCTAGCGCAGGCGCGCGCGCTGGAGGCGGCTCCGGCGACCGCTGCGGCGACGCGGCTGATCTTCAATAATCGGCTGGATGCGGCGGTCACCGGAGTTCTCGTGGTAATGGTGACGCTCGTTCTGTTCGAGTCGGTCCGGCAGTGGCTGGGAATTCTGCTGGGCACGAGAGAGGCGCGGCTGAAGGAATCGCCATTTGTCAGGACGCGGCTGGCAATGGAGGAGCAGGGATGAATCGTGTGCGAAAGGCGGTCTGCAACTCGACGGCGAATTTGTTTGGGACTATGTTTGCGGCGCTGCGCGAGATTTTTGATGAAGCCCCGTATGCGCGATTTCTGAATCGGACCGGACTGGAATCGTCGAGCGAAGCCTACGCGGCCTTCCGCCGGGAGTTTGAAGAGGCCAAGGTGCGGCGGCCGAAGTGCTGTTAAGTTATCAAAATGCTGCTGTACGCTTGGGCCTCGCTTCGCTCGGCTGGACCTTTCGGCTTGCTGAGGGCAGGCAGCCGAGGCGGCTGTCCCCACAAGAACCCAATGGGCAGCCTGAACTACTGTTGATTCAGAAATACGAGCGTCAGCTGGTTGGTGTTGGTGTCGGTTTCGATCGCTATGGCATCGCCTGCGGGGTCGATCAGATAGAAGTTGAATTGCTCGCTGTCGGTGGGTGTGGTGACGTCGAGGCCGGTAATCATCCCGGTGAAGATGCCATTGCCGCTGGCATTGGCGGCCGTTAAATCGCCAGAGACGGCCAAGCCCGGACGAGTTGGAGTCGAGCTGTTGAGCCAGTTGAGGTCGACCGTCCCAGAGAATGTTCCGCTGCTTCCAGTCGCGGTAATGCCGCCGACGGCATCGAGTTCGCCGGTGGTGTTTCCGTCCCAGCCAGTAGCTTCGATACCGTATTTGCCGTTGAAGGAGTCGGTGGTGAGCGACCCCCCGCTCTGCTGGAAGCCGACACCCTCAAGGACATGGCCGTTGGCCACATTCAGGGTGTCCACAGTAATTGCCATGGCATGACCGTTTCCGTCCAAATAGAGCGCGGGGGTGAAGTCGTTCGGGCCCACAGTCAGACCGCTTACGGCTACTCGTCCGGTGGTACCCACCATATAGTTTGGCGCGGCTGCCGCGGTAATGGAGAATGGACTCTGTGGGACCTGGCTGCTGCTCACGAAACCACTTATGCTGGTGTCGGAGTTGAAAGTGAGCAACGCGGCAATCTGCAAGGGTGCAGCGGTACCGTTGGCCAAATGAGATCCGGTCAAGCCGAGAACGTAGCTGCTGCCCGCAATTGAGGCCGCAGAGAAATTCTCCGGGGTCGTTTGGCTCAAGGCGGCGCCGCCGAGCGTGCCCTGAAACGCATCGAAGGTTTCGATCAACTGGATGCGGGTGGCGTCGACGATGTAACCGATCAGATTGAATTGCAAGGGCGTCGATGAAGCTGGAACCAGTTTGAACTCCACCCGGCCGAAACCGTCGGGCGTCGTAACCGAACTGGCGAGGACGAAGGCCTGACTTACCTGAACCGCGCCATCGTCGTTGATATCAAAAACACTATTAGCTTGCGAGACTTGCCCGGCGACGGGAACATCAATGACGCCGCCAATCGATGTTTGATTTCCACTTTGGTCTTGGCCGTTGACAGCGAAGGCGTATCCACCCACGGGCGCGGTGGAGGCAGCCGTCGAATTCTGAAACTCCAGAATTCCGCTGGCCGAAGCCGAAGCGTCGAACTCGATGAGATTGGCTTTTTGGGAATTCTGAGGAAGGAATGAAGCGTTAAGAGTTTCCACGCCGTTAACCCCTGGGCAGTGGGGACTAGAACAACTGATTGCAAGAGCGATCTGCAGGTTGCCGTCAGTGGTTTGCGAAAGGCTGCTGCCGATTGGATTGATTGGGTTTGCGCCGAAACTCGCGGCGTCAACGGAGTCCTGTTCTCCGGCAGCGATTGACCCATTCTTTACGGTGAAGGCTCCTGTCACGAAGTAGGAACTCAGTGCGCTGTTGGCCATGTCCGTCCCCGAAAGCGAGAAGACATAGTTGCCGTCGCCCAACGGCGACGGAGCGATGGTGATTTGCGCATTGGCGCTGGCCGAACTTTGGTGGACCGAGGCCACGGTTATGGTCACGTTTCCGGTAACGGTGGGCGCGGTGTAAGTGGTTTGAACGGAATCATTAGAGCTGAATTGCCCACAGGTGGCAGCGGAGTTGCCGGGAGAACAGCTCCACACCACGCCTGAGTTTGTGGTGTCGCCGGTTATCTGGGCCGCGATAGGACGGCTTGCGCCGGTGATCATGGTTGCCGGAGGAGGGGTGGTGATTGTGACCGCGATGCTTCCCGCAGATGAGCTCGATCCACCACTGCCGCTTTGTGCGCAGGCCACCAGGAACGCGCACATGCCCGAAGTGATCAGAATGAGGATCAACTGACGGAACGTGATAACTCGGATGGTCATGGCACACCTCTAACTAGAGCGGGACCGGGGTAGAGCTGGCAACTTGAGACCTGAGCGCTCCACTGGGCCCGGGAGTTGCGGGGAAGGTATTCAGGAGCGAAAAAACCCTCGCTCCTGTGGTGCAGGGACTTTACTGCGGGCGGCTTTCCGATGTCAAGAGGATTGGAAACTCTGTGGGTCCAACGACTCTAGAGAGGCTTCCGATGTATTGCAGCTGTATTGCAGCTTCCGCGGGGCGGTAATCCGGTTCTGGTGTTGGTCGCATCCGTTGGAGTCTGGCGGCGGCATGGCGCAGGAGGTTCGTTCCGCTAGGCTCAGGCAACGTTCCGCGATAAACTCCAATCACATGCGAGTTCTCGGCATCGATTGCGGCGGAGAGTACACCGGATATGGCGTGGTGGAGATGAATTCCGGTGGGCAGTTGGTCTGCCTGACGTGCGGTGCGATCAAGCTCTCTCCGCGCGAAGCATTGCCGCGCCGGCTTTCCCGCATCTATGACGAACTTGGGTTGCTCATTGGCCGGCATCGTCCGGATGAAGTGGCAATCGAAGGGATCTTCTACGCGCTGAATGTGAAATCGGCGTTGAAGCTGGGGCAGGTAAGGGGAGTCGCAATGCTGGCTGCTGCAGCTGCGGGCCTGGAAGTGGCAGAGTATTCGCCGCTTACGATCAAAGCTTCAGTGGTGGGATACGGCCGGGCGGAGAAGCAGCAGGTGCAGCACATGGTGACGCGGCTCTTGAGTTTGGCTGAACCTCCCACGCCGATGGATGCTTCGGATGCGCTGGCCATCGCTATTTGTCATCTGCACACGGCAGGCACGCTAGAGCGGCAAAAGGTTACGGTGCTGTGAGCATGCGATCTCCCAGAGTACGAGGATTCATTGCGGTAGCTTTGACCGTAGCCGGGATGTGTGGGCTGCTCAAGGCTCAGGCGGCCCCTGACGCCGTGGTTACTTTCACACTGGACTTCCCTGGGTCAACTCCGCCGCACTATTCAATCACTGTCGCTGCGGATGGAAATGCCAGCTATGAGTGCACCGTAAAAATTGAAGACGATGCCGAAGAGCAGACATATAAAACAGAATTCGAGATGTCTCCGGCGAATCGCGAACGCATCTTTAATTGGGCAAAGCAGGCGCAATATTTTGCGGGCAAAATTGACTCAGGCAAACGCAACCTGGCATTTACCGGCGCGAAAGTCTTGAGCTATCAGGATGGTCAGCGTTCTTTCCAGGCGCGATACAACTATTCGAGTCTGGAAGCGGTCCAGCAATTAACCGCTCTTTTTCAAAACGTAGCTGGAACGCAGGATTATGGACGCCGGCTGGCTTACTACCATCGCTACCAGAAACTCGCGTTGGATGACGAATTGAAGCGCATGGAAGCCGAAGCAAAGAACAACCAATTGAGCGAAATCCAGGGCGTGGCCCCGGTGTTGCAGGAGATTATCGAGGATAATTCCGTGATCAATATGGTGAGGGCCCGCGCGAAGGAATTAATCGAAATGAAGAAATAGATTTCGATGTAAGTGTCGATGGGAAGGTGTTCTAATGGGTCGAACGCCCAATTTGTCCGGATGTTAGGGAGTTTATTTATGTGTAAACCGGGATTTCACGCGATCGTGTTGGCGGCCTTGACTGGTGTGCTCTTGGCGCTGCCCGCTTGGGCTGATTCGCAGGTCCGCATCGTACGCTTGAGCGATGTGCACGGTATGGTGCAGATCGATAAGAATTCTGGATTGGGTTTTGAGAACGCATTTGCCAATCTTCCCATCACCCAGGGCACGCAACTGCGCGCGCGTGAAAATAGCCGCGCCGAGATTGAGTTCGAAGATGGCAGCACCGTGCGCATCACTCCCAGCACCACGGTCCAGTTCAGCGCTCTGGTATTGAACGATGAAGGCAAGCGCATCTCGCAGTTGACCTTGGTGAAAGGACGAATGTACGTCAACTGGCTGGGGAAAACCGGGGATGTGTTCACGCTCAATTTCTCGCAAGAGAAAGTCGAGCTAAGGCAGGCGGCGCACTTTCGTGTGGAAAATTCTTCCAGTTCGGCGGAGATCGCGAGTTTCAAGAATGAGTTGGAGGTAATGAGTCCGTCGGGAACGGTGAAGGTGAACAAGAAAAAGATGGTCACCTTCGACCCTGCTGACGACGAAAAGCCTGTTCTGGCGAAGAATTTTGAACAGAGCTCTTACGACGATTGGGATCAGCAATCCATCGAGTATCACGATCAGTATTCGAAGAATAATTCCACCCCTTATGGTTACGGCTATAGCGACCTCAGTTATTACGGCAGTTATAGCAACCTGCCTGGCTATGGCATGCTGTGGCAGCCGTATCTCGCGGGCGTGGGCTGGGATCCATTTATGGATGGCGCGTGGTCGTGGTATCCAGGCATGGGCTACATGTGGGCGTCGGCGTACCCGTGGGGCTGGATGCCGTTCTACTACGGGAACTGGACGTATGCTCCAGGATTCGGCTGGGGATGGCAGCCCGGAGGTTGGAATGGATGGCATGGAGGGATTCACTACGTGGGAGCCGCGGTCCCTGGCTTTCATGCGCCGGTCGCACCAACCGGTACAGTGAACACGGTTGTGGTGGGTAAAGGCGGAACAGTGCCGACACACGCGCCAACCGTGCTGAAGATCGGAACCGCAGGATTGGGCATCGCGCGCGGCGCCTATGGAAATCTGCGGAACTTGAATACCCAGGTGGCAAAGGCGGGATCGGTGGAACTGCACTCCGCGCCGCAATTTTCGGCGAGTTCTCCGGCTTCTGGCCGTTACGGATTTGCGACTCCGGCAGGAGTGGCTGGCACCGGCCATGCGGGTACGGCTTCGTCGGGACATGCTCCTCCGAGTAGCAGCGGACACCGGTAGCCAGTTTTTTCGCAGGCAACTGCGGAGTTGAAATTTAGGGAAAGTGAAACGGGCGGCCGAAGGCCGCCCGTGAGTTGGTGACCCCGCCCAAGGAATCGGCACAGTCATACTCAACGCACGATAAGGCCGGCATAGCCCACGACCATATCGCGGTCCCCGGATATATCGCCGGAGGTCGCGTACTTCACCAGTTCCGCGGAAGTCGCGCCGAGCTTCCGTGCTGCAGTAAGCATGGTTACCGCGGGACCGAAGCCGCACATGCTGATGTGTTCCCGCGCAACCACGTCGTACAGAGCCCGTGCATCGAGGGCGAGAATCGGTGTGATCGCATGCTCATCCTTTACCCGCGTGATTGCATCCGACTCGTAGTGATTCATATCGCTGGAGGCTATGAGAAGAACCGGTTTGTCGTGTGCCGCGACCGCGTCGGCAATGGCGTTCCCGAGTCCCTCAAGCACTTCAAAATCCCGGGTGCCAAGCGCAATCGGAACGAACTTCAGATGGCGCTGGCGCATTTGCAGGAAAGGCAATTCGACTTCGATAGCATGTTCACTGCGGTGGGCGGAGGAATCCTCCTTTAGAAGTGGATAACGCCGCATAAGCGCGTCGGCGAATGCGCCGTCAATCGGAACCCGGCCGAGAGGCGTTTCCCAGGCGCCTTCGCTCATGATCGCTAGCGCACGGCCCATGCCGGTATGGTTGGGGCACATGACTAGGCACAACTCTGGAACTTCCAGTTCGCTAAATACCGCGCCCGCAACATGGCCCGAATAAACGTATCCCGCATGCGGGACGATGCAGCCCACGGCGCAAACCGGCCTCTTTCCTTTTGCCGGGGAGATAAACGACTGAACTTCCGCACGCAATGCCGTCGATTCGCCTGGATAAAAACGTCCCGCAATCGCGGGATGGCGAATGAGTATCGAGGTCATAGATGAAACTTCTGCGAACAGATCGCAAACGGCTTAGGAAAATATTGCAAATGTGCTGACAAATTCCGCAGCTACTATGCTACGAGCCGTCGCGATTCTGACGCAAGGCATGAAACAGCGCCGCATTCTCCTCGAGAGTCAAAGTTTCCGCGCGGGCGGCAGGCTTCACTTTTGCAGAGGCTAACGCAGCACGCAGTTGAGCCTCCGGATAAAAACCCTTGAGATTGTTCCACAATGTCTTGCGCTTCTGTCCGAAGGAAAGCTTCAGGAAGTCGATGAAGCCGTCGCCGGCAACCCCAAGTTCCTCCTGCCGGGGTGCGATCGTGAGCCGCAAGACTGTGGAATGCACTTTCGGCGGCGGAGCGAACGCCGCAGGCGGCAAACTAAAAAGCTTCTCAACTCGGGCATAGAGTTGCGCCGTGGCCGAGAGCAGACCGTAATCGCGGCTGCCGGGTTCGGCGGCGATGCGATCCGCGACCTCGCGCTGCACCAGAATGACGATGGTCTCGAAATATTTTGAATACTCGAACAGCCGCAGCAATATGTCGGACGTAATGTAGTAGGGAAGATTGCCGATAACCTTGACTGGCTCAGGATGGAATTCGATGCCAGGGCGGCGCAGGCCAGGTTTTGGTCCGAAGAGCGAATCGAAATCGATGGAGAGAATGTCGGCTTCTATGACCTCGACATTGGGAAACATGCCAAAACGCAAGCGAAGTTGCGCGGCGAGAACGCGATCTAATTCCACGGCGATGAGCCGGCGAACGCGTTTCGCGAGAATGGAAGAAAGAACGCCACGGCCGGGGCCGATTTCAAGGACGGTGTTCTGCGATATATCGCCCAGGGTGTCGACGATTTGTAGGGCAAAGCCGTCGTTTGCAAGGAAGTGTTGTCCCAACTTGGGTTTGTGCTGCGGACGGCGTGTGGAAACGACCTTCGGCACGTTGACCCTCTTTTCCTCGGACCTATAGACTTTACAAATTGACCCGCGTGCCTTGCGCGCAGGAGTGAAGCCCATAAAACGTATTCCATCATAACGTGTGCCCGCGAAAAGCAGGTTTTTCCTGGGAGGATTCATGCATATTGCATTCGTGGCATCGGAAGGCGTCCCGTTTTCGAAGACCGGAGGGTTGGCCGATGTGGTTGGGGCTTTGCCGCGCACTCTGGCGGCTCTGGGGCATCAAGTGAGTGTGTATCTGCCGCGTTACCGGCAGACCAAATTGGCCGATCCGGCAACGGTAGTAGGCAGCATCACGATTCCGTTCGACGACAAGTATCGATTTGCATCGGTTGTAAAAGGCGGAAGCCAGCCGGGCGCGAGTTTTTACTTTATTGAATATCCCCAGTATTTCGATCGCGACGCGCTTTACGGCACGCCTGCGGGCGACTATCCCGATAACGCCGAACGCTTCGCCCTATTCTCTCGTGCGGTAGTGGAGGCTTCAAAAATTATCGGGGTCCCGCACATTTTCCATTGTCACGACTGGCAATCGGCTCTGGTGCCGGTGCTATTGCGTACGGTTTATGCGGAAGACCCAGCCTTCCGCGATGTGGGCACGGTTTTCACCATCCACAATATGGGCTACCAGGGCCTGTTTCCGGCGGAAGTTCTGCCGCTGCTGATGCTGCCCTGGGATTTATTCACCATGTCGAAAATGGAATTCTTCGGGCAAGTTAATTTTCTCAAAGGTGCACTCACGTATTCCGACTTCGTGACCACGGTGAGCCGTAAATACAGCCAGGAAATTCAAACTGCCGAATACGGGTTCGGACTGGAAGGCGTACTGCGCGACCGCGCCGCCACCGTGACAGGAATTTTGAACGGTGTGGACTACGACGAGTGGAGTCCGCAGGTGGATAAGTTCACTGCGGCCAGGTACTCGCCGCCCGATCTGTCAGGCAAAGCCAAATGCAAGCAGGATCTGCTCGCGGTGTTCGGAGTGAACAATGCCGATCCCAAGGTTCCGTTGATTGGTATCGTGTCCCGCTTCGCAGCGCAAAAAGGATTCGATCTGATCGCACAGATCATGGATCGCCTGGCCCGCGAAGAGATGATCGTGGTCGTTCTCGGCTCCGGCGACAAAGTGTACGAAGAAATGTTTGCCCGCCTCAACAAACAGTTCCCCAATAAAATCGCCGTGAAAGTCGCCTACGATAACGCCGTCGCTCACAAAATCGAGGCTGGCGCCGACATGTTCCTGATGCCATCGCGATACGAACCATGCGGCCTGAACCAGATCTACAGCCTGAAGTACGGCACAGTACCCATCGTGCGTGCCACCGGCGGCCTCGACGATACGATCGAACCATGGGACGCGACCTCCGGAAAAGGTACAGGCTTCAAATTCACGGATTACACCGGCGAGGCGCTGCTGCTGACCATCAAACACGCGCTGCAGGCATTCCGCGACCAGACCTCGTGGCAAGTGCTCATGCGCAACGGCATGAGCAAAGACTTTTCCTGGAACGCCTCGGCTCGGGAGTACGGCAAGGTTTATGAACGGGTGCGGCAGATGCAGGGCGGAGTGCAGGCGGTGGGGAAAGGGCTAACGGCGGTGGGCTAGCGTACGGGGTTTCGATGAGTGTAATGGCGATTTTTCAACAACTATCCTTGCGGAAGACTTAACCTGCGAAGCCGAGGCGGGCGGTTGCAGGCAAAGGATGACGCGTGGAACGTCTGTCTTTTTGTCTCACCATACGTGAGCGAATGGCGTCCATAGTCTGCCAGTATTCTTCGATTTCAGCGGCTCCGCGCTTCAAAAGTTTTACGGTCGTTCGCATTTTCCTTTCCACAATCTCTTTCGTGATGACGATCAGCCCCGCTTGCTCCAAATTCACAAGTTGCACGGACAGATTTCCTTTGGTGAGTCCGGTTGCGCGACGGAGAAACACAAAGTCTGCCGACTCACAGGAACAAAGAACCGTTAGAATCGCGAGTCGAGCAGGCTCGTGCACCAAGCGGTTTGGTAACTCAAACATTTCCTGATCACTCGTCTTCATCGTCACTCCCTTTTTTCGGCAGAAGGTGAACCAGCAGAAGGTGATCGCGCAATCCCCATGCGATCAGGGTCAAGCCAAGAGAACCTGCATTGAGTGTCTTCCAGATCAAGGATTGCATCACCTCTGGACACCACTTCGGGTAGAGGCAAACGGCAAAACTTGTGGCCAATCCAAAGACATAAAATAATGGCCCTCTAGGATCCGCGGACGAATCCTTTTGGGGGTTCCGTAACAATCTCACGCTCCACATCAATGATGCCAACCACCGAATTTGGCCGCTCTGATCACCCATCAGAACGGCATCCGCCCATACCTCAATACGACGTCCCCAGATAAGGGCTACAATCACGAGCAGAATACCAACTAAACCCCCTACTGCTTCTCGTCTGCTAGTAGGCCTCTTCGACTTCGGCTCTACACGCCCGAAATGACGCTCGTAATACTTCGACGGCATTTGACGAACGATGACGACGACAGCCGCGAGATTCAAAACGTATAGCCACCACGGATCCTTCAACACATCCTTGAGTTCAAGAAAAAACAGCATCGCACCCAAGGCAACGGTGTCGAGTCCTTGCAGCGCGGCCAAGTTCTCAGTTACGAACTTTAGCCGCCTATGGTCGATCGGACCGTCGTGCCCCGCGCGAGTGTCGCTCTCCATAAACAGGTTTATATCATAGACCACATGAAAAGTCATCCCTGTCCACCATCAATCGGATGACCGCTTTAAACAGGCCATTACACTTATTTGCGACTCCCTTCCGTAGGGGCGGGGGTAGACAACCGGCTGGTACAATCCGCTCATGGCCGTCACATCCCAGTTGCCGGCTTTCGCCCGCACCATCTTCCACGTCGATATGGACGCGTTCTTCGTCTCGGTGGAGGAGTTGTTCGATCCATCGCTCAAAGGCAAAGCCGTGGTTGTCGGCGGACAACGCGACGAGCGCGGAGTGGTTTCGGCGGCGTCGTACGCGGCGCGGAAGTTTGGCGTGCATTCCGCTATGCCGTTACGAACCGCGGCAAAACTTTGTCCACAGGCCATTTTTGTTGACGGTCACCCGGATCGCTACCGCGAGTGCTCGGAAAAAGTCTATAAAGTTCTGACCGGTTTCTCGCCGCAGGTGGAGATGGCTTCCATCGACGAAGCCTACCTCGACATGACTGGGACGGCGCGGTTGCTGGGGCCGCCGCTGAAGGCGGCGCACAAGCTGCATCAGCGGATGAAGGAAGAAACGAATCTGAATTGCTCGATCGGTATCGGGTCGTCGCGTTTGATTGCAAAAGTTTCATCGGCGCAGGCCAAGCCCAATGGCGTGCTCTGGATCGTCCCGGGCGAAGAAGCGAAGTTTCTCGCCCCGCTCGATGTGCGCGAAATCCCCGGCGTGGGCAAGGTGATGGAGAGCCATCTCCACGAGCTGGGCATCAAGAAAGTAGGGGATCTAGCGCGGCTGGAAGACTCCGAACTCGAGCAGAGATTCGGCAAATGGGGGCTGGCGCTCGCGGGCAAAGCGCGCGGAGAAGACGCGGGCGGATGGTTCGACACCGAGGTGGGCGCCGACGTTGCGGCAAAATCCATCAGCCACGAACACACTTACAACGAAGACACGGCGGACGTGAGTCAGCTTGAAGCCACACTGATGCGCCTAAGCGAGATGGTCGGGCGGCGGCTGCGGGAGGCGAATTTCTACGCGGGGACGATTCAACTTAAGCTGCGCTATAAAGATTTCACCACCATCACGCGCGCGCACACCTTATCTTCAGCAACACAGCTCGATGGCGAAATCTTTGAACAAATCCGCACGCTGTTTCGCAAGAACTGGAAGCCGGGAAGGGAAGTGCGACTGCTAGGCGTGCAGACGTCGTCTTTCGAAGAACGAACGGAGCAGATCAACCTGCTCGAAGGCGGCCGCCAGCAACGCTGGAAAGATGCCCTGGCCGCAGCCGATCGGCTGCGCGACAAGTACGGCGAATCAAGCGTTAAACTCGCGGCAGGCATGCGCGGGACCTTCCGCGAACGGACTCACGAGAATCCCGCGGGATTGCCGGGAAAAACGAAAAAAGATTAGCTCAAATTGTCATCCCGGCGAACGCGAGGGATCTTGGTTGTTACCCGCACTAGCAGCGTCTCCGCTGCAGGCACGGACCAATATCCCTCGCTTTCGCTCGGGACGACAAGTTCGCAAACGTGCGGAATCTGAAAAACGCAGGCCGGGTATCCCGGAAGGTGATTCCGGATCCCGGCCGACGTCTTATTGCAACTTGTGGTTAGGTTTCTTCTAGTTGCCCGAGGGTGAGTTCGATGCGGTAGTTGGCGCTGCTGCTGGTGCAACTGCAGTGCCGTAGCGGGTCAACCGCGGAAAGAACGGCGTGACTTCAAACGGCATTTTGTCGCGCACTGAAGTGATGGCGACGGGAGCCGTTTTTACCATTTCCGCTTTGTCATCCCATGGGTTGATCTTGACGCGTCCGCCGAGCGGCAAGGCTGCAACCTGATCCAGCTTGGTGTTGTCGAGCGCCGGACCTTGCGTAGACAGAGCGTTCAAGCGTGTGATGCTGCCATTCTCGCCGAGCGAATTGCCAAGGTGGGTGGTCAACAGAGCGTTGAGCTGAGTAGAGCGAGCCTGCAGCGCTTTCAGGAACAAGCCGACGTTGTCGAGCTTCTGCGCATAAGGCGAATTCTTTAGCAAATCCACAGCCTTCTTGTCGGCCGCGGTTTCTTCTTCCGGAATGTGTTTGAAGCCCAGGTTCGCGTAGGTTGAATCGTCGGAGAACAGCATGCGGTCGTTGAACGCATACTTGCTGCCCAGGTTGTGGCCGAGCACGATGTGCGCCAGTTCGTGCGAGAGCACAGAAGCCAGGCTAGCCTCGTCGGGAAGCACGTCGATCAAACCCCGGCTGATGACGATGGTGTTGCCTACGCTGAAAGTTTCAAGCGGCGCCGTGAGCAGCACTCGCGTGCGCACCGGACGCGGCAGGTCGATGTTATTGGTGACCTCAAGGTTGTTGACCACCGTCATAAGAATTCGATCCACATCGCCTTCGGGGGCAAGCAAGCCCGCGCGCGTGAGCCGCTCGATGACGTTGTCTTCCGCCTGCTGCTGCCATTCGCGCTCGGCCTGCAGCGGTGAGGCATCCTGCGTGGTGGCGCTTTCGTCCTTCACAGCGTCGACACGAATCTGAGTGAGTTCGTCGTCCTTGTCGCCCTTCTTCAGGTCGTAACCCCAGATGCGCGTCTGCGCCTTGAAAGCCAGCTTGTTCTTCACGCCGGCGCTGAAGTCGCCTTCTTCGCTGTAGATGTAAGCCGGAACCCAGTAGCCAGGAATCAGATTAAGGCGCCAGCTATCCATGTGGAAGAAGTAGGAATTTCGCGGCGCAGGAGCATAAGTTCCGTTGAGCCGAACGATGTTGTAATCCTGATCTTCGACCCACACGCGGCCCAGGAAGCGTCCTCTGCCGGCGGTCTTCTTTGGCGTGACATCGAAGACCAGGCAGCGAATGTCGCCAAGAAATTCGCGGCGGATGTAATGAAACTCATAATGCTCGCGATCGAAGTCGCTGCGGTCGGCGTAGACCATCCACGAGAAGCCCATCGGCTGATACTGCACCTTGAACAGTTTGTGGAAGCCGCCCATCAGGCGCGTCTCCATGCCCTTGTCCTGATCTTTCAAATAATCTTTGCGGTCGACGGTTTCGCCCATGTCCATGCGGCCAAGAAAGTAGTGGTCTTCGCTGGGCACCGGACCAAGCTGCGGGTCGGCGCTCAGATTTTGCAGATAGGTTTCCACCACTGGCGTGCGAGTCGCCAGCGCTTTCATCAGTCCATGCTCGCGGTCGATGAAGCGATCCACAACCTGATCCATGGTTGTGGGCTGAGGCAAAGCTGATGGCGTTGGCGCCGGGGCTGCGCTCGTGGTCGATGCAGGCTGCGCGGGTTGTGCCGGTTGCGTGGCCGCAGTCGCGGCTGGTTGCGCCACAGGTTGCGAATCCGACGATTGCTGAGCGGAAGCGCTCACCGAGACCAGCAGGGCGGCAGTGAACATCCATTTCCAAGTACGCATGACTCTGTTCTCCAATTTCTTTCGAACGATGTTGCTTGTTTCGGAACCCAAAACTTCTTCAAGCTAAATTCTTCAAACAGCAAATATCAGTACGCCAACTGAAACAACACATGGACAACTGCCGTCGAATCGGTTGGCTGCCCCATACGCAGCGCTGGTTTGAAACGCATCTTGTTGGCGGCGGCAATTGCCGCTTCATCTAGACCATGACCGAGCCCGCGGACTACGCGATTCACGTGCAATGTTCCGTTGGCGTTGAACATCACTTCCAGAAGAACTTCACCTTCGAGCTTCAGACTGCGAGCCTCGTCGGTATAAACCGGTTGCGGCTTAAAAGTAATCTCCACTGGAGTTGTCGCGGGACCGGCGTCGGCCTGCCCCAGCTTCGGTCCGCCGTGAACCACTTGTTCCGCCCCGAATCCGCCGGTTGAGACTCCTGCGCCGGAACTGCGGCCATCGCCTTTGCCGCCGTTCGCGATGCCGTTGCCGAAGTCGGCGCTGGCCACGGTGCCTTTAATGCCTTTCGCGCCGCCCGATCCGTTTCCTTGGCCGGGACCCACAGGCATGTCAAAACCCCCGGCCTGCGCCGCGTAGAGCTTGGCGTTTGGCTTGCCCTCACCCTTCAATCCGTTGGGATCGCCGAAGCCTCCGGTCTGTACCTTCTGCACGGCCACGTTCACTGTTGGAGCGACGGAGCTGCCGGAAAAATCTCCGGTATGCAAAAGCTGGGGGCGCGCGCCGCCAGCCGCGAGCTTGATCTGCGGAGCGGCGAACTGATTCATCACAACCTTTGGCGCTTCCACCGGCTCTGGCGTGTGAACGCGATGAACTTCATGAGGCACAACTAATTTAGGAGTGTCGAAAACTGGTGCTGGCGGAAGAAGCTTGGTTTTTAACTTCACCGGCTTTGGCTTGATTGGAGCCGGTTCCGGTTTTAATGCCGGCAGCGGAATCAATTCCGTGACGCGATATTGCTTGAGTTGCAGCCTGTCGGGAAATATAACTCCAAGATTTATAAGCAGAAGAAGCGCCAGCACCATGAAGGCGTAGCTGGTGGCCAGAGCACGCCTGTCGATCTTGCGTTCCGGCAGAATCCCGAGCTCAAAAGTGCGTTGAGGCATAGCCATGCATTGACTCCAAAGGGGACCCAGCCGAGGGAGTGGACCGGGATTGGAGTTTTCACATTAAGTGAGAAAGGACAGGGGGTAAACGTGCCCACGGCTCTTGACCGAAGGTAACCAATGAAGAGTGGTTACGGGAAGCAGCCCGAAACGGGCGCGGGACGGGGCTTTGCGAAGATCGGGACGGTAAACGCTTCTGACGCAGCCTGCGAAACCAGGCGAGAAACAGTAAGCAACCGGAAGGGCACGAGTTCCACTCGTGCCGATCAGCGGCAGCTTATAAGGAGCGGCTTCAGCCGCTGAGGTTCCCCTGTCGCCGGGAGCTCGTGCGGGGCATTCGGGGACAGACGGGCGAACTGCACCCGTCTGTCCCTAGATTCTTGATCCGACCAATCCCGCTTCCCCGTATGCGTAGGATCGGTAGTTACTCCAACGCCAATCCTTCGACAAAGAAAACCAATAAAACCGGGGACAGCCCGCAGCCCCCAATGAAAAGTGTTTCACATTGACGCGAACCAAGATTGAGGGGACAATTGCAGCCGTTTTAAGGGATCAAAAAAGGCAGAAGAGGTGGTTTGTGCAAGTATTCAGCCGACGTTTCGCGCAGCTTAGGACCTTGATCTTGTTAATCGCATTTGCACTTCCAGCGCAGGCTACGACCTTCAGCAACGCAAGCCTGAACGGAAGCTACAGTTTTTTGATCAATCTTTGGACTGCCAATACGCATACAAACGAGTTCGCCATCGTCGGGGTCATGACATTCGATGGCGCGGGTCAAGGAACCGCAGTTTACACACAGACCGCTGCTGGTGGGGTGATCACGAGCGGAAACTTTAGCATGAATTACACGGTGAAACCCAACGGCACTGGCAGGATCACCTGTTCGACGGGATTGACGGACGAGTTCGCTATTACGCTTAACTCGACCGCCGGAGGAGTGGCCCATGGTGTGCAATTGTTGCAGACCAATGACAACAAGAATGAAGTGGTCAGCGGCAGCGCCGTGCTGCAGTCCGCCACTGCGGAGACCTACAGCCTATCCAGTCTAAAAGGGAATTTCGCGTTCCAAGGCAACGAGTGGACCGCCACCGGAACGGACGCCGAGGAGGGTTTTGTCGGAATACTTACTTTTGACGGCAAAAGGAACGTCACTGGCTCATACACCGACATATACGACGGCGAGCTTACTACGCCAACCCTTACCGCCGGTACCTATACGGTGGACTCAGATGGCTTTGGCGGCATGCTATTTCTAGCCGACAATATTCAATTTTCGTTTGCTTTGAACTCGTCGACTGCGGCAGGGAACGCTAAAGGTTTGCAGTTTGTCGTGAACAATTCGAACGGTTACAACATTGTCAGAAGCGGAACCGCGCTGGAACAGTGATGTGGTGGCGGCTTGACGCTTATGGACGAATTCGGGGAAATCTGGGGACAGACGGGACTGTCCCTAATTCCTTGTCCAGAGAATTGGGGAACGTCCCGTCTGTCCCCAGATTTCCAAGATCCAGATTTCAGATTTCGATCTCTCAGCTTTGAGCCCTCCGCGACTGAAACCAGGAAAAAACCGGGACGCCGGCAAGAATTACCAGCAATCCGTAGAAAGAATTCGGCCAGTCCGTGCGAAAGGTGTAGTAAAGAAGAACGGCCGCTACGGCGATGAAAATCGCGGGCACGAATGGATAGCCAAGCACTCGATAGGGGCGAGTTGCTTCCGGATTGCGCCAGCGGAAGATGAAAACGGTGCTTCCAGCGATCATGTAAAAGAGCCACTCGGCGAAGATGGCGAGTGAAAAGAGCTGTCGAAAGTTTCCTCCCAACAGCAATAGCAGGATCGACAATACCGCTTGCAACAGGATCGCGACGGATGGCGTATGAAAACGCGGATGCACCTCCGCCAGGGTGGAGAAGAAATATCCATCGCGGGCCACAGCGTAGGGAACGCGGGCGCCGCTCATGATGGTGCCGTTCAGGGTTACCAGCATGGAGACCGCCATGCCGGCCGAAACAATGGCCGCGCCCATGTGTCCGATAATGAGCGCGACTGCATCGGAGGCAGGCCGCGGCGATGCGGCAATCGCATTTGCCGGGAGCACGTATTGCACACCCGCGTTCACCAGCACATACAGCACGCCGACCGTGGCCACGCCGGCAATCAGAGCGATGGGAATGTTACGCTCCGGTTTCTTCACTTCGCCGGCGACCATGTTGAGGTCATTCCATCCGTCATAGGCCCAAAGCGCCGCCACGAGTGCGGCCATGAAGCCGGCGATGCCACCTTTAGCTCCGGTAAACGTGCCGGTAAAGTTGCTCCAGCCACGTCCGGTTGTGGCTCCCGCGCCGCTGAAGCAGACGATCACGATGCCTAAGATGATTACCACTTTCAACACGGTGAACACGAGTTGGAATTCTCCGGCCTTCTTCACGCCGAGATAATTGAGAACTGAAATAAGAATGGCTGCGGCGATTGCGACCAACTGTCCCCAGGTGATGGCGAAAACATGAGACAGGATGTTCGCGGAGAAGAAAGAAAAGATCGAGAACGTTCCAAGAATACGGACCAGCCCGGTTGCAATCGTGGCCACCGACGCGGGCTTCGCGATGACAAACCAAGTCCAGGCATAGAGAAATCCGCCGAGAGGTCCGTAGGCGTCGCGAACATACACATACTCGCCGCCTGCCTGGGGCTTCATCGCGCCGAGTTCAGCATAAGTGAGCGCACCAAAAAAAGAAAGCAATCCGCCGACCAGCCATGCGAGATAGACAAGCTTGGCCGACCCTACGGCCTGCATCATCTCGGCGGGAACCAGAAAGATTCCGCTGCCGATGATCGTGCCCACGACGACGGCGGATGCGTGGCTTACGCCGAGATCGCGGGAGAGTTCAGGGCGCATGATAGTTGTCGGGCTCGGTTCGGGCATGTCGAGGTGAGCCAGTATACGTGAGCGATGTCAACTTGGATCGGCGATTATTCTGGCGCAAGTAAGCTGACGACGTATCCCGCCCCAAACGTCACCATCGTCCCAATCATTACCCACCACGTCCACGGAACATGCGTCGATTGCCAGAGGTATATTTCGATGCCGAAGCCGAACAGCATGCCCACCGCGGCGCCCCTCTGACTGGCACGCTTGGTGAGAACGCCGAGCAGGAAGACTCCGAGCAGCGCGCCGTAAGCGATTGATGCGAGTTGCAAACCGACTTCAATGACCCGTCCGACCTTGTGCAGCGAGAGCACGGCGATCGCAAATAGCAGCAGAGCCCACACAAATGTGGAAAGGCGTGAGAGCCGCAGGCGTGCGCGCTCATCGGCCTGCGGACGGAAGCTCACATAAAAGTCCATGATAGAGCTTGACGACAAAGCATTGAGAGCGGCGCTCAGGTTTGACATTGCCGCCGCCAGGATCGCGGCAATCAGCAGGCCGGAAATTCCATGAGGCATCCGGCTGACAATGAAGGTGGGATATATCCGGTCGGGCGTGCCGAAATTCGTGGAGGGCACGCGATAGTAAGCCCACAGCATAATTCCGACGATTAGAAACAAGGCAAATTGAAACAAGATGGCGACGCCGCTCGAGAGCAGCGCGGTCACCGACTGCTTCCGGCTGCGGGCCGCCAGCAGACGCTGCACAATTAGCTGGTCCGTGCCATGGCTAGCCGTCGTCAGAAACGCACCGCCGATCACGCCAGCCCAGAAGGTGTAAGGAATCCTAAAGCTCGGAGTAAAGTCGAAGACGCGCAGCTTACCGGCGGCCACTGCGGCTGTATGGACGGCACTCCATCCTCCGGGCACAAGATGCAGAATCGTCCACAAGCCTACAAGCGTTCCTCCCACGTAGATCACTGTTTGCACTACATCGGTCCAGATCACTGCCGCGAGGCCGCCCTCGAATGTATAGATGAGCGTCAATACAGTGATGATGGCGATAGAGGCAACCTGACCGGTTCCCAGCGCAATCGAGACGACAATCGACACGGCATAAACGCGCACGCCTTCTGCCGCGGTCCGGGTCAACAGGAACAGTCCGGCAGTCAGTGAGCGCAACCCTCGCCCGAAGCGGCGTTCAATCAACTCATAGGCTGTGTAGAGATCTCCACGAAAATAGTGCGGCAGGAGCACAAAGCTGATTACCACCCGGCCCACGACGTATCCCATCACCACCTGCAGGAATGTGAGGTTCGTGTCATAGGCGAGTCCGGGGATGCTGATGATGGTGAGTGTGCTGGTTTCAGCTGCAACGATGGAGAGGGCGATCGCCCACCATGGAATGTCTTGTCCCGCAAGAAAGTAGTCGCGTAACGATCGCTGCCGTTTGCGGAAGCGCAATCCGAACAGAGTGATGCCCACCAGATACAGAGTGATAATCGCGAGATCAAGTTTGTCGAGGCCCATGCGTTCAGCGAAAAATACGTGTTCACTAAACTACTTTGCGCGCCACGGTTTCCTGGGGATCGTAAGGCTCGGAGGAACACGCCACGAGCCACAAGGGCGCATCTCCGTCATTGCGCACTGCATGCGATCCACCTGGCGAAACCAAAACCAGCACAGCGCTGCCACCATCAAACTGGCGATGTTGCGCCGTGGTGCCCTCGCCTTCGTCCCAGTGCAAAGACCAGCTTGTGCCGGGTAGCACGACAATCGCCTCACGGCGCCGCAAGTGGTAGTGATTGCCGCGTACGGCGCCTGAAGCCGTCGAGGCGAGATGCATATCAGCGACGCAACCGACGAAGTCGATCGCTTCGCGCGGAGCAGTGAAGCTGAAGCCACGAGCGTCGCCGGAATTGCCGAGTACCGATACTTGAATTTTCATGTCGATCGCCTTCAATTATGGGGGCAATCCTCGGGCGGCGCGAGTGAGGGTTTATAGACGGGGTTGCCGAGACCGCGTTCGTGAATTTCCAAGTGACAAACTGAGAACTGGGAACCGGAACTGAGAACTGCCTGTGGTAGAACTGACCCGTGGCATACTTCCTCGGCATCGATGGCGGCGGCAGCAAGACAACATGTGTTGTGGGGGACGAGGTCTCTCTGTTGGCCCGGGTCACGACTGGCCCCAGCAACATCACGCGTGTGGGCGAAGCTCGCGCCCGCGAATCGTTGCACGAAGCTATCCGACAAGCGTGCGAAGCGGCAGGCATTGATCCGCGGCAGGTGCAGCGCGGTTGTTTGGGAGTCGCCGGCGTCAGTAATGAAGAGACTGCACGCGCTGTTCGGAAAATGGTTGCGGAAATTATGCCGGCGGAAATTGAAGTCGTGGGTGACATGCAAATCGCTCTGGAAGCGGCTTTCAGCAAAGGCCCGGGTGTGATCGTGATCGCCGGGACCGGCTCGATCGCCTACGGGCGCGATGCGCAGGGAAAAGCCGCTCGGGCTGGAGGCTGGGGATTTGCTGTGTCGGATGAAGGCTCCGCGCATTGGATTGGCCGGAGCGCAGTCGCCAACCTGTTGCGCGCAATCGACCAAGAAGAACAAGAAGAAAAGGTGGCAGCCGGGACGCCACTCTTCCTCGAACTGCGAGCAGTCTGGAACTTTCATTCGGTCGATGAGTTGGTGCGGTCCACAAATTCCGGGGCCGACTTTGCAGCTCTCTTCCCGGCTGTCCTAGCTGCCGCCTACGCTGGAGATGCAGTGGCCAAGCGCGTTCTCGCTCAAGCCGCAGTGGAGCTCGCGCGACTCGCGGGAATTGTCATGCACCGGCTCTTCGGCAGCGGCGACACGAGCCGGGTCTCGCTCGCAATGGTCGGTGGGGTATTCCGTCATGCGAAACCAGTACGCGAGGCCTTTCAAAAAGAGATCTGCATGGCGAATCTCAAAGCACACCTCAATCCTGAAGTCGTCGAACCGGTCCACGGCGCGCTGCAGCGCGCGCGTGAGGCTGGCCGTGAATGCCTAGGGGAGGGGAATGAGCTCAAGTAACGCGTCGCGGATATTTCATTTTGAATTCGTAAGACGCCAGCTATAATGGGCTCGAATGAAGAGGATTCTATGTTCATCCCTCGTTTTCTTGCTCTGCCTCTGGTACTTTCGCTAGGCGTTGGACCCCTTGCAGCGCAGTCGACGCTGGACAACCACGAACAGCCTTTCCCGCCTCAGAGCGCACAGCCAGGTCTTCGTATCGGTCCGCTCCAGGATTTTCATTTGCATGGCACCACCCCAGAACCGGAGACCTACCGGATTACTCCGGCGCCGGGAACCTACAGGAAAACCTTTCCTTCTGATCAGAGTACCTGCTATTCGATCCGGGGCTATCGCATAACTCGCGATGATCCTGAGTCGGATTCAACCAGGCCTTCGGGATACTCCACATGCCAGCCTTCGGATCGGTTTGAGGTGAAAGACGCCGGGGAGCAGCAGATTCTTCCGCGTTGAGGGCAAGTTAGCGAAGCTTGAAACTTTCTCCGCTGCACTTGATGTAATCAGCGGCCGCCGCCGACTTCCAGGATTGCGCCAGTCGTGTAAGAAGCTGCTGGAGAAAGCAGCCAAAGCACTGCCTCGGCGACTTCGATTGGCGTGCCGGGTCTTTGCATCGGAATGGTCCCTGCAAGCCGGTCGAGCCGGTCCGGCATGCCGTTGGCGGCGTGCAGTCCGGTCTCGATTAGACCCGGGGCGACGGCGTTGACGCGGATTCCTTCTGCTGCAACTTCGCGCGCCAAGCCGATCGTGAAGCTATCGATCGCTCCTTTCGATGCGGCGTAGTGTACCCATTCTCCGGGCGATCCGGTGTGCGCCGCGCGCGAAGAAATGTTAACAATGGTGCCACCGCTTCCGCCATGACGAGTTGACATGCGACGCACGGCCTCGCGCGCGCACAAAATTGCTCCCGTGACGTTGACGGCCATGACGTGTGCAAGAGCTTCTGCGGTTACCGACTCCACTCGCGAAAACCCGCCAGTAATGGCGGCGTTGTTGACTAAAGCTTTGATTGGTCCTAACACGGTCTCCGCCGTCTCAAAAAGCCGGACGATGTCTTCTTCGCGGGAAACGTCGGCTTGAATCGGGTGAGCACGCCCGCCCGCAGAAGTGATTTCTTCGACGACTGAGTTTGCTTCGCGTCCGCCGGTTGAGAAATTTACACCGACGGCAAAGCCACGCTCGCCCGCCAACCGGGCGATGGCCGCGCCAATTCCTCGACTCGCTCCGGTCACGATCAGCGTGCCACGCTCTACTCCACCCATCATAGAATCGTTTGGCTTGCGCCCGCTAGTCTAGCAAAGCTCCTAAAATACATGACGGCAAGACAGTGATCGATCACGGCAAGTACACCAGCATCTGGAAAAAGCAGAAAGATGGAAGCTGGAAGGTGGTGCTTGATATGGGGAACGCGAGCCAGTAATCCAAATAGGAGGCGCTCGGTGCGGCCATCTTGGAAGTGATCGTTCTAGTGAACGTCGGGGTACTGATCGGAATCGGCGTCTCGCTCTTCACAGCTCCGCCTAGCACTCCGATGTGGCTTTGGGCGTTGGTATCCGGACTCATCCTTGCAATATCTAACTACCTGCTCCTCCGACCAAGGCGAATGACGACTCAGCGGCCGAGATCCCGACTGACGACTACCGTCGTCGGGAGCATCGGTGTGGTGTTTCTATTGGTGGAACTCGTCCTCCGCTACTGGCATCGTTGAGGATACCCGTTACTTGCGGAAGTGACTGCTGATTGCCTCCGCCTGCACCCGGGTTACAACCGCCGATAATGCCGCGGGATCCGCTTGTTTTACCGCTTGTAGACTTCCGAAGTGCTCGAGAAGACGTCTCGTAGTACTCTCTCCCACGCCAGGAATTTCCAACAATTCTGTTGAGCGGTCGCGCATCTGGCGGCGCTTGCGATGGAAAGTCACGGCAAAGCGGTGAGCTTCATCGCGAATGAGTTGAATAAGGTGCAGCACCGGCGAATGATGATCGAGGGCAAGCGGATCTTTCTCCTGCCCATAGATGTAGAGAATCTCCTCGCGCTTGGCGATGGCGGCTAGCGGCTGATTGATGATCTCAAGCGCTTCCAGAGCCTCGGCGGCCGCATGCAATTGCCCGAGGCCGCCATCGATCAACACGAGACTGGGCATGGGCTTCTCTTCCTGCTGCAGGCGTTTGTAGCGGCGCGTGACCACCTCTCGCATGGACGCGAAATCGTCGACACCTTCGACCGTACGAATAATGAATTTGCGGTAATCCGATTTCTTCATCCTGCCGTCTTCCCACACCACCATCGAAGCCACGGTCTCCGCGCCCTGGATGTGCGAGATGTCGAAGCATTCAATGCGTTTGGGAAGGTCGGGCAGGCCGACTGCGTCCTGCAATTCTTCCTGAATGGCTTTGGTATTGGGCTTGAGCACGCGAAAACGCTGATCGTACGACTGCTTGGCGTTGGTGCCGGCGAGATCAATAAGGGCGCGCTTATCTCCGCGCCGAGGAACCAGAATGTGCGCGCGCGCGCCATGTGCTTTCTCTGCGAGCTGGTCGGAGAGCAAATCAGCGAGTGCCTCGCAATCTTCGAAATCGACCGGAACGTACAGATTGCGCGGTACATACGGCTGGCCGATATAAAGTTGCTTGAGCAGCGCAGAGAAAAATTCACCTGGGTTGAAATCAGTATGAATTGCTCTGTCATCCTGAGACCCGCGTTCTCTGCGAGCCGAAGGACCTATGGAACTGTCTGCGCTACCGGTGCTGTCGGCAGATTGCATAGGTCCTTCGCTGCGCTCAGGATGACAATCGGAGGATGAGGATTCCATCGAGGCATCGGTTTCCGCAAACTCTGGCAAGTCTTCCCAGAAAAACTCCCGGCGATC
>Ga0210391_10000803_pt1 | contig 30622 bp, 20 predicted proteins | sample IncBWC12OmetaG_FD_160573 | JGI IMG/M metagenome (GOLD analysis project Ga0210391, IMG submission 160573) | Forest soil microbial communities from Barre Woods Harvard Forest LTER site, Petersham, Massachusetts, United States - Inc-BW-C-12-O ... | reverse complement strand
GCGCACTGCCGGATTGTGGCTGATTCCGTTGAGCGACGGCGGCTTCGCAATTTCGCTTCGCATGGGCTTTGGTAGTCCTCCAATCGACGGGCGCGAGCTGCTCGGTTGGTGGATCCTGCCGCTCGGTCTCATCGCAGGTTGCGCGCTAGTCATGCTGACCACGCGATTCGCGCTTTGGAGTGCGCGCCAATATCGCCGATCGCACGTGCTGCCGCAAGCCTGACCAATCGACATGGATTGAAATGAATGAATCGATCAATACGCGCAAAGCTTCTTCACAAGACGAAGCCTCGGTCAAGTTCGAAAAGACCCGCTTGTCGCCCGCGCAGCGCTGGCTCTCATTCGCCGAACTTGCCCTCGGAAGCGCCATCGTAATTGGCCACAATGTGTATCGAGTCGTTCCCAACGAAGTGCCCATTCTTTTTGCGCTCGGCCTGATTTCAGTCCGCCTTCGGAATGGCAGTTGGACCGCCATGGGCCTGCGCTGGCCCGCATCCTGGCGCCGGACTGTCCTGATCGCGCTCACAGCCGCGGCCGTGAGACTCCTGCTCGGCGCACTGGTAATTGATCCCATCACCGCCCACTTCTGGCCTCCACAAAATTTGCCTAGCGGCGCAGACCAAATCGCGGGCCACGGAATGGTCGCGCTGCGCTGGCTTCTGCTCATCTGGACCTTCGCCGCATTCGGAGAAGAAATCGGCTACCGGGGCTATCTAATCAACCGGGCGGCAGACGTGGGCGGCCGATCCAAGGCTGCCTATTGGGCAGGCGTCTTGATCGTCTCTGTGCTCTTTGGATACGGACATTACTATAAAGGCCCGGCTGGCATCATAGACTCCGGCATGGCGGGCCTGATTCTTGGTGCCACCTGCGTATTGTCAGGACGCAACCTTTGGGCCTGCATTTTGGCCCACGGATTTATCGACACGTTCTCGGTGGCTTGTATGTTCTTCGGATGGTGTTCGTAAGCCAGCATTTTCAGGAATCGCTGCTAAGTGGTTCGGATCGAAAATCGTTCCTTACCAGTGCAAAATACTTCACCCTTGACTTCCCTCGATCCTTCGCACAAACTGAAGCCCTCCCCGCACCGACCATGATGTCTCTGGAGGTTCCGCTGTGTCTAAACGAGCCTTGAGCTACGCCCTTGCCTTATTCTGTTCCTTCCTCGTCGTTTCATCCGCGGCTGCGCAGCAGGTGCGTCACGGAATTTACCGCGGCATGCCCGTGACTTACGTGGTCAAGAATGGCAAAGCTGTTTTCCAGGGCGACATTGTCCTCGAAAGAGTGGAGACCATCGACCCTCAGCAGCCGCTGCCTTCCTACGGCATCGATTACGCGAAATATCTCTGGCCCAAGATCGGCAGTCAGTATCAGATTCCTTACGTCATCGCCTCTGGCTCGGGCGATCTCACCAATCTGAACAACGCCATCGCGCAGTTCAACAATACTTTTTCGAATATCCAGTTCGTCGCCTTCACGTCTCAGACCGATTACGTCAACTTCTACTTTGACCCGAATAATTTCAGCGGCGAATGCGAAGCCATCGTTGGCCGCGCCGGCGGCGAACAAACAGTCGGAGGCTCGGGTTCCTGCACCGTCGCAACCATCCTCCACGAAATGGGACACACCATCGGCCTCTGGCACGAGCAGTCACGCCCCGACCGCAATACTTATGTCTCGGTCAATTATGGAAATCTGATCAAAGGATCGATCTCAAATTTCAATCAGATCTACGACAACGCCCAGACCTTCGGGACTCTGTTCGACTATGCCTCGATCATGGAGTATCCGGCATTCTCCTTCTCGCGCAACGGCGGTCCTGCCATCGAATCGATTCCCGCTGGAATCCCGCTCTCGAATCAGACCGGATATACTGCGACGGACATCGACGGCATCGAGCGCCTCTACGGCAGCGCGCCGAAAACCGTGACCGTAACCAGCAACCCGCCAGGGTTGTCGGTGATCGTCGATGGCGCTACCGTCACCACCCCGCAAGTGTTCACGAACTGGGCGCTGAATTCCACGCATACACTCGACATTGCGCCCGGGGTGCAGAGCCAGTCCGGTGACATCGTCAACAGCACCACTCCCACAACTTTTTATTACACGTTCGGCCGCTGGAACGACTCCACAGCCGCGACCCATACAATTACCGTTCTGCCCGGCAACGGAGAGCCTGCGACGCCGGCCACTTCTCCTGCTGTGACAACCTACTCGGCGAATTTTATTCAGCTCGTCCCATACGCCGCCACGGTTTATCCCACGGGCGCAGGAACCGTAGCGCCCTCTCCGGCACCGCAAAGCTATTCCGGATCCTCGCTCCTGTTTTACACAGCGCGACAGCAAGCCACGCTTACCGCTGCACCCAGCGTCGGCCAGAACTTCTACGAGTTCAACAACGCACCCTTCTGGCTCCCCGGCGGTCTCGGAGCGAATCCTAAGACCTTCTATGTGCCCGATACCGGGCTTACGGTGAACACCACTGCCGAATTTTCTCCGACCCCCGTCTACACGGTGAACGTCGCGCCGAACCCCTTCAGCTCGAATCTTTATATTTATGGCGATGGGGGCTTCGCTTACGCGCCGAAGAACTTCTCTTCCTTCTATGACTCTTCCTGGACCTCCGGCAGCGTGCACGGGCTGAGCGTCGATAATCCCATCTACCCCTACAGCTCCAACACGCGCTATGCCTTCAACAGTTGGAGCGATGGCACCACCACGACTAACGACAGCATCACGTTGCCCGCGACCAGCGCAACATACACGGCGAACTTTACGCCGCAGTACTTTGTCACCGACTACGCGAACGAAACCTGCGCTGGAACGATCAACGTCAGTCCCATCTCGCCAACCGGCGATGGTTTTTATCCCTCCGGAGATGGGCTCACCTTCACCGAGACGCCCAACTCCGGCTGGCTCTTTACCGGATGGAATTACGACCTCAGCGGAACATCCAGCTCTCAACCGCTCACAGTGAGCGACGAAGTTCTCGTCACCGCTGACTACAACACGGTTGCGACGCCGCTCACTCTCACGAGCCTTAGCCCAGCCGCGGCCATTCCCGGCAGCCCCAGTTTTACGCTGACGCTCAACGGAACGGGGTTTAGTCCAAGTTCGGTGGTCTCGGTGAACGGAACATTCCCGGTGGTGAAGTACATCAGCAGCACGCAGCTCAGCGTGAGCGTCACAGCCTCGCAGATCACCACTCCGGGAGCATTTCAGGTTTGGGTCGATAGCTTTCCCAGCGGTGCAAGTTGTGCCGCGTTTGCAGCGCTGCCATTCACCGTGGCCGATAGCCCTATCGTGACACCTTCGCCGCTCAGCGTTGCTTTTAGCCCTCAGATCGTCAACACGACGAGCACCGCGAAATCCGTCAAGTTCAAGAACACCAGCGCCGCGGCTGTGAGCATCAATTCGATTGCAGCGACGGGAAATTTTGCGATCAGCGGAAATACTTGTGGCTCGTCATTAAAGACTGGCGGATCCTGCAGCGTGAATGTCACCTTCACACCGTCTGTCCCAGGAGCCATCACCGGATCGCTCGCCATCAGCGATAGCGCACCCGATTCGCCTCAAACCGTCGCGCTTTCCGGAACCGCCAATTTGCCCTTGAGCATCAGCCCGGCAACGCTGTCGTTTGGAACGGAAACCGTAGGCAGCACTACAGCCGCGAAGACCGCAACACTAGTAAACAATGAAACGACAGCGCTGAGTTTCTCTTTTAGCGCGAGCGGCAATTATGCAATCAGTTCCACTGGAACAACTTGTGGAGCGTCGCTGGCTCCAAACGCGAAATGCAATATTGCGGTCACGTTCACTCCCACCGCTAACGGCAGCATCAGTGGCGCAGTAACCATTTACGACGCTGCGGGATTTTCTCCGCAGCTGATCCAACTCGCAGGTACAGGAAGCGGCGGCAGCACCGCGCCACTCACCTTCAGTCCCGCCAACCTAAGCTTTGCCACTCAAGCCGCTGGCACCACCAGCCCGGCAAAATCTCTTACCGTCAAGAACACGAGTACTGGTTCTGTGACATTGAGTTCCATCGCTACGACTGGCGATTTCTCCGCCGCGGGTGCTGGATCGAAACCCTGCTCCGCAAATCTTAAGCTGGCCGCCAACGCTTCCTGCACTCTCGGCATCACCTTCGCCCCCGCGTTAGGCGCGAGCGGCGCGATTAGCGGCGCCGTCGTTATCACCGACAACGCCGCCATCAGTCAGCAAGTCGCCGACGCCAAAGGTGCCGCGGCCTTGCCTTTGACCTTCGCCCCCACAACTCTCATCTTTGCCGCACAGACCGTAGCGACTACCAGCGCAGCGCAGACGGTGACTCTCACGAACAATCTGGCGACTGCCGTAAGCCCAACCATCACAGGTAGCGGCGACTATTCCGCCAGCCCCGGTGGCACTGCTCCCTGCACCTCGACTCTCGCGGCGAAGGCGCAATGCACGTTCCTTGTCACCTTTACTCCAAGTGCCGTCGGCACTCGTACGGCTGCTATTACTGTGACCGATTCAGCCACGCCGAGTGTACAAACCTTGAGCGCCACCGGAACCGGTCAATAAATAATTGAGAATTCTCGGAGATAGCTTGCTGTACTCCGCCCCGTGCGTCGGGAGGCGGAGTACAAGCTCGCGCCCTACTCCTGCGACGGATGCAATACGCGGAACGTGTTGCCTCCGTTTGACCACACCAGCACCAGCGCATCCTGTCCCTTCGGAACATTGGATAGCGCTTGCGCCACGTCACCTGCCGATTGTTCAGAATGCCGATCCACTTCCATGATCACATCCCCGCGCTGCAATCCTGCGTTGTCCGCCGGACTGCCCGGCTGCACATCTTCCACCACCGCGCCGTGAACTTCGCTCGGGATTTGCATCTGGTCGCGCTCGCCTGGATTTAGATCGCCGAGACCCAGCCCCCAGCGGCCTTTTCCATGTTCACCGCCTTCCAATCTTCCGCCGGCAGCTGCACCCATCGCTTCCAGCGTGACTGGAATGCTGACACTTTTTCCGTCGCGCTCGACCTCAAGCTTGATCGTGTCACCCGGACGCTTCTGGCCCACCTGCATCTGCAACTCTCCGGCATCGGTCACCGGCTGTCCGTTCAGGCTGGCAATGACATCACCAGTCTTCAGCCCAGCCTTGCCTCCGGGAGTATTCGGGTCCACTTGCGTGACCACCGCGCCAGTCGCATTCGTCATGTGGAAGAACTTGGCGTTGTCGGGAGTCACATCCGAGATGCCGATGCCGATATATCCGTGACTGATCTTCCCGTCGCGGATCAGCGCTTCCACCGTGGGTTCAGCGATCTGCGTAGGAATCGCGAATCCCATCCCAGAGAACGAACCGTTCGACGAAATCAGGAAAGTGTTGATACCAATCAGTTCGCCACGCGCGTCCACCAGCGCACCGCCGGAATTTCCCGGATTGATGGCGGCGTCGGTCTGAATGAATTGCCCGGGCTTGCGCCGATCGCTCGCGTCCGGGTTGGGACGGTTAAGCGCGCTGACGATGCCGCGCGTCACGGTGAAGCGGAACCCATACGGATTGCCGAACGCCAGCACGGTTTGACCCGGACGAAGCTTCGCCGAATCACCCCACGGCACGCTCGGCAGGTTCGGCGCACTCACCTTGATGACCGCGAGATCGGTCAGAGGGTCGGTGCCGATCAGCTTCGCCGGAAGCACCTGCCGGTCGCTCATCGTGACGCGAATGTCAGTAGCTCCATCGACGACGTGATTATTGGTAACGATGTAGCCATCGGGAGAGATGATTACGCCGCTGCCCAAGCCGTGCTCCACTCGCTGTTGCGGTTGCATTCGCCGGAACTGCCGCCCGAACGGAGTGCCGCCGAAGGGGTTGTTTCCGAACGGTCCAAAAAACTGCTGCAGATCTCCGTCCGCAGAGTCGTCGCCACCTTGTTGTGCGCTCCCCTTCGATGTCACGGTTACATTCACAACCGCGGGTGTGACCCGCGCGGCCAGCGTCTCCATGGCTCGGTCGAGCGTGAGCAATGCAGCAACGGAGTTGTCATCCAGCGGCGCTGCGGCAGGCGCCGCTGAAGCCGCACGCGCAGGTTTGACGAATTCGTACGTCGCAAGCGGCGCAACGGTCATGATTGCGACCACGGCCACAAGCAGGCGCCGGGTCAGGTTTGTTTTCCAGTGGTTCATTTCACGTCTCCTTGTAACTAATTGTTTAGTTGTTGATTGCCAAAAAATTATCGCTACGTCTTGTTGGCGACCGGAACTTTCCCCGCACCCTCTTGTGCTGGACTTGCCCAGTCAACACGCCACACCGTGACACTCCACACCCATGAATTCGGGCCGATCTGTTCCGTCGTCCTAATCACGAACACCGCCTCACGTGGCACCGCCGCGTCACTCGCCGGAGTCATCACGTCAGCCCCGCCAGGCCTTGCGCTCGCATCCAAGCGTGCCGAAACCACTTCGGGCGCAGTGTGTCTTTGTTCGGGTTTGTGTTCAATCGCTTGCTTGGCAGACATCCTATCGAGAGCCGGCACCGTGCTCGCGCGCATACTATCCAGAATCATTTTTGCCGGAACCACCCTCGCCGGAGCGACGACCGCCGAAGGGAACTGAGATCGATTCAGCGCCTGAGCGCGCAAGCCGTCGAACGAGGTTGTCTGCTGGCCCTCCGAGAACGCAACAAACTTTGGAGCGCTCGGCACGACTGCGATGCAGACCAACGAAAAAATGCCGACGAGGCCCAATGCCGGTTTCCATACATGTTTCGAATTTGGTCGCCGGGCGTCGAGAATCTGCGCCACCCGCAGAGACGACTCGCGGGCGCGATGCACCAGCGCCTGCGCCATGGCCCAACCGCGCCGCGCCGCACTTTTTTCGAGCAGCGAGATCAGGCATTGAGCATAGCGTCGCGGATTGCCAGTTTTGGCCAGCACCTGATCGTCGCACGCCATTTCGCGCTCCAACGACAGCCGGCTCTCGATCCACCAGACCGCTGGATGGAAAAAGAATGCGGCGCGCACCATCTTCTGCAGCAGGTTCGTCCAATCGTCCCACCGGCGCAGGTGCGCGAATTCATGCAGCAGGATAACGTGCAATTCCTCGGAAGGGAGTTCGCGCAAGGCCCACGCCGGAATGACAATTACAGGTTGGAAAAAACCGATCACGGCGGGCACACTCACACGCTCCGATGTCGCCAGCGCGGCCGGCCGCGACGAATTCAAATTCGCGATAGTGCTTTGCACTGTGGGATCGAGCTCAACCGCTGCGATCGGAACACAACTCCGGCGAAGTCCCCGTAGATGCCAAAGTCCGATCGCCAATCGCAGCATCGCGAAACATGCGGCCGCAAGCCACGCGAGAAACAATGCGGTTCCCCAGTGGCCGGGCAGCGTGAGTAACGGAGGAACTGTCCCGGCCGCGAGGAACTCGTGCGCTGCTCCTGCGCCAATCACTCCTGCGCCAACCAAAGGAAGCCCAACAATCGACAACAGCGCGACAAACCAAACAGCAAATCGTGTTCCCGAGTTTTGCCGCGGCAACAAATGCAACATCATCCAGGCAAAGGATGCGATGAGCAGTCCCTCGGGAAGTGAATTCAGGACCCGCGCAATGGCCACGTCCGCGACGTTTTGCAATTGAGGCCACATCATTTCGCGCCGCTCCGTTCCAGCATCGCTCGCAGGCGAGCAAGCTCCTCCGCCTCAATGCCCCGGTCCTCAAGCAGGTTGAGAACCAGTTGCTCGTGCGAATTCTTGAAGAATCGCCCCACCAGGTGGCGGATCTCTGAACGAGTCGCCTCTTTTCTTCCGACCAGCGGCGCGTACACGTGCGCGCGGCCATCCTTCGAGTGCTTGACGTAGCCCTTGCGCTCGAGAACGCGGATGGTGGTCAACACCGAGTTGTAAGCCAGCGCCGGCTTCTCGGCTAGGGAGTCCAGGATCAACTGAACCGTGCCCGCCCCCTTCAGCCATAGCACGTTCATGATCCGCAACTCGGCTTCGGTCAGAGTCTCCGACTGTCTCGGCGGCACTTCCATCCTCCTGTATCGTTAGACGTAGCAACCGGAGAAAGGTAACTAATTGTTTAGTTGCAGGTTGGTCCGTTCGAGATGCCCGGGAGCAAGCGATTGGTCTGTAAAGGTTTCACTTCGATGAAGTGCTCGATTTTGGAACTACTTACGAGCTTGCCGCGGTAGCCGCACGAGCCGCCACTGAGTTCTGCAGGATCGCTCGCAAATGGCCGGCCCATCGTCGTCGAAACAGCAATCGAGCGCCCCTGCATCCAGCGCGTCGGTCCACATCACATCGTCGGGCGTACGGTGAATGCACACAATCTCCATGCCCAGGTTGCGGAGGCTCATAATTTCCTCAAACGTCACTAGGCCCAAATCCACCACGCCCACTTGGATGGGAAACTGTGTTACCAGCGTCTGAAGTTCCGGCAGGGACTGAACAATAAACACCGCCTCAGAGACAGACTTCACCTTGGAGACGAGATTTTCGGCACGCGCTGCATTGTTCTGCAGAAACCACTGCGCTCTGCATTGGACAACTCCTGTGTCTGGCTGCGGAACTGCTTTCGACAAACCCGCTCCGCCCAGCGTCGTCACCAACTCGATCTCACTTCGCTCGATGTCCCCCCGGCTGCGGGGATGTAGCATTTCTGCGTGTAATCCATCACCATGCGGTCGGCGTTGAAGCGCCAGCCGAGCGTGCGGATGGTTCGCTTCATGCGTTTGATCCATCCTCGCGGCAGGCCGTCCCGATCTCGCTGGTAATACAGCGGAATCACCTGTTCGCGCAGGGCTCGAAGCAAATCGGCCCCGTCGCGCTCGTCGTGCAAGTCAACGTTGGAGTGCGTTCTTCCCGTCCCAATCGCAAATCCATTCATGCCGTCATACGCTTCGGCCCACCATCCGTCGAGAACCGAGAGATTCAATCCGCCATTCAAAACCACTTTTTGACCGCTCGTTCCTGACGCCTCCAGCGGACGCCGCGGATTGTTCAGCCATACGTCCACGCCCTGTACTAAATAGCGGCCAACGTTGATGTCATAGTCTTCGACAAACACGAACCGGTCTGCGAAACGCCCGTTCCGCATCATTTGCGCAATCTGCTGCAGAAGCTTTTTGCCGGGCTCGTCGTGAGGATGAGCCTTCCCTGCAAACACGAACTGCACCGGCCGCTTCGGGTCGTTCACCATCGAGGCCAGGCTCTCAATATCCTTCAAAATCAGGTTGGCCCTCTTGTAAGTCGCGAACCGGCGCGCAAATCCAATTGTCAACGCATCCGGACTGAGCACCTTGCCAAGTCTCAACAAAACTTCTCTCGACTCGAACCGGCGCTCGGCTTGTTCCATCGCACGACGGCGTACAAACTCGATCAGCTGAGATTTCAGGCTGAGATGAGTCTCCCAGAGTTCGCCGTCATCTACGTTCTCGATCCCTTCCCAGATGCGCGCCTCGCTGCTCTGCTGGTGCCAGTTCGTTCCCAGATGACGGTCATACAGGCGATACATTTGCGGCGCCAGCCATGATGGAACATGCACTCCATTGGTGATGTGCCCAATGGGGACTTCGTCTTCCGGCTTGCCTGGACACAGCCCCGTCCACATGGCACGCGAGACTTCGCCATGCAGCGCAGAAACCGCATTGGCGCGGCGCGATAGCCGCAGCCCCAGTACGGTCATGCAAAACGTTTCTTGCTGGTCGCTCGGCTTTTCGCGTCCCAGGCCCATCAGACTTGCCTGGGAAAGAGTCAGCCCTTCGCGCAGAGGCCCAAGATGCTCCTCAATCAGATCCCCATCGAAGCGATCGTGACCGGCGGGAACGGGAGTATGTGTGGTAAACACCACCTCCCGCGACACGCGCGGAACCGCACTTTCAAAGCCGATGCCTTCCTCCTGCATGCGGCTGCGAATCGCCTCCAGCACAGCAAACCCGCTGTGCCCTTCGTTTAAGTGGAGAACGCCCGGCGTAATGCCCATGGCTTTGAGCGCGCGAAATCCGCCGACGCCCAGCAGCAGTTCCTGCCGGATTCTAGTACGTGCATCTCCGCCATAGAGGCGGGATGTCAGTTTGCGATCGTCCGGCGCGTTGGCTTCCACGTCGGAATCGAGTAGGAAAAGATCGCAGCGTCCAACCGCCACCCTCCACACCTTCGCGTGAATCGAACCGGTGCGAGTTTCAATTTGCACGGCCACGGGCCGTCCATTCTTGCCGATTGCGATTTCCAGGGGCAACTGATTGACATCGGTCTGCAGATATTCTTCCTGCTGCCAACTATCGCGGTCCAGACGCTGGCGAAAATATCCTTGCCCATAAAACAGGCCGATCCCGACCAACGGAATCGCAAGATCGGACGCGCTCTTGATATGATCCCCAGCCAAAACGCCGAGTCCGCCCGAATAAACCGGAAGCGATTCGTGCAATCCGAACTCTGCGGAAAAATATGCTACCGGGCTGGGTCGCAGGACTCCGGCGTGCCTGGCTCCCCAGGTGCGATCTGCCTGCAAATATTCCTGCAACCGGCGATAGGCATAGTTGATGCGGCTGTGCAGCACGAGCTCTGCGGCTCGGCTTTCCAGTTTGGCTAGCGGGAGCTCGGCCAGCAACGAAACCGGATTCTGATTCAACTGCCTCCAGCGCAGCGGATCGAGGTCGCGAAACAAGCTGATGGCATCGTGGTCCCAACTCCACCACAGGTTGCGAGCCAAAGCCCAAAGCCGCTCCTGCGCCGGAGCGATAAAACGATCCAGCGTCCGCGCCTCGCACACTACCGGCGCCACTTGAGCCGCCGCCTCGACCAGCATTTGAATCTCATCTTCCTGAAAGACCCGGGGCTCTAAGGTTTGAACCACCAGAACTCCCTGCAGAATTCCCCGGTCGATGAGCGGAACCCCGACGAACGACTGGTAAGCGTCCTCGCCAGCCTCGCCAAAGTATTTGAAACGTGGATGATTTTGCGGCTGTTCGACGGCCACCGGTCGCACCTGCTCTGCTACCAGGCCAGCCAATCCTTCGTGGATTGCCATTCGCAGAACGCCGATGCACTCTCGTCGAAGGCCGACGGTCGCTGCCAGCACCAGATTCGCCCGGTCCGGCTCCAGGAGGTATGCCGAACAAACATCGGTCTCAAAGCGCTTGGCGATTAGCGCCACGACGTTCATCAGGGTCTCAGCGGGTTGACCCTCTTCGGCCGCAAGGTTGGCAATTTCCTCAAGAGTGAGGACGTGCGTAACCATCCGGACTTGGCCGGTCATTTCCAACTCTTCAACCCCGCTTTGATTTTGCTCTAACTCCAGGCTCTCTGGTTCCATATTTTATTCGGATTCTTGATTTTATCCGGATTCCTGCGGACTCGACCTGTTCCTTTAGTCACATTCGGTTCGCAAGCCTGTTTCACAACATCCTGATTGAAAAGAAAGCGATTCAATGTCATTGTCAGGTTAGATCGACAACACATAAGTCCCAATCCAGCATACTTCTTGCTGCGTCTGCCTGCGTTTACCCCGAAGTAAACTCTAGGTGTGCCTGCACCCTGAGTCCAATCTAAATTATTAATGGTCGAGATAAGGGCGACAAGGCCTACCCGCGCTCGCGGAATCGCATCAAAAGGCTGGCGGAATCTGCGATCTGAGCTGCGAACAACGTCTTTCTGACCTCTTGGTACTGTCTTTCGGGTATTTTCTCGGACTGGACCACGGAACTATTTTATGGTGGTGTACGTCGGCGGCATCAAGCAGGCTTTTGCGCGTGCTTACCAGGATGTAGTGCGTCATCACACGCTTCAGGTGTCAGCCGCGCTTTCATACTATTGCGTTTTGTCGGCCCTTCCTGCCCTCATCTTTCTTTCTGCTGTAATTCGATTCATTCCCTTGCCGGACCTGTTCGGCCGTGTCCTGCTGCTGATGGGCCAACTCCTGCCGGCTGACACCATGCGGGGCGTCTATTCCGTTCTGGCCGATGTGCTCTCGGCGCATCGGCTCACCTGGCTCTCCTTTGGAATGTTGGGCACAATCTGGATGGCTTCAGCCGCATTCGACGCCGTCATCGAAGCTTTAGACATTGCTTATGACGTGGAGGACCATCGCCCTTTCTGGAAGACGCGGCTACTCGCAGTAGGGCTGGCGGCGATCAGTGGAGGGTTGTTGTTAGCCGCTCTGGCTGTAACCATCGTGGGCCCACGCTTTGGGGATTGGCTCGCGACCCGCCTTGAACTCTCCACTTTGTTCGTGATGGCTTGGCCCATCCTCCGTTGGACGATCGCCATCGGCTTTACTATCCTGGCCGTCGAACTAATCTACTTTCTCGCCCCCAACGTGAAGCAGCGCTTTGCGGCAACGCTCCCCGGGGCAATGCTTTCCGTGGGCGCATGGATTGGCCTTTCTCACTTGCTGGGAATTTACTTTCGACATTTCGCCAATTACAACCGCACCTACGGCGTTCTGGGGGGCATGATTGCCTTCATGATCTGGCTCTATTGGACTTCATTCGGATTGCTTGTGGGCGCCGAACTCAACGCCGAGCTAGCGAAAGAGAGTAAGAAAGGAAGCTTGCAGCCCAAGGCGATAACCCCCGCAGAACATGAGCATGAAACCGATACCACCCTTCATAATCGCGCTGCGTAGAGGTGCTGCTTCCTCCGTTCGAGACGCTCAAAACCTGGTGTGAAACCGGCCATCAACCGAGACTCCTCCAAGCTGATCGCGGGCAGCGCTGACAGACCAGCGCTTGTTGATCTGGTACTCGCCCTGCACCATCTCACTCCCCGGCTGAGAAACGTCGGTCGAAAAAGTGAACAGCAGATTCTTGGTCACGCGCTGCTGAATTGCAATTTGCGCGCCGGGGTTCTGGCCGCTTCCGCCGATTGTCGGATCAATCTGCAAACTTGAAATTCCCGCCAGCCTTTGCACCCCGCCGCTCACCTGGCTTGCCGCTTGCGACGCGATAATGGAATCCGTACTTTGGCTCGTTGCGTTCGCCTCCTGCGTCGTCTTGCCCTGGGCAATCAGGTTAATGATATCCGCCGTAGCCAGTGGCGGATCGGAAACATACGACGTCGTGAGCTTGTCGAGCGGCCCTCGCATGACGAGCGTGAGATTGTATTGCTCCACCGTGGTGGTCGCCGTCACGTTCATCACGGGATGAGTCTCGTTCGGATCGTCGAACGTAATCACACCTGTCTGCAGTTGATAGCGCACGTTGCGATAGAACAGCTCCCCTGAAGTCAGTGTCGTGCGGCCCGTGATAACCGGATTTGCCGCCGTTCCTCCCACCCGCAGAGCGGCTTGCCCCGCGATGCTGATTTGTGAGCTTGTCGCTTCCAACTTTTCTTGCGACTGCACGCCGATTGCGAGCTGCACCGTATCGGCAAACCCAGGCTGTGAAATCGCGCTTCCCGTGCTGAACTGATCGCCAAATTTTGCGAGATCGAACTCCGGGGTGAAGGATAAGCTGTCGATGAGAACTCGTCCATTTAATGTCGATGCCTCAGTCGTGCCGCTAAACGCCAGGTTGGCGTCGAGCAGCGATCTCAAACCATCGGGATAACGAAGACGTACCGATTGTCCCTTTAGCGCGAGATTGAATTGCAGGTTCGGCTTATACGTAATCGACCCGCCAACCGAAACCTGCCCACCATCCACCTGACCCGTCATCTTGGAAATTTGCACGCGATCATTGCTGATATCGAGAGTGCCGTTCAGATTTTCGACGCCAACCGGAGCATCAGCCGTGGTCATCGCGACATCTTTGAGCTGCAATTGCCCTTGCAACTCTGCCTTCGCGGCCGATCCCGAGGCGTGCACATCCAGCGCTACAGTCCCCGAACTGGAAACATTCGGCGCGACGATGCGAATAATTCGCATGTCCACCGAACCCTCCGCGGAAAGCGTCGGAATAGCTGTGCCACCCATCGGTAAACGTCCCTGCACCCGAAGAGACGTTCCCGTGCCTTGAAACTCGGCGGGTTGCAGCGTTACCACAGAGTTGGCATAGTCTGCGCGAACAGGATTCGCGATCCCGATCTGCAAAGATTGGTAGCTCGCCTTAAGAACTGGGATCGATAAATGGGCTTCGACTTTAGTCTTATCCTTGAGCGGTCCCTTCAGCGTTGCGTGCAACTCAGTTTGGCCTTGAAACCCTTGTGGAACGCTCGGCGCGTACGCGGCCATGAGCGCGTCGAGCGGAATCGTGCCCGTATCAATCACCGCATCGGTTTCGTAGTCTCCACTCAACGCTACGTGGCCGTGCGCGTGAACGGAAGCTTGCGAGACTTTCGAATCGAGATTGAGATCCGCGAAATGTGACGCCACATGAACCTCGGCTTTAAGTTCGGAAATTGAATTCTGCCGAACCTCTAGCTGCGGCAGCTGCAGAACGGCTTCGAGTTGAGGATCGTCAACCGTCCCTTCGCCCTTCACCGAAGCGCTTACCGTACCGGTAAGCGGAAGGTTTTTCGCTTGCACGGTCTGCAATTTTTCCAGCACCACCGACGGCGTGTCGATCTTCACCTTATACGCCTTGGTCTTCGGAGTGTAGGAAAGACTGGCGTCGACCGCTCCTGCAGCCGCTGTCACATTGAGAGTCGAAACGATTGAGCCATTTTCCGCATTAAATTTCGCAGCCAGATTTTGGATTGGCTCGCCATAGGCTTGCGCATTCGCCAGTTTCGCCAAACCTGATCCCGTAGGCGCTAGTTGCGAGCCTTCTAAGGATATCTTGGCCGACAAATCTCCAGAAATCGGATAGTGCTGGTTTGCGATTTTCTGTAGATCGGCTACCCTCATCTGCTGCACCTCAAGGTGCGCCTTGATTGGATTCGAAGCCTCATAGGCCCAATCGCGCAATCCCACGCTCGCGCTGAAAGTTGCCTGACCTCGATGCGCACTGACCAGCGATCCACTCTGCACTGCGAATTCCGATGGATTCGCTCGCATGTCAAGTTTCACACTGCTCCACTCGCTGCCTTCGACCGTGAGATTCTGAGCGGTCAGTTGCGCCGCGATCATGGGCGCCTTAAGCGAACCACTCACGGTCGCATTGAGCGTTACAGAACCCGCGACCGCTGGCATGGTTGTTTGCGGACTGAAAGAAGACGCCAGTGCAACCAGCCGATGCAGATCGTTTGCGGTCACCTGAGCCTGCAGGCTTGAACGACTGTCAGCATAGCGCCCGCTAATTTCTCCCTGCGCTGTCAGCGTAGCTGCAGGAGTTCGCAATGTGGTCTCACGCAATGACAAGGTTTCACGCGCACCATCGTAGGTCGCATGAATCGCCCCATCGACGGGAACTTCTTCTCCCGGCGAATTTGATCGGCTGCCAGCGAGGCCTTGCAGATATAAATCCGATCGCGCGCGCAGGTTGCTAATGCTTCCTCTCCATGACGCATCCGCATTCCCGCGGAGCATTCCAGCAAGCCTCACGCCTCGAATTTGTTCCCTCCGCACAGTCTGCTGCAGCGCTCTCAGCGAGATGTTCCTGAGCGTCGCTTGAATCCGGCCCTCCGGAGTTTCGTCCAGGTGCTTCATCTCTGCATTCGCTGTAATGCGTCCGCCGAGCATATTCGCAGTCAGCTCATTCACCCGCAAATCCCCCCCAGCCAGTTGGTACGTTCCCTTAAGCTTGCGCAGTTCGACGCGATTTCCTGACGCCGCTGCCGTAATCATTTCGCTCGCGATGTGGCCATTGACGGCGAGATTCCGAAGCGCCGGCTGGTTGCCAACTGCCTGGTAGTGCAGCTTCCCCGCCAGGGATACATCGCCAGCCGGCTCGGCCTCCGGTGCGATCGTGGCGAAATCCTGCGCGTGAACTCGAACCTCATAATCTCCATCCGCGACTGGATTGGAATAATCCGAAACCTGAGCATGAAGCGTCACATCCGACGACCCTATCTGCAGAATCGCAGACTCAAGAACGAATTGTGCGGGCGTAGCCCTGAACTCCAGGTTCAAATTATGAGCAAGAGGCGCGTACTGCGCATAGCGTACGCTTCCGCGATCGTAGGAGAGATTGCCTTCGTAACGCTTAGCCAAAGAATCGAAATGAATATTCGTTCCAAGATCGTAAAGATCGGCAGCGAGCGGGGTCTTATGGTCGTTGTAATTGATCTCACCGTTGGTGATCTGCGTATGCTCCACCGCGAGAGCGAACACGCTCGTGCTGCTGCCGCCTTTGCTGGGAGGAGCAGGAGGAATATTATTGCTGCCCTGGCGGTTCACCTGTAAATAAACGACAGGATGGTCGATGAGCAACTCGCGCAATGCGACCTGGTGGTGCAGCGCTGACAAAATTCTTAGGCGAACTGTGAGACTGTCGGTGTGCAGCAGGGGCGGGTGATCAAGCTCCTCAGTGCCGCGCAAAGTGATGTTGTAGAGACGCGCCGTTAATGTCGACAGATCAAACGCGAGTCCACCAATCTCAGTCTTGCCGCCGGTTGCATCGTTCGTTTCCGCAACAATTTCCCCCAGTGCATACTGCTGGAAGGCGCTGCTCCTGAGATAGAAATATCCGGCGATTGCTGCGACCACGAGCAACGTCAATAATCCCGCAAGCGCCCAGCCGACCTTCCTTTTCCACTTCATGACTCTCCCTAAAAAGCCTGGCCGAGTGTGATGTAATATTGCGTCGGATTGATGCCTGGAACCGGATTCAAATTTCGTCCGATGTCGATCCGCACAGGTCCAATCGGCGTTGAGTAGCGCAGTCCGATGCCCACGGTGTTGCTGTAATTATTGACGAAATTATTGAAGTTGATCGCAGAATAGACATTACCGCCATCGTAAAAAATCAACCCACCTAGCGGCTTTGCGATCTTTAAGGGAAACCGCGCCTCTGAATTCAAGATGAAAAGCTGGCGTCCGCCCACCGGCACCGTCACGTTCACGCACCCTGACTGGCCCTGCAGCACATTGCAAAATGGCACGAGCCTTTGCGGCCCCGCCTCATCGATTGGGAAGCCTCGCAAAGAAGTGCCGCCTCCCGAAAAAAACAACTGACTCGTAGGAACAAAACTTCCAGCAAATGGCGACGCCAACCCAAGTCGAATGCTGTTGGCAAACACCACCGAATGAACCGGCTTGTAATAAGCATATTGCCCGAACAGTTTGGCAAAGTTGGCGCTGGAGCCGAGCGCCGTCGGCGTGATTCCAAAGTTGACTGTCGTAAAAGATCCGCGATGCGCATCGAGCGGCTTATCGCGCGTGTCGCGGATGAACGTCCCCGAAAAAGTTGAGAGCAGTACATGTCGATCCTGGTCGAGCACAAGTTCAGGAACAATAAGATGAGACAAGTCCGTCTTGTTGAAGTCATAACGAAACTGCAATCGCGTATTGGTCTTACGATTCATCAGCCTCTCAAGCTGAAAGGAGACATCGCCCATCCCTGCGGTAAAAAGTGGATTCTCGCTGTTGCGCTCAATCGAAAAACTCGTCAGAGAATGCCATTCAGTTCCAATGAAATGTGGTTGCCCGTAGGTACTCAAAACTTTCTGATCGAGACGCGACAGAAGAATTGACGCGCTCGCTGTCTCGCCCAAGCCACGTATGTTTCGCCGAGTGAACTCCACCAGGCCACGCGGGCTTGCAAAAGTTGATTGGCTCGGTGCAATCTGATTGTTTCCCAAACCGATGGTGGCTCCGCCACCTGGAAGGGCTACCGTTCCGGTGGGCACGTTTCCGCCACGGTGAGATACCTCGAAGCCGAAGCCATAAGTGATCTCGTCGCGCTTAGCTTCATGCACCTTTACCAGCGCCATTTCAGTCGTCTGGTCGGTGATCGGCTTTCGCGGGCCCACGCTAGACCAATCGAAAATGTTCAGGTCATACAGCCGGCTCTCGGCTTCCAGCAGCGGCCCGCGGCGCATCGGCGTCTCCGGCGGAATCTTTGCCGTCTTCTTGATCAGCGAAAGCCGCGTTTGTTTCTGCCCCAGATAAACCACCTCGTTGATTCGCACCAACTGATGCTCTGTGATCGCATATGCGACATTGACCCGATGTGGATCGCTCGGGCTTTTCGTTGCTGTCGCCTTAACATCGGCATTGAGATATCCGCGATTCAAGTAAGTTGCCGAGATTCGGTTGCGATCATCAGTCAACTTCCGAGGAGAAAAAGGTGCTCCGGCGCGAAGCTGAAATCCCTGGGGCGCGGTAAGTTGTTCGGAAGTAATGTTCTGATTTCCCGCGACCTTCACATCTTCGACCACTGTCTGCTTGCCTTCCTCAATCTCGAATGCTACATCGATCTTCGCTTCGTGATCGGCGGTTTGAGGAGTCACTTTGGCCTCTTCATAACCTCGATCGTGATAAAGCGCCTGAATGTTCTCGGCGCTCTGCTTCAGCAATTTCTGGCTGAGGCTCCCATGCATCCAAATATGTGACTTCTTCACCGTCACCTGCACCATCAGTTCCTTCGCCGGCAGTTCATAGTTTCCGTGAAACGAAATGTGATCGACCTTGCGCTTTCTTCCGCGGTCGATGTTGTAAACCACCAGAATTTGATCTGGCTGTTTCTGATAGTCAGTGGTCACCTTCGCGTCGTAATAACCTTTTTTCTGGAAGTAGTCGGTCAGATTGCGCCGCCCCTCCTCTATTAAGTCTGCATCGACGGTCCTTTCCGAATAGATCGGAATAAGTTTTTTCATCGTTCGGCCAGCCAAAAATGGAATCGCTGTCAGCTTCGCGCCTACCATCCGAACAGTCACTACCGGTCCCACTTCCACTTTGAACGAGACATCCACGGAATTGTTCTGCGCGTTGTATTGCACTGGATTTTCGTGAACACTGCTCGCCAGCCGGTGTTGCTTTGCGAGCGAGTTCCTCATTAGCTTTGTCGCGGCGCTGATGCGCTCTGGCGAATACGGCTTGCCGGCTTTCAAAAGCGCCCCGGAGAGCCGTGCCCTTAACGACTCCACCGTATGCAGCAACCACGTGCTCTCGGGATTATCCGGCCCCTCAATCTTTACCGAGGAAATCCGAGCCTGTTTTCCCATCTCAATCTTGAAGCTGACACTGACAAGTTCGTGGGCGTCATCGATTGTGGGTTGCGCATCCACCTTCGCTTGGAAGTATCCGTTCTTGTGAAAAAAGTCGAGCAGCGCATTTTCAGCAATCGGGACGCGGGCCGGATCGTAAGGCTCCTCATCCGGAAGATTCACCACCTGCAGAAGCCGCGTGTAGGAAAAGTTCTTTCCGGCCCCAGGAAATTCCACGACGCCAAGGTAAAAGGCCGGTTCCAGCAGGAAATTGATTCGAAGTCCGGTGATTTCAGGCTCCACGTTGACTTCAACTTTTGGAAAGCCTCCCGCCTGCTGCAGCGCTTTGGCAGACGCCTGAATCTTTGCTTCAGAATAAGGAGCGCCCGCCTTTTGCGTGACGAGCTCACGAAGAAGATCAAGATTGCGATGAGGATTCGCAATCAGCGAAATGGCGCTTACGTTTTGGCCCTCATAGGCGGCCTGCGGCGCTTGCGGCGCAAGTTGCGCTACTACAGTGCTCGACAACAAAAACCCGAGAACCAACCAGCGCATACCTGAGCACCGAACCCGCTTTCAGCAAGCAGCGGTTTGCCCAGCCCTGAAAGGAAGGCCAGTATTTTCAGGGCATCCTGCTCGCGACATGAGCAAATTTGATGCGTTTGATTCCACTGGAGTTGTCACGCCAGCCAAATCGAAGGCTTTATTAGAACATCGGTCAAGAAGAGGCGCGCTCCTAGCGCTATTTCTTCGCCAGCCATTTCCAGTTCTGAACCTCGGGCTTGTCGATCCCTTCCGCATAGGCGTAGTCGATGCTTTCGATAATCTGCTGCTTGAGCCATTCCTTGAAATGTGCGCCGGAACCCTGCAGCTTTGGAACGCGGTCGATCACGTCGATCGCCAGGTTGAAGCGATCGACCTGATTGCGAATCGCAAGCTCCAGAGGTGTATTGATGTTTCCCTTCTCTTTGTACCCGCGCACGTGAATGTTGTCGTGATTCGTTCTGCGATAGGTGAACTTGTGAATAAGCCAGGGATACCCATGAAAATTAAAAATCACCGGCTTGTCCTTGGTGAAGAGCGAATCGAAATCGCGGTCGGAAAGGCCATGGGGATGCTCGGACTCAGGCTGAAGCCGGTACAAATCCACGACGTTGACAAAGCGAATCTTAAGATCCGGGAAATTGTCCCGCAAAAGCGCGACCGCAGCCAGTGCCTCTTCCGTCATAATATCGCCCGCGCTCGCAACCACCACGTCCGGCTCTGTACCGGCGTCGGTGCTCGCCCAATTCCAAATGCCAATCCCCTCGGTACAGTGCAGCGCCGCCGCCTGCATATCGAGATAAGCGAGGTGCGGCTGTTTGTCAGCCACGATCACGTTCACGTAATTCTCGCTGCGCAGGCAATGATCCGCAACACTGAGCAGGCAGTTCGCATCGGGAGGCAAATAAATCCGCGTAAGACTCGCGCTCTTGTTGCTCGCCACATCGAGAAAGCCCGGGTCCTCATGGGTGAAGCCGTTATGATCCTGGCGCCAAACCAAAGACGTGATCAGCAAATTGAGCGACGAGATCGGCGCGCGCCAATCAATCTCGAGCTTTGCTTTCTCCAGCCACTTCGCATACTGGTTGTACATCGAGTCGATCACGTGAGCGAACGCTTCGTAAGTACTCAGGAGCCCGTGCCGCCCCGTCAGCAGATAACCTTCAAGCCAGCCTTCAAGCGTGTGCTCGCTCAGCATTTCCATGACGCGGCCATCAGGGTCGATGTCCGTACCGTCGGCGTCCTCCGGCTTGATCTCAGCGAGCCATGTCTTCAGGCTTGCCTCATACACATCCTGCAGACGGTTGGATGCATTCTCGTCCGGACTGAACATACGAAAGCTGTTCATGTTGCGCCGCATCACATCGCGCAGAAACTTACCGAGGGTTTCCGTCGGCGATATTCTTTTTGCTCCAGGAGCATCGACCTTTACCGCATAGTCGCGAAAGTCCGGAAGGTCCAGCGCCTTGCGCAGCTTGCCACCGTTTGCGTGAAGGTTGGCGCTCATCCGGCGCTCTCCAGAGGGAGGCAGCTGCCGCAGATCGGGTACAAGCGTTCCGTGCTCATCAAAAAGCTCTTCCGGCCGGTAACTCCGCATCCACTGCTCGACAATCTGCAGATGTTCAGGATTCGATTTCACATCGAGCACCGGGACCTGGTGGGCGCGCCAAAAATTCTCCACCTTATGCCCATCCACTTCCTTGGGCCCAGTCCATCCCTTTGGCGTTCTAAGAATAATCATCGGCCAGTGCGGCCGTCCAGGTTTGCCGGTACTGCGCGCTTCTTCTTGAATTGCGCGAATCTGCAGCACGCAAGCCTCAACCGTTGCAGCCATCTTCTGATGCATCGCCTCGGGGTCGTCGCCCTCCACCAGGTGAGGCGTCCATCCATATCCGTGGAAAAGACTCTCGAGTTCGTCGGGAGCGATGCGCGCGAGTATGGTCGGATTGGCGATCTTGTATCCGTTCAAATGAAGGATCGGCAGCACAGCTCCATCGCGGATCGGATTCAGAAATTTATTGGAATGCCACGAGGTCGCCAGCGGCCCAGTCTCCGCTTCGCCGTCGCCAACCACCACACTGACGATCAAGTCCGGATTGTCGAACGCCGCCCCAAAGCCATGCGACAAGCTGTAACCTAGCTCTCCGCCCTCGTGAATCGACCCCGGAACCTCAGGCGTGCAGTGGCTTCCAAGCTGGCCGGGAAAAGAAAATGCGCGGAAGAGATTGAGCATGCCCGCTTCGTCAATGCTCTTTTCCGGATAAATCTCCGAATAAGTTCCTTCGAGATAACAATTCGAGATTACTGCCGGAGCGCCATGACCCGGGCCAGAGATATAAAACATGTTCAAGTCGTATTTTCGGATGACACGATTCAGATGCACCCAGGTAAAGGTCTGTCCCGGATCGGATCCCCAATGTCCTAGTAATCGATTCTTGAAGTGCTCCGCGCGCAAAGGTTCCCTGAGCAGCGGATTATCGCGAAGGTAGATCATGCCCGCACAAAGATAGTTGCAGGCGCGCCAGTACGCGTCGATCTTGCGGAGTTCGTCCGAGGTAAGCGCCTGCTCGGAAGATGCCGGTTGCCGTTCGCTGCGTTTTGTATTCACTGTGGTGGCCATTCAGATCGCTCCGCATTGAGGTCGTCTTCAGTTGCTACCGTCGGGACTCTTCTCTTGAGATGCCTTTCGTCGAATAGAGGCTTCAGCTTGACCACTTTTGAGGTCTCGAATGTTACAGCCGCACGAACCAGTTGGTTCTGGGAGCACAGAAGTGCGAAACTGAATATAGCCCAAACGAATGAAAATTCTCGTGCTGAATTCGGGCTCCAGCAGCCAGAAGAGCTGCCTTTACGAGATCGGCGGCACTCTGCCCGACGACCCTCCCGCTTGTCTGTGGCAGGCGAAGATCGAATGGCAGGGCGAGTTCGCGGATGCGGAGATCAAGAGTGGGCAAGGATTCGCCCAGACCATCCGCTTCAAAATTTCCTCTCGTGCTCACGCCATCGAGCGGATGCTCGATAGCATGTGGAAGGGAGAATCGAAAGCCGTCTCCGCGCTTTCGGAGATCGATGTCGTTGGCCACCGCGTCGTCCATGGTGGTCCAAAGTTCGAAGATCCTGTCGTAATTACGCCGGAAGTAAAATCTGCGATCGCCAATGTTTCCGCCTTTGCCCCGCTGCACAACCGCGCGGAGTTAGAGGGCATGGAGGCCGTCGAGAAGCTGCTGGGCAAGAACGTTCCACAAGTTGCGGTCTTCGATACAGGTTTTCATAAAAAGATGCCGCTCTCCGCCGCAGTTTATCCGGGGCCGTACGATTGGTTCGAGTCTGGAATCCGCCGCTACGGTTTTCACGGCATCAATCACAAATACTGCGCTCGGCGTGCAGCTCATCTGCTGCGTCGCGAGGCTGAGCCGCTCCGCATGGTCAGTTGTCACCTGGGAAATGGTTGTTCGCTGGCCGCCATTCGCAACGGCAAGAGTGTCGATACCACCATGGGCTTCACTCCTCTCGAAGGCCTGATGATGGGCACACGCTCGGGTTCCGTTGATCCCGGAATCCTCACCTACTTGATGCGGCAACAGCATCTTTCCGGCGAACAACTCGATGACCTTCTGAATCAACACTCGGGCTTGCTTGGCATCTCAGGAATTTCCGGTGATATGCGCGAAATTCTGCAGGCCGTCAAGAGTGGGCACGAACGGGCAAAGCTTGCCTTCGACATTTATATTCATCGGCTCACCTCCGGCATCGGCGCAATGATCGCGGTCCTGGGAGGAATCGACGCACTCATTTTCACGGCCGGGGTCGGCGAAAACTCTCCAGAAGTGCGTGCCGCTGCATGTGACAATCTCCGCTACGCGGGTTTGGAACTTGATCCGGAGAAAAACGCGCAATCGATTCCGGACTGCGACATTTCAGCCGCTGCGTCTTCCGTTCGCATGCTGACAATCAGCGCGCAAGAGGATTGGGAGATTGCTAGGAATTGCTGGAAACTGAAGAAGGCAGGTCTAGGATAGGTTTTAGGTATCGGGTGGCTTTGTTGACATCCCACGACTTCTGTCATGCTGAGCGAGGATTGAGCTTCCCGAAGCGAAGCTCAACCGCAGTCGAAGCATCCCTACCTCGTCCCCATACGACGGTAAAAAGCAGGATGTCAACAGAGCCGTTTTGGTTTTAGGGGTTAGGTTTTAGGGGGTTAGATTTTAGCTCACATGACCTTTTTGCCCTCGCAAAGATTTAATTCGAAAACAACGCCCTTGGCCTCGAGGAAGACTTTCATGAACTCGCAGGAGAGGCAGCCGGGTCGCCCCAACGGTCCTAGATCCGACCCCGCACCGCCGAAGTTGCCCCATTTGTGGCCTATTTTGGCAACACCTCTCCTTACCCCAACTCGCTGTAGACGGATTTCCGCAATTATGCCATTGACAAACCCAAACTCTGCCTATAATTGATTCGTGATTCGTTTCTGTTGCGCGATCTATCGCGGGGCCACATGCAATACGCAGACATCGACGGCAAGGTAACAAATGCGAAGAGCGTGCAACCGCAGCAGATCCCTTCTCCATCGGAGCACTCGACGGGCATTGGGAGGAGGAGACCCATGAAACACCTATGGTTACTGATGGCCATCGCGGCCATCTCGATGTGTGCTCCGTTCGCCACCGCGCAAGCCGGCGGCGACGGCTCGACTTGTACCGAAAGTGGAGCGTGTAACACAAGTCCGGACAGTTGCGGAAAGGCTGGGCCGATTTAGTGGAGAGCAACTAGCCTTTGTCCAGCGCACCGTTTCAGCCCACGTCGGAGTAGTGCCTGTGTTTCTCGCCAAGGAGTGCTATGACGGAGCCCTCGGCAAGGCCTTCGTGGATGAGGCAACGCGGCAGGAAAAGGCCATCCGCTTTTTCGTGAGGCCCGAAAACCTAACCCCAGAAACGCTGGCGGCCTATAACCGACACATCGCCGACATCCAGAAGCAGATGGCGCGAATGGAGCGCAGCCTGAAGGCTAACCCGTAGAGCCTTTGTAAACCGGACACCTTCCCCCTCTTAGGTATTATCCAATACTGCTCCGAGTTCACTGTTTTCCATGCGCGAACATTAGCTCAAATGCGTGGGTGTCAAGTGCATAATTCCGCGGATTCCACTCCTGACTTGACCGCCATCCAACTATCCCGTCGGTACCGGGAGCAGCGCGATTCGACCTAGCATCGCCCCCGAACCGTCGCCTGCTCAGGTAGTGGGTCAGTTTGGAATTTAGCGGGATGCGTCCGCCGCTAATGGAATCTGAAGTCTCTGACCACGTTTGGAGCATCGACGAAGTATTGCAGATGGCCGAGCCGTACATGCCAAAACCGGGACCGCGTGGCCCTTACACGAAAACACTCCGATAGTGTACCTAGAACACTGTATAGAAATGTATGGACCCCGCACTAGACTCCATAGACGCAAGATCTGAGAGAACAGCCTTGCCCAGACTTGCTCAGGGGGGAGAGTCTGGGCTTTTTGGCAACAAACCGTTCTTAGTCCTTGCATTTGTTCTCCTAAATTTCAAACTGACCCACTACCCCAGCTCAGGTGTCCTTCCACTTTAGGGGTTAGGTTTTAGGGGGTTAGGGTCCTAGGTTTTGGGTTCTTCTCTCCGGAGTCAAAATCTGGAGACCCGAACCACCTGATACTGCCCATAGATCTGCTTTCTTCACCCTGAACCAAGAAATGCACTTTGATCGCCTCGCTGATTCTCCGACAATCGTAGGAAGCTCCATCTGAGAACCGTTGACGCGCCCTCGTCCACGATCTTTTAGACCGCACCTGAAAGTAGTTCATACTCGGGGGATTCTTATGTCTGGGGAAGTCATTCTGTATTTCGACGACCAAGCCGATGCGCTGCGTTTCGCTTTAGCTGCGGGAGCGGTAATGGCTGGAGAAGAATCGCGCTCCACCAACGACCTGGTTCAGGAAACCGCGCGCATTAGCCGTATCCGCCTGGACGCCTCGAATGCGGGAAAGGTAAAGCAGCCTATCCCGGAGCGCGCCGCGTCCTGAATCCCGGTTGTCCCTAATTATCAATTATCCGTCCTTAACCAATGAGCGGCATCTTCGCGCGCCAACGAATAGACTGCTCGTAGCACGATCAACCACTTCCAACGAGTGGTAAATGCGGACTGACCGAAGAAAAATTTGACGGACCCCGCTGGTTAGTTTCCAATTGGGCTTCCTCATGCCCTCGGGTCATCCAAAAAGTTCAGATTCCGCCGCACCGCAGCAGAAGCTGCTCCGCCCCTTCATGCCGGAACTCGACACGCTGCGCGGCATTGCCGTGCTCGGGGTGCTGCTGCATCACGGCTTCTATTGGCGTTATGGAAGTTCGTCGTTTGCGCCGTGGGTTCGTCCCTTCATGAGCGCCACTCGATTTGGTTGGATCGGCGTGAATCTGTTCTTCGTGCTCTCGGGTTTTCTAATCACCGGCATTCTGCTCGACTCGAAAGACAAACCGCATTTCTACCGGCGCTTCTATACGCGCCGTGCCTTGCGCATCCTGCCCGCTTACTACGCCCTGCTGATCCTGCTGCTTGTGTTTCGCACGTCTTCGGTGGCGTTTGTGGGCCTCAGCTTCTTCTATCTAGCAAACATGACGGAATTCTTTGGTGTTCCCTGCGCCTACGGACCGTTGTGGTCACTGGCGGTGGAGGAGCACTTCTACCTTCTCTGGCCAGTCGTCGTTCGCAACGTGACCATGCGACGGCTTGCTGGGGTTTCAGCATCGATCGTCGTGTTCGTTCCTCTTCTGCGCGCCGTATCGTTCGCCCTGGGCTATGGCGGTGGATTGGACTGGTACACATGGTTTGTCGCCGATGGCTTAGCAGCAGGTAGTCTGCTTGCCGTAATCCTTCGTACCGCGATCACCCGGAAGCAAGTCTGGAAATTGTGCTGCATCCTGTTGGCTTCGGCAACGGTGCTGGGCATCGCCGCGCAACCCTTCGGCATTGATACGCGAAGCCGATTGCTGGGCGCAGGTCTTCAGTTCACTCTGATCAACGCGTTCTTTGCCGGCATTCTTCTGCTTTTTCTGCTCGCCGGAACCAGCATCGCACGGCGCTACGTGAACCTCTCCGGCCTTCGCTTCCTCGGGTATCTCAGTTACGGCCTCTATCTCGACCACCTGCTTGCATTTCGCATTTACGATTGGACCTGCGCGCGTTACTTCCCTCCACTTGCTGCTCCGGGCAGCGATTTCGCGCTGGTGTTCTTGCGGTTCACCCTGGCCGGAAGCGGAGCAATTGCCATCGCTTACCTATCGCGAAAATATTTCGAGGAGCGATTCCTGCTCTTGAAGGATTCCCTCGTCCCCCAGACGCCTGCATCAGAGGGAGAAACGATAAGCGCCACGACCCGGCCAGACACCACAGAAGCGGCGTAACCCGGATAGAGGCACAGAGCTTAGGGAAGAAATGAAGTTCGAGGTTCGGGATCAACGAAGGATAGAAATAATAGGATAAGCAGGTTTCTAAATCCCTCACTTACTCAAGATGTCGTATCTGGCAATGTCTTAATCTAGCCAAAAATTCTTGCGAAAAAACAAATGCGGCCCCGGCCAGCCACCGGAGCCGCATCGTTTCGTGGAAACTATCGTTCTGCTTTCCCCGCCGCCTGGAAGCGGCAGATGACTGTACTGGGCCGAAAGCGCTCACCCACCGAAGTGAGGAGTGCCACATTTACCAGTACTGGCCGCGAATTCGCGATTCCGAAGAACCACTTCTCCGCAACCCAGCGTTGGCCAGCGGCCCATCCTGCTCAAAGAGCAAGAAGTAGAGGAGGCCGCAATGCCCGGGCAACCATTCACGCGCTCGCGCACGTTTCCGATTTTCCCCCGGCGATTCACCCTCGAGAATCGCCAGCTGCCACCGGCGTCGCCGCATCGTCATTCAGCAAGCCCGAAAGCTTCTCACGTATGCGCTGAACCCACTTTGCGGCACAATGTCGCGCGCCGCAACCGAAAACCATTTTGCTCTTGTGAAGAAACTGTGGACGATGACACTTCCTTGTGGAAGGCTGAGGAAATCCACGAAACAATCTCCGCCTGCTTGTCTTGCCATTCACTGTCAAGGTCCCGTCTGCCAAAGCGCCGCGGGCGTCACTTGCACCAATGACGATTCCGGCGTGAGCCCATTCCAGTTCTGCGCCGGTGGGCGCCGCCGAAGGTACAGCTGTGAGGTCGAACGTCGCATCGAATTTCATGTCGGCCTGATAAACAGGTACCTTAAACAGAGAACGGCGGCGCTCCTCCGTTCGAATTTTTGCCGTAGCGTCTCCCCTCATCGGAAAAACCACATACACGCCTGTGGCAGCTGAAGCGCCCTTGTAAGGCGCCGGAATGGTATAGGGAATTGACAAGGTGGGCCCGAGAAAACCTGCTGGCCGCCTGCCCGACCGCTGATTTCCTGAATTACATCCTTGGCCCGCGCGGTGCGTTCGTCTACGACACTGTCCACCAGAAGAGACGAAATCGTCATCACCCAGGGCAAGTCCGCTGACTAAGAGCAGTTTGAATCCCAAGGAGCGGAATATGCTCCGAATCTGGATGCTCAACCCATCCGAGGGAACTTGGTCCATGGACTCCTGAATTCCACCCCAAGAGAAAAATCGATCTCCATGCTGCATTGCAGACTACTTTATAGTACAAAGTAATAATTCATTTCAAAAGGAGTTTGTGCGGTTCCTGAAGAAAAACAACGTCGCGACGACGAGCGTTACATTTGGAATTGATTGTCTTCTGCCCCTTCCGGGGCTTGATTTCCGCCTTTAAAAATAACCTCGAAGGACCTCAAAGAGGCTTGCATAGGTGTCAATCTGCAGCTTATGGATGTTGCGACCGCCCATACCGGCAAGGATCTGGACGTCAGATCCCGGCTCGTTGACGGCAACAACCCCGCCAGAGACCCATACGAGCCTTGCCACGTTGTGCCAGTTCAGATTTGCGTTCATTAGCAAGTGCACTACCTTGTCAGATATGCTCGAACAACGTCGTTAAGAAGCAAAGCAGGTTCTTGGGGCAAAAAACAAAAAGGCGGATATTCGCATCTTCTGCGAACTCCGCCGCTGATCTTTTTTCGAAACTCGCAAACCGCTACAGCGAACCTACGCTCGCGCCCCGACTGCCGCTGGCTCGGGCATGGGAGCGCTTTCATCCTTGCCATTCGGCTTCTGCTGGCCGGGCTGCCCGCCTTTGCGAATGTCGATGCCGCCCTTGAAGTAGGCGCCGTCTTCGATGGAGATGCGCGCAGCCACAACGTCGCCGGTGAGCGATCCGTCACTGCGAATGTCGACACGGTCGCTGGCGGTAAGGTTACCGCGCACTTTGCCGAGCACGACAATCTCGCGAGCGTTGATGTTGGCGGCCACAACGCCGTTTCGTCCGATGGTGACGCGATTGCCCGCTAGGCTGATGGAGCCTTCGACGCGCCCATCAATATAAAGAGACTCCGAGCCGGTTACCTCGCCCTTGATTACCAGCGATTTGCCGATCGTTGCCTGGTCCGCAGTAGTAGTGGTAGTCATGGCCGGACGCGGCGCAGCGGCGGCAGGCTCATTTGCCGTCATTGCAGGCGCGCTTGGAGTAGTCATAGTCGGACGCTCCGGCTCGGCTGGACGGCCAGGGGTCGTAGGCTGATTCGTCGGCTTCCACATGGGTTACAAAGTTCCTTTCCTTGTTGGGATTAGAAATCACGAGCCGCACTTCCGTGACCAATCCGATTGTACTCCGCCGTCTCATAATGAGCGCTGTGGAAAAGCCTTTATTTTCAATAGCGTTTCCTACCTTGGTACTCACTTGGACGGTCGGCTGAGAGGAGGTCGCGACGGCTGATGACAGTCCGTACCTTCCCTTTTGGCACTTCCACCGTGTAAGGATTCCCGAAAAAAGTTCTTGTCCACTTCGCAGTTCGACCGCTGCTCGGGTATGCTTTTGAGGACCGAATATCCAGCGAAAGCTTAAGTCCGCCCCCTCAGGAGCAAACCCATGTCAGAACCAGCCGTCGTCACCCCTCCAAGCGTTGGCGTTGCCCGGCCCCAGCCCGGCGAGTACGCGTCTTACTATGAGCGCTACATTTCTCTGATTCAAGGCGAGGAGATGCTGCACACGCTCGATGAGCAGCGCCGCCAGATGCTGCTGCTGCTTTCCTGCCGCGACGAAAAGGATGGCGACTTCCGTTACGCGCCCGAGAAGTGGAGCGTGAAAGAAGTCCTGGGCCATATCTGCGACACCGAACGCATTTTCGCTTATCGTGCTCTTCGTTTCTCGCGCGCCGACGCGACACACCTGGCCGGCTTCGAGCAGGACGACTACGTTCGGAACGGTCCGTTCGGGCAGCGTCCATTGTCCGATCTGGTCGAAGATTTTATCGCAGTGCGTCGCGGCACAATTTCGCTATTCCGCAATCTCGACGAGGCGTCGTGGATCCGTCGCGGGATCGCTAATAACAATGAGGTGAGTGTGCGGGCGCTGGCTTACATCATTGCCGGGCATGAGTTGCACCATCGGAGAATCCTGGAGGAGAAGTATTTCGCTGCGAATCGCTGATCGGGTGCAAAATGCGGTCTCGGGTCTTAAGATGTTGCAAACCTAGAGCCTAAGACCTACGACCCGAGACCTGTGGCCCCACAACCATGTCCCAGCGCGCGTTAATTGAACTCCTCCGCGGTAAAGGTGCGCATGCTGATCCTGTCGCTTGCGTCGAGGATATTTCTGCTGAACTGGCAGTGCGCCGGGTCGAAGGCTTTCCACACTCCATCGCAGCGCTCGTCTTCCACATGAATTACTGGATGGACTACGAACTGCGGCGTATTCGCGGTGAGCGGCCTGCCTATCCGGCGCACAATTCGGAGAGTTTCCCCGCAGAATCGTTTCTCGCCAATGGTCATGATTGGGAGCAACTGCGAAACCGGTTTGCCAGCCTCTTTGCTGATTTTGCCACGCTGGCAAATTCTTCTCCTGAGGAAATGCAAAGGCAAATCGCATCTTCGCATGCGGGGGATACAAAGCTCGCAGGAAGACTCAAGGCTGTGTTGTGGCAGATGGTCGCGCACAACAGCTACCACGTCGGTCAGATTGCGATGATCCGTC
>Ga0210391_10000802_pt1 | contig 30657 bp, 36 predicted proteins | sample IncBWC12OmetaG_FD_160573 | JGI IMG/M metagenome (GOLD analysis project Ga0210391, IMG submission 160573) | Forest soil microbial communities from Barre Woods Harvard Forest LTER site, Petersham, Massachusetts, United States - Inc-BW-C-12-O ... | reverse complement strand
TCGAGCTGCGCTCGATGACCGGGTCAGAGACCCGGTCCCACACGAGCACTGCCACTTACGCGGCTTTGCTGGGGGCCTTGCCTTCGGTGGTCTTGGCTTCGATCGGCTTCTCGGTTCCGGTGACCCCACCTACGCTGACCTTGATTTGCTTCGGCTTGGCTTCGGCCTTCTTGGGCAACGCGATCTTCAGCACGCCCTTGTCGTAGGTGGCCGAAACGGATTCGGTGTCTACGGTCTGGGGCAGAGTGAAGGTGCGGGTGAAGCTGCCGTACTGGCGCTCCACGCGGCGGTAGTTCTCTTCTTTTTCCTCTTTTTCGATTTTGCGCTCGCCGTGCACGGTGAGAATGTTGTTCTCAACCTGGACGTCGATGTCTTTCTCGTCGATTCCGGGCACTTCGATCTTCAACGTGACCCGGTGCTCGTCTTCGTAAACGTCGACGGCGGGGGCAAAGCTAGAGGTGGTGAGGGATTCGTCGTGGCCGGCTCCAGAGTAGGACTCGCGGAAGGCGCGGTTGATGCGATCCTGCAGAGTGGAGAGCTCACGGAACGGTTCCCAACGGGTTAATACGGTCATGGTAGATCCTCCTTCAGAAATTTGTTTGATTCGGTTCGGTTCAGAACTTCGAGACCGACCCGGGAGACTGAGCTCCGGGCTGTGGTCACTTCATTAGACGCATAGTTAGCGTAAAAGAAGCATAAAACATTAGTGTATTCATATCAACAAATACATTGTGTTTATTTTCAATTGCTTACGGATGCAATGACGCACTTCAAGTAGGCCGTCTCAGGGACATTCAGCAGAACTGGATGGTCTTTGGCCTGCCCTCGGACTTCGATCAGGCGGAGCGTGCGATGGGCGTCGAGGGCGGCCGAGGCCAGCATTTCGAGGAAATCGGCCTGGCTCACGTGGTAGGAGCAGGAGCAGGTGACGAGGATTCCGCCGGGGCGGAGCATCTTTAGGGCGCGGAGGTTGAGCTCTTTGTAGCCGCGCAGGGCGGCGTCGAGGTCGCGCCTCGATTTGGCGAAAGCGGGTGGGTCGAGAACAACGGTGTTATACCGGCGAGCTTCTTGAGGCCGAGCGGAGGAAGAGTAGTCCTTGAGCAGGTCGAAAGCGTTGGCCTCGATCCATTCGATCTCCTTTGAACCCAGAAGCGAGTGATTGAGCGCCGCATTCTGGTCGGCGACTTCGAGGGCGGGCCGCGAGCTGTCGACGCCAGTGATGTGCTCGCAACGCGGGGCGAGATGAAGGGCGAAGCCGCCCTGGTAGCAGAAGACGTCGAGAGCGTCGCCGTGGGCGTACCGCGCGGCGGCGGCGTAGTTTTCGCGCTGGTCGAGGAAGGCTCCGGTCTTCTGCCCTTCAAGGGCGTCGAAGTGGAAGCGAATCGAATTCATGGTGAACGTGGTGGAGGTCTTTTCACCCTGCAGCAGGCCGGAAGCGCGAGGGGGAAGAGTTTCGAGTTCGCGGACGCGTGGGTCGACGCGCTCGACGATGGAGGCCGGATGCAGACGGGTTGTAAGCTCCGCAAGGATTGCTTCCCGGATGGGTTCGGCATCCATCGCTTGGGTCAGGATTTGCAGGGAGAGAATCTCGTTGTAACGGTCGACGATCAGGCCGGGGAGGAAGTCGGCTTCGCTGAATACGACGCGGTAGGCTTCGGTGTCGTGGACTAGATTCTGGCGATAGGCGATTGCATCGCCGATGCGCTGGCGCAGCAGCGCTGGAAAATCTGCGATCGGATCCGTGGAGATCATGCGGATGGCGATTTGCGAGGAACTGGAGTAGAGGGCCGTCCCGAGCGTTTTGCCGCGATGGTCGGACACCCGGACGAGGGAGCCAGGAAGGACACCGTCGGAGGAGACGATGTCGGAGCGGTAGACCCAGACGTGGCCGGCTCTGAGGCGGGAGGTGCCGCGAGGAGAAATCTTGACGACCCGGACTTCGGGGGTAGAGTGGGACATCCTCGAATCTTAACTGGAAGCACTGGCTCTGGCGAAGGCGCCAACGATGGGGTATGCTCGCACGCTGGTGCGCGTCATCCGGAGGTGACCATGTACCCCCAACTGGACCTGACGAAGATTCTGGTGGTCGGGATCCTCGTTACTCACATTTCTGTGCGGACAATAGCCCAAACGGCTGCCACCTCAGCCGAGGACCCTGCGCGGCGGGAAGCTTTCCAGCTCTATGACGCGGGGAAATATGTGGACGCCCTGCCGCTCCTGGAGAAACTCGTTGCGGACCATCCTTCGGACCTGGTTGCCAAGGAGCACTGGGCCTTCTCGATGGTGGGATCCGCGGCAACTCTTTCCGATCCGGCGGAGCGCAAGAAGATGCGCGCCCGCGCTCGGATGCTTGCGGCCGAATTGAAAGGAGCAGGCGACAACAGCAATCTGCTAAAAATGATGCTCGATCTTCCCGAAGACGGTTCGGAGCCCTCGTTTTCCGACCGCAAGGATGTGGATGACGCGATGAAGACCGCCGAGGCAGATTTCGCTCGCGGCGATCTCGACAAGGCTCGCGAAGGATACCTGCATGCGTTACTTCTCGATCCGGGGAACTACGATGCTGCCTTGTTTACGGGCGATGTCTATTTCAAACAACATGCCTATGGCCAGGCCGGGGAGTGGTTCGCCCGCGCCATCCAGATCGATCCGAACCGTGAGACGGCTTATCGGTATTGGGGCGACGCCCTGACCTCTTCTTCGGAGAATGATAAGGCCCGAGGGAAATTCATCGATGCAGTCGTTGCGGAACCATACAGCAACAAGGCTTGGGTCGGCCTTAGGCAATGGGTCGATCGGAACAAAGTGAAGCTCAATGTGCTGGTTCTTAAAGACAAGTCAGCCACCCAAACAGACGGCAAGAACGCCACCGTTACCCTTGATCCGAACATGTTAAATGGAGACAGCAGCGGAACGGCAGCCTGGATTGTTTACAGCGGGACCCGGCTTACTTGGCAGCGTGAGAAATTCAAGAAGGAATTTCCGAACGAAGCAACCTATCGCCGCTCTCTAAAAGAAGAAGCCGAAGCGCTGGATACGATGGTGACCGTGATCGCTGAGGACGCGAAGTCGGCGAAGAAGGCGAAGAACATGGACCCATCGCTCCTGGCGCTGATTCAACTGGACCATGCGGGACTGCTGGAGCCATTTGTCCTGTTCATTCGCGCTGACGCCGGAATCTCGAAGGACTATGCGGCCTACAGGGATGCGCACCGCGATACACTCCGGCGTTATCTCGACGAATACGTTGTACCGAAGACCCCGTAGGAATATTTTCTGGACGATACAGCGCCCTCCGCGGGTCGAACTGCGCTCGATGACCGGGCCAATGGGCCTGGTCCCACGCAATCCGCTTCCCACAGGGCTTCTTTAGCTGGCGGCTTGTTCGGTGGAGGCTGCGGGAACTGACTGTTTGACGTGGGAGCCGGTGGCGGCTTCGTGGCGGGCTAGATCTAAATCGAAGCGGAGGGAGTCGAGGGCGACCATGGGGAGCTCGTTGCCGAAGGCGTCGAGTTCGGCTTCGCTCCAGCCGCCGTTCAGGCGCATCGCGCCGGTGATGTCTTCGGGGAAGGCCTGGCGGTAGTCGCCTTCGCGGATGAGGATGTCGCCGATGAGGCGTCCGGTCTGCACGTCGTAGACGCGGCGACTCGACTGGCCGCGGGAGGTCGTCAGGCAGAGGAACACTTCGCCGATGTCGTTGAATTCAGCGCGATAGTACCAGGCCTGGGGAGCGTCGATTTTAGGATGATGGCGTTTGGCGCGGGTGGTGGAAGGCTTCACGTCGGCCATTTCGTCGGCGGGATTGAAGTAGAGAATGCGCTGGCAGGAGTCGCAAATAATGGTTTGCGTGCCGGAACGAATCTCGTTGTAGGTCTGCGGCCGGAGCATGACGCGGCAGGCCATACATTTCTGGTCGCGGACTTCCGACATGCCGCTGCCGCGGAACTTTGAGACGCGCTCGTAATGGCGCAGCAGGTCTTCGTTGACGCTGGTGCGAATCTGATCGCGCTTGGCGCGCCACTCGGCCAGCAGTTTTTCGTCTTTAGCGGTGAGCTGGCGGGCTTCTTCTTTTTCTTTTTCGATCTCGGCGGTTTCGGCTTTGAGTTCGGCCTGGGCGGCCTTGACTTCCTTGTCGCGCGCGTCGGCGTTGAGCATCAGTTCGAGAATCTTGTCCTCGTTGGCAGTGATTTCTTTTTCTGCGAACTGGATCTCGTGCAGCAGCGCTTTGTACTGGTCGTTGGTTTTTACGTCGAGGGACTGATCGCGGTATTTCGAGATTTTGCCGCGCAGGTCGCTGATGGCGGTGTCGTACTTACGGCGGGAGGCTTCGTCGGCTTTGACGGCAGCCTGGGCTTTTTCCAGTTGGGCTTTGGTGTCCGCCAGTTTGTGTTCGATGACCGCGACGCGCTTGGGAAATTCGGCGACTTCGTCCTGCAGACGGCGGATTTCTTTGTCCGTGTCTTGCAGTTTCAGCAGGTTTTCGATGTCAGGAAGCATTCGGCATTGGACTCTATTGATTCTAACATGCGGCGAGGCCATGATTCGGCCGAAAACCTTAGCCGCAGACGGGCACAGTTTCAAAGAGGAACCCGCTCACAGCCGTGCAGGCGCGAGGTTGCGCGGTGTACACTCTTTCCTTCGCCCGATTGTGCATCTGCACGAACTTTTCTTCTGTGAGGTCACTTCGTGAAAAGACAGATTTCTTTTGGCATATGCTTTGCGCTGTTGGCCTTCATTTTTGGCCTCTTCTCATCGGCAGGGGCGCAGACTGCGCCCACCAAACCTCTCACCATTGAAACGCTTTATCAGCCGGGAGGACTGGCGGGGCGCGGGCCGGAGACTGTGGAGTGGAGTCCGGACGGGACCAAGCTCACGTTTGTGCAGCGCGACGAAAAAGGCGAGCGGGGCGAGTTGTGGTACGTGGATGCGGCGACCGGCGAGAAGAAGGTGCTGGTGAGCGCGGAGAAACTGGCGTCGCTCGATCCGGACGTGGACAAAGTCAAGAACGAGCGCGAGAAGGACCGGCGGACACGGTATCGCGTAGCAGCGTATTTGTGGGCTCCGGATTCGAAGCACTTGATTTTCGATTCGCAGGGACAGCTCTGGCTCTACGACCTGGGAACTCAAACGGCAGTGCAGTTTACCTCGGCGTCCGATCCGAGTGGGGATCCGAAGTTCTCGCCCGACGGCGCGCATGTGGCTTATGTGCGCAAGCACAATCTGTATGTGCGTCCGGTGAATGGCCAGGAGGAGAAGCAGCTGACCAAAGATACCGGCGATGATCTGTTCAATGGCGATATCGACTGGGTCTATACCGAGGAGTTGGGCGTGCGCAGCAATTATTTCTGGTCGCCCGACAGCAAAGAGATTGTGTTTCTGCACATGGATGAAAGCAAAGTGCCGATCTATCCCATCACCGACTGGCTGCCGACGCATCCCAGTGTGGACAACGAGAAATATCCCAAGGTGGGCGACCCGAATCCGGTGGTGAAGCTGGGCGTGGTGGACTCGGAAAAGGACAAGGTGCGGTGGATTTCGTTGGCCATGGACACAGGCGAAGAGGCGTACATCCCGCGCTTCGGCTGGGTCAAAGAGGGAGTGATTTGGGCCGCTCTGCTGAACCGGACGCAGGACAAGATGGAGCTGTTTTTCATCGACGCGAAGACCGGCAAATCGAGACTGATGTTTACCGAAACCGCTCCCGAGGCATGGATCGATTTTGAGAACGTTGAAATTCCTTTTCTGAAGAGTGGCGGCTTTCTCTGGCGCAGCTGGCGCGACGGCCACACGCACATCTATTTCTACAGTTTTGACAAGCAGAATCCGATGGCGGCCGACGCCAAGCTGGAGCGGCAGCTGGAGAGCGGCGATTACGAGGTGCTCGGAATTGATGGCGTGGACGAGGCAGCCGGCACTGTATTCTTCGCGGCGAATAAGGGTGATCCGCGGCAGCGCCACATGTTTTCGGTGCAGCTGGATGGGTCAGGATTGAAAGCGTTGACGACAGAGGAGGGGATTCACGCGGGGAATTTCAGTAGCGATGGAAAGCACTATGCACACATGTTCGGGGCGGAGAGGTCGCCCAGCATTTCGTTGTGTGCTGTAGGAGGGGCGTGCAGCCCGGTGTGGCAAGCGCGGGATGAAATTGCCGAGTATGGGCTGCGCAAGCCGAAATATCTGGAGTTCAAGGCCGACGACGGGACAACTCTCTACGGCCAGTTGTTGCTGCCTCCGGAGACTCCGGCCAGCGGGAAGATTCCGTTGATCTTATATCTCTACGGCGGTCCGGCGGCACAGCTGGTGAAGAAAGGCACGCCCGATCCGTTCGACGAAATTCTCGCGCGGAAGGGTTTTGCGGTTTTCACCGTGGACAATCGTGGCACGCCGGGACGCGATCGCAAGTTCCAGACGGCGATCCGGCACGAGTTTGGCGCGATTGAATTGAAAGATCAGATCACCGCGCTCGACCAACTCTACGCGCAATATCCGCAGCTCGATAGAGACCGCACTGGAATCTGGGGCTGGTCGAATGGCGGATCGATGACGTTGTATGCCATGACGCATTCCGACCGCTTTCGCGCAGGAGTCGCTGTGGCTCCGGTCACGAGCCAGGTGAACTACGATTCGATTTACACCGAGCGTTACATGGGCCTGCTGAAAGACGACAAGGCGGGATATGAACAGTCGGACGTGACTCGCGATGCGGCCAAACTGCACGGGGCGCTGCTGCTGGTGCACGGCACGAGCGACGACAACGTGCATTTCCAGAACAGCATTCAGATGACTAATGCGCTGATCAATGCGGGCAAGCCGTTCCGGCTGATGATCTATCCCAACAAAACGCACAGCATCGCGGGGAAAGATGCGCGGGTGCACCTGTTCAACATGATTGTGGATCACTTTGAGCGGGAGCTGAAGTAACTAGTGGCTGGTGGTCAGTGGCTAGTGAAGATCGGAATATTCTTGCGGCTTCGGTAAATCCGGAGCCGCGTTTATTTTCGTCGGCCGGATCCCTTGCGCGCAGTCTCCTTGGAGACACTCTCTTTCGAGGAACTTTCTTTCGACGAGCTGTCCTTCGAACTGCCGTCGGACTTGCCTTTTTCTTCTTTCTTGTCTTTCGAGGAGGAATCCTTCGAGGAAGAGTCGCGCGAGGATGAATCGCCCGACGAGGAATCGCCGCTGCCCGAGGATCCGGGCGACGAAGATTTCTTGGCGTAGTCGGTGACGTACCAGCCGGAGCCCTTAAACTGCACAGCGGGCGCGGAAATCATCTGCTCGACCTGGCCGCCGCATTCGGGGCACTTTTTGACCATCCTGTCGGAAAACTTCTGGATTTTTTCGAAGCGGTGGCCGCACTTCTTACATTCGTATTCGTAAAGTGGCATGGGCGTGAGACGGTTGTGGGGGACAACTCAGTTTCACACTGATTCTAGGGCTGCGGCACGGGTAGCGTCAATTTTCGGCCAAAAGGATTGCTCCGTGCGGCCCTCGATCTGCCCAACCGCCTGAAGTTGTCACACCTTACTTTTAGATACTCTTGATCGAGGACCCGTAGGCGCCTTTTTCTTCAAGTTGATCCGATTGTAGTCAATGGCGTCGCGAACAAGAGTTTTCAGAGCACGCTCATTAATCTTGTCGCCCTCGAACAAATCGATCGCTCGCCACGCGTTGCCTTTCAGGCCGGCGTTGAAGAGTTTGTCGGGATCCGGGAGGCTGGCCCCGTGGGAAAAGGTAAGCTTCACTTTATCTTTGTGGGCGTTGCCCACGGCGATCATTCCGTCGCGAGACCAGACTGGGCTTCCCATCCACTTCCATTCCTCGATGATCTCAGGGTCGGCCGCGAGGATGCTCTTGCGGATGCTGGCGAGCGTTTTGCCGCGCCAGTCTGTGAGTTTTGCGATCAGGTTGTCAATTGTTGCAGAGGCGGATTCCACCGGGACGGCCTTCTTCATGGATACCTCCTACCTTCGCATTAATTTAACCGAGCAAGGTTCAAATTCAAACTCTTAGCGACCCACGGAACGCCCTGGCTGCATAGTACGACTCCGCGCCGTTGTGATACGTGAAAACAGTATCGAAGCGATGGTCGCAAAAGAGGGCGCCGCCAAGTTCTCTGACATTCGAAGGTGTTTTCACCCAGCTCGATGTTTTCGCGTCGAATACTCCAAGTTTCTGCAACTCTCGATATTGTTCTTCCGTTAAAACTTCAATGCCGATGGCCGCTGCCAGATCCATGGCGCTGTCTTTAGGTTTATTTTCTTTCCTCGAATCCAGCGCTTCCCGGTCGTAGCACAGGCTTCGGCGACCTTTTGGACTTTCCGCCGAACAATCATAAAAAATGTATTCGCCTGTCTTCTTATCGTGGCCAACAACGTCGGGCTCGCCGCCAGTTCTTTCCATTTCATTCAGGGACCACAGTTTTTCAGCATTCGCTTCCAGCTTTGCCTGTACTTTGGCCCAGTCAAGTCCTGGATGGCGGTTCATGTTTTTCTCAAAGCGGGCCTTCGATGCTCTGAGTAGTTCTTCCCTTTGTTTCGCTGAGAGGGTTACGCGCGACGTAGCTTTCATGCTAAGTTACCCGCCGGCCTCTTCGAAATAAGTCGTCGAACGACATGGCCTTTCCACATCCATAACCCCGACAGGATCATCACCGGGACGAAGATAAACCGAGTGGGAAAGGCATACTGTGGAATTTTGTCAAACGGACTATAGATGTAGCCGAGGATCGGAATGCTGAAGACGAGGTGAATCCAACGACAAATCGAACGTATTGTGGCCTGGTTCATGGTGCCTCCTCGATTCACGACTTTTGAGCTGTCTTCGGTGGCCAGTTGGGCGGTTTCATACCGAACTGTTCGGCATACTCCGCGTTCAGCCGCTGCCAGCCCGCGAACTTCATCGCATCGGCGCCAGCGATGAGGCCGATGGGGGTTCCACGGAGCAGGTAATCCAGCACATCGAAAGAAATGTGCCATCCCGCAGCGCCCATGGAGATGAAGCGGCGATCGATCTTGGCCCACAGGGTCAGGCGCGTGCCACTGCCAGAGGGCTCGAGTTCCCAGCGCATATCTCCGTACTCCAGCGCTTTAGGGGCTTCGACGCGCGTGATTCTTGTTTCGATCGGGCCGGACGCTCCCACCCAGGTAATATTCACCGTTCCAAGCGCACCCAGGCTGCCATCGGTAACGAAGGGCGCCCACTCGCGCAATTGCGCCGGGTCGATCAGCGCCGCCCAGACTTTTTCCGGCGAATGGCGCATTTCCCGGACCAGAACCAGCGTCCACTTCTGCTCTCCGTCTTTCACTGCCCGCGCCAGGTTGGCGGGACCCGGTGTGTAGTGCTGGAGATCGGTCATCTTCTTCTCCTTCGTGTTAAATCGCGCGACAGCTGGTGAGATGAACTCACGACCCTGACGATGCGATGATCCTGGCGGGCGATTGCGACAAGCGACCGTGACGTGCGCGCGATTCTTGCCGCGGCGCCCAAGATCAACTCAGATCAATTTGAGCACGGTCCGAACCAACTCGGGGACGACGCCATGGATTATGGCAGGAATCGCAATTCGCGCAACCGGATACGCGATCAGTACCACAGTGACGGCCGCCAGCGCCCACGTCTTGCACGACAGGTGGCGTTCGAGGGCGTCCACGTGCTCGGACCAGAGCTGCAAGGACTGCACGGCACTCATCGGACTCATTGCATACTGCTCGCGGTTGCTCATCTTAGTCGCTCCTTCGTTTTCTTTTCGGCTGAACGTTCGTCCTACCAGCGTGCGAGCTGGGTGAGTTGAATGAGGTTGCCGCACGTGTCTTTCAGTTTCGCGATGGTCGAGCCGGGCACGTCGGTGGGCGGCATGGTGAACTCGGCGCCGCGCGCCTTGATCCGCTCGTAGTCGCCCTTGACGTCGTCGGTGAAAAACATGATCGCGGGCTGGCCCTGTTGAAAGATCGCCTGTTGATACGCTTTGGCCGCGGGGTCATTGTTCAGCGCCAGCTGCAGCTCAACGCCGTCCGGCTCCTCGGCCGGAGCTACCGTCAGCCAGCGATAGGGGCCGTTACTGAAATCGGTCTTCTTGGCAAAACCCAATACTTCCGTATAAAAGCGCAGGGCTTTCTCCTGGTCGTCTACGTACAGGCTGGTCACTTTGATTTTCATTGTCTTTCTCCTTCTCCTTTATCGCGTACGCGGTTTGGGCCGCGCCGTCTTCTCCTTGGTAGTTTTTGTTTTCGTTGGGGTTGGCTCATCTTTATGGTCCTGATCCGTGCGATCCATACGATCGTGATCTAGGCGATCAAGGTGCCGTTCGAGAGCATCCACGTGCGCGGACCAGAACCGGCGGAACTGAGCCAGCCAGGCATCGACTTGTTGGAACGGCTCGGGCTTCAGGCGGTAGAGACGTCGCTGTGCATCCACGGTCGACTCCACGAAACCGGCCTCACGCAGCACGCGCAGGTGCTTGGAGACGGTCGGCTGCGTCATGCGAAGCTGCCGCTCGATCTCTCCCACCGACTGTTCTGACGAGACCAGCAGGGTCAGGATGGCGCGGCGGTTCGGCTCCGCAATGATTTCGAAAACAGATTCCATGTCTCTGATATACCCCACAAGGCATATACGTGTCAAGGTATATTTAAAAGAAAATTCAACCCGAAACGGCGGCCGTTGGCTCGGCGAGAAGGGCGCGGAGATAGAAGGCGGGTGCTCGACGAGCTCCGTTTTGGCCTCTGCCGCTTGGAAAAAGGCAACAGTCGACAATGAGGCGGCGCGCACCATTGGCGGGCTTCGTCAAACGACGTTGTCAGTTCTACTTGGTCGCACGAGGTCGGCCCACAGCACTTACCTGCGTGCATCCTGCGCAGGCATCGTTCTTGACATAACGATAGAAGCGCGCCTGCCCTCGCTGGACCCAATAGGGAGCGTCGTAGTCATCGATGCCGGGTCCCGCGGTCATGAAGCTGAAGAAAACATGTTTTGACGGCCTGACAACGATGCCTACATGCCCGTGCCACACGATCAAATCGCCGGGCTGAGGCTGGTTGATCCGCTGGAAGCCCTGTACTCCGTCATAAATATCGTCAGAACTGGCGTAGGCATAGGGAAATCCGGCGCGTTCGTAGACGGCGTGCACCAGGTGAGAGCAGTCGTGTCCGGCATAGCGGCGCACTTTCGGGTCAAGCGCGGCCGAGATCACGCCCAGGCCATCGTCGGGAGTGAGGGTGCGAACCGGCTTTCGCCGGCGGGTTTCCGACGAGGTTTGTGGCGTGCTGTCGGAAGTCGCAGGCTGGCGAGTCACTTGCTGCGCCGAGCAGACACATAGTGCCAGCCCGCAAAGCAGGGACGCGATCGCCGCTTTCGCCGGAATCCGCATGGTCCTCAGTTTGATGCAGAATCCGTCTCACAGGGAGGTTACGGTGGGGCAGGGACCGAATCGCACCTCCAACGATTTGTATCAGGGCATCGCTTCAGCGATGCCGAAAAGACAAGACAGAATGGCGACGGCTTCAGCCGCTGGTCTTTGCCGGTGTCGCGGCGGCTAAAGCCGCAGCGCTCTCAGTCACTGTCGGCATGCCTGAAGGCATGCCCTGCTACGAATCCTTGTCTCCCCACGGTGGTAGACTCCCGCCATGAGCGATGCTGCCGCCGGGCCTGCGCTGTATCTGGTCGCGACGCCGATCGGGAATCTTGAGGACATCACGCTGCGGGCGCTGCGCGTGCTCAAGGAAGTCGACGTGATCGCCTGCGAAGACACGCGGCAGACCCAGAAGCTGCTCAATCATTATGCGATTGCGACCCGCACCACCAGCTATCACGAGCACAACGAGATGACGCGCTCGGCGGAGCTGGTGAAAGAAATGCAGGAGGGCGCGAGCGTGGCGCTGGTGACCGACGCGGGCATGCCCGGAATTTCCGATCCTGGCTACCGGCTGATTGCGCTGGCGATCCGGCATCGCGTGCCGGTGGTGCCGGTGCCGGGCGCGTCGGCGTTTCTGGCGGCGCTGGTGGCGAGCGGCCTGCCCACGGATTCGTTTCGCTTCAGCGGATTCCTACCGGCCAAGCGTGGCGAACGCCGGGCGGCGCTCGAGGCGGTGAAGAGTTCTCCGCGGACGCAGGTGTTTTATGAAGCTCCGCACCGCATTGTCGAGGCGCTGACCGACATTGTCGAGGTCATGGGAGAAGCCCGGCACGTAGTGGTCGCGCGCGAAGTCACCAAGCTGCACGAAGAATTCCTGCGCGGACGCACCGCCGATGTGCTGGAAAATTTAAAGGCGCGCGAAGCAGTAAAAGGCGAGATCACGCTGCTGATCGGCAAGGCGGAAGAGAACGATGCTCATGGAGCGGCGGACGCCTCGTCCGCCCGGGTTTCGGTCCGGCAGCGCGTAGAGCAAATCATGGCAGAAGAGAAAGTCGACGAGAAGTCCGCGCTGAAGAAAGTGGCGAAAGAGCGGGGAGTGTCGAAGAGCGAGGCTTACAGAGAGTGGCAGAGGGGGAAGTGAAAATTCCTGTTAAGGGTTTGGCTTCATCTGGGCAAACCTACCTTCATGGATGCTTCGCCGCAGGGCAGTGATATCTCTTGGCATGTAGTCTTCGATAGCTATCCAGGCTGCGGCTCCCGTTCTCGAGAAGATAACCGCACATGGAGAGGAAGCAAAGCTTCCTTGTTCGTACACCAGAATTGCCGACCGCTTGCTGACGGCGCCGAAAATGAGTTGGCGGGATGGAGCGTCAATAATCGCGTCCGTGCTCATCGGATCTCCCGGATTGTTCATGTCGAAGGGGAGGTTGGTCACGTTTGAGAACGATTCCTTTAAGACAGGAGGGATCTGGCGCACATGCCGTACGACTGTGTAGTGATCGGCGAGGAGATTTTCGATCTCCGACCACGCAAGTACGGGTGCACCTTTAGGGATCGGACCGAAGTCGAGGCTGGGCACCCTGCGTGTGCTGATGAACCACGAGCTGCCAGCGATCAGCGCTAGCGCGGTCAATACAACAAGGCAAATCCGCTTCATGTCACTTCCCCGCTAACTCCCGCTTCACGATCTCGCTGACCGCCTTCCCATCCACGCGCATGCCTGCGGCGTTGAATCTTGCCATGGCGTTCTTCATGACGGTGCCCATTTCTTTCATGGTGGGCGCGCCCATTTCGGCGATGGCGGCTTTCACTCCGGCGACGATTTCCGCTTCTCCGGCGGATTTGGGCATGTAGGTTTCGATCAGGACGATTTCGGCGGCTTCTTTGTCGGCCATTTCCTGGCGTCCGCCCTTGGTGAACTGCTCGACGGATTCTTTGCGCTGCTTGATCAGCGTGGCCAGCACGGCCTGGGATTCTTTGTCGTCGAGCGGGGCCATCTTTTCGACCTGCTTGAGCTGCAGGGCGCTCTTGACCATGCGCAGGGTGGAGAGGCGGGCTTCGTCCTTGGCCTTCATGGCGGTGACGATGTCTTTTTGGATCTGTTCGGTGAGGCTCATGAGGGGATTATAGACGGATGGGTGCGCCTTCCGGCCCGAGCGCTGCATCTGATGCTGTGGAGGGAACCACCATGAGCAAACTCGCGATTTGGGCACAACTGGAAGCTCGACCCGGCAAAGAGAAAGAAGTCGAGGAATTTCTGAAGTCGGCGCTGCCATTGGCCGAACAGGAAAAAGAAACGGTCAGCTGGTACGCCATAAAAATGGGGCCGGGCAAATACGGCATTTTCGATACATTTGCCGACGAACACGGACGCAATGCTCATTTGACTGGCGCAATTGCCAAAGCCCTATTCGCGAAAGCGGAAGAGTTATTTGTCAACGCTCCAGAAATTGCAAAACCCGAAGTTCTGGCGGCGAAAACTCGCAACTAACGTCATAAATTGACCGCATAAATTGACTCTATGAAAGGCTGCATTTCGCGTCTCCCTGCGGACGCGAAATGTACTCGCCACGCATTGAATCAGGCCTTCTTCCGATAGAATAGTGGAGCAGTCTTCATCTCATTTTCTCCAGGACATTATCGATAATGTTGCATAAGAATCGTCTTTTTACTCCCGGGCCAACGCCGCTGCTGCCGGCGGCGCAGACGGCCATGGCTTCGTTTACGGCGCATCATCGGACGGCCGACTTTAAGGCGCTGTTTCAGCGGGTGCTCGCTGACATGAAGGAATTCATCGGCACCAAGAACGACGTGCTGGTGCTGGCTTCGTCGGGTACGGGCGTGATGGAGGCGTCGGTATCGAACCTGACTTCTCCCGGCGACAAGGTGCTGGTGCTGACGGCTGGCAAGTTCGGCGAGCGCTGGACGGCCCTTGCCAAGGCCTTCGGCTGCCAAGTGGACGTGCTCGAAGCTCCGTATGGCCAGACGTTTTCGCTGGATGACATTCGGGCGCGGCTGAATAACCAGATGCGTGCCGTGTATGTGCAGGCAACTGAGAGTTCCACCGGGGCGCGGCACGACATTGAGGGCATCGCGAAGGTTGTGCGCGAGCAGGGGAACGACACGTTGCTGGTGGTCGATGCGATTACCGGACTCGGCACTACGCATCTCGACGTCGACGGCTGGGGCCTGGACGTGATCATCGGCGGATCGCAGAAGGCTCTGATGATGCCTCCGGGACTCGCGTATTGCGCGGTCAGCGACCGGGCATGGAAGCGGATGGACACGACCACCTCGCCGCGCTTTTACTTTGATCTGCGCAAAGAGCGCAAGTCGGCGGCCAAGGGTGAGACGGCTTACACGCCGGCGACTTCGTTATTTGCGGCGCTGGGCGCGGCCTTGGAATTCATACGCGGCATGGGCAAGGGCGATCTTGCCAAGGGACGGGAAGAACTGGTCAACAATGCGGAACTGTGCGCGGAGATGACGCGGGCGGGCGCGAAGGCTCTGGGATTGAAGCTGTACGCTTCAGCGCCGGCGGCCGCGCTGACCGCGATCTGTGCTCCCGAAGGAATTGACTCGGGCAAAATCGTAAAAGAATTCCGCGAAGCCTTTGACGCAGTCGTCGCCAACGGGCAGGGCGAGATGAAGGGCAAGCTGTTCCGCATCGCGCACATTGGGTACTACGACTATCTTGACACCATCGGCATTCTGGGCGCGCTCGAACACGTGCTGGCCAAGGTTACCGACCGCAAAGTCGAATATGGCGCGGCGGTGCGGGCCGCGCAGCAAGTCTATGCCCGCACCCAGCTGGAGAAACGGCAACTGGTCGGCGCCTGAGGGATACGCGAAGCCCTGCGCCGCCGGTCGTTACTTCGGTCGCTCGTTGCCTTGCCAGTTGACGCTTCGCAGCGGGCGCTTCTTAGTTGACCGTGAAGCTCATCATCGGCGATGTCTCGGCCAGCGTTGCGCCGGTTCCGTAGATGCCTGTACCGGGCGTGGCGGGGTTGGTCACAGTGATCTGAATTGTGCCGGCGGTCGCGATGGCTGCAGCCGGAACCGACACCATGAGCTGGCTGGCGCTAACGAAGGTTGTGTTCGTGGTTTGCGCCGCGCCGTTCCAGTTCACAACTGCCTTTGAGGCGAAGTTGGTTCCGTTGACGGTCAGAGTGAATGCCGCGCCGCCCGCGGTTGCCGAGCCAGGGCTCAGTTGCGCGATAGTGGGCATGGTTCCCGCGACCGGTGCCGTCATTTTGGCGCTGTAACCGCAAGCCACGGTAGCGGCAATCAGCGCTGCGAACAGGATTGTGCTGACGGGCTTCAGTGTCTGAAACTTATTCATAATGTTCTCCCGAGGGCCGCGGCCCAGTGAGAATCAGTGTAGAAAGTTCGGTCAAGGGGAGTGTCGGCGGCGCATCTTCCCGGCGTCATTTTTCGGTCATCTTCCGGTCAACAGTTTGTCTGCTCAAAGGTTGCAAGAGAAAGTTCTGTAGCGGGATCCTCGTTCAAAAGGAATCATTCGTGAAAATTATCGTAGCGGAAAAGATTTCAGCTTCGGCGGTGGCGCAACTTCAGGAGCCGGGCTGGACTGTGCTAACTGCCGATCAACTGGAAGGCAAGCTGGAGCAGCATCTGGAGACGGCGGATGCTCTGATTGTGCGTTCGGCGGTGCAGGCCGACGCGAAGCTGCTGGAACATGCTAAGAAGCTGCGCGTGATCGGCCGGGCTGGCGTGGGCGTGGACAACATCGATCTCGAAGCGGCCACGCACAAAGGCATCGCGGTGATGAATACGCCCGGGGCCAATGCGGTCGCGGTGGCCGAGCAGACGTTGGGGATGATGCTCGCCATGGCACGCCATTTATGCCGCGCCGACGCACTCATGCACGCGGGCAAGTGGGAGAAGAAATCACTGCAAGGGACGGAACTGCGCGCCAAGACGCTGGGGATTGTCGGGCTCGGGCGGGTCGGCATGGAAGTGGCGCGGCGGGCGCGCGCGTTTGGCATGGAACTGATCGGGCACGATCCGTTCGTTTCGGTTGCTGTGGCCAAGGAGCAGGGGATCCGGCTGGCCGGGCTCGACGAACTCTACGCGGCGGCGGACTACATCACGCTGCACGTGGGGCTCACGCCCCAGACCGCGGGGATGATCAACGAAGCGTCGATCGCGAAAATGAAGAAGGGCGTGCGCCTGGTGAACTGCGCTCGTGGCGAACTAGTGAACGAGGCAGACCTGGCGCAGGGCCTCAAGACGAAGTACGTGGCCGCGGCTGCGCTCGACGTTTTTGTGGAAGAGCCGCTGAAGAATTCGCCGCTGACCGCTCTGGAGAATGTGATCCTCACGCCGCACGTGGGCGGCTCGACGTTCGAAGCGCAGGAAGCCGTCGGCGTGCAGATTGCGCAGCAGGTGAAGGAGTATCTGAAGCGCGGCGTGATTCAGAACGCGGTGAATGTGCCGTCGGTGTCGGCGGAGGAGTATGCCACCATGCAGCCCTACATCGTGCTGGCGGAACGCATGGGCGGATTTCTGGCGCAGGTTTCCGAAGGCAGCATTGAAGAGATTTCGATCCGCTACGGCGGGCACATCGCGGAATGGAAAACGGAACTGATTCGCAACGGCGTGATCAAGGGCATTCTGAACGAGGCGCTGGAGGAAAAAGCGAATCTGGTGAATGCCGCAACCATCGCGGAAGAGCGCGGATTGCGCGTGCTGGAATCGCACAAGCCGAAATCGTCGACGGGCGGCGCGGGCAGCGTGCTCTCGATTTTCCTGAAGAGCTCGACCGAAGATCACATGGTGAAGGGTGCGGTGCTGCACGGTGATGCTCCGCGGCTGCTGCATGTGGATGGCATTGACGTGGAAGCGCCGCTCGAGCGCAACCTGATTTACCTGCGCAATCGCGACGTGCCGGGCGTGATCGGCAAAGTCGGCACAATTCTGGGGGAAGAGTCGATCAACATTGCCGACTTCTCGCTGGGCCGCCGCGCCGAGAAGGATTCCGACCAGCCGCGTGAAGCGATCGCCGTCGTCCACGTGGACGGAAGCGTGACCGATCAGGTGCTGGCGAAGCTGCGCACGATTCCGGCGGTGCAGAAGGCGAAAGCGGTGCGGCTCTTCTAGAATTGTGTAATTGGAGAATTGAGTAATTGGGAAACTCCCTGCGCAATTACTCAATTATCAAATTTCCCAATTACTCAATGTCAGGATTCCGCTTCGTCTCTTCGCAGTTTGCGGGTTTCGGCCAGCAGCGCCATGGAGTGCATCAGGTTCTGCAGGGTGACGATGCCGATCAGGCGCTGGTCTTCGACGACCGGGATGATGCTGGAATTGCGCGAAGTCAGCTTGCGAAAGGCGGAGCTGAGCGTGTCCTGGCGCAGTGACACTTCGAAAATCTTGTTCATCACGGCCTGTACGTAGCCGTTCCCTTCGGCGCGGAGAGCGTCGAGAATCCGCTGCTTCGAAATCACTCCGACCATATCCATGCCGCGAACGACGGGAAAATCATCTTGCAGGGAATGCACGGCTTTTTCCAGTGCATCTTCCAGCGTGTCGGCCGGAGAGAGCGTGGCGAAGTCGGTGAGCATGACTTCCTCGAGACGAACGTTGTCGAGCACGGACTGGAACACCAGCGCACGTTCCTCAAGCTGGGCCGCAGAAAAAACGATGACGCCGACCATGGTGAGCCAGTTGTCGCTGAACGGGCCTGCGATCATCAGCACCATGGCGATGGCGGTGCTGATGGAAACAGCGCGCCGCGTAGCCGTGGAAGAGTCCCCCGTGCGGGAAAAGTACGCACGCAGAATGCGTCCACCATCGAGCGGATAAGCGGGCATGAAATTCAAGATCGCGAGCCAGAGATTCGCCCACACCAGGCTTTTCGGCAAGTTGCGGGCCTGGAGGAACGGCCACTTCCAAAGATCGCCTCCGTGACCAGCCGCGCTCACTACCGCAACCGCCAGGCATGCGAGCGCGAAGCTCGCCAGCGGTCCAATCAGCGCGAGTCGAATCTCTCGCTGCCACAGCGCCGCCGCGGACTGCGGCTTTTCAACGCGCGATTCGTCATAAAGGGCAACGCCGGTCAGGGGTAGCAGAATCACGGCCTTCGGAATAAGCCCGACGCGGCGCGCCGCCAACATGTGCGCGGCTTCATGGGCGGCAACACAAGCCAGCAGAATGCCCACCAGTGCCAGGTCGCGTGGTCCGGTCGTGCTGTCTTTGTTCAGGACATAATCGGTATAGAAAATAAACACGGGCAGGACGAGGAACGTCAGGTGGATGCGGACGTCGACGCCAAACAGGCGCCCAATCGGAATGGACCAGCTTCGCATAAGGCTTTGCTATTTTTATTCTACATGGATGGATATAGTGAGTGCGGGATCCAACGGTACAGAGCCATGCGAGTGATCGCAGGAAAATATCGAAGCCGGCCGCTCCGCTCTTTGCGCGGGATGGATGTTCGGCCGACGTCAGACCGGTTGCGGGAAACTTTGTTCAACGTGCTGACGGCGGGGAATCCGGAAGCGCTAGAGGGCAGCGTATGGCTCGACTTGTTCGCGGGAACCGGAGCGGTGGGGATCGAAGCCCTCAGTCGGGGAGCCAAGGAAGTGCATTTCGTCGAGCACTCGGCGGTGGCAGCCGATGCGATACGCGCCAATCTCGAGAACCTGGGCATTGAGACAGGGTTCAAGATCTTGCAGGAAGAATTGCCCCGCGCCTTTTGGCGGATGGAGCGGCAGCACGTGGCCGCCGACGTGGTGTTCATCGATCCTCCGTACCGCATGCAGGACGCTTATATGAAGACGCTGAGGGCGCTGGCGGATTCGTCGCTGGTGTGGGCGATGTCGGTCGTGATAGCCGAGCACGAAAAGAAATTCGATCCCGGCGAAGAATACGGGCCGCTACGAAGGTTCCGGAAATTGGCGCAGGGCAGCGCAGCGCTCAGTTTCTACCGCTTGGGCAGCGCGGGGGACGTGCGCGTGTAAGAGGCAGCGTGGCCGCGACTACATGATCAATTCGTTGCTGCGGCGAACGATTGGATGCTGCATTTCTTCCAGATCGTTCTTCACCATGTTCAGCCCGTACACGCATTCTTCGAAATTCTTGGAGAGAGTGGCGAACAGGGGTGCGACCTTGGCGTATTCGAAATGTTCGAACTTGGAAACGATGTAGTAGCTCTCTTTTCCGGCCTTCACCCACTCGATGAAATTTTCCAGGCGCTGGCGGCGCAGCCGGAAATGATTGATGCTTTCAGGAAACATTCCTGCGAGGAACAGCGTGTAGTCGCCGATGTGCTTGCGCACCTGGCGCTCGCGGTCAAATGAGGGCGCGGGACCGTAGACCGGATCGGATTCAAGCAACATCTCTCCCACGTCGGCCAGCGGACGATCCGCCGCGTCGTGAACCTTGAACAGTTGATCGGCTTCGCAGAACTCGGCCAGCAGATGAGAAACGTAGGCGACGATCTGCGGATCGCGAATGCCGATTTGTTCGGCGTAGTGCCTTCCGACAAGATCCTGAAACAACTCCTGCAGCGGATGCGATTCCGGAATCATTTTGAGCCCCCTGAACTCCGCGGCGCGCACGGAGTTTCAGCCACATGAATGTGTTGATACCTCAGTTCAATGTTGCAACGCAAGTGACTTTTGTTTATCGGCATGATTCGTTTTTCTGATCAGTTAGAAGCACATGAGTTGCGAGCTCGTTGTCCACGCGATCCGGTAGAGCCGAGCACTTCGCGAATGAATCTGGAGCGGATTTCGCTGTATTTGCTGGCAGTCAGGGAACGCGGCTGCCAATTGCCGCGGTAAAATGCGGGTCACGGGGGGTATCGAATGAATCATCAGAATTTGAATCGCGAGCATTTGCAGCGCCAGAACATTTCCAGCGGCACCACGTGGGAGCCCATTGTTGGTTACTCTCGTGCGGTGAAGATCGGATCGTATGTGCATGTTTCCGGAACCACCGCGACTGGCCCGGACGGGAAAATCGTCGGCGTCGGCGACGTGTATGCGCAGGCCGTGCAGACTCTGAAGAACATCGAGAGCGCACTGCACAAGGCCGGCGCCGGTATGAAAGATGTGGTGCGTACCCGCATGTATGTCGTCAACATCGCGGAGTGGGAAAAAGTTGGCAAGGCGCACGGGGAATTTTTCCGCGACATTCGCCCGGCCACTTCGATGGTGCAGGTAAGCGCGCTCATTTCACCCGAGATTCTGGTCGAAATCGAAGCGGACGCGGTGGTCTCGTGAAACCCAGACCGGCTCAGGGCAAGGGTTTCGACATCCACACGAAATGGCAAGGGACTCTTGGGGTCAGGCCGGGAGTAAAGGGTTCGGTTCCGGTTTCCACGTAGCCGTGTCGATGGTAGAAGGGCGGCAACTCTCCCCGGACGCTGACGATTCGCAAATCCATGAAGCGGCTACCCGCTTTCGCGCAGTGCGCTTCGGCGGCCTTCATCAAGCGGGAGCCGAGTCCCGACTTCTGCAGTCGCGGATCGACCGCCAACAGCCCGAGGTAGGAACGATCGCCGCCCCTTGGTTCAACGTAAACACATCCACACACAGAGCCGTCATCCGCAACCAGGAATGTTCCCTTCTGGAAGAGTCCGCGCACGGTCTCCAGGTCGATGCGATCGCGATCCAACAGGAAGCCTTCCGCGAGCCGAAACGCGACGTTGATGACAGCGACGATTGCTTCCGCATCCCCGGTTTCCGCCACGCGCACCTGCATGACTCCTTCCTCTCTAGATCATCTTAGGTGCTCAAGCAAAATCGGTGAATCCTGACTCGGGAGGGCACGATCGATTTATTGCAAATTTCCTTGACAAGCGGTGCAGCGAGATCATAATGCGTCAATCCAAGTTTGCACGATCCAGTTTGCACGGGTGAATTCAGGTGATCGGAGCGGAGGAGGCATTTATGAGCGTGTTGGAGCTTTGCGACCGGGAAATTGCCGCCGTGGGGCTCGAAGCCACCGTGGCCGACGCCATTCATAAGATGCTCGACCACCACGTGGGCGCCGTCGCGGTGGTCGACAGCGAGTACCGTGTGGCGGGAATTTTTACCGAGCGCGATGTCCTGCGAAAAATGGCGCTCAGCCACGTCGATCCGAGAACGACCTCGGTGCGCGATCTGATGACCACGCCGGTTGAGATGGCGACTCGGGTCACGGGCGCGGGCGAAGCCCTGAGCATCATGCTGGAGCGCCACTTCCGCCATTTGCCGGTCGCCGATGACAACGGCAAACTGCTGGGGATCCTTTCCATTCGGAATCTGCTGGAGTGGCGCGTGGACGATCTCAGCCGTGAATTGGAATCGCTCGAGCAATACGTTTCCAACGACGGGCCCGGCGGCTAGGATATGGTTCGTCAGGCGCTAATGCCCACGCATTCGGTCCGCATGACGCGGCCCCTGCGACAGGCCCAGGGCAAGCTCTGAAGGGACGCTCTTCCACCACTTGATCATCCGCGGCAGTTCCTGATATTCATCTTCGCGGCGATACCGCGCAGATCATAGGGGTCTCGGCCTGCTGGGCGCGGCTCGTCGCTCGCGAGGAGTTGCGGCTTCAATCCAACAATCTGGGGAAAGGGAAATTGATGAGGAAGATTTGCACTGCTGCCGTGGCAGTTGCGTTGGCTTGTCTGGGGACGCAGGGGAGGGCGCAAACTTCGCGAAACGTAGCGGTTCACGCAGGGCATCTGCTGGATGTGAAAACCGGCAAGCTGCTTGCCGACCAGACCCTGGTAATCGAAGACGGACGAATTGTGAGCATCGGCGCCGCGGCGGAAGCGAAAATTCCCGCCGATGCGCTGCGCATCGAATTGCCCAACGCAACCGTGCTGCCGGGTCTGATCGATGCGCACACCCACCTGACCATGGATCCCCTTTTCGGCTACCAGGAGCTGGGCATTTCCGTCGAGCGCCAGACGCTAATTGGCGCCAAGAACGCGCGGATCACCTTGCTGGCCGGCTTTACCACCGTACGCAACGTGGGTGCCGACGGATTCAGCGATGTCGCTCTGCGCGATGCCATCAACGCCGGCGACGTACCTGGGCCCCGTATGCTGGTCAGCGGACCAGCCCTGGGCATCACCGGTGGCCACTGCGATAACAACCTGCTGCCCTACGAATATCATGCGGTGGGCGATGGCGTGGCCGACGGCATCGCAGCCGTCCAGCACAAGGTTCGCGAGAACATCAAGTACGGTTCCGACCTGATCAAAATCTGCGCGACCGGCGGCGTGCTCTCCAAAGGCGATGACCCGCAGGCGTCACAGTACACCCTCGAGGAGATGAAGGCCATCGTGGCCGACGCTCACCGTCTGGGTCGAAAAGTTGCCGCCCACGCGCATGGCGCACAGGGCATTCTGTGGGCGTCGGAAGCAGGAGTCGATTCCATCGAGCACGGTTCCTACATCGATGACGCGGCCATCGCGGAGATGAAAAAGAATGGCACTTATCTTGTGCCGACGCTGTATCTCGGGGATTGGTTCCTGGAAAACGCGGAGCGAAATCACATCCCCGATTTCTATCTTGCCAAGGCCAAGGCAGTCATGCCGATCGCGCGCAAAAATGTTGCCCATGCCTTTGCCAGCGGAGTGAAAGTTGCTTTCGGCACCGACGCCGCAGTGTATCCGCATGGCCTGAACGCTCACGAATTCGCGGTCATGGTGAAGCTGGGCCTGACGCCGCTGCAGGCGATTCAGTCTGCGACCGTGAATGCCGCCGATCTGCTGGGATGGGCAGGCAAAGTCGGAAGCCTGGAGCCGGGCGCGTGGGCAGATATCGTTGCGGTGGATGGCGATCCATCGAAAGACGTGACTACCCTGGAGCACGTGAAATTTGTGATGAAGGGCGGCGAGGTAGTGAAGAACGAATACGGGAAATGAAATGTCCTCAAATGAGTTGTCATCCTGAGCGAAGTCGAAGGATCCTTACCCCATCAGGAATTCGCGCGTGATCCCTTGCGAGCTCGTTCCGTAACCCAGTCCGTCCAGAACGAAGATGCTCCGCTGGCCAGCAGCGGGGCTTTGTCCTCCACGGCATCAACAAAATTTTCCAACATGGGATAGTGCAGGTTGGCGTGAGCCGGAAGATTATCGTGGCCCCCGGGATAGACGAGGTCGGGACCGTTCAGCGGAGATAATTCCATCTCGCCATCGGTGCCACGAATGCGGCATTCGTCGCGGCTGACCTTAGAGTGCCAGCGGACATCGACGATGCCGCGTATCCCGCCGGAGTACTCGATCATCACGGTAGCGTTGTCTTCGACCGCGTAGTGATGCACCACATTCGAAAGCTGGCCACTGACGCGCAGCGGCTGACCGAAAAGGAAATTCAACACGTCGATGCGGTGCGAGGCAATGTCGTACAGCGGGCCGCCCCCGGCCTTCGCCGGATCGACCAGCCAGCTGCGGCTGCCCGTGCCATCGAACCAGCTGTGGCAGGTGAGTTCGGCAAGTACAGGTTTTCCGATCACGCCCGCTGCCAGCAGCTGTTTGGCGCGCTGCACCTTGGGATACGAACGGCGATAGTAAGCTACGCCCAGAGTCTTCCCACTCTCATCCGCGACCTGCAGCATGGCGCGGGCCTCGGCTTCGTTCATGGCCATGGGCTTTTCGCAAATCACATGCTTACCTGCGCGCAACGACTGAATGGTCTGCGGCGCGTGCAGAAAAACCGGCGTGCCCACATATACGGTGTTCACGGCTTCGTCGGCGAGAGCTTCGTCGAGCGTTGCCCACCCGCGCACGCCGTAGGGAGTCGCTTTCGCGGGATCGCGAGTAACCAGGCCGTAGAGACGGCTACGGGGTTCGGCCTGGATCGCGGGGATCACACGACGGATGGCGATATCGCCAATTCCAATGACGATCCAGTTGAGCATTGCGCGGTATCTGAGCTTAAGAAACCCGGCGGACGAATGCGTCCGCCGTTACGTAAACATCGCAAAAAAACAAAGGCCGGGATGAGCCGGCCTTCGTTCGATCTCAAACTAGCTACTTCTTGGGGGCGATCGCGTCCTTCGCGGCTTTGGCCACGCGGAACTTCACGACGGTCTTTGCCTTGATCTGGATGGGTTCGCCGGTCTGCGGGTTGCGTCCCACGCGAGCCTTGCGATGCGCCTTCACCAGACGGCCCAGGCCGGGCACAACGAAAATGCCGTTCTTCTTGGTTTCTTTGATAGCGGTGTCGGCCAGGTGCTCTAAAAACGCCGCCGCGGTCTTGTTAGGGAGCTCAGTCTTCTCGGCGAGATGCCGGATGAGTTGTGTCTTGGTCAAACCTGCTGCCATGTGTTTCCTCCTCGAAAAAATCGGTTTAATACCAGCGGGGCCTATCTTATACCTTCCGGGCTGTGGAAAACACCTTATTTTACAAGGGTTTTCTAATTACCGAATGCGGAAGAGGCCATGTTTACAGGGCTTCCCCGGCATGCCCATGCCGGAGTCGGCCTGTCATGCGTACCAGCGTGGTAACCTGCAGAAAGTGATCACGCTTGGAGGAGTCCCAGATTGAGTTGTGCCATTTGTGAAATTCGCAAGGAGAAACGCTTTTGCCCCGCGGTGCACGGGCGCATTTGCCCGCAGTGCTGCGGCGAGCAGCGCGAAGTCACGCTCGATTGTCCCAGCGATTGCCCGTATTTGCTGCAGGCGCGCGAGCACGAGAAGCCCCGCTCCTTGCAACAAGATCAGATCGACCCCGCGGGATTATTCCTGCAGATCGAAGTCTCCAATCAGTTCATGTATGAGAAAGAACATCTGCTGATGGGCCTGACCTATGCGCTGGCAAAAGCGGCCCGCGCCGACCGCAGCCTGCACGATCAGGATTTAGTTGCCGCTCTTACTGCGCTCACGACGAGCTACGAGCGCCGAGTGAACTCGGGCTTGCACTATGAGCAACCGTTGACCAGCGAGACGCAGCGCCGGGTCGTGGTCGAAATCGAAACCATGGTGAAGGAATATCGCGAAGCCGAGCAGACGCATGCTGGATATTCCAGCCTGCGCGATTCCGATGTGCTGAAGGCGCTAGTGTTTCTGGTGCGCCTGGCGCACGGGCGCACTTCGGGCCGCCCCAAGTCGCGAGCTTTCGTGGAATTTCTGTTCGCCCAATTTCCGGAGAAAGAGCCCGCGCCGGTTGCGCCGCAGGAAGCAGCGAGCCGGATAATCCTGCCTTAAAACTCCGCCACGGATCACACGGATTCTCACGGATCTGAATTCTTTCTTTCTTTCCGTGAAGATTCGTGTGATCCGTGGCTAAGCTTTTTGCGGTTTTCGTACGACCTGCCCCGCCGGCAATGCATCCAGCAGCTCGCGAATCGCTTTCTTGAGCACCGGATGCCGCGCCTCGGCCGCAATTTCCGCCAGCGGCTCCAGCACGAAACGGCGCTGATGCATCGCTGGATGCGGGATGGTCAATTCCGGCAAGTCGATGACCGCGTCGCCAGTTAACTCATCCATAAAGAGCAGGATGTCGAGGTCGATCGCGCGCGGTCCCTTTTTCTGAACGCGCTGGCGGCCCATGCCTTGCTCGATGTCAAGCAGTGCCGTCATCAACTGCTCCGGCGTGGCAGTCGTTTCCAGGGCCACGGCGCAGTTCAGGAACCACGCCTGGTCGGTGAACTCCACTGGTTCGGTTTCGTAGAACGAAGAAACCAACACGCCGCGTCCTACGGCTTCCAACCGTGCGATCGCGTCGCGGAGTTGGTGCTCGCGGTCCCCGACGTTCGATCCTAACGAAAGGTAGGCAAGGTTGGGCATTTTGCTCGCCGTTCAGTTGTACGCTGCAAAATTGCGCTGCACAACCTCGCGTATTTTCCGGGTTGGCAAGAAGGCTGAGAGGCTCACCACGCACCCGAAGGGTCAATTACCTTGGTGACTATCATGCGTCTTCCCCGCACCCTAGAATCTCCGTATGACGTTGGATTCTCTGCTTCTGAGTAAAGACCCGGACTTGTTGCGTGTCATCCGACCGACGCTCGAAAAACTGTCGATTGACGTGGAAATCTGCCACGAAGCGCGCGCCGGCGTCGACATTCTGATCTCAGACAAATTCGACGCCGTCATTGTCGATTGCGACGATCTGAACGGCGGGTTGGAAGTATTGCAGGGTCTGCGCAACACTCCGAGCAACAAAAACTCCGTCGCCTTCGCCATTCTGAACGGAAAGAAAACGACTACGCAGGATGCCTTCGGCATGGGCGCCAACTTCGTTCTGCAGAAGCCGATCAGCGCGCTCAACGCGTCCCGCTGCTTTCATGCGGCCCTGAATTTCATGGTGAAGGAGCGCCGCCGCTACTTCCGCCAGCCGGTGAAGATGCAGGTGAAAGTCGTATACGAAGGCAAGACTTTGAATGCGACCAGCACCAACGTCAGCGAAGGCGGCATCGCGCTCATGTTGCGCGAGGCTCCGCCCAAGGGCGCCGCGCCGCATCTGAAATTTACTCTGCCTGAGTCGAACATCAGTTTCGAAGTGGAAGCCGAAGTCGCCTGGGTTGACGTCAAAGGTCTAGCGGGGTTCCGCTTTCACAATGTTCCGAAGAGCAGTCAGGCCCAGCTCGAGAAGTGGCTCGACGATCAAATCGAAAAGGAATTTCCCGGAGCCAAAGAGCGCCTGACGGCCGCGGAGTCTGAAACGCTGCACTAGATGTGCTTGGGCGAGGCGAACTCGTAAGTTCCTTCTAGAATTTCCACCAGGGCTAAAGTCCAAATCAACCATCCTGCTTTTACGCGGCGCTGCAGCGCCGCTCTTCCACCCGCGCTCCACACATTGAGCTCGCTCTCGACGGCGGCTTCGTCGTGAAGGGTATCTCTCTTGAGACTTGCGCGCAGCCTCGCCCGTGGCAATCTGGAAGATCGCTACTGAGAGATCCACTTCTGGAGATCACGGAGAAGAGAAAATGCTGACCAATGACTTCCGTATTGCCAAGGTGCAACGAACGCTGCGCTGGTTTGAAGAGGATATTCCGCTGCTGAACATGCGGGTACGAGACCTGTCGCAGGAGCGGCAGGAGTCGGCGCGAAAGTTTGCCGCTGCTGTGATCGATCAGACTCGCGCTGAGCTGGAACGATTGCTGCGCGAGCAACCGTGCGACGTTCATGATGCGAGCGACATACCCTGCCAACCTGCGGACTGAGCGCCGCAGTTCGCGGGAAGGCAAGAAACAGCAGGTCCCTCCTCTGCGCCGTCGCTGGCGCTCCGGCTTCGGTCGGGATGACAAAGTTAATTTTTAGAATTTACAGCGAGGATCCTGCGGCGGCTTCGGCGCTCGAGTGTAAGGTCGAGCGGTCTTCGTCGGGGAAAGTTACTTCCTCCCACAGAGTTTTATCGCGCAGGATGCGCGAGACCAGGGCGGTGTGCATGGCGTGACCGGCGCGGTCGGCCACCACATTACCTAGAATCTGTTTTCCGAACAACGCCAGATCGCCAACCAGATCGAGAACTTTGTGGCGCACGAATTCGTCCGGAAAGCGCAGCGGGCCATTTTCGATTCCATCGCGAGTCAGCACGATGCAGTTTTCGCGCGAAGCGCCGCGAATCAATCCCATATCGCGCATGGCCTGCTCGTCCTCGCGCGAACCAAACGTGCGCGCGCCGGCAATGTGTTTCAAATAGCTTCCGTTCGTCAGTTCTACCTGAAAAGTTTCTTTGCCGATCAGAGGGTGGGGAAAATTAATCGAATAGGAAACGGAGTAAGTGTCGGACGGATACACGGCAATAAATTTGTCGCCTTCGCGCATCTCAAACTCGCGGCGAATCTTCAAATACTGTCGCGCCCGCCTCTGCTTGCGGATGCCCACCTTGCGAATCATCTCGACAAACGGCCGGGCGCTGCCGTCGAGTATGGGCAACTCCAGGTTGTCGAGCTCAACGATCGCGTTATCAATGCCCATCCCGATGAACGACGAGAGCACATGCTCGGTCGTGGAAATGAGCACGCCTTTTTTCATCAGACTGGTAGCGTAGCTGACGCGCGCAACGTTGCGGCTGATGGCTTCGATTTCAAATCCGTCAAGATCGGTGCGCCGGAACACGATGCCCGTGCCCGACGCCGCCGGCAGGATGCGCATGGAGACAGGCGCGCCGCTGTGCAGCCCGACGCCGCTGCACTCCACTGCGGAGCGGATTGTCTGCTCGTGGGTCAAGGATGAATCAGAAGTGTTTCTGTGAATGCGTAGGTTACGCCACGGTTACTAAAAACTGTCTGTGGTAAAAAAGCCACAGTCCGTGGTGGCGGAGCCAGGCAATCGAGCTCTGAAGCGGGCTTGCGCTACGATGTAACTGTCTGGGACAGAATACGTTACAAGACACTAAGCAAATGCTCAGAGCACGTCTCGGGATGCCATGCTCTTTACCCTTCTTTACGAACTAGGCACTCAGTGCTTGCCGTTCTGCTTCCCGACCGGCTTGTTGGGGTTGTAACCGGAGTTCGGGTCGAACATTGTCTGGTCGAGTCCCTGATTGATCGTGACTAAGTTCAGGAAGCGCTGGCTGGCCATGTCGCCATTAAAAAAGCGAGTCACGTTGTAGGGTGCCATGATGCCCGAGACGGCGCGATAGTTCTCGTAAACTTCCTCTTCGAGATTGTTCTGCCGGTCGACCGGGTCGCGCCACTTGAACGTTTTCTTCACGGGCAGGTGCGTGTCGTTGTCGAAGTAGAGCGTGACGGCTTCGTCCTGCGCATTGATCAACGTCACTTGCTGCGACGGATGTTGCGCCGCGATCGCGAAGCCCTCAAACAGCAGCACGACGCCGGGATCGTTCACCCAGTTGCGCAGCATGGTGTCGAGCGAGAAGCGGCGGCGGCGCAGATAATCTTCTAGATCCTGTTTCTCGCTGGAATGCACGCCCTTGTAGGTGATCTCATATCCCTTGTTACCCACGTAAAGCTCGGTCACGTCGCGCTCTTTGGTGAGTTCGATTCGCTCTTTGTCGGGATACTCCGAGAAGCCCCAGAAAATCACGCCTCCGTTGCTGGGCCGGCCGTGGTGGAAGCTGTAGCTGCGTCCTTGCATCTCGCGGTCGCGAATGTTGAGGTAGTTCTGTCCGCCGAGCGCTTGGATGGCTTGATCGATCAGCGCTCTGGCCTTGCGGGCATTTTCCTTATCGGCGGAAATCGCAGGCGCCGACACGGCGGGGGCTGAAGTGTCGGGAGCAGAGGCAGCGGCACCGGAGCCGGCGGCCTGAGCCGAAGCCGGCGGCGACGCCTGAGGCGAGGCTGGACGCGGCGGTTCGCCAGCCTGCGGCCAGGCCGAACACACCAAAATCAGAATCGGGAGAAACTGTTTCATTCCACTCGAGGAAGTGATCGCGTGCAATCAGAATTGTAGCGTTTCTTGCGGACTTTCCGCCTGCGGCTGTCAATGCTCCTCTGATTTCTTGGATGCAGGAAACCGCGGGAAAGCAAGCTGGCGGCGGGTGTTTTATTAGCAGGCCTCGCCGTCCCGTAAATGGTTTTGGGAAGGGCACGGCTTCAGCCGTGCCATAAGAAGCCAGCAAAAATGCGGGGCTTCAGCCCCTGGGGTAATGCACTCAATTTGGCGCCTAGCCCACCAGCACCGCGCCGCCATTCACATTGAACACTTCCCCGGTGATGAACCCGGCGTGCTCGGTACACAAAAAAAGTACAGGAGCGGCAATTTCCTCGGGCCTTCCAGCGCGGCCCAGCGGAATCGTACTGCGAATCTTCTCGCCGGTCGTCGGATCGGCCAGCGCTCCGGCACTCATATCGGTGTCAACCCAGCCGGGCGCGACGCAGTTCACATAAATGCCGGCAGACGCGAGTTCGCTGGCCAGGCTTTTGTTCAGGCTGATGATCGCGCCCTTAGTCGCCGAATAATCACAATGAAAAGCCTCGCCGCGCTGCCCGCTAGTGGAGCTGATCAGCACGATGTGACCCGCGGGAGCGCTCACGCGCGGCTGAACTTTCATTTGTGCCACCGCGCATTTCGCCAGCCCGAACACTCCATCGACATTGACGGCGAGCGTGGAGCGCCACTGCTCGTCCGACATGCGCTCGATGGGCACATCCTCTGGCGGCCATACGCCGTGGTTCGCCACGAGAATGTCGAGCCGCCCGAAGTGCTGCACAGTCTCGGTGACCAGCGGCCGCGCCGCTTCAATACTATTCAGATCGGCAGCGATCGGATAACAGACGTTCGCTCCACATTCCTTGGCCAACGCTTCAGCCTCGGACCGCGCATTGCGATAACTGAATGCAACTTTGGCGCCGGCAGCAGCGAACATCCGCACTGTAGCCGCCCCAATGCCGCGCGACCCGCCAGATATGAGAGCAACCTTGCCAGAGAGAGAAAG